>RCNJ01000243.1_pt1 | contig 33799 bp, 35 predicted proteins | sample 2041171 | NCBI WGS metagenome assembly RCNJ01 (sample SAMN09708213, study PRJNA481090) | feces metagenome | biome: feces | host: Pygoscelis adeliae | place: Antarctica: Rookery Lake | collected 2010-03-01 | reverse complement strand
TGCTCAGGCTCAATCTTCGGCCAGCAATGGCCTACTCGATTTCATCACCTTACGCAGATGAAGATGTAGCCTCTGAATCGTCGTGGAGTAAAGTCGCGAATGCTCCACTGCGCTCCTTCAACTTCAACTTCTGGCCCTGTTATTGACCAAACCCTTTTTCTGGTTTATAACTGGTTTATAACTAGTTAGTGTTGATTCCATGAATCGATGCTCAGCGCCTATCGAGCTGATCATCGCAGTCATCTGCGATCTCATTCGGACTTATGTCTAAGATGTCCCTCCAAAGCAGCGTGGTTCCTCCTCTATTTCGCGCCAAGACTGCCAGTTATCCCCCCCCCCCACGACGCCCACACGTGCCTTACCAAGTGACAGCTCGGCTGGCATCACAATCGGGCGACGATAGCCACAAAAATGTCCTTGCACGCCCCAAACCTGCCAGCCGGTTGCACCCTGCGATCCGACCAGTTGGACCCTTATCTGTTTCATCAAAATGTGGCAGTCGTGCAAAAAGACTTGAATTTACCCTCTTTTTACTCCATCTATCATCACCGAGGATCTCGTCATAACTATATACTCTGCTTTGGCGATGCCATAAAGAGACTTCCTTGCACCTTTGTGGCTCTGCTTGTTCTGGACCCTCTGGACCCTCTGGACCCCTAACTAAACCACTACCGTGTAAAGCTGTGGCATACCCGCACTCGAATATCAGTAGCCAGGCCGAGACAACGGAAGCATAAATCAATTGGTTCTCAAGGTGCAATCAAACTCTGCTAAGCTTCATGGCTGTGTATTAACAGCTGTTTTCTAGCTACGCCGCAATTATGTCAGACGTCCATACCTATAGACCTCGCGCCTCCTCAGTAGCCGACTCAAATAACAGGTTGCGCCAGCCTCGAGTGGATAGCCCAAACAGACACACAAGAACCAGCTCCGAATTCTCCATGTCAAGGTCACCGAACATGGGTAACAGATCGCCAGTCAGAACACGCCAGCAACCTTCACTACAGAGCATTGCGGGCGACAACATGAGGAAGCATACTGTGGCATCTTCATCGCAGAAGACCTTTGGGGGGGATATACCATACGGGCCGCTCGGTGAAGGCAGCATTTCTGGCACAGAGTACTCAAAAGGCGGTTCCTTCCTCGATCTGAACGACTCCGAAAGTGAATCTACCAACCAGTTGTTCAATGACACACCAACAATACCGCGAAATGGAGAGCCTGCAACAGAGAAGCAATATGGGACAATACTAGACGAGCTTGTTGATCGCTTGCTAGCACAGCCGATGTCGAAGCAGGACAACAACTTCATCGAAACATTCCTCTGCCTTTATAGAAAGTTCGCGGCTCCTGGCGCCTTGCTAGAATTAGTGTTAAAGCGACTGGAGGTCGCGGAAGGTGACACGAGCGACAACTTCCTCATACGGACGCATAAGCAGCTAATAATTGTTGGTGTCTTGACGAAGTGGATTATGACATACCCAGGAGATTTCGCTTGCCCTTCCACTCGGGACCGCCTTATCGAGTTTGTTGAGCAAATAGCTACCAAGCCAGCTTTCAGCTATGCCGCTTTGGAGATGAAGATTGCGCTGCGCACGACGGTGGTGGAGGACGATGATACCATATGGGAGCAGGTCGACGCGGATTGCGCGAGCACCGCCAGTGGGACAGAAGCAACAACCGCCGTGGCAACCCCAGCATCATCTTTGAGGAGTGCACCAGCGAGCAAGGCAGCGAGCAAGGCAGCGAGCAAGGCAGCGAGCAAGTCATCACTTATTGATGAGAGTCGAAGCCCACGGCATTCCGGTGCTATCTCGGAGTTGTCTACTATATCGGTAGAACCATCTTTGATTGCGAGCGGCCGTCCTTCGGGCATCCAAACGGTCCAGGAGTACGAGGTAGAGGCAGCCAGTTTGCTACCAACCAAAAGGAAAGGAATTACGAAGCCGATATGGCAGCAGGTGCTCGAGCTACCCGACGAAGACTGGGCAAGCGAAATTACACGAATGGACTGGGTTCTCTTCTCTTCGGTTAGAGTCCGAGACTTGCTCCGAGATGTAAATTCCTCCAATTCCCAAAAGATTAAGTTCAAGAGCCTAGTTAACGTGACACGAGCTATCAATCACTTCAACCACGTCGCAGCATGGGTAACAAACATGATCCTCTTCCGCGAGAAGCCAAAACACAGAGCTCTAATGCTAGAGAAATTTATGCGCATAGCCTGGAAACTTAGACAGCTGAACAACTACAACGGCCTCGCAGCTGTTATGGCCGGCCTCCAAAACACAGCCGTATCCCGTTTAGCACAAACCCAAGCACTGATCAGTGCCGATGATAGAAAGACATTCATGCGCTTAGAAATCCTCATGGGACCACGGCGGAGCCACTTCGCATACCGCCTTGCCTGGCAAAATTCCTCGCTGCCACGAATTCCGTATATTCCGCTCTCGAGACGTGACTTGTCGTCCGCGGAGGAGGGGAGTAAGACGTTTATCGATGGGAGGATCAATTGGAGAAAGATGGAGGTTTTTGGGGCGGTTATTCTGCCAATTATTGCGAGTACTGGAAGCACGTATCAGTTGCAAACTCACGCGGTTGTGAGGCAGTTGATTCTTGATACGGTGGTGGTGATGGATGATGAGGCGCTTTATCAGAGGAGTGTTGCTCTGGAGGCGAGTTCGAATCCCAATGATCGGTCGTTGAAGAGTAGGTTTAAGATGTGGTAGATAGTGGGATGAGGGGATAGTAGTGAGTATCTGGTGGTAGCTCCACGACTAAGTGCCTGGCGCACTGCAGTCAAATGTACAGAAAAAATAGCGATATATGGATGGCACATATATCGGCCAAATCAACACGTACAGACATGTAATTAGACTAATAATACCACACGAACAAACCCCGACTTTCTCAGCACCAACACTTCTCAGTAACAGGTGTATGTAGACTTCCTAGTCGGCGCCAGGGGGTTCTCTCTGCACGTCTCTAATTTGAAGAGGTCACGTCTCATGATCTTGGCTGTGCTCTGCACTCGTGGTCTCATCAAAGTTGATTTTGCTTCAGTAAGAGGTAACCATCCATCATCGACTCTGGCTTTGCGTTGATGACAGCAGCGCCAACAGTAACAACAGCGTAGTGACAGCAGACCGATAGACTCGTTTACAAGCCCGACTATGGCCCACATCGAGAACCAGTAGGTAAGACTCCTTGGTTGATACCACTAAGATCTTTGAAGAACGGAGCGGAAGAACCATGTGGTAGACTTCATCTCAAATTGCCTTGCCCAGCTTTCCCACACTAGCACGAAATATCGAGCACACTTATACCGGTTGCAGACTAAGTGTTGGCATATAGAATCCGTTCAGGCTAGTGCTTCGTTCCCGCCTCTGAGAGGCGAACACAGATTCCAATTAGGTATGTAAGCCTCTCACGCAACTCTTTTCTTCCCTTCAGCAAGCTAATTTACAAAACTCTACAGACTCTATGTTGACGCAGAAAGCCGAGAGCTGGCTCTATCTGCAGATCAGCTAGCCACAACTAGGTGGAACCTCTGCAGGCTGTTGGCTGCCGGTGCCCATCGTTCAATCCAGCCTAATCCATTGACTCGTTAGCATTATAAAGTTTGAGACTTCGATTTTAATTTTTGGCTTTCAAGATATGTCGTTTCTTCTGTCCTATGCTAACCGGTTAGATATTCTGTTTCTCGAATTTAATCTCAGTTTTATATTTCGAAGTTATGCCCCTTGTGTATGCTACCTGGACAACGTTATGATTTTACTTACATGAGTGCTGCTTAGGAAAACGTTAAGGAGGGGTTTGTTTTAATATTGTATGCTGTGCATGATGGCTGCCACGTCGACAGAGATAGACTGTTGAAAGCATCACAGTTTACAAAGCAACTGATTGGTATGCTCCTGACGAAGATAGCAGATAATTTCGCAAATGTTGGAGGCGAAGACGGAGGAACCGCTGGATAGGAGTTAAATTGGTGTTCCTTGCTTTCATACCCTACCACGAAATATCGAAGGCTCTTATGGTCCTTCCAAAATTGGTGTTGGCATATCGGCTCGAGGCTGGTACTTCGTTTCTGCATATGGGAGGCGAGCACAAATTATGTTTGGGTATGTAAGCCAATCATCTGCACAACTATTTCACTTTCTTCTGCAAGCTAAAATTGACGACGATGGCCCTTTAATGAGGAGGAGAGACGAGTTAGCTACCAGTGCATGAGTTATGTCGGAATACGTGAAAGATCTACAGCCAAGGTAGCTGCGTAGCGTTTGCTTATGCCAACCTGAGTACGAACTCGTTTCCACTTGCAACGGTGCTCCACAGGACGGTTAAGGAGGCCTTTATATTGATCGTCGGTAACTGGTAGCCTGGGGGTTTCTCGATTTGATAAACGTCTATAAACCTATTGTCTGGGATGTTAACTATTTGATTAATGTATAGCTTTGTACGATGGCTGCCTCGTTGACAGTGATAGCTTTATGATGCTAGTAAAAGAATAGACTTTGGTAGATGACACCACAGCTTACCAAGGTGAAACCGGTTGGTAGGCTTTGAGGAACGCAGTAGATATATTTACTAATGAGTGAGCCCAAGGGCGAAGAACCATATCCTCAGAACTGGCAGGAATTTGTGGGCCTTGCCTTGCAATTGTAGCACGCAGCTGGAACACTCTTTTATCAATCGGCGACTTCGTGTTGGTGTGTTGTGTTCTGTAAGAAATCAGTTTCTTCTTTCCTTAGCAGGTGGAGAGGGATTTAGTTTGAATATAAAAGCCTGCCCCTTCACACGATTGTTTGGCTTTCTTCTGCAAGTTAATTTAGAAGCGAACGAAAGTTACATGAAGAGGATGAAATTCAAAATCCAGACTGATTGTTATTCGGCGATAAGTCTATACAATTTTGCAGGGCCAAAGTTGAATAGCCAACCGTTGCTGCAGGAACCATAAGATTGGGTCCTGGTGGGATCTGCATGGCTTGTTTTGTCATTGCAGCACGGAGGTGCGAACTCTCTTATATATGTTGCGGACTCGATGTTGTGTTATGATTTGGAAGGTTATGCCTGGTTAGGCCTCGCATGGCGAACACAGATTCTGTTGGGATATATAAGCCTTGCCCAGCGCAGCTCTCCCTTCTGCAAACTAATTTAGCGAGCGTGATGGCCCAGTATGACAACGCGAAAAGCAACGAGCTGGTTAATCGTTGCAAGAAGCTAACCCCAATAAGTGAGTTGGTCTGCCCTCGCTGGCTGCTTGGTGTCTTTTTATACAATTCATTCTCGCTCGATGCCTTGTCCCTGCTCTAGAATATTTTACATTTAAAGTTCGTACAGCTCCCTTCATCTCCTCCAACCCAACTTACAATGCTGGTGCTGGAGCAGAGGCAACTGCAGCGGCGGCGGCAGCTCCGGGAATTGGGAGTGGGACTGCTCTTCTCGGCCTCTTGAGGTCTTCCATTGTGATACCGTCCAGCTTTGTGATTCCGACGACTGGGGCGTCGCCCTTCTTGACGAACTCGTACATACCTAGAGCGTGTGTTAGCTGATACATTGTGACGCGTTGGTTTATGCGCTGTTCTCTGCAGCTCCAGCATTCCATGTCGGCTGATAAAGAGAGAGTTATCCAAATGGCAGCTCGCTGCGCTTGCGCTTTTATACTCAACACTTTCTTCTTACTCCGCATGTTGCTGCATCTGCGCCAACCCTGTTCCTCCTTCCAGCTGGCACCTCTGCTGATCTGAAAAGCCTTCTATCCAAACGTACCTGGCATCTTGTTTCCGGCCAATCTGAACGCATCTCTTGCAACCTGCTCGTGAATATCTCCCTTGATCTCGAAGATCACCTTGCTGACAGCAATTCTAGATGCCCAGTGATCGAACGAGCCCTTTCCTTTACCCATACGAACCTGATCATCGTCAGCATGCCTACGTAGCCTTCCATCCATTCCTGCGCAATCATACCTCGTTACCGGAGCTGTAAACACCGATGTTTGCGCAAACTCTCTTGTACAAGCGGTATCTCATTCCTCTCAGTCTAACTTTGATTGCCTCCTCTCCGTTCTTCAACTGCATCGCGCTGACTCTGCGATGGTGATCGCACATGCGCAAACCATAGTCTCCCCAAACAACCGTTGTTCCTCTTGCCGAACCGCCAGTTGGCACACGCGGGCGACCTTTGCGGGATCTCTTCTTCTCTGCTTTTTGTGGCTGCAACCAATCGGCGCGGACAGCCGGTGTGCTGGAGAAAGCCCTCACGGTGTTGGAGGATGTGAGGCTCGTGGATGGGCGGAATGCGGAGAGAACTGAAGGGCGAATGGCAGAGGATGTGAGGGTGAGGCGCTCAAATGCTGCCACAAGGGCGGACGGCTGGCAGGAGAACTTCATGATGGAAGTCTCGATGAGTTATATATGGCCGTTGGGACCGTCGTCTACTCTTCAGTATCGTCGGCGTCGTGAGGTCGACCCAATAATTGATATCAGGCAACAAGGCAGGAAGTCCTATCTGCCGGAACTTGCTAGGCTGGAGTTGGTGACAGGGGTGAAACGGACCTTCTGGGCACTTCAGGCCGACGCGAAACCCCGTGACATGTTAGATTAGCTACGCGACCTCAGATCTCCCGTCACGTCACAATTATTGGTGACCCATCTAGATGTACAACTGAGCATAGCTCGACATTTCAACAACACCGTGAATTTGCATGTCCCGGCGTATTTCGATGACACTCTTCTTTTATCCAAGACACCCTATACTGTCTGCTTTACGCCATCGCAATGCCTGCCGACATTAGAAGCTTCTTTGGCGGAAGCCAAGGAGGTGTTGCAACTCCAAAGCCGAAGGCAGCTCCCGCGAAGAAGGAGGAAGTAAGTATAGCATAACCCTTGAGCCCAGGATTCTCATACTTTACATTTCATTCATTCATACGTTACATTGTCATCGCCTCAGGTTGCACTTGTGAAGATATATTCTGATTCTGATTGCTAGACAAAGAGCTCTACTGCTCGCAGAAGTGGCCGTAAGATCATCAAAGATGATAGCGATGATGACGAGCCAGCAAAGAAGACGTTAGCTAAGAAGACAGCGCCAAAGAAGCCATTAAAGGAGGAGCCAAAGGCACAAGAGACCTCGACCTCAGACTACTTTGCATCAAGCAAGAAGAAGCCAGCAGCTACCGTCTCGGCACCGACGCCGGCTGCCACTCCTAATGTTGAGCCAAAGGAGTCACCTAAAAACCCTACAAGAGCTGCTCACCGCAAAAGCACATACAAAGAGGATGGTGACTCGGACGCCTTTGCCGTTCCAGACGACAAAGACGCTGGCGATGATATCTTCGCAGCCGATGTGAAAACCGGGGGCAGACGCAAGGATGACGACTATATGGAGATTGATGGAAGTGATGAGGACACGAAGCCAAGAGCTAAAGCAACTCCTTCGAAGACAAGAGGCAAGTCGAAGGATGTAAAGATGGAGAAAGCCACGACAGTCGTTCTTTCTGATAGTGATGACGATGAGGTCCTCGCTAGAAAGCCTGCGGCTAAGAAGAAAGCCCCACCAGCCAACAGGAAACGGAAGTCACTCTCTGCCGACTTATATGATGAGGATGAGGAGAAGCCAAAACTAAAGAGGAAACCAGCTGCCAAGAAGGCTAAGAATGATGATGGGCCGGAATCCGCCGAGATGATGGCTATCTTCGACAGTGTTTCACTCGTCAGACCGCCAACGCCGCCTCCTAAGGATGAGGATGCGCCAAAGTTTGATTTTAGGAAAGCTGTTCCTGGCGGAGGAAATGCTGGACCGCCACCTGCAGCGGGCTCGAAGAAGATTCCGGAGGGCGCTCCCAACTGCTTGGCTGGACTCGCCTTCGTCTTTACTGGCCTACTGGAGACCATCAGTCGTGAAGAAGGCCAGGAGTTGGTGAAGAGGTATGGCGGCAAGGTTACTGGAGCACCAAGTGGAAAGACCAACTTTGTCGTTCTGGGTACCGATGCTGGACCAAGCAAGCTCAGAAAGATCCATGACCTCGGAACCAAAACCGTCAACGAGGATGGCTTGTTTGACCTCATCCGTAAGACGTCGGAGCATATCATGAGCGGCGGCGGCGGGCACAAAGCGATGAAGGCCGTTTTGGAGAAGCAACAGAAGGCCGAGGAGGAGATGAAGGAACAGGTCAAGAGAGACGAGCTGGAGGAGAAGCGCAAAGCTGAGGAAGCTGAGAAGGCCGCGAAGAAAGCTGCTGCAGCCCGAGGTCTCGCTGCTCCAGTCGCCAAGGACCCTGCAAAGACTCAGCTTTGGACTGTCAAGTATGCGCCAACTACCACGAACCAAATTTGCGGCAACAAGGGGCAGGTCGAGAAGATCCAAAGGTGGCTTCAAGGCTGGCCAAAGGCACATCGTGTCGGCTTCATGATGCCAGGAAAGGATGGGTTTGGTCAATACCGATCCATTATCATCCACGGTCCTCCTGGAATCGGAAAGACTACCGCTGCCCACCTTGCTGCCAAGCTTGAGGGCTATGATGTTATTGAGAGCAACGCCTCTGATACTCGTAGTAAGAAGATGGTCGAGCAGGGACTTAGCGATGTGCTGAACAACAGCTCTCTTCTCGGTTTCTTTGCTGGAGACGGAAAGGAAATTGACTTACAGAAGAAGAAGATCGTTATGGTCATGGACGAGGTTGATGGTATGTCTGCTGGCGACCGTGGTGGTGTCGGTGCTCTTGCAAAAATCTGCAGGAAGACTGATATCCCGATCATTCTGATCTGCAACGACCGTAGGCTGCCAAAGATGAAGCCATTCGACCACGTCGCATACGACATGGGTTTCAGGAGGCCGACGGTTGATCAAGTCCGTTCTCGTGTTGCCACTATTTGCCACAGAGAAGGACTCAAGTTGTCGAGGGAAGTTATGGATGCCTTGATCGAGGGAAGCAACAAGGATATCCGTCAGATCGTCAACATGCTTTCCAGTGCCAAGCTTGACCAGAAGGCGATGGACTTCAATCAGTCTAAGTCGATGTCCAAGCAGTGGGAAAAGCATGTTGTCCTGAAGCCATGGGACATCTGCCACAAGCTTCTCGGAGGCGGTTTGTTTGCGCCAAACAGCAAAGCCACTCTTAACGACAAGATCGAGCTCTACTTCAACGACCACGAGTTCAGCTACCTGATGATTCAGGAGAACTACCTCAGCACCAGGCCAATGCTCCTTACTCAAAGCAGTGGTTTGACGCCAAGAGAAGCGAAGCTCAAGGCTCTCGAGCTTGCAGATAAGGCCGCCGAGAGTATAAGTGACGGAGATCTTGTCGACCGCATGATCCATGGATCGCAGCAACAATGGAGTCTCATGCCAACCCACGCAGTCTTCAGTACTGTCAGGCCAGCCAGCTTCATGTCTGGAGCCATGACTGGGCAGACAGCCTTCACTAGCTGGCTCGGAAACAACAGTAAGTTTGGAAAGCTTAGCAGATTTGTCAAAGAGATCCAGTCGCATATGCGCCTTCGCACCTCTGGTGATAGACATGAGATCAGACAGCAGTACCTGCCTACACTGTGGACTCAGCTTGTGAGGAAGATGGAGGTCGAGGGTAAGGAGGCTGTTGACGACGTTATCGAGCTCATGGACAGTTACTTTTTGACGAAGGACGATTTCGATGCTATCTTGGAGCTTGGTGTAGGTCCGCAGAGAATGGAAGATGTTAGCTTGGACACTCAGACGAAGTCTACCTTCACAAGGTTGTTAGTATTGGCTCACCTGTTTGAGGAACTTGAGACTAACCAGATAATAGGTACAACGCCCGCAGTCACCCAATGCCATTCATGCCAGCTGGTGGTACTGCTCCTGTGGCTAAGGCGGCGCCGAAGGAGGTTCCAGATCTTGAGGAGGCTATCGGGGAGAGTGACGATGATCAAGTCCTTATTGACCCAGCCAAGGAGGAGGACGACGACGACATCGACCTCTCGAAGGACAAGTACATCAAGAAGCCGAAGAAGAAACCGGCGCCAGGGAAGAAGGCTGTGAAGAATGAAGATATTGACGACGACGATGAGGATGTCAAGCCGAAGAAGCGCGCGACCAAGGCGAAGGCACCTGCTAAGCCAAGAGCAAAGAAGTAAATTTGGTGTATACTATCAATGGGTATATTCGGCATGGCGTTCAGGAGAAATGGGCGCCACAACGGTACTCACCAGTCGGGCGAAAGACACGAGGTATATCAATTGAAGCTATGTTTACTTTTAGCGCGGCGCTTATCGGCGTATCTTTAATTCTTGCGCCAGACAGGCTGAGTTCCTGCTGGTCTTGTGGCGCGTGTTCGCTCGTAGGTCGGCGCTTGTTTTCTTTCTCAACACCACCCTTTCACCTTCACATCCTGACCAGAACTAATATTCACATTCCTCATCTCTTCATTTATCTTTGCGAGCACCTCAAACTCGTAAAGGGCAGCCATTCCGTCACATCTTCTTTATCATTACATGTCAGCAAACACTGACAAAGTCCAACTCCCAGCGATGGCAGGAGTACGAGAAAGAACCAGCTCGTTGCGTCGCATCAGCGGCTTCGATCCAAGACCTGCCGGAGGAGTCAGATGGCAACGACGCCAGGCTGTTAACGCTGGCAATGGCCTGTGGACCGATGGCACCAGAATGCGTAGCGGCGCCGGCAGCTCTTCGTCGAGGAGGTCGATTAGAAGACAGAGGCCCGTCGAGGACTTGAGAGCCGACATCCCGAGTGCCAGCGCCAGCAACAACGCCAACAACAACGCCAGTATCGCCGACAATGTGGAACCGATGACACCGGCCGAGTCAATTACCGACACTATGTCCACTGCGTTCACAACTCGCTCTCACTATACAGACGAGACGGGACCAATCAGGGGAGCTGGCCGCGAGCCAGTCACGCAGGATGCGCGCCATTATGTCATTATTGCTGTTCCAGTTGTTCAACACATCGCACAATCCGCTGCTATCGAGCAGGTCGGAGATTCTGAGGACGGAAGCTTACCCACCGAAAGCTTACCTACCAGTGGATATAACTCGCGTGGTAGCAGCAGCCGCAACTCGATGGATGTTACAATGGCATTTGCTCAGGCCTTTGCTGCGCTCCATGGTCCTGTACATGATGGCATGAGCCTTGAAGTGTTGAAGGATTTGGGTATCGACACCGCGAAGCTTGTACCATTGGATCTCGATCACGTCGTGCAAACTGGTGTGCGCGAGCAGAGTACGTAAGTTCCTCCCTACTGTATTTCTACTAGCCTCGTTAACCATTCCTAGTGTGTACAGAAACTACCAGTTCCATCCTGCGCCTCGCGAGCCTCAGCCATGGATCATTGCCAATGGCAGACTCCGTAGCAAGAGCAGCTTTGGCGGCTACATCGCGATCAACGGACAAATCGTGGATCCAGATAGTATGGAGGGTGTTTGCCGTGCCAAGCAAGGCCTTCCTGTCAAGCCTCCCTACCACTTGATCACATGCTTGACCGTCCCTGGAACATACACACGCCCGTCAGATCTTACGTGCCACACCTACCTCATCAAGGACTTCACAGGTCAGTCCGCGGAATACGACCACTACTTCTCCAACAAGTATGGCGAGACACCGGTCTTTCGTAGCGACGCTGAGCGCGTTCACAGCGAAAAGTTCATCGAGCTTAGCGTTGCAGCCACCTCTGGCGAGGGACCATCCAAGGCATACATCGAGGTTGAGTCGAGAAGGAGAAACCTGGCTCTTGCCATGCAATGCCCAAAGGATCCATCTACAGGCCGCCAGAAACTTGAAGAGCTGTTCCCGCACGACATCAATGAGCACGGAGATGTCTTGTCGAACTACTCGGTGGAGAGAAACCCAGATCCGAAGCCGGACAGAGAGGGCCTGGACTTGAACCACGTACCAAGAAGCATATTCCGCAACCAACCTCTTGCAGCCACAACACAGCCGGCCGCCAAGAAGAGTGTTAATGTTTTGACCCATCAGTTTGTTCACGGGTACTGCAACAATGGTGGTCTTGGTAAGGTTACGGACAACATCTGTGGACAGCTTTCTTCGGGGGAAATCGCGGGCGATGAACTCGAAGATGCCTTTCAATTGTTTGTTAGCGACCCCGCTTGCGTGACTGGTCAGATTTTCAAGATTCCCTTCGATGTCGCTGGAGCTCTGCGTGTGGCGCAGAGTTCGCAGTCTGCCTCGCCTCTTTCAAGGAGAACTAAGGTACGTCTCGATCTTCCTTTCTTTTCGTCGTATAATAACTAACGAAATATTAGCGTGAGATCTACGAGGCACTCGCACTCGGCGATGAAGATGTGCTCGAAGGCGTGCGCCGCTACCACAAGTTATCCAACGAAAACCTCAACCTCTCCAATAAGCAAGCCGAGTTGTGCGCCAAGGTTGACGGTGCTGCAGCTGGCCACACCGAGACCGTCGCCCTCGAGCTCCGATTCGGCAACACATCCTACACGATCAGGCGCAAGATCGAGAAGCAAGCTGAGCGCAAAGTCCTCATGAATGCAATTGAGATGTGGCAACGGGAGCAACAGAGGCAGATTCAGCACGGCGAGCAGATCTTGCAGAACATCTATGGTATGATGATGACTGCTGATCAGACGCAGAAGGAGCTGAGGAGGAGGCTTGATGAGAAGTTTGCGGAGGTGCAGAGGGTTGATGAGGAGATGAACGAGTTGGACGAGGATCTCAGGAGGAGATGTGCGGAGTATGATGTGCGGGAGGAGAGGCGTCTCGATACCGCCAAATCCCACATGGGCCAGGCTGATAACGCTCGCAACTAGATGAAGAGCAGTGGCAGTGTGGGGCGTTAGTTTTGTTTTAAAGAGCTCGCTTTTTGTTTTTTTTGCGAATAAATCGGAGGATTATGGTTTTGCGAGAGAGCGGATGATCGCTGCCAAGCCACCTGTGACCCGGCTATCAATGGTCGCAATTAGGAGGTTAAGGGATGGCGCTTTGATGCGTTAGTTTCAAAAGGTGACTTTTTGTTCTCGAGCCAATCAGAGCGTCGATGTAGTTAGTTTGCTTGCAATGAAATTGAACCATTTGCGAGCTCTTCTCTTCGCAACTTATCGTTGCCATCGACATTGGCCTTTGTTTGCACGTCATGTTCTGCAAACTTAATTTTGCTGCACAAGACTAGTTGGTTTAAGATGGTAAGTATCAAATTCAATTCCAAAATACACGTTTCATGGGCAATATACTCTGTAGGCTAGGACTTGGTATATAGTGGAGTTTTTTATGGAACTTGAGGATGCGAGGGCTGGTATAAGTGAAGGTGGGGAGGATGATGGAAAGGATAGAAGGCGTAACTAGCGTACGGAAAGTAAATCGTTTGGCAGTTTTTCCAATTAATATTCTTAGTGGTATGATCTAACTTATCCGATTTATTGACTGCTATAACTACCAAAATAAACCAAAAACGTTAAAACGGCAAAAAGCTAACTACTCCGAATGTAAACTAGTTTTAAAAGATCTGCTGGGAAATTCGGACGGAACACAAAATATTATAACCCTCTTCGAGATCACTGAATGCAAAATTTATTGTAGTTACTTGAAATCCACCTGAATTAATCTCTCTCGAGTGGCATGCCATCGCGCACTATCGCAAAAATGCAAAAAGTTTAAAGTATTATCGTCATTACTAACTTGCTAAGAAAACCTAATAAACCTATTGCTTTTCCCATTCCATGAACGCCTCAACCATCAAGAACAGAACGCTGCACCCACTTGCAAAGCTATCACGATCAATCATAGTTGCTGAAGGTCTAGAATTGCAGTGAGGAATGCGTCCAGATCATCATGTCAGACACATGGACCAAATGTGCTAACCTCAAAGGTCAATATTCGCAACGATTGTCAGCCAGATATATCTCAATCCATAGTGGTCCACGGTTTCCTGACTGTGACGATACGACGATAGCGTTAGCTCAGGGCAGGCCAGATGATCCATAGTCAGTTCGTAGAACATCGAGCATGAAAAGCATTCGTCAGGATCCATCAAGTATCCGGTCAAGTAGTCAGTCTGTAAATCGTCATCCACGTAATAAGCCGAGACATGATATGATCCACGGTCCTGTAGGCTCATCGACAAATTGGTCAACGCAATGACCACCATCAGAGAGCAGCAAGTTTGACGACGGCGACGATACACTGGTACGAGCTCAGCATCAACAGCACCAAGCGATTCAGTTGCTTGCAACCCAATCATGAATGTCACTGAACGAGCCCACGGGTGTCGACATCGAGTCAAAGTCTCATCTCATCTCAACGCAAGAAGCAGTGAAGTCAGGCGAGTCTCAAGCAAGTCATGCAATCATGCAATGCAGTCAAGTCGGTGGCGACACATCATCAAGCGATGTCGAGTATCGCGGGCGAGTTCAAGACGTTCCTGGTGGTGGGTTCTGACCACCTTGTCCGCCTCCTTGTTGCTGGGCGGCCATGACTTGGTACCAGAGGGCGACGTATGCCTGGTATCCACCATCTGGTATTGGTTAGAAGAGCTCTTATGCATAAGTCTATGTAGGTTTAACTTACAGGCTGCATATGGATCTGAACCGTCAGCGGCAACTGGTGGCTGTCCATGCTGTGGCTGCTGTCCTCCCTGAGGTCCGCCGTACGACTGTGGCTGCTGAGAGTAGCTGCGGTCACCATAGTCGTTTTGCTGTTTGCCGCGGCCGCCTCCGCCTCCTCCATTCTTCATTTGCTGCAATACAATATTAGATTCCGAAGTGAAGGTATATGTGCATGTTGGTGAAACTTACAACAGCCTCAACTTTATCCTCAATTGCTCTCTTAGCTCTCTCGATAGAGTCCTTGGATCCGACAAGTCCGATCTCACGCTCAGTCTCGCCTGGTCCGTTGGACTGGGAAACGTTGATCTTGCAGCCGGTGGTGTTCTGCATATCCTTAATGGTCTCACCTCCCTTGCCGATAATCATGCCAACAGCCTCCGATGGTACATAAATAGAGTCGTTGATCTTATCGCCGCCACTTCCAGCGCCGCCGCCATAGCCGAAATCTTTGCCAGCATCTTTTGGTGGAGGAGCACGGCCTTTCTCAGCCGCGTTCTTGCTGTCGCTCTCGACGATCTCCATAATTAAGTCCTTGGCCTTGGCAGCTGCCTCGCGGGAGCCAATAAGGTTGACTGGTCTCAAGCCATTTACACTCTTCTGCTCGCCAACGATGTTGACGTGGCACCCACTTCTCTCCTGCAAGTCGCGAATGGTCTCGCCACCTCTGCCGATGATAAGTCCCACCGTCCTGTCTGGAACCATAATCTGCATGGTGTCCTCGCCATCGCGCAGTGGTGGCTGGTGTGAAGACGCGCGTGGTGGAGCCGAGTCACGGACGTGGCGATCTGCGGCCGGGCGAGCACCGCTACCCATGCCACTGTCATCAATGATGCGGTTGATCTCAGCGATAGCATCTGCGCGACGTGCGCGTGGGCCGGTGATCTTGCACTGGCGGAAAGGACCAGTCGACTCGTCGTTCGTGATGAACTGAACGCGGCAGCCAGTCTCAGCCTCAACTCTGCGAAGGTTCTCCCCCTGTCTACCAATGATCAAGCCAACGAGGTTAGACTCGATAGAGATGGACTCAGTGTTGTCGCCATCGCCACCTCTTCCCAAAGGAGATCTGTCGCGGATAGGGTAACCATTTCCTCCATTGCCAGAACGTCCTGGAGAGAAAGTTCCCGGAGGGCCCCTGTTGCGAGGCACCGGTGAGAAAGAGCGCTCTCTTCCGTACTGGTCTCTTCCAGCTGGTGGTCTCTCATTTCTGCGCTCATCGCGATATGGGTTGTAGTTGTCGCGGAATGGCTCGCGGCGAGTCGGTGGTGGAGAGCGGGATCTAGAGCGGGCGTTCATGTGCTCTCTTGGAGGTGGGCCTCCCCTCGACTCCTGGTTGCCATAAGATTGCTGTCTATCGTAGGACAAGCCGTTCTCAGCTGCGATTGCCTTGGCCTTCGCGATGGCATCGGCAATGCTCACAGTTCCAGAGCTGACCGGCTTAATGTTGCTTAAATCGACATTACCGGAGTGCGTTGGCTGCGGAAGCGCATATGGCGCAGAGTTATAAGCCATTTGTTGTTGTGGCTGTGGAGCCTGTTGCTGCTGCTGCTGATATTGCTCTGGATATGCTTGCGGAGGTTTTTGCTGTTGCACAGGCGCGTTCTGGGAAGTAGAGCCGTGCTGAGCAGCTACGAATTGTTAGTACGCTCGAGGCTCAAACGCGATAAGCGAGACTATTCACCTAATGCCGCAAGGATCGCTTGAATGTTTGGTTGTTCCGCCATTGTGGTGGAAGAATTGGTGCCAGTGGAAGCGGATGTGTCGCAACGATTTCACAATGGTTTCGCAAGATTCTTGCAGTCGAGAGGGTATCTGAGGCACCGAAAGCAGTATGATACGATGGCTGATATACAGATACTGGCTAAGCCGTAACACCAAATGACAGATGTGTGGGTCGCCACAGAAGAAGTTTGCGAAATAGCGAAGCAAGTTGTCGCGAAAGCGCAAAGGGTTTGGGGGCCCAGAGGAACATAATCGGCCTCAGAAGGCGCTAGCCGTTTTCAGATAATGCATGGCGCTTAAATAGACGGTTCAGCCGCGCAAGCATGGATGGATCATCTCAACAGCCGGCTTGGCAGGAGACAACACTACAAGCAACTGCCGCCTCTTTACATGTTTAGTTTCGCTATGGGCAAAATTTTTCATGTAATTGTCTGGAATGAGACTCCTAAATCAAGGCATATCACCAAATATCAACATGGAAAGCGATTGGGTGTATATGGCCCAGCAGGCACTTAGTATAACCAATCTCTCAAGTCCATAATTATATGCATCTTGATATCGAGCTACCTCTTTTTTTGTTTGTTTCTGCATTTGGTCCTGCTCATACAGTACAGGAGCGAGGCCGTGTCTTCCTTCGAAAGTGGTCGTGGCTCCTTCCTGCGCCGTCACACGGTGGGTTCCTTCCCTCGCGATATGTTGCCTCAAAACTCCGCCGGTCCAGGCGGAGTATAGGCGTCTCCAGCGTTTCCAGCGTCTCACTAGCATCTAATTGAAGTCATTTTTCAGCTTCATTCTTTATGCCTCGGGTTCCGGAGGAACTCCAGCAGTTATTCCTTTACTTTGTTGTACTAGTGGGTGGACCGCTAGTTTTATGGGTGGTTTGGCTGGCTGGCTTGCGTTGCTACTTCGCCTTTGTTCGTGGTGTTACGGTAAGGCTCCCATTCTCGTTCACTCCAGCGTCCAGCAATCTCCGTCCCTATCCCGGTGTTGTGATAAGCCAATCTATGCGACTCGGACGATTTTGCTTCGCGCGCCCATCGTCGCGACTTTTTGTTTCTGCCATTCCCTGCACCACTTGCAAACTTCGTCCGGCTGCATCATGAAGCATCTGAAGCTAACCATGGCGGATTTACAGCGCATAGCCAACATTATCGTGGGAGCGGATACAGATACTCTCGGAATGGAGAAGGAAAACAACACCCAGCACTGGGTTCCGAAGCCCATCTACGACCACGTCTTCGATTGCTTGAAGCGCCACCTAGCGAATAGAAAGGTCTTCGATAAATACTATTATAACTCCAAGATCAACAACAACTTCTGGACTGACGACCTTCGCCCGCTGGTCAAGATGGAGCATGCTAGAGCATTGATGTACGAAGCAAACAACCCGCACTACTACAGACAGGAGGTTATACCACCAGCGATCTATGTGGCCCATGGCTTCTACGAGAGCGGCCACAGCCACGACCATTCTGAGAACAACATTGTGTTATTCTACGAGGCATGTTGCACTTCCAGCTGCGCTACGCGACAAGATCTAGACTAATCAACGTAGGGTTTTGACAATGCCGAACTTGGCAGATCCTATCGCAAGAACCCGGATAAGCTCATCTGGAAGAAGTATGCCCTTATCGGAACCAAGTATGGAAGTATCAAATGGACCACACGTACGCTTTTCCAAAGGCAACTCAACGCTTTGCATGCCATCCATGCTATCTTCAATGTGACAGGAGACGAGGACACCGACAAGGAAATCAAGAAGTCCCTGGATATTTTTGAGGACGTGTCGACTGTTGCAATCAAATGGCAAATGGCCACAGAGGTCAAAGAGTTCGTCGATGCTAACCAAGAATTCCTCTTGGAGCTCTGCCTCAACAACCATATTGCAACGGCCATCGAGCGCTCTTACCAATTCGGCACGGAAAAGGAAAAGGAGAGACCAGAGCCAGACATGAATCTCCTGGCGCGTGACGATATTTTCAAGGGCCAGGAAGTCTTTCCAGTTTCTCATCGCGATCTTGTGCGTAAACCCCAGGACAGAGGCGGCCTTTTCTACGACGACACCCCACGGAAAGACATCACGCAAAAGAGAATCACCGAAGGCAGAGGCACTGACTATGAAGTTACCGAGTCTAGTGAGGAGTTTCATGAGGTTGACAAGCTTGCCAAGAAGGAAGAGGATACTCACGAGCACGAGAGGCTTGCCAACGAGCTTCTTGCAGAAGAGGAACGCCAAAAGAAGGGCGAAGAGGGCAAGAGACAAAAGATGCTATATGGAAAGGCCAGCAAGAAAGCAATGCGCAAGGCCACAAAGAAGTTGCCCAAGCATGTGGTCACACCGAAGAGAAGACCGGATTTTTCCCAGGCAAGCTCTGACACTTCCGCCGATTTGACCATCAATACCGACACCGAGGAGCAGTCCCCATTCCGCAGCGAGCGCGAGTTGGACGATGCACATGGTGCGACCGCTGTGACCGATTACACTGATAAGGAGTACACACCACATAAGTCCAGACCTGCCCCTAGCGTTGTTGAGGTTGCGGGTAGCGTGAAGGAGGAGAGCTCGAGCGAAGAGTTCCCACCATTCGACGATGCCGCTGAGAGCGATGTTCCAGACATGAGTATGTTTGCCGTGCGTGACAATAATATTGCCATGGATGGCACAAACAAGGCTCCTGCTGCCGAGCAGTCTGTCGAAGAAGCAGCTTCAGCTCATCCTCTGATGAGCGAAGTGGACAAGAGCACAACCGGTCATAATATTGCATCTGCCTCGACTATTGGCAAACCACTTCCTCAGTCACTTGCCGAGTTGATCCCTGAGGTTACCTCCGCTAGCGCGCAGGCGCTTATCGACTCTGGAAAACAGGAGCGTAGGAACAGCATTGAGTTCATCAGAAGGCGTACGAACTCCCGTGCTGCCATGATGGCGCCTTCTTCTCCAGCTACTGTAGCCAACTCACAAGTAGCCAACGTGACAAAACCTGTTGCTAGCCGCCGCGGATCTCTTCTTGCCAACGAGATTGGTCGCAACAAATTGCAGGCTCAAAACGCCACCTCTGCCAATGTCCATGGACCTCGCGACGATACTAGCATCGTGACGGTCAGATCTGAGAAGCACCACGGAAGACAGGATACCGTTTCTAGCAATACCTTTGGCGGCCAGTTCGACAATGCGCCAACTGGCCCAATGAATATGCCAGTAAAGGGTACCCGGCCACGCAACAACTCTCGTAGCACTCTTGTCAGGGTCCTGGTTGCATTTCCGAAGCCTGCAATTGCAACTTCACCAACCGCTGCCAAGGAAATCATCCAGGCTCCAATCTCGGGCGCCAGTACTAGCCCACTGTCTTATTATTTCGGAGGTTTTGCTGTTTCTAGCTCGGACATCAAGAAGGCTGGCAGAAAAGTTCCTCGTCTCGAAGTCAGACACGTCCAGCTGGATGCTAGCAGCAAGGATTCACAAGGTGCCAGCATTGTTTTCGAGCCAGAGGCTAAGGAATGGACTTGCACAATGAGAGGAGGCGAGATTAATCCGACAACATGCCCGACTCGTACTGGCGGCATGTTTCCTCCTTTCACCAGTGCTGGCTGCAGAGTCCTCCTTCCTGACCTTGGAAACTTCCACCAGGACAAGGGCGTCTATCATCCACGACCAGGCTACGCTCTCTCTGATGAAATATGTCAACAGAGCATGAGTGGCTCTGGCGTGATGGTCGGTGACACTAAGGCCAAGAAGCCAAAACAAGGCGGCGAAGAAGTCAATATCACCGGTGTCCCATTCAAGCTTCCAGAACGTCGCACTGAGACCCACTTCAAGCTCAAACGTAGCAAGTCCGCAGTCTTGTCAACGTTTATCCAGGGTAACTCCAAGAATTATGTGGTCATTCCCGTCACCTTCTCACCTTCGAAGGTCCTTCCGTCGAAAGCAAACGAGCCGCCGCGTCCGAACTTTGTAAAAACCCACCGCTCTCGCACGTCTGTCGAGTGGGGAGGCTTTCAGATGATGGATGGCGACCGCGCTGGCGAGGGAAAGGTTGAGAATGGAAAGGTTGATACAATTTTCAACCCAGATGAGGAGTCGGCAGGTTTCTCGCCATCCCGCCGCTAAATGTTCTGTCATTAAGCTCGATGGGATTGGGTACTCTGATTATGTCCAACGTCGGCCAGTTCAACAATGCCATCGTTGGCTTAATTCGAACGCCTCGATCATTGTGGCTTGTAGCTGTCATGGTTCTGACTGCTTCCATGGAGTTTGGGATAGTGCATGCCGGCGTTGAAACGTCATATGGAAACGGAGGTTGGATGCGCCTGCTTTTTGCTTTGTATACCCCTTGGCTGCGTTTCAGTTCACATCTCATGTTATGACGCTTCTCGGGCATGCTTTTTGCTACAGCGAGTGGCATGGACGGCATCGTGCTCAGGAGCCTTCGAATCCAGAGATGCGTGAACCTTTTGCTTTGCGGGGTTTGAGGGCAAATGCATATAGAGTCTACTATAGATGTAACTTAGATGGAGATCTTCATTGTCTGACCCGAAAGATCGGACTACAGCTAGACAGCCAATAATGGACTCTTTCCATATAGGCCGCCAGTAGCGGTAGTCTTCGAATTGGTGGTGACCTGCGAGTACTCTACATTGATGCGGAACTGGTACAGTATTTAGATCACCACAACTAAGAAATTCCGGCAATACGGTTCGGTTACTCCACCAAGTGTCACATTTCCAATCCAGGGTCATATACGATGTTTACCCCGCCAAAACCAAGCATGATATTTATCTCGTGTTCACCATCCTCAAACTCTGGATGATCGTTTCCTTCCCGTTCGATGGTGTGGTTCGACGGTTAACTGACATCTATCAGACCCATTGCCAAGTCTTTCCGCACTCCGGCACTCCAGACTTTATCTCCCTTGACGCAATGGTTGCTGCTCATGACGAGCTCGCATCAAGTAAATATTACGCAAGTATAGGGTAACAACAATCGCGGAAATACTCCTTCACGATTTCACCGCTAAGGCTAGACTTGATAACATCCACAATTAAAACATCCACAGCTAAACAAACATCCACATTTTGCGGACAAGCATGACGAAGATGGGGCGCGCATGTGCTTCTGCACCACAAGGCCACCAACATCGCTAGGCTCGCCACGCCGTACAGATGCAGGCGAGGCACGTTAAACCTTCTGCAGCTTCACGATCTAAAATCTCCTACTGCTGTACAATTGCGGATCGTATTTACCCGCATTATCAACCAAGGGCCGAAGCGGACGTGAGCCCTATCTCGGTTCCCCAGCTTTCGGCCTTAGGCGCCCGAAACCATATGGAAAGGGCAATCCGGGGTCGTGATACGCCAGCCCCCCAAGTGATAAGCCAGACCCTTCCCCCCTCCACTTGTTTAGGCACGATTCTGCCAATTTGCACATCATCTTATAATTATGTTTGATTATACCTCAGTGTAAGAGTCTTAATTTGAAGTATTATAATTATAGGGCATTTCAAAAGGCCTCGCGTTCTCCGAGTATGACCTGTAGACCTACACCCTCGACAAGTTACTCTATCGTGACCTTTCTTGTGTCGCTTTTCCCAATTATAAAGGCATAGCCAGCTAATTTTGCGCTTGGATAGAATCGAATAAGTCGTTTGATAAAAAAAAGCCCCCGGGCGGCAACGAGAGCGGTAAAACTGATGTTGAAGGAGGCTGTGGTTGAGGCGTAGCTTCAGCAGAAGTTGAGGCAGAGCTAGAATCGTCAGGTATTGGTAGGCCTGGTGTAGTCGCTGTTGCTGTCGCTGACAGCACGGGGTTGCAGAAGTCTTGCCGACGAAGAGACCGTAAGGGACAGGCCACCCGTCCCTACAACGATTGATGCTGAAGCACAAGCAGATGTGGCTGAAGAAGAAGAGATATTGCCAGAAGTCGCCATAGGTAGCGACAGCGAGATTCAGCTGCACCAAAGGTCCAGCGATAGGGAGATCCAGCGATAGAGATGTCAAAACGGAGAAAGTTATGCAATGACACTCACCGCCTCCCAAATGGGAGGACGGGGGCGGGCGCTGGCGTATCGCGACCCGCAATCCGGTTCATTTTATATGACAGCTTGAAGCTTTGGGCACTGGAAGAGCCACGACGAAACAGGGTTTATTTAAAATGAGGCATGAACTCATTCTCATTTCCTCCACGAAGTTGGGTTGTATAGCCAGAGCATCGGGATTTGGGGTGGACGTTGGAAAATTAATATAAGATTGGTGGTTTTTAGTTTGAGGCTACGGTATTCACCGTCTTCTGCTAACGATAAGAAGTCTACAAGGCAAACTAAAGAAAGGTGTAATGTAATCATGACGGGCAAGAAATGTCGTCGTACGAGCCCTATGAGCTACTAGACAAGAAAATCGGAGCTTACGGGCTTGTCAAGCTTTTTTTCAACACCTCAAAAATTGCATGGAAAATCATATGAAATCCATCAAATCTTTTTGTGAAATGGCTGGAGAAAAGAGCAAAGGGGGAAAAGAGCAAAAGAGCAAAATACGACAATGGCAGGATTTGAACCTACGCGGCCGAAACCATATGATATCAATCTGTGCATTCGGAAGAATGTTCGATTCGAGTCATACCCATTAACCACTCTGGCACATTGCCTTTCGTTTTCAATTTTTAAATCAAGCATGCCTATATACATAATTGACTTCGGCACATTTGACGGATAACCGGCAGGGGCGTCGCGTGGCGTTTTGGTGTACATTTACGTAAAGCACAAGCTTTGGTAGGGTCTTGGCTCCGGACGTCACGTCGAGAACAGCTCGATCGTCATTGTTTTCGTGCTGGGGAATTTTAAGGGAAGGTGGTGAACGCTCGGGCTTTGAAGAACTTGGTTGGCTGTCTTGCATTGTTTCAGACGCCGGGCAGAGCCGCAACTGATATGTACAGTCGCACAAACTCCAGATTTGAGAATGTGCAAAGTTCTGGCTGGAGTAAACTGACTGATTCGGGGTCCTCCAACATCGGACGTGGCAGGATAGCTAACTTTTCAACTGACGCGCCATTCCGCGACAGATGACTTTTGTGTCTGAGCCGAGCCGACAGCGTCCCAGAACGCTTCCGGATCGGAGCAGCGCGAGGCAAATTAGATACCCACTCGGGAGTGTTCGGACTCGCAAAACTCGGCCCTTTTTGACAACGTGATTGGTACTCGGTGAAAGAAGTGCTCCGCCTCCGCACGTTAGAGTTTTGGGATGGACCTGTGCGCGATAGGGCCACGCTTTGATAACGATTGCCTCGCCGCTGCCCGAGCGGCCCAAACGAATTATTCGGGTGCGCACTTACGTTGACAAAGGCAGGAGACTGGGGTTGCAATCTTGATGATATTGCCGGAAGTGGAAGGTCGGATATATGGCACCGAATTTTATAGAGAAGATCTGCAGTCTAAATAGGGTTTTCCTTGGCGGCAAATACCTTAGCTGGCACATAGCAAATTCTCACACATGCACGGCCATGGTGCTTGCCACCCGAACTAAGCTCAACTTTGAACAGCCCGAATCATAAGCACTGCCTCGGCAGCGGAAGGCTTGCTCGCTCTGATGTATAGACGCATGGGGTGCTGCTTGGTAATTGCTTGGAACGAATCGAATGGATTTTCAACTCACCAATCACGCCTGTGGCGTTTCACGCCACTTCTCTCTCCTCATGTTCTTCTACCAAGCAGCCAACCCGCGTGGCAAAAACCAGTTCTAGATCGATTCGAGCAGCTGGCAGGTGGGACGCCCGCCCAAAACTTTGGAACTGAAGATCTTCTGTACCAATGGCAGTAGCCTCAATGCACTCTGGTCTCGGCCCCATGCCCGAGAGTCGGGTACCCCGGCACTTATGCTCAGATTCGCCCGCCAGCTGTGCTCGAGGACGGTTTGTTGCTGATAAGGAAGGCGGCTAACGTGGGGAACCACATCTTTCTCCGCACGCTAGAACAAGGGGTGGGTAAGGACCACAATTCGACGTTGCTGCAAGCCTCCGCATGCGGACATGACTGAGGAGGCTTGCGGACATAACTGCAAGCCCGCAAATCTCTTAAAACCTGTCCACATCCCACAGTTGACTCTCAATCATCTCATTATTATCACCCATTTCACAAAGCTGTTGCATCTACAGCCCCATTTGCAACAATGGCGGACAACAAGGCTGCCTCAATAAGGGAACAGGTCCCTGACTCAAACCTTGAAGTAACCCACGAGTACTCCGAGAAGGACATGCACAGCGACTCACCATCGGAGCAATTTGATGATGGTTACGAGACTCCAACCGATGAGGAGCTCGTGACCCTTCGTCGTGTCGTCGGCAAGGTCCCATGGATCGCATACACCGTCGGTTTTGCCGAGTTCTGCGAGCGTTTCTCCTACTACGGAACGACTGCAGTCTGTATGTTGCCGCCTCAACTTGCTCATTAATGAACATCTCTAATAATTGAACAGTCGTCAACTTTATTCAGAGACCTCTTCCACCAGGATCCAACACTGGTGCTGGTTTCGAGGGACAATCCGGTGCGCTCGACATGGGCCAGCGTGCTTCCACTGGTCTCACCACCTTCAACAATTTTTGGTCTTATATTATGCCACTTTTTGGTGCATACGTCGCCGACGAATGGCTAGGTCGTTACATGACCATCCAGCTTTCCATCTTCATCGCCATCCTCGGTCACATCATTTTGGTTATGTCCGCTATTCCGCCAGTCATTGTCAACCCTGATGGTGCCATTGCGGCTTTCGCCATTGGTATCGTTATCATGGGTATCGGTGTCGGAGGTTTTAAATCTAACATCTCTCCGCTCATTGCTGAGCAGTACACCGAGAGAATGCACGTTAAGACTCTTGAGGATGGCGAGCGCGTCATCGTCGATCCAGTCCAGACTATCGGCCGCATCTACCTTTACTTCTACCTCCTCATCAACATCGGCTCCCTTTGCGGTTCCATATCCATGGTTTTCGCTGAGAAGTACGTCGGTTTCTGGCTCTCTTTCATGTTGCCAACCATCGTTCTCGTCGCCTGTGTGCCAGTCCTCGCCATCGCAAAGAAGCACTACATTCTCACCCCACCACAGGGATCCGTCTTTGGAAAGGCAATGAAGCTTCTCAACTTGACCCTCAAGGGCGAGAAATCCTGGAACCCAGTCAGATTCTACAAGAACACCAAGGCTCCAGGATTTTGGGAGAAGGTCAAGCCATCCAACATGGGACCAAACAAGCCAAATTGGATGACGTTCGATGACGCTTGGGTCGATGAGGTCCGCCGTGGTGTCTCGGCCTGCAAGGTCTTCTTGTGGTACCCAATTTACTGGTTGGCATACGGGCAGATGACCAACAACTTGACTTCCCAGGCCGCCACTATGAAGCTCGGAGGAGCACCAAACGATATTGTCACCAACTTGAACCCACTGTTCATCATCATCCTCATTCCAGTCATGGATTTTATCGTCTACCCAGGACTTCGCAAGGCCGGAATCCTTTTCTCCCCAATCAAGCGTATCACCGCTGGTTTCGCTTTCGCCTCCTTGGCCATGGTTTCCGCCACAGTCATCCAATACTACATTTACCAGAAGAACCCATGTGGAAAGTACGCCAACGACTGCCCAGGCGAGACCCCAATCACCGTCTGGGTCCAGGTTGTCCCATACGCTCTCATTGGTATTTCAGAGATTATGGCCTCCATCACCTCCCTCGAGTACGCCTTCACGAAGGCACCAAAGAATATGCGTTCTTTGATCACCGCCGTCTCCCTCTTCATGAACGCCATTTCTTCTGCCATCCTCCAGGCTTTGGTCGCTCTCTCCGATGATCCACTTTTGGTCTGGAACTACGGTGTTGTTGCTGTCCTTGCCTTCATCGGAGGTGTTGGTTTCTGGCTCACCTTCTACAAGCTTGATGCCAAGGAAGATGAGATGAACAACTTGAGGGCTGGAAAGATTGATACAGTCGCCCCAGTCGCCGACCCACACCACCAAGGCGGTAACATGGACGACGAGCAGTCCGTGGGCCAGCTCGGCAACGGACTTGTCCAGGAGAAGCTGTAGGAGGTTATCCGACACAACAACCTGCACAATTTATTAAATAAGAAAGTAATGAGGGTACGGAGGATTCTGATGCGAAAGGGATTATACCACGTCGTGCCGTAGTATGTAATGGGTTTATTGTTATTTTTGATGGACCTGCGATGTGCAGCAAGCGTCGCCGCGTCGTCTGGGTTTATTGGATTTGAGGCGTTGGGGAAGAGCTGCAAAACGCTCCATGACATGATTACTGTTCTGGGAGATGATTTGGATTAGATCATATAGTAGAAGCAAAGTAAAGGACTTGATACTATTCATACCATCTTCTTAATCCTGCCATTGACGTGCGCATGCTGCCTGGATGATCTTCATACCACTCGTCTTGAATTTGATGAACAGATCGATCTGCCAAATTTGACACTTCTTTTTGCTCGGGATTTTTCAAGACACCTCCGTTGAATCACATTTCGAAGACGGATGGTGCCGTGAGGAATAAACCCAATCTCGGTGGGTACATCTGAAGATACATGTTGACCATCGCCTTTCGATCTGGCGTCCTGATGTCGCGCTGTACTGCGAAATGTGCTCCTCTAAATTGGTGGAAGCGAGGATGAAGTTTTCGATTTTGCCTGAGGGAGTTGCTCAACCAGTTGCTGGTAGTTCGTTGTACATAGCTTGCTGTCCGGCAGGTGAAGAACTGTGCGTTAGATTCTGCCACCGATGTTGCAAGTCCGCGTATTTCGGGTTCGTTCATGGTCGATGCTCAGTTCGTGCTGGCGGCATGTCGACGAGCCACTTCCATTGTCGTCGTCCGATACATATTCGCTTCAGTCTGTGTTTTATCGTCAATATCGACCCTGTTAAGGAACCATGGAGCAATTCGACAAAGGAAGAAGGTGCCGTTCTCAAAATACATCACATAAAGGGGCATCATCTCCTTTCATACTCCCACCAAATCTCCGTCATACCCGTGCACGACGACGCCCCGGTGAGTGCAGTGTTCTCCGATGCCGCTATGACTCTTCTTGGGTAAATCTGGGCACTTCACCATATCCAAAGGGGATAGACAGAAAATCGTTAACATCAGTGAGTTCTTCCATTTCTGGAAGCCCGCAGTCGTCGGTGAGCGGTATTGGGTTGAATTGCCATTTTGGGCGGGGAGGGTTCAGCTGTCATGCACAAAAAGACAGCCGTCAGAAAATCGTCTCAACGCACTGTCTTTCGTGCTTGATTGAGGAAGCGACACAACCCGTGTGGTTATGGTTAGTAGCTAGAATCAAAGACTGCAAGCATATACACAATATCTATGTATTGACCCTATTCTCAATCCGTCGTGTTGAGGAGTAATCTTCGGCTGAAGTTTGCGAAGATGGCGCGTCCTTCGAAATTACTAGGGGTGTCATCATTAAGCTGGTCTGGTTTGGGAGCACCAATAAAGCAAGAAATTAACAACATGCAATTATTATTGAGCAGTAGTAGATGTTTAATCACATCACATCACATCACATCCAAAAAGAAAAGAAATAGTTCGAAGATAAACCCAGGTGGACCCAGGCTCGCAGATTGCGGCTTCTGTGGATCGAACACAGTGCCTCCAGATAACAGATCAGCAGATAACTGATGTTAGGACAGAAGTGGACTTCAGTCTGGCGCTCTCCCAAGTGAGCTAAAGCCGCTTGGTGTTGTTGCTTTTGAGCGGAACATAGCAATCATAATGTTTAGCAGGTGGTAGTCGTTTCTTCGACTTGCGGATATAGAGGTTCAGGGGAAGTCACGATGGAGAAATGGAGGGAGGTGCGATGCCGCCTAAATTGGAATGATGATTATGATAAAGGCCCAGAGGGAATGACTCAAGCTATGTACTAAAGTAATGACAGCGCTTATGCTTTATACAACGTATCCAAGAAACCACCAGCAAGCTCAACAACAACGCTCTTGTTTGGCAGCGAACCAGCAACACCATAGAGTGCCGCGGTGTCTCCCTTAGCCTCACCCTTCTTCCTTCCACCCTGTACCTCCCTCTCCCTCTCCTTCTCCTTCTCACTCTCCACCACCGCCTCCAGATCCGCAACTAGCTTCTGCCACACCTTCGTAATGGGCAGAGTGACAGCCACATGGATAGCTGGCGGATTTTGTAAAGAGTTAAGGTGCCATCCCTTAGCAGACATCGCATCCGCCATATCATAGATATCCAATGTCTTGCTCTTAAACGCCACAACACTAACAAGGGGGTTGCCAATGACTTCTAAATCCCCTGCCAGGGAGGCGTTCGTCCTGATCGCCTCCACGATGTTTTTGGTCGCTCCGATAATCTCATGGCATGCCTTAATATAGCCTGCCTCGCCTACACTCATCATTGAGACCCAACACCCCGCAATCAGGGCTCCTGGGCGCGATCCAGCCATGTTCGGGGAAGCGTAGACGCCGCCGGACCAGTCGGGGGAGATGAAGTACTGGTAAGTCCTCAACTCTTTGTTACGGTATAACGCTGTTGAGTTTCCCTTTGGCGCGAAGCCGTACTTATGCGTATCACAACTGATGGAGGTGACGCCCTTGAGTCTGAAGTCAAACATCTCGGTCTCGAAACCGGCCTTGTCGAGGAAAGGCACGAGGAAGGAACCGAGACAGCAGTCAACGTGCAAGGGGATCTTCTTCTTAAGTGCCAGGCGGGAGAGCGCGGGGATGTCATCGATGATGCCGTGTGGGAAGTTCGGTGCTGAACCGACGAGGAGAACGGTGTTGGAGTTGATGAGGCGGGAGACGGAGGAGATGTCGACTTTGTAGGTTGGGGCTGGGCATTTGACGAGGTGGATTTTGATACCGAAGTATTGGCCTGCCTTCTGGAACGCAGTATGTCCTGTCTCGGGGAGAATCATCTCTGGTTCCGTCACCCCGCGCTCGGCGTATGCCTTCTGGCGTGCGCTGAGACAGGCCATGAGGATGGATTCTGTTCCGCCGCTGGTGGTGACGCCGGCTGCGCCCTGTGGTGCGTTGAAGATGGCGAGGACCATGGCTACGACCTCTGCCTCCATCTTCCTGACACCAGGGAAGACATCAGGATGAATCGGGTTCGCAACCGTAAACATGCCAAAAGCCTCCGTCTGCAACTTAATCAAGCTCTCCCCCCCATGATAAACAGCACCACTAACAAACCCATCCTCCCACCTCGTATGATCCATCGTAGCCAACGTCTGCATCTCATTCCTCAGCGTCTCATCGCTCCATCCCTCCTTCGGCAGCGTAAGGTATCTCGTAATGCCCGGTCCGGACGGCACAAGCTTGCTCTGTAGCTTCGTGATCGCCTCGCTGACTTGCTTCTGTACTTGGTTCCGCACGCCTGGCGCGCGCAGGAAGTAGCCGTAGAGCGTGCGACGGATTGCGACGTAGGTGTCGATTGCGCTGCCGCTGATGCCGCGACCTTTGAGTTTGAGGTATGCTTTTTTGGTGCAGCGCATGAGAAAGAGGAAGAATATGAGGTTGCGCAGACTATGGTATTGTTAGCTTCATGAATACCTCCCAAGGCCACGGCCGCTGCGAATGTGGACCGGAAATGCCGCCAAAGTGAACTTACAGGTCGATGTTGAGCGCAAGCAACTGAGTGTTCGACCCTGGCTTCTTCGCAGCAAGGCTGTTACGCAGACTTACTGGCATTCTTGAACTGCCCGGCATTATCTCCCAAGTGAATTTGAAGTGTTGTTGGAGAGAGATTGTAAAGGTTATGGCGAATGGGTCGATGTTGGTAGCGCTACTCCTGCACTGAGCGCAACGGCGTCTCGACTACCCGAGAGGTATGGCGGGCGGGCATCACATGCCGATGTGACTGTCTTTATACAGGTGTCACAACCGCCTTGTTAAATTAGAGTCTTGGGCGGAATGCCAAGACACTTTCATGCTAGAAACCAATACTGGCCGGGTATTTGTATGCAAGGTGGTGAGTGAGAAATGGAGATGTAAATTGAAAATTTGATCCTGGCGCTGGAGCATACTGTTGGCCGCCAACCCATCTCGAGCTCTACCATCCTCGTCAAACCCCCCGGCGTCGCCATGCAATGCTCAGAAAGTTAATTTCTAAGCTTGCACGTCGAATTGGCAGGGCTGGGTACGCGGGGTTGAGCCGTACGGAGGAACTTATTAACCTTTTATAACAGAGAAATAGAGGTGATTTTACCGTGGAAACCCAACTTTCCAGTCACCCAGCATTTTGAGTTTCAGGCGCTTAGGATATGGCTTAGCCCCAATATGGCAAATAATGCTATGACAATGAGTGCTATCGCGAAGATTAACCTCCAGCGGTGCTCCTTAAAAGCATCCCTTCTCTTAGTTTCTTGGGCTACAGCAACCTTGTACCACTCCATCTCATCAGGTCCCAATTGGGTGGTCTCGCGAATGAAGGATGTGTCTTGCGCCTCAAGTGCCGCTTCTGCACTTAGCCTCGCTTTCATACGTGTCTGGATGAGTACCGGTGCCGGACAAAATTCCCACATACTCGCCGCCCCCAATGAACCAGTACCCACAAGCTCTGATTGCCGAGCCAAAGTTGTCGCAGTAGCGGCAGCATTGACACGGCGGAATGTCGATCGAGCAGCAGAACTTGTCGAGGCATTAAGTCTATGCAGCGCTCTTTAAAGCGATTCCTGCTCAACCCCCAGGTGCCCCTATTCGAGGCGTGGATGGGCTTCAGTCACCTGAGCTGAATCTAGGGCGCCATATTTGCATATTACAAAATAGATCTATTCAAGTTAGTGAGAACAGACAAACGAAGTGGAAGATGCTAACCGGTTTTGCGCAAGTACCAGGATAGAAATCTTAATTTACATCTCAATTTAAAAATGGAGGTCTGGTACGAGTAAGATGGATGCTAATCGATCTGTGCCTAAGCACCTGGATAAAAATCTCGCTTCACATACCATTGAAGAATGCATCGAATAACTTTTAAATTCCGCACTGCTCGCTCGCTATGTGTACTATGTAATTCCACCTTTTCAAACCAGGTACGCATCTATAACTTAGCCTTCCGGGTCTCGTTCTTCAACATAGTATCAGCGACAATCCTTCTCTGGATCTTACCGGTGGCAGTCTTAGGCATATGCTCCGTAAAGAACACCTTCTTCGGCACCTTGAACTTCGCCAGCTTATCTGCAACCCAAGCCTTCAGCTCCCCCCCACCCAGCTTCTCTCCCGGCTTGAGCACAATAGCGACGCCCACCTCCTGACCATACATCTCGTCGGGGATGGCGAAGCTGACGGCTTCCGAAACGGCTGGGTGGCGCGCGAGGACGTTGTCGAGCTCAATAGGGGAGATTTTCTCGCCGCCTTTGTTAATGAGTTCCTGTTAACTGGTTAGTGATGTGATTTGAAATTGTGGGTGGGAGATGAACCTTGATACGTCCAGTGATGAAAACATAACCATCCTCATCCTTCTTCCCCTGATCTCCCGTACGGAAGAAACCCCCCTTAGTGAAGGAACTCTCATTGGCCGCAGGGTTGTTAAGATATCCCTGCGTAACATTCTCACCGCGGATACAGATCTCAGCCTCCTGGCCCTGTGGCATCTCATCACCATTCTGATCCAAAATCTTAACCTCCACTCCCTGACCAACACCTACACACCCAGGCTGCCTCTTTCCGTTCTTCGGCAACGGGTTACTCGTCATCTGATGCGCAGCTTCAGTCATAGCGTACGCCTCTAACACCGGCGCATCATACGTCTTTTCCAACTGATGAAACGTCGTTGGGCTCAACGGACTGCTACAAGATCTAATAAACCTGATATTTGGCTTGGTAGCCGGCGGCGGGTTCTTAAGCAGGATTTGGTGGATGGTAGGCACAGCCGTGTACCAGTTCGCCTTGTGAGTGATGAAATCCTCCCAGAAAGTCGTCGCCGAGAACTTTGGGGGCACGATTACGGAGCCGCCGGAGAGTAATGGTGCGAGGAAGCCGGCGAGGAGGCCGTGGACGTGGAAAAGGGGCATGACGAGGTAGGTGCGGTCGGCTGGTGTGAGCTCGTAGGTTGATTGGATGTTTTCTGTAACTGGTCAGAGTAGTTCCTTCTGGATGTCCCGGTGCTACTCACTCATTGTCCTGGTCAAGTTTCTGTGCGTCAGTGGGACCTGGTACTGTCAGTAATGTATCGCGAAGCATGATTGCGAGACATACAGCCTTAGGCCTGCCAGTGGTACCGCTAGTATGAAGCACAAGAGCGACATCCTCCGGCTGGGCCTTCTCGACCTTATGTCCTTCCTTGCCCGTCAGCTTGCCCAGATCCTTAACATCCAGAACAACCTCTCTGTTGTTCTCATCCCACCAACACTCAGCAATCGCGGCCTCATATTTGCGGGCAGCTCTGACAGCAGGTCCATTCTTCGCGAACTCTCCTCTTGGGACTATGGCCAAAGCAGACTTCAAATCGTCGATGTAGAACTCGAACTCTTCTTGCTTGTATGCGGAGTTGAGCGGGGCGGCAATTGCGCGCTGTGCAGCTGAAGCGAGGAAGGAGACAATAAACTCGAGAGTGTTTGGCAGTGCGATTGAGACAGCTGCTTGTGGGGTGATGCCAATGGCAGCGAGCTTGGCTTGGAACGAGTCAACCAACCTGTTAAGCTCCGAGTATGTGATGGTGACAGCATTTGGGCCATTCGGAATGATAACAGCAACCGCGTCGTCCGCCCGCAGGAATGAGTTTGGAAGAGTAGTAGCAGACATCGTAATTTGGGTTATAGTAAGTATATTGCTATGAACTGTGAGTTCTAGATGTAAATTCGAGAATCTGGGGTAATAGGCCAACGGGGAAATGTGACGCGCACGTCATTCGGCCTCGGGCCTCCCGTTATCGGCAATGCGATAAGAGCTCCATCGTCGAGCTCAACCCATACTTCAACCCACGCCAGCACACTCATCGATGTTATTCAAGTTGTGTACATCCTGCCGCGCTCTGCGCTGACCCGCGGCATCGACTCACTTTTGCTCGCCAAAGCTGCCCAACCGGTTGGTATTGCTTCACCAGAACCCATGCTTCGGGCAATGCTTCTGGAGCATCTTGTCCCAGTCATATCCCCGGCCCACCCATGCCTCTGGCTTCGGCATGCAAGAATTGGCGATGGTATGCAAGAATTGGCGATGGTATGCACAAATACGACGCTGATGGGCTCGAAGAAATTGAGGGTATCGTGAAAGTTTAGAGGCGATGTAATAAAAGCCATCCAGTGGAGGAAGAACGCGTCACAATCAGGTGTCGTCATGGTGACCTGTCGACTGGTTGAACCTAAAGAAAGAAAAACACTGCCAGTAGCCGGAAAAGAACGATGGAATGCCAGGTGTCTTGATAAAAGTTGAGTATAAGTATTCGGTGGTGGTTATTGATGCATGTTATGCTAACCGGTTTGTGTTTTCCATTGTGGTTCCGGAGAAGACTAAGGCGACTTCCCGATTAGGACAATGTAGGTCGTTCCTGCATTCTTCATCCCTCAAAGGGCGCACGGGATTG
>RCNJ01000242.1_pt1 | contig 33832 bp, 28 predicted proteins | sample 2041171 | NCBI WGS metagenome assembly RCNJ01 (sample SAMN09708213, study PRJNA481090) | feces metagenome | biome: feces | host: Pygoscelis adeliae | place: Antarctica: Rookery Lake | collected 2010-03-01 | reverse complement strand
CTTTGTTCATGTAGTTCATATACTCAGACCTTCGTAGTTAGACTTTTAAATAACTCTATCAGATATAAACCACTCGCATATTTCAACAAGTCAATCGTGGTCACTAAGCAGCTCATGTGCACCTCGCGCATCACACCGCGAAGCTCAGTTCAGTCTGTTTACACCCCACAGTCCCACTCTCACGCAACACTAATGCTGCACAGTATTCCTCCTCCCAACCCCCAACCTCTCCGTCACACCCCCCAGTATCGCCGTCAGTGCCTGGCCGAGCGCTCTGGGATCGTACCTCATCCCTCCCGCTCCCCCTTTACCATTCCCATCAGCCTTCCTCCCGTATACCTTGACGGTCTCCACGCCTTTGCTCCTCAGGTCTGGCTTGTCGACTTGTGGCGTGCCATCGCCTTCGAGGTAGATGACATGCGTTACATACTGCCCCAACCCCCCATCCAGCACCTTCTTCCTCCCACTTGAACTTGCGCAAGCGTTTCCGATCGCGCAGAGGAAGTCGCTAGCTGTGAAGGGTTGAGCGCTGGGTCCTGTCTCCCTGTCCAGGCTGCCGTTGAGGATGAGTATCTTCGTCCTTATCCCCGCGTCTGCGATAGCTTTGCCTACGCCCTTCGGAATAAGGCAGGGAACGATGGAGGTGTAGAGTGAGCCGATGGAGTATATGACGGCTTGTGCGGTTTCAAGGGAGGTTAAGACGCGGGGGTTGGGGGAGGGTCGTATCTCCTGCCCATAAGGGTTTATAAAATAGATGCGGTGGATTCTCGAAGGGAGCTCCTGGGTGTCTGTCTTAACAAAATCGATATTCTGTTTTCGGAGTGAGGGGAGAGAGCCAGGGAGGTTTGCGTCTTCTACGAGATCGTGGGATGCCATCTCGTCTGGGTCGGTGGCTCCGTCGAGGAAAGCAGCAGGTGAGTTTGTGGCGGTGCTGATGGAAGGTGGGAAGAGGAAGGCCCGGCTGGTGGTCGGAGTCATTATGTCCATATCACTCACCCTTCCTCCTTCACCAATTTCTCCATTTGGTGGCGTGGGCGCAGAGCTGGATAAGGTTGAAGGTGAAGGCGGTGCTGGGGTCGGGTGGCTAATGGCGTTCTGCCCAACGATACTTGACCCATCCCGTAAGCCGGCACAGATGTGGTGGCTGAAATTTGAGTTGATGGCTGGGATGACGTCCGCGCCTGTTACACCTGTGATGGAGCCGAGGAGGTAGATAGCCGCCTCGAAAGAGCCGGTGAAAAGTCTCGCGCCGGTAAGAAACAGGTTCCCTACTGAGGCGGACTGGAAATTGAAGACGGAGCTGGGGCGGGCGCGTTTGGTGATTTCCATGTTGAGGGTATTTAGGAAACTCCGGATCAGTTCTCTCTTAGGCGATGAGATTGAAGACCACAGAGGATGGACGCCTTCGACGATCTCGAGCCATTCTACGCGTGCGAGGGAGGTGGAGGCGGGAAGGCGGTGGTTGAAGAATCTTTTCAGTGCGAGAGACTCGCCGTTGGAGCCCGAGAGGCCGGAGGAGGGGATGAGGCGGACGAGTCGACCTGATCTAGTGTTAGTGTAAGGTTGAGATAGGGAGAAGGTGCAGAGAGGATCTCGCTGCGCTCCAACAAGAGGTGGAAATGGCTGCCCCTCACTTACTCCTTACATCGCCGATTCCTGGGCCGCCGAAGACGCGGATTAGTTCTGAGGAGCTGCCGCCGTTGTCGGATATGGGAATGATACTATACGCCGTCAGCACCTCTTCCTCTTGCAATCTGCTTTCACAGTCCTCCTCCAAAGCGTGTGTGTGAGGGCGGAACTCACTAGCTCAAAGTACACCCCTTCTCCTTCGCCACGCCATCAAACACATCAACCAACGTATTCGCCGCACTCCCGCCTGAAAAGATGACGATATTATTCCGCTTCTTAGGGGGGGGTTTCGGTGGTCCGTTTTCCGTTATGACTTCCATCTTTCGCCTTCCTCTCTTACTCAACTCAACTCCAAGTTCTGTTTGCCAAGCAGTTGCGCTGTGGTTTGTCGTTGGCGCAAATTTCAACCAATTGAGCCTCAACCAAATCGTAAAGAAGGTCGAAAGTAGAGAGTTGAGAAATAAATATACAAATCTCAGAAATGGTTTGCTCAGAGTCATGAGGGCAGAAAATCTTGACACGCTGTTCCCGTCGTGATGATGGGACGTTCCATCAAGGTTGCGGCCCGTATCTGGCGAGATTCGCCGGAGTTTAACCGGTTGACCTGGCGTGGTGAGATGGAGCATCACATATCGACGTTAGGGAGGTTCCAAGTGGAAGTTGGGATGTTTATTTTGAGTTTCGAATTTACATTTTGCTTGGGCTATAAAGATGAAGAAAGTTGATGAGCCACTGTCAGGTGGTTGCCATGTGTCGTGAGTATGAAAGACTTTCGCGGCGAGGAGTGCTGAAGATGGGTAATCATCGTCTTCTGTCTTCTCTCTATTGCTCGGCTTAAGAGCGTCCCGGGTGGGGCGTCTGTATACCAATACTTGGACGCTATAGACTGGCCATAGAAAGCCAAGTGAAAGGTAAATTCCTCAATTCTCTGCTCTTCTTTAAGTCGTCCTGGGCACTCCCAATTTCTCACTTACGATCAATTCTGGATGCTAACCAGTTTCTCACGTCCTCAGCTTTTCCTCCGTCTTCAGAACCTCCCCGGCGGCAGCTCAAACAGGTGTCAATGACTATATCAACATACTAACCGGTTAAACTCTATTCTACTCTTTCGCCCCCTCATCTCCGGCGCCAGGATTGTGGCCGCGGTGTTGCTGAAGTCGTTCCTGCAGGTCAGCTGCCAATATTGGCATCCTTACTGTTAGCTCTTGGCAGGCTTCAATGAACTTTGCGCCAGTAACATAAAGTTCTCGATACCCTGGCAGAATTCCTTTTTCATCCGAACCCTGACCAACCGGTTATTCTGTCTTGGATCTTTCGATTCTACACATGGCGCGAAACACAACATGCACCTGTCTCGCCTGGCCCCAAAAACGACGATAACCCGCTCAGCATCCCCACAGTAATCACAGACATCGCGACCTTCCTAGTAGCCATAGCCGCCGCATTCTGGACCCGCGTATTGCAGGTGAATTCCGTGAGTCAGGAGTTCCAGACGTTCGAGCAAGATGTCGAGTGGCAAGTACACCGGGCCCAAACCGGTTAGTGGCAGCTAACCAACCCAGGGCGGAAACGGAAACAGAGTGGATAATCGAGAATTCCACTTCCGGCGCCCAGTACCACGGTTTGCCTTATCGGACTACCACCGGAGAACGCTTTACGCTTGAGCATTTGAGACATGCTGAGGACCTGCGCCGGGGCTATCTTAATGCACTTCATCTTGACGATAGCGTTGCAGAGGATGTAGATGAGAAAACTCAAGAGGCAAAGAGCCAAGGCCCTAAAGCGACAAGTGGTTAAAGCGCTCCGCAAGGAACTGAGAAGTATAGATGTGCAGCTAGACATCCTCACCATGGTGGTAGAGTCCTCGCCCTTCTGGGGCCCACAACCTACGCTCCGGGATGTGCTTCCCGAACAGCACGAATCAGCTCGAAATCCGAGGAGAGAGACGGGGGGCGACCTAACGATAGTAAAGATGGTTCATGATCCGCAACCGAGTCGGTTTCGGGCTTGGGCAAAGTGCTGGACGATTAGTGAGGTTGTGATGATACTTGCTAGCCTCTTTCCCGACCAGTCGCAGTATCGGAAAACGGCAAATATATCTAATCTTTGCCTGCAGGTGAAGGAGAAGGTGCTGGATCTGACGAAGAAGGAGGCGGTGAAGTGCAGGCTGTTTTTTCTGCAGATGGCAATTAAGAATGAGCCGGAAGTGGATGGTTGAGATTGGGTGAACCACAGCTAGCGAGTGCCGCTCTACGAAATGGGTTGAGTCACTACAGCTGTGCATGAGGAGATTATTGTTTGATCTTTCATTGAAACGTTACTTGTCTCGCCATCTCGCTACTATACAAGATATCATGCAAAAGACCTGCTACGCCGGCCGCTCCTTTTGCCGCCTTTGAACGCCTCGAAAACCAGTTAACTACCGCCGCGTCTTTCCTCCTTGCCTTTCACCCCCTGGTTTTACACCTATCAGTAACATAAACATCTATCTGTCAAGATATATCCTCAATCAATCCAGTTGCCCAGCGGCGCACTCTTACCCCTCGGCGGCATCTGCTCCTCCCACGTCCACTCCTCCGTCAGCCCACCATTCCCTCCATACCCTCTATTCACACCGCCTCCCTGTCCAACACTAACCTTCTTCAAGTCGCCGGCCGCAGTGCCAGCGGCCTTCTTCCCAGTCCCAACACCCATACCTCTCGCCAAGCCCAGGTCTCTCCGTCTACCCCATCCCGCCTCCCTCTCTTTCCGCCAGGCAAACCCACTCTGCAACAACTCCGTAATATTAAGCGGCTCCTCCATAAGTTCCGCCGCGCTTCCATAAGGCTTGAATTTTGTGGCCTTGGCGGCTTTCTCTTTGGGCGATAAGGCGTCGTCTATTTTCTTCTGTTCTTTAATAATCTCCTTCAGCTCCTTCTCATCCGCCGTAATCTGCGCCCTCAGAAAATTTATCGAGGGTTTTTCTAGTGCTTCCATCACTGGAGTTCGTGGTTCGTAGGTGATCCCGTCCAGCCGTGGAGGGTCTGTAGGCACAATTGAGTTGTCGAGGCGCGCAAGTTCGCCCTTAGCCAGGAGATGGAGGATATCGATGGATTCTCCGTGTGGAATCTTGTCGGGGTGAGATGGAGTTACGCAGTCCATATCCACCTCTTTACGGAGAACTAAGTCGATGTCTACAGCTGAGAAATAGGCGCATGATTGCGGTAGGTCGTCGATACCCATTTGTTGTGAGAACATCGCGCGCGTCCATACGTTCGCCACTTGTAGCGCCATCGCGGCGCGGTATTTATCTCCCTCCCCTACCAAGTAGCGGATTTCGTCGTGCACCGTAATAGCGAGACGCGCATCGAGGTTATAGCGCCGGATGAGGTAGTCCATAGCTATAATCAGCAGGTGGAGATAGTCGACGCCGGAGGACTGGATGGCCCAGTTTATGCGGGAGGTCATGAAGCCGCCTTTGTTGATGTTGCGGGACATCAAGGCTTCTGTTATGCCGGCACCCAATACAGGAGTAAGAGGACGTTCTTGCTCGGCGAATTCTTCGAGTTTGTTGAAGACGAAGGATTCGGTGCCGCCGCGCCAGAAGGGCTTTTTGTAAAGGGTCTTCCGGTTCGTTTTCGCGCCTTTGGTCTCTTTATAGAGCTTCGTTGCGACTTCGGTGGTTTCCGATTCTGATAACGAGGGGTTGAACTGCCGCAGTAAGGTTGAGGCGAACTTGAGGCCCGCGCCGTAGATACGGCCGTAGTTGAAGACCTTTGCGTCGTTCCTCGTGATTTCTAAAATGGACGCGGTGCGGGAGTGCAAGTCTGTGCCAGCAGCCTTCGTGCCTTCCAACGTCATGAAACCGAGGGCGTTGCCGCCGTGGAGCTTGAACTGTGCGTCCCCGACTAGCGACGCGATCCAGAGCTCTTCGGAGTCGACGTCGGCGCCGACAAAGCAGTAGCCTGGTGGTGCCTTCACCATGGACTTGAGTTCGGAGCCTACGCGGTTTTTCTTGGCATTCGAGGCTGTGAGCCAGGTGTTCTCTACTGCGCGGCGGGTGACGGTACCCATGGGAATTATTTGGGGGAGGATGTATCCGTGGTCCTTGGTTGCTTGGTCTGTGGAGGCGGAAGGGTCGAGGTCGTTGTTGTAGACTACCATCTGAGAAATAATACGGTCGCGGGCGGAGATCCAGTAAGAGCAAGACGCGTTCATCTCCAGCGCCTCCTTCGCATATGGGAACTCAGAGGATAAAATGCCTTGCTCAAAATACGTCATATAAGACTTCGCCATCGGATTCGCGCATCGTGCTGATGGGCCGTCTTTGTGGGGTAATTTGAAGAATACGCCGCCCCTGTCTTGGGCAAGAGCATAGTCTTTCTCGTCAAAGAGGTTGCAGTGCTGCATCTGCTTCTCTTTATACTTCTCCGCTTCCTCAACGGGTACTCTGAATGTCCAACCGTATTTATCTGACCAGAAGAGAGGATGGCCATCCCAACTCAATCTCAGTAGCAGAGGAGCTATACGTGTACGGACAGAGAGGTTTATAGGGCCATCTGTCTTGGGGAAGAGACCTTTATACCACGCGGGCATGCCTGGCATCTTCTGACGTGCTGCTGGGCGGGGTGGATCGTTCTTCTTTTTGCCTTTCACCATTTTGATTTCCTGCCCGCTCCAGTCCAGTTGTCGTAACCACGGATCCGTGCTCCATTTCGACTCGTCGTCCTTGATTGCCAGCGCTTGGTCTGTTAAGGCTTGGAGTCTTTCTTGTACTGCGCCTGATAATCTCCTATAAGTCGCTTCCGCGTTATGGATATATGATTCCCAGGACCTCTCGACTGGGAGGATGACCGAGGATAAGTGTCGTAGTGCGGCGAAGGAGACGGGATGCGGACAGGTGGCTAGGAAGTTGGGGAATACAATCCTGTAAACTCGGTGGGTGATGTTTACGTCTGCTGCGCAGTAGTCGAGCAAGGTGTCCAATTTTGCCATGATCCCTGCTCTGTCGAGCTCGCCAAAGTCGTCGCGCATAGTCTTGTCGATTGTGACGTCTAGGTGGAATTTTGCCACGTCTCGTAATGAATTGGTTGAACTCCTTCCCACCCATAGCTCCTCTTCTTCCTCGTTCAGACTTCTGTCTCCTAGCAGAGCTGCCAGTTCGATATTATCAGTCTCCCCCGCAATCTTGTCCCTCAGCTCCCGACTCTTCTTATGCTTCATCCAAGTCGGCCTCTGCCTCTGACACATCCCGTTAACCGCAACATGCAAGCTCATAGTATCGAGAAACGAGTTCCTCGACTGCTTGACATCATACTCCTCCTTTATCCTCGCGCGATCATAACCAATATTGTGGCCGACAATAATTCTGTGTTTCGACGGATCTCCAAGTGGTATCAAATGCCTATCCGTCTCACTCTCCCCAAGCAACCACGGACTCAACCACGCATACCATGCTGTAGGTGAGACTGCGGCAGCCATACAAGCAAAGCTTGTCTCCTTCCACATAACCTCTGTATCGAAACACAACATTTCCTCTTCCGGCGCCTCAACCTCTTCCGTCCTCCCATCAGGATAATATTTCGTCCACCCAGACCTATGCACCCACTTCCTTGGTATCGGCGGCCCATTCGCTTTTACAAAACGTTTAGCGAAGCTCAAATATGGCTCGGCGGCATCCATTCCCAGCCTATAGAAGTGCTCGTCCAGTGTCGCGCCTTCGAGTTTAGGCAGGTCGAAGCCGATGGGCGCATTGTCGTCCGTGTTCTTGCCAAGCAGTTGGTGGCGCTCTAAATGGTCTTTTGCCAGGGCGACAAGCTCAGGCGGTGCAGAGGTTGATGCGCCGGGGAAGATTTGGGAGTGGATTGTGCTGGAGAGGTGCTGAACTCCTATCTCGTTGAAGCGGGCTTGCGATGGTTCTGTCAACTGGTTAGCTATGCGCTCGAGTATTTAGGTTCAAGTAAAGATTGAGCGAAACTCACTGGCTAAGGTGCCGGCAGCTGAATCTCTCTCCTCTGTAGCCGCCGAAGATTCCGTTGCGGCCCCTCGCAGTCGTATACTACATCCCGTCATCCTCCTCTCTCCATGCGCCTGCGCCCTTGCGCGCCTTCCCAAGCTCGAACATAGTCGACTTGTGGTCCTGGCGCGTAGTGTAAGAAGCATACTATATGCGTCGCGTCGTTATCATTTCATCTTATCACGCTGTATCGTCTTTGTTGCTTTAGTATATAAATCGTGGCGTTGAGCTTAGAGCTACTATCAGCATGCGGTCGATGATGATTTAACTCGCTAAGTCCCGATAGGCAAGGGAAAGCTAAGGGTGGATTGGCGGCAGTGAAGTCCGATTGCCGACCTTTAGTGATTGGGCCGCCGCTCGTCACCGGGAACGCCGAGTGTGCACAGGCGAGGTCTGGCCAGGCACTGACAGAGGGCGACAACACCAGAAGTCGGACTTCCACATTATTCAGCCGTGCTGTGATTGTTTACCACCGGGCGTCTACTTACCTACCTTGGCGTTTCATAAGCGAATTTTTACAAAAACTCGCTATTCGCAATCATTCGAGGCTGCAACTACATCTCGCTCGCGAGGCTACACCACGATAAAGCTCGCCATATCTCCGCCTCGTCTCGTCCACCACAAACACAACTCGAATTCTACATCCACCTACCTCCCAGCACTTCAAATGGCCAGTCCGGACCCGTTCTATGCCTACGACCAGCAATACAACAATTTCCTAGGCGAAGAATCCCTCTTCGTCACCCCCTCGCCACCACCCATCTCCCGCCGCCCATCACCACCACGGCTTAGCCTTCCGCGTTGGGAGAACCAGAGTTCAGCGCCAGCGTTGGCACGGAACCCCTCATTCACTCTCCCACGACCAGTCCCAAGTGCTTCAATCAATAGGACGAGGATAGAGTCACATCCACATCCTGATCCCACATTATACCAATTTTACTCCCTTCAAGGTGGGTCGAGGCAGCCGTCTCAAACCCGAACCTCGAACAGTGGAATCCAAGCACAACCACAACCTCAACTGCAAACTCAAAATTGGTGGATGGACAACAGTAACAACAATTCGCCGGCACAACTCCACTTCGACTCTAGCCCTATACGGGCGCCAGAAGAGCCATCAAGACCTATAACGCCGTTTCGGTTTAATAGTGTTGACGGAGAGAATTATCTGGATAGCACGCCTGACTTTGGACACTTTAACTTCGAGACTTTACGAGACGAGCCGCCGTCGGATACGGATAGCGTGGACGCACTGAATGGACGAGGGCTGAGGTACGGAGGCCCTGAAAACATATCACGGACAACGAGTGGAGGGTCTGGATCAGCAGCTGGTCCTGGAAGTGGTTTGGGAAGATTTGACGGAGGCGGAAACATAGACCTCACGTTGACTTCACCCTTCGTCGCGATGCCACGTCGAACTGAGAACAATGCCGGAGGCACAAACGGCACCTCAACCTCAACCTCTACAGGTGGCACAAATGGCAGAAAACGCGAACGCCCTTCCACCTCCACCAACTCCTCCGCCGTCTCCGCCACTCGAGTCAAGCGCCGTCGCTCAGCCCCAAATCCAGCTGGCGACCAATTCAACTCCTCGCCCGCCACCTCAGCAGACGCACTCGACGCAGTGGATCTGGTGGGCGTAGACAATGATCAGAGTTATGGGGCGCAGCAGAAAGGGAGGCATGAGGAGATTGCCAAAGAGAAGATGAGGGAGGAGTTGGAGAAACCGATTAAGCTTGCTACGACGCAGTGTGTGATTTGTTTGGATCAGATGGAGAGGTTGGTGGTTACGCCTTGTGGTAAGTTTTCCCGAACGTAGTGAGGGCATCGGTGTGAGGGCGAGGAAAGCAGACGGTCTCGAGTCGAGAGAGGTCTTGGTATGTAAAGGTGGTGAGAATGGTGCTGACTAGTGTAGGACACATGTTCTGTGGCGAATGTCTTCATGGTGCACTGACCTCCAATGCCATGGGGAAGCGTGCCTGTCCCGTCTGTCGCACAAACGTCCCGAACCCGAAGAGGAAGGACGGGGGAAAGAGTAAGGTGGGCTGCGTGTACATGGAGTTGAAGCTGCGGAGTGGGAAGAAGCAGGGAAAGCGGGCTGTGAAATGAATGAGAGTGGGGACAGATATGGCACATCGATGAGATACTGAGGCACGGCGTGTACATTGAGCAGAGTGGTAGTTAGAGGTTCAGAGCTGAAAGTATGAGACAGCTTGAGTGGTATTGGAGGCATTACTTACGAAGTAGGGTGCGTTATGGCGCAAAGGCGATGGATACCATTTTGAAAGCAAAGTCCACAAGGCTTTGTAGCGCGCACTTTTAGCACGCTGAGTTCGTTCTAGATACCCCAGCAATGAAATAAAATGCTAAACAAGCTTCTATGCTTAAATTTCTCCATCCGTAATAACTTTTGTATTCATTGGTGATGTAGAGTCCTAGTTATGACAGCGGCACAACCCAATTCCGAAAGCACGACCCCTCCAGCACCGACCACCAAAAACCACAGCCATCTTCCCACTTTCACCCAAACTTCCCTTTAAAAGAATTACTCAAACCCGTCTGAGCAGCTGGAGCTACGAAAAGCAAAAAAGTACTCCAGGTGGGGGTCGAACCCACGACTTTCGCATTCCTTTGAGAAAGATCATATCAGACAGTTTCCCGTCAAATATAAGAACGACACGCTAAGCCACTGCGTCACTGGAGTCGGTTTGTGTTGGTGGTTAACCGTTGTCATATATACAAGGTAAATATGAATGAAGTCGTGGGCACTATTTTCGGCATTTGCGTTGCTCGCACGACAAATTGAGTTGGCAACGGCTAAGTGTGCGTGTTTGCATATTCAAACGACGAAAGACGGCTAGTAGATGGGGTATTCCCAGTACGGTTTCTCGTCCCCATTTTCATCCTCCCATTCCTCTTTATCGTTCTTCCTTGCATCCCAGAATCCACGGCCGTAAGAGACTAAAATCTCTTCGCCCTTTTTGACGCCCTGCGATTTCCTCTTATTCCCTTCACATAGCACAAAGACGCCCATACACCTTTCTCCCCTCCCAGGCCTCCCATCCCACATCTCCCTAAACTCGGCGTTGGCAACCGCTTGGCCCTCTTTTCCTTTCTTAGTCTCCGCTCCTGGCGCTGCTGGAACTCGGCGGAAGTCGTTGATGAACCGCGCCTCGTTTCCCATCTCACGGGCGTCGACGGCTATGTCGGCCTCGCGGTCGACAGTTAGGTCGTAATCGGACTCCCCATATTCCGCTTTGTCGGCGTCTGAGACCGAGCTGTGAAGCTCGCCGATGTAGCAGAGGATAAAACTTCCTGGTGGTAGATCCTTTGTTGCAAACAGTCCTCTTTGGCCACATGCTGGGTGTTTCGTATCACTGGGTGCGTCAGAGCGAATATATGGGAAGAAGGAATAGACAGACGTAATGAGTGTTATTCTAACGGCGGCGCACGGGCTGAGAGGTGTTGAGGCCGGGACTTCGGGGACATCTTTCGGTTGGGTGCGGAGAGCTGTGAGTTGACCTTTTGTCAAGCGCTCTGAGCATGTTGGCTTTGAGAGGTAAGGTATTGAGCTTGGCCAATTCTTCGGAAGGTCTCGTTTGGGTGGCATAATGCGGAGATTGAGCTTTAAGGTTTGAATATTGAGGTCAAAAAAGGTTTTGGAAAGGAGGAAAGAACGACCTGAGGGCGCTTATCGCGGCTACCTCCACCACAGCACCACAACGACCTGTCCAAACATGTAGTAAATGGCAATACATACGATCGCTGAAAAAACAATCTACGCTCATCTATGGTATCTTCGCTATGAAACATCTAACTTCTCCCCCACTTGTGCCATTCCTACACTTACAAAGAGGTGACCTTCTCAAGGTGAAGGTCATTAACAACCATATACCTACTCAACCCAATCCACCCCCAACGAAACCACCTCATCTGGCTCACATGCGCATGCGTCATCGCCGTCTGCGCCGTCCTCACCTCAACCGGATGACTCAAAAACACCAACGGCGTGGGATGCTCCCCCGCAACCTTCTTCCCAAACACCATGCTTATCATGCTCGTCAAGACATCTAGTATACTCGCGTACTTCCTCAGTACATTCACCGAGCTCAAAGTATAGAGATCTACAGGGCTGGCCCAGCCAGGTCTATTGGTAATGAGTGAGCTAATAAAGTGCCGTGCGCCGTGGTAGAGAGATATGTGGTTTGGATGGCCAGAGACGCCGCCTTTGTCGAAAGTTATGATGACATCGATAGTGGCAGTCGGGGCATCCTTGGATTTTGATTCCAGGGTGTTTGTGAGGTGTGGTGCGAACGCAGAGGAGAGGAGGGCGGAGATCTTGACTTCGGACCAGGTTGCTGCCATGGAATCTTGGAAGTCGGGGTTTTCGACTACGAAGACGTCGTCTTCTGAGCGGAGGCCGAGGAGAATGCCTGATTTGATGAGTTCCTTCTTGCGCGTTTGCCCGAGGCCGTCTGCGTCACCTAAACGAACCGGTTAGCTCTTATCCTACGAGCTTAAAGCTGAAACTGCAATCTAGGTCGTGTGCGGAAGCACCCGGAGGAGTACTAAGAGTGAAGGATGACAAGACGTACCACTACTCAAACACAGGATCTTAACATGATTCCCACTTTCTGGCTTCGTCAACTGCAACAGCGCGGGCGCAAAGAACATAGCCTCATCATCCGGGTGCGCAATCAGTAGACAGATGCGCTTATCCTTCAGCATTGGGAATTTTCCGCGAGTCGCCATGATGGTGTAGAGCCACCCCACTATGATCATGAGCGGGAGGGTGAGGAGCCAGAGCATTATCGCGGTGCAAGCTCTACGCGGTTGATGAGGGAGATACAGCGGATTGGGTGATGTAGACAGCAAGGTGTTGGAGGGGAACTGCCCAGATGGTTGGGTAAGGCCACATTGTGATGCGATAAGATAAGGTTGCGACAGGGAAAGTGAAATCCGGGGTAGCTGCAGGCACAATGCGGGATAGCGGGGTGGCGGGGATAGGGGTTTAAGCCCAGGGTGTGCTCGCCGACGACGTACCTAACGACAGGTTTTCGGTGAGGACTCTTTAAGAGTTAGTGATACCTTTGGAATAGTGAGTTTGCCGTCACTGTATGGTAACCTCGTCCTAACGTCAGCCAGAGTGAACCTTTCTTCACCCACCACAATGGCGAAAAAGAACGCCGCAAAGAGGGAAACACCTTCAAATATCTCTCTGTCACAACCAGACCGCTCAGGTCCAGATCCATCACAAAAAACCCTCTTTGCCCTGGCTGAAGAACGGGGGCTCTTAGACCCAGAGAACCACAGACTGAAAAATGGAAAAGTGCCGAAGAATGCCGTCCCAACTCGTCCACCGACACCTGACGAGGATTTGTCCCGTTTAGGTAATTCCGTGCTATGGAGTATCAGCATGGCGATGTTGCATCTTACTTTTGATGTCTTGACGCAACATCAGTATTCGGAGCAGATTTTCTGGGAGGATTTGGCAGTGAGGAGTGCGCATGCTTTTGTTGGTACGTCTTCTCTTCCCCGTTCCGCCCTCTGCGTTTTCCCCCCTAGGATCATCTTAAGAGATAGTTGTGATATTGACCCCCCCAGCAATACTCATACTCTTCTACACCCTGCACCCCTTCCACCAACCACCCAAGTTCATCCCTACCCTCCCACCTCTGGTAGTAGCATGCATATTCTTCGCCGGAAGTGTTCTCGCCGGCTGCCAGCTCATCCACATTACAAATGTGTACAGCTACTACCACGTTCTGAAACAAGCCCCTCCTCTGGGTGTGCTTTGGATCTGGTGTATTATTGAGTTGGATCTGAGTTGGGCGCTGTGGAGTTTGGGAATTGCGGTGACGTTTTTGCAGATGAATGGGTATACTATTACTACTAGTGCGTAGGCAGGTGTGTTTTAGGAATATGTAAGGATATATGGGGCAATATAGAGGAGATGGATGTTTGGGAAGAGGCCTCCGCGATGACGAGCGTGTCACGGGAGGCAGAGTGATCGTTGACAGGTTGACGCCACGGCGAGTGACAGTGAGGACACTTGTTCCAGCAGCAGTATGACCACAATGTAGACGACGATGCAGTCAACGACCTTGATCTGCCACCGCGTCCCTTCCACCCCAAAAGATAAGCCTGCTATCATGAGAACAAATGTAACCATGGACTCGAGTCGGCGACCGTGTCCGTTCACAACAAGTGTATATGAAGAGGATTTAAACGCCTCAGCTTGAACTTCGTAAAATCCGTCGAGTCTCAACTCGTCGCTCAGGCATTAAGTCTTAACACAATTCGGCATCACGGTTCACCACTGACGTCAGACACATAATACAAAATGCCGTGCCTCTTCTACTTCACATCCCCATCTTCCGTCTCGGGCCAGCCCAGGTCGTTACGCCTGGTCGTACAAAGACCTCTCCGCTGAGCTCCGCAAAGCCACCCATCGACCTACTCGACAACAACCATCCACGAGATCCCTGTCCCCACTCCGGAGGATATCTTCTGGTTAGGTGTCTTAATATGGATGGGATTCTGAGTTGCTGCCTTCTGTTGGTGCGCGCTTAGCTACTGGAGGGAGGAGATTGATGGGATAACTGAGGGCCGGGGTGATGGGGGGAGGAGGAATATTGAGAGAGAGGAAAGGGGAATAGAGCTGACGGAGAAGGAGGTAATGATGATGGGGAAGGTGGCATGGATGAGGAGATGGTGGAGGTGTTTCATCGGGAGGGGAAGCTCGTTGTTAGGACTTGGAGGTCGGGTAGAATGAGATTGTGCAAGTGAGGGAGATACATTCATGAACCTACTGTACTTATATTTAAGACCATTCAATAATTTATTTTCAGTCCTACTAAATGGCCATCCATTCAGAGACATCGAAGGGTATCAACCTGTGACGGCATGGCGTGAAAACAGATCCGTCAAACATCATTGGCTCCCGGCCCTGCTAAGCGCCTAGCTCGTACAGGATCATGAACATTATATCTCGACACACATGTCAAGAGATCTCCCCGGAAAACTGCTGACGTATCCGCTCAATTTGGCATGTAAACAAGACTTCACACAACGCTGTAACCAAAGTCTCCCAACCAAACTCCTCGCAATGCCCACACGTACCTACTTCGCAAATCGCATCACTCAAACACAACACTCGAGTATCAACCCAGAGGAACTAACCCGTTAACTCGACATGACACAATGCAAGGAAGAGCCATCGACTATTCCCCATAAGGATTACTGCGTTACTTGCGCACAGAAGCATGCGAATATGTGTCCACCGTCTTGGAGGCCCTTCAACCAGTGGTCCAGAACGATATGATAGCCTTGGGCGATGGTTTCATTGGCGATTGCTCTTCACATTTGGGAGATATCTAAGCTGAGCGAGAAAGTGGAGGAGGCCAAGGATGTCAAGGGCATGGAAGAGGATAAGCTATGAAGGACTAAGGAAGGTGGCTACGGGACTTTGTAATTGGGTAGCAGTTGAGGTAGTCGAAGTTTTAACGTAATCGATGAAGGATTTCAACCGATTGGCAGCAGACTCGTAAAGGCTGCTCCATTAATAACCTCAACATCCATCATCTGTTCCTCTATCCCAATCCCCGTCCCTAATACATTTCAGTATCTCAGCCGTCTGTCGTCCAAGTCCACGACTTCTATCCTCCTGATCACTTATCCTACTCGCAACCATAATATTCTGCGCAAACGAAATTCTATTCCCCAACCTCGCCTTCTGGCCCATCAAACCCAGCGCCTTCGTCCTCACCGGTAGCCACTGAACCGCCATCTTTGTCCGAATCCCCAGCGGCCTAGCATCCATGGCCATCCCGTCTTGTTCCATCCTTCTCCCGCCCGGCCGCCTCTCGAATTCAACCCTGTGACCTTCCTCCCAATCCCATAAGGATTCGTGCTCGGTACATTAACCTCAGGTCGACTCTGCTCACCATTCGCACGCTCAACTAAGCGTTCTTCGAGGGCCCGGACTTGGTCCAGGACGAAGAGGTACATCTCCGTCTCCCTCCTATGCATGTTTTTCTGTAGCCCCCTCTCTTCCTTCGATCTCCCTCAACTTTCCTTCTTCAATCTCTTTCTCCTGCTTCCTCACGTAGCAATCCTCTAGTCGCTTTTTATATGTCTCGATCACTACGCCGCCATCGAATTCTTCTCAGAATCTGCCACCTAGGCCCCCGGCTCGGCGGAGACGGCCGAGGGACCCGTTGATTGGGTCGAGGGATGAGCTGAAACGGGCGTCTAGGCGCCTGTCGAGGTGTTCTTCCCACATATCCGAGGATGCTGATTCTCAGGCGTTGAATCGGCCAGAAGGCCTCCGGAAGAACTGCGGCGCAGTCGTCCGCGCCCCATCATTACGGTAGCGTCTTTGACTCGCAATCAGATCATTGATCTACTCGGTCTCAGTCCTATACCTATGAAAGTCGGCCATATACTACCTAGTTCGTCCTTACTCGAATCGACTTCACCATACGCTTTCCCCCGTCCAGTGGACCACGCTCCCCGCCTATTCACACGCATCACACTCCAGCTTTGCCTGCTTCTCAATTTCACGATCCATTGCCTGGCAAAAGGGAACATGACACAAACCGATAATACAATCCCATAATCGTGAGGCAACACCGACCAATATGGCAAAAGGCACCTACCAACTCAGCGCCGTCTTCGCACGCTCAAACTCGACGTCTGCGGACCGTAGACTTGATACCTCGAGGATAGCTGGGATGACTGCGACAAAGAACGTTAACATCCCAGCTATACTCGCTACCATAGACAACGGTGTATCCATCTATCTCAGTCTCCGCCATCTTGCTTTTCCCTCTCTCCCACCTTCCCGCACTCTCTGACGGTTGTGTAGTGAGGGGTTGCTTAAGCAGAATCGCATGAGTCCTCAGAGAAATGAGAATTTCAGAGATAAAACAACCAGATCGCAAAAATAAGGAGCTATGAAAAGAGAAGATAAAAATCGGAGGATCAAGGCAGATACTAGATATATCTCGCTTACGAAGAGACGTTGTGGTGGCCGAAGTTCATGCAGGTGCTCAGCTGCCAAGAATATACCTTGCTAGTCTCGGCACTCCTCCTCCTCCTCGCTACTCCATTAGACTTAACTATTAGCATGAAGAAGAATATGACGTGGCACAAACCGGTTCGCAGCTTAATGGTATATAATTCTAACATTGTACAGCCTTCGTACATCCGCCCCTCTATATGGCGCACCTCTATCCCCCCCTAATTCCATAACCTGTTAACCACCACTCGTTGACGCCGATAACTCCTCGCAATGCTCGCTATTCGTATCATACCTCAACAATCTCTCATAAACAGCACTTTACAGTTCATCGTTCTCAGCGTTCAAACTCTCCCACTCCTCATCCGTCATCTTAGCTTCCTCCTTCCCCATTTGCCCTCTCTCTTCCTTGGCTGCTAGGTTATGCAACCCCAAAAACCCCCTCACCCTCTCCGCATTTGCAGCCCTGGTATCAGGTTTTAAGCTGACGAACCCAGTCATGACTTTGTACTCAACCTTCTTCGGCAAAAACAACTCCCACCTCTCCACAACCCCACTCATACTACTCTGCGCAAGTTCCGGGTTGATATCATACCCATTGGCACTCCGCCTATAGATCAGCTTCTTGACCCACGCCCGGATGTACTGCCTACTCCTATGGTGCTCCATCTTCGCCGTCCAAATCGCTTGATCCAGCGCCCTCCTCTCCTTCTCCCCCACCTTATCCGGTCCCCGCTGCACCCTATTCCATTGATGTAGTAGCTTTCGGTAGGCTTTAATTTTTTGCTTGTGCAAGGCGCGACCTTCTTCCATAAGCTGCTCGGCGCGGCCGAAGCGTTGACGCGCGATCTGGGAGCGGATGATTTTGTCGTACATGTGGATGTTCGGACTGACATTATACGGCGCGCTCGTCATCGTCCTCCACAGATTCTCCACCGCCGTAGGCGGCAACGCTTTTCTCGGGTGTTCTTTGGATGTTGAATGCGGACTCGGCGTATCTTTTTTCTTGTACACAGAGAGGGTGTATGTGCGCTCCAGTATCTCTTCCCAAGCCGACAACGGGATAGGGAGACCGTACCGCCTCGAGACAAAATCCATCAACCTCAGCGCTAGGGGTATGTCTTGGTTTGTGCCGAATACATGGGCGAGTGTTTCGAGGAGACGGCCTGTGGGACGCATGGGGCTGTCGAGGGCGAAGTCGTGGCCGATTCCTTCTTCGCCGAGAGCAAGGAATTTGTATATATTTATCCCCCATGCGGATTCCATTATTTGCTTGATCCCGTCTGTGTCGGCTTCTCTGGCGAAGGTCGCCATCAACAAGCACATCGTCTCCTCATTCGGCTGGACGCCTCGCCTACTCATCTCCTCAAAGACATATACTACTCGTCCCTTATTGACTTGTTCCCTCTTCTTATCCTCATCGTTTCGCGGCCAGTAACGGGAAGTGATTTGCTTCCGGAGCTTCTGCTCCGACTGTGCCCATATGCCTCCATTTACCAATGCGCCCATGATATCGTTATAACTCTTAGTATCCAGGGTGCTGAACTTCTGCATGTATTTCAGGGGCCCCTCTTGCACGTCTCCGAGGACGCGGCGGATGTGGAGGGTGTGGTTGTAATCCGCGCTGGAGATTGGCCGACCGCTCGCCTGGCGGGCGCGGATTAAACGGGTCATTAGGCGCAGGAAGACGGTGCGTGGGTGGTCCACGGCGTCCCAGGATTGGAAGAAGCTGTCGTAGAAGGGGTTGCGTGCTGTGACGTGCTTGTCGAAGCGGATGTAGGGTGCGAAGAAGTATTCTGGGTCCATCATCTTTAATAACTGCGTAAACTGTTCTTCTGACACCTCTATCAGAGCTCCTGATGGTAAAGTGGTAAGTTTGGAAATAACGATGAGTGCTGTCAATGGGTCGGCAGTTTCGATGGCTTTTTGGATTTCTGAGGCGATGAGTTGGGGGTCGATAGTCATATTCTCCCGCTCTTCGGGCGTGCTGTAGTCGCGCTGAAGGAGCTTGGAGTAGTCGTAGAAGAATTGGTCGTGGCGTCTGTCCTTGCTAAGCTTGCTTGGTCTGTACAGCGGTGGGTGTGTTGGCGAGGGATCGGAGTGTGGTGTGAATTCAATCGTGTCGATTGGCTGTCCATTGATCGTCAATCCTGCCTCCCCTCCCCCATTGCTTCCCACCGGAGCCTTAAAGCTCTCTCTCATTTTGTTCCTCACTTCATTCTGTATACTGGTGATACTCGGCGTCTCAAGGTCCTTCTCCAGTACCGCCGACGCCGCAGCGCTGGATTGTGTTCTGGTGGATAAGGGTTGCTGAAATCGCCGTCTCAGCCTCAGGGCATGTATCCGTCCACTCGTACCCAGCGGCGCAGTCTGCTGCAAAATCCTGGCTTCGAATGTGCCAACCTGGTGTAAAAAGCCCGACATTCCTTGTTGTGCAGGCGGATTCAGCTTGGTGTTGTCGTCGGTGACAGCGCGGTCCTCAAATATTTGTTCCTTGACAAGGCCCCGGATGGCTGACCGCGGGAAGTGCCGTTGTAGGCCGCCCAAGTCGCGATACTGAAGGAGACGCAGACGATAAGGCTTGTGATAAACAACGACAACACCATTAAATCGAAAATATGGCTGATGTTGATGAAGGAAGAGGTGGCCCAATTGACGAGCCGCTTGATTTGGTGCGCTTGAGTCTCGATGAGGTTGTCTTTGTGAAGCTGAGGGGTGATCGCGAGCTCAAGGGTAGACTTCACGTAGGTTGCATGCGCCAGGATAGTGAGAGAAGCGCATTGCTAATGAGGACATCTACAGGCATACGACAGCCATTGCAACTTGGTTCTTGGCGATGTGGAGGAGACTGTCTATGTTGTTGAGGATGATGACGGTGAAGGCGAGACTGTGAGAGTATGTCGCATTGCATTCGCAAGCTGGTGTATACAGGAGCTAATACGGTCACAGACTGTTCACAAGAAGTCCGAGATGCTCTTCGTTCGTGGTATGCCTATACACCTTCCTTTCTACCTACAGCGCGAGCTATACCCCAAGCAGAAGCTAACGATACCATCCACAGGCGACAGCGTTGTCCTCATCTCCCCACAAACCTCTCCATGAGCGTCCGATGCCATCATTCGAACACCATAAGGCACGGCATTATACCCAGCTAGTCGAAAGAAGGACACCAACAATCACAAGCGAGAAATAGTGGCGTCGAAGCACATAGTTCAACAGCGGGGTGAGAGTCAGACGGCACCACCTAACGATCTCAAGCTATCGGTCAACTCGCAGCTACACTACCGCGGTAAAAGGCGTCTTAGTGCAAACCCGGCCAATAAATACAAACAAATGACCAAAAAAGCTAATTTTCGCTCTCTTAATACATGGATTGTGCTGAACTCGCCGCATGACGCATTTGTAGCCTTCCCCGGACTATGGGACAAGGCTGTCCCACTATATAGGCCAGCCGCGCTCCACCAATGTTGACTGATTGACTGGCAAGACACCAAGGTAGCTTCACCACAACGTCCGCAATATATACTTATTACTGCGTATGCGAGAGTAGCGTGTTTAGCCAAAGGATTACCCGAATATACTTGTCTCTATATCCATTAACCCATCTCTACATATTACAGACCTAATCCTGGACTTTACTTGTGTGTACAATTGAGACTGAGACCTGAACGACAAGACCGCCACCAGCAAAGTGAAGATGGCGACGAAAGGCAAACAGCTACCGCATGAAAGACGGAAGGGCGAGACGGTTTGTAGGCCTGTGCCACCATACACCACAGCTGTTAACCACCGCAGGCCCTTAGCGAATTCGCAGAATACGTCGAAAAGCAGCAAGCCAAGCGTTATCCACATACACAGTCCTCCACCGCCTCAACAACAGGCAGCACAACCGCCTCCACAGCACCAACTTCAATAGAGCAGCACGACGAGCTCGATATCCTCGACCAGCTCGACCTAAGCGATGCCGCGCCACAAATCAGACTTAAGGAACTGCTTCTTGGCACGGACAACGATGTAACGGAAAATTTGAAGGCAGTGATCGATACCAGACTTGGAGAGGGGCATGGCGAGTGCGTATTCGAGACCGGTTTCGAGGTCTCCGGGGAACCACAAAACCTCACAAAGTCTGAATGGGATACGGCACTGAAGGCGGTAAAGGAGGCTGCGAGGAGTAATAACGCCGAAGTCCAGCTTCTATTGACCAAGAACGTGGGAGGACCAGTAGAAGGTGAATCAATAGATGCGAAAGACACATCCTGCCACGGCAAGGCCTTAATCCGCCAACACCCAGCCAACGTCGAAGATGTGATAGAAACCCGCATCGCAGTAGTAGGCAACGTCGACGCGGGCAAATCCACCTTGCTCGGCGTCCTCGTCCAAGGAGGCCTCGACGATGGCCGTGGAAAGGCACGCGTGAGTCTCTTCAGACACAAACACGAAATCGAGACTGGGCGCACCAGTTCCGTGGGCATGGAGATCATGGGTTTCTCTGCCTCTGGCCAGATCATCGGTTCAGATGTTCCCGGGCGGAAACTGAGCTGGGAAGAAATCGGAAAACGCTCCGCAAAAGTCATAAGTTTTAGTGACTTAGCAGGGCATGAGAAATATCTAAGGACGACTGTATTTGGGATGTTGAGCAGCAGTCCGAATTACTGCCTCCTCATGGTCGCGGCGAATAATGGACTAGCAGGCATGTCGAAAGAACACCTCGGCATCGCCCTCGCACTCAACATACCCATAATGGTGATCATCACAAAAATCGACATCTGCCCTCCCCAGATCTTGGCCGACACAATCAAGTCCATCCGAGCGATCCTCAAATCTCCTGGCGCGCGCAAAATCCCTATCTTTATCAACTCCAGGGAAGAAGCGGTGAATACCGCTACCCAATTTGTTTCCCAGAGGATTTGCCCTGTGTTTCAGGTGAGCAATGTCACGGGGCAAAACCTCGATTTGGTACGAGCATTCCTTAATATACTCCCGCATCATGGACACTATGATAGTGATGGCCCGTTCGAGTTCCATGTAAACGACACTTTCTCCGTCCCCTTCGTCGGCACCGTCGTCTCAGGCATCATTAAATCTGGTGTTGTCCATGCTGGGGATAGTGTGCAGATTGGTCCGGATAGCCTGGGGCATTTTACGAGTACGAAGATTAAAAGTATTGAGAGGAAGAGGTTGCCAGTTCCGGCGGCGTCGGCAGGTCAGTCTGCCAGTTTCGCTTTACATAAGATAAGAAGGAAAGACGTGCGGAAAGGCATGGTCGTCCTCCCCAAAATCGAAGGGGAAGAGCGCAAAGTCTCAAGGGAATTCATCGCCGAAGTCCTCATCTTGTCCCACGCCACCACCATCCGGCCCAAATACCAAGCGATGCTTCACGTGGGCGGAGTCTCTCAGACTTGCACGATAATAGACATCGACCGCTCCCACATACGAACCGGCGACCGCGCGACCGTGGCGTTTAGATTCGTCCAGCGGCCCGAGTACCTCGTGCCTGGTGACCGGCTATTATTCCGCGAGGGCAGGACGAAGGGGTTGGGGATTGTTAAGGAAGTAGGATACGATCCAAACCATCCGCTTAATCCTGAGGCTAATAATGGCGGAGTTCCTGGCGCGACAGGGAAAGATGACGCCGAGGCAAGGGAAAGGATGAAGATGGAGGAGATGGAGGTTAAGGCCAGGGAGAGGGAGAAGATTAAGGAGGATGCGAGAGCGAAGGCGGAGGAGTTTGCGAAGGCTGTTAAGGATGCGTTGAGAAATGCATAAGCGTTAACCAATTTGTTGCTGTGGGTTTGGCGTTGGGGGGTTCAGCTGGGTGTTAACCGGTTATGTTAACCGGTCGATAGCGTACCTAGATTTGGTAGATAATAAATTGCTTTTCTGACTGGTTTGCGTACTTTACTATTGGTGATGAGATTAGACGTGAGCCTTGACGTGAGCCCTCGACCATAGTTCTGTGGTAACCGGTTGGCAGCTGCTTGACCGCTGAAATGTCGTGCGGATGTCGTCGTTTCCCGCTTTGGGGAATGGTGAATGTCAACCTGTCACCCCGAAATGGTAATTTCGGGGTCTTGATATGCTCACGATGAGGAGAATAACTCGAGTGATGAGAAATAGGGGTAGTGATGACTGCACGATGCGGGAGTGGTAAGCGAGGAGGGTAATTTTCTAGATTTTGGGAGTTCTGAGAGTCCTCAACTTTACATATTCGAAGAGCGTATAGTAACGCTACAATATTACGGAAAAAGAAAAGGATAACGACAGCACTATGACACGACGCAACGAGAAGTCGGGTGACACCCTTCAATCACTTAATGACACGATGGAGAGTGGTGATAACACTCATAACCCTCCCCGCGCGCCTAGCACCGACGACGACCAACCGGTTAATGCCGTCCCCTTCACCGCCGCCATCGTCCCCCAGACCACGGGCGACTCAGGATACGTCTCCAAAGATGAGGGGTTAATCGGTTGGTATGAGAGTGACGTCGAGGAGGAGCATAAGGATGTTTTCGGCCGAGCACACCAACCGGTTAATGCCTCTGCTCAAAACGCCGAAACCGAGATCGAAAGCCATAACGATAATGAGGCACTCATAGCGGGGGTTAAACCGGTTAGCCAGCAGGAGAAAGAGAAGTGGAACTCACAACCAGGATATAAGGAGAAGGGAGGGAGTGCCTGTTTGGGCGGCCAGTTTAGGGTGGACGGAGAGCTGGTACCGACTTCTCGCCAACCGGTTAGGGGGTTTTGCCAAGTGGTTTACAATGCTGCGTCTGCCTCGAGCACTGCCGATGGAGGAAAACTGGTTAATACGACGTCGAACACTCAACCACTTAACACTCCCATATCGATTCCGGCGTCCGCTCCTCTTACCTCCACATTGGGCCAACCGCTTATTACCGCCTCGGCCCTGGGGTCTGCCGAAAGGAGAAAAGGGATTAAACCCCTCATCGCCCTCATCCGCGACACAGGAGCCAAAATCCTCGCCCCCAACCACCGCCGCCGACTCAATCGCCAACTCTTTAACCATGCGTTTGGGCGACACCAAACTGCCAAGCCCTGCCAAGCGGTCTACAACTACAAACCACTTAGGAACCACGACTCGCCGTGTGGTGAGGGATATGATGAGGGATATACGCCAGACCCCGACCCCACACCAGACGAGCTGGAGATGGCTAACATCGAGCCTTCATTGCAGCGTAGCCGTCAAGGGACGCGAGGAGGTGGTGGCGATAGTGGCCAACCGGTTGACCTTCAAGGAGCGAGTAATAGTGGCCAACCGGTTAACTCTCGCCGACGTCGCCAACTGGTTAGGACTGAGAGCGGAGGTGGAGGTGGAGGTGGGGATGAGGAAGATGATGAAGTTCTGAAAAAGGCGGTTGCGATGAGTGGGCAGACGTTTGGGGAACCGGTTTACGACTTTCAAGAAGGTGGTCAGCCATTTAGCTCACTCCCCGCCTCAGGATCCCACGATTGCGACATGGATATGAATCGCATGACCATCGATGACCGTCTCGCTGAAGTCGATGATAAGGAGTTGGAGATGGCGATTGAGCTTAGTCTTCAAAGCGTCACGGGTCAACCAGTTGGCGGTCAACCTGTTGATGAGGGTAATGAGAGTTTTGGGGAGGAGTTTACGGTTGAGGAAGAGGAGGCTTTAGAGGCGCAGGAGATGAAGTGGATGATGGACCGTAGTCGTCGAGAGACTGCTCTGATAGGTAGGGGTGGTGGTGTTGGTCAAACAGTTAATGTGAGCTATATCTCCCTCATCGACAAAAAAGCCGAGGAGCGGGAAGATGAGCAGCTGAGGATGGCGATGGTTTTAAGCATGGAAGACCTGGGAAACCACCCGATTAGCGACGATGATGAGTTGCAAAAGGCGATTGAGTTGAGTATGCAAGCGCACTCCTCACCCTCGCCCTCCCACCAACCGGTCGATACACAGATGCCGGATGTAATAGACTACACCAACCCCAGCCGCGCAATGTTCCTCGGCCCCCCTGCCACCGTACCAACCAGGGAACCATCCAGTTCTCGCAAACGCACCATCTCCTTCACCTCGCCAACCCCTTCCGATTTCGGGAGTCCGCCAAAACGCCACAAGATCCTTGACTACGTATACGAGATGTATGAGAAAGACGTAAGACCCTCTATCCGCGCACACTGGCGTCTCATCTCCGAGCTCAAAACCTCCCACCCGCACCTCAATCAGCTCCACAAAATCCGTGCCGACGGCAAGAAAGAGGAGTACAAACCGGTTGCCATGGTGTGTAATGAGCGGGGATGCATGTATAATCCCAAAGGCAAGGGGAGGGAGGGTGAGAGGGAGGCGTGTGAGTTCCATTGTGTGGCGCGGAGGGTATTGAGGTTGCGATGTGGGGATGATAAGTAGTTGGGGGGTTGAGGAGTTGGAGTTTGGAGTATGTGTCGGCAATAAGTTCTTTAATCTAATCGTTGTTCATTTATATCTTGTATTGTGCGCAAAAGAGAGCTAAGCACTCGGAGGATGTGATCATGCGATGTAAAGATAGACATTCTCCTCGCTCTCATCTCTCTCAAGATACTCCTTATCAATCAGCCCATCAATGCACTTCTTCACATCCTTCGCTTCCACCTCCCCACCCTCCTCCATCATGGCCTGCGTGTCTTCAACAAGGTGTTGGTGGTATATCCTCCCTGCGCGCTTCATCATCCTAACGATGGTGGACTGCATCTCCCCTTCTCTGTCCTTAACACTCCTCTTCACTTCCCCAACCTCGATCTCCGCCACCTTCACATCCCTCATCCGAAACATCGGCAATCTGAACCTGCTGTTTTTATGCTTGAAACCGATATTGAGGGTAAAAGTATCCGTGTCCGCTACCAAGGCACTCTTGGGACTCTTGAGCAGGAGGTTGAACGGCTTCTTGATAAATGATTGCAGCGTCGCGGTGAGTTCTGCCACCGGGATGTTGGTAGAGCGTTGTATCTGATAGAAAGACAAAGCCTCCTCGTCGGCCGTGAAGTTAAACAGCACAAGCACGCACGCCTGTAGCGCCGAGCAGCCAATGTATTTCTTCCCACTTTCAAAATTCGCGCGGAGGCTTGCGGTGCTGAGACCTACCCGCCACTCCAACCTCTTCGCGCTATTCTTGGATGTGTACCAGTCCGAAAAGGCCTCGATATCCTCCGCGACGGTAGGCGGGATGGCAATATCCTTCATATCGGGATAATCCGGCCAAGCACTCTGGCTCAGCATCCTAACCTCAAGTTCAAAATCCTTCTCCTCATCCTTCCTCGTCTCCTTCGCTTTCTGACGTTCAACCGTCTCCTGCCAGGCGGTGAGGGATTCGTAGCCGACTACTTGGTCATTGAGCATCGTTTCCAATTCCTCAAACTCATCGCTGTTGCTACTTCCCTTCATATGCTCTGCCATCCACCTTTCCCTCTCCAGACTCAATATCCTGTTGTTTAAGAGCCGTTTAGCGAGGAGAAGCTTATACACCTCCATAAACGTGGATTTGCCGTCGATGTACCGGAAGATATCGAACGCCATCTCCAGCTGGCTGTCTAGCTCCATCTCTTTCTTTTCTTCGGGTGTGAAATACTCGGATGGGGCTCTGGCCACTGCGACTGATTCGGGCGATGGTGGTTTGTATGTGGAGAGGGCGCCACGGAGGAGGAGGTCGACATGCCTAGCGAGTAGCTCACCCACCTTCGCACCTCCACGACCCCATGGGTGAAGCTGCGCGCGGTCGTTGATGAAGGATTCAAATCCGGCGCGGAGTGCTCTTTCTAGTGCTGCTTCGCGAGCGAAGTTGTCGAGGAGCCAGGAAGCATGCGACTTGAAGGCAATAATTTTTGACACCAGACGCTCTCCTCTCTGTTCTGCTGCGCTGTTGATATCTCGGCCGCGGCGCTTGATGTAGCTTTCGAAAACGGGCGCGAGAGTGGCGGTTAGGGACGGGGTGCGGAAAAAGCGGTACCATTTGGATATCAGGCTGATGCCTTCTTGGTTGGCTTCAGTGCTTGTACGGCGGTCCTCGGAGCCTTCGGAGGACTTGAGGAGTGCGAAGACTTGGTCGGCGTCTGTTAGGAACTTGACTTTGTTCTCAACCAGACAGCGCTGTGCTATCTTTTCTAAGTGTGCGTAGGTGGATGTATCGCAGCTATGGGCATAGCAGCACATCTCCTCTTTGTTAAGGAGGGAGGCAACCAGTTTAATGTACCCCCGCAGATCCATGCCCGTCGCTGTTTCTTCCGCGGCGCGTCTTTTGAAGTACTGCTCTGAGAAGGTCAGGAATTGGACTTCCCAGCTGTGGTGGTAAAGTCCGCATTCGCGTAGAAATTTGATGGTGGCTGTGATTTTGGCGGAGCGTGCTGGATCGACTTCGGCACCCGCACAGATCCAAGTTTCGCCGCGACACACAGGTCGGCGGGATTGCCACATGGAGTCGCGAGGGGTGGAGGCGCGGTCGGAGGCTACGAGGGCGTTGATCTCATCGTAGAGCTTATCGACGCCCACAGGCTGCTGTTCCTTCGTCTCCTGATTCGTGGAGGTTTCAGGCCGCACAACCCTGCCTTCCTCGTCAGACTCCTCATCATACTCTGCCGTCGGATTCCCCCGCTCATGCTCCTCCCCCGCCCAACAGTGGCTCAACAACGCCTCCCTCCATATCTTATCACACTCCTCCCCCAAACTCTCCTTAACCGGCAACCTCAGCAAATACGCCCGATCAAGATACCCGAACATCTTCCTCAAATCCACCGTCTTGCTTCTCCAATCCCTCCACTCAGCTAGACACCTCTCGAGGAGACTCCTCCCCTCATGCACACTCCCTTGTCCATCGCTGTCCTGATCGATCCTAAACATAGCAAACGCCCTCAAATACCTCATCAGCGTGTCCATCAACATGGAGTGTATTGCCTCTCCTCTCCCATCCTTAACCAGTTCCTCAACATCCCGGTATACACGCTCCATGATATACGTCTTCCCCGACCCGTCTGCAGAACGAAAAATAACCTCCTTAACCGCCGCACTAACTCTTTCCTCCGCCTTCTCAAAATAGATCTTCATCTTCCTATCCTCCTCCTCTACATCAATCCCCGCCACTTTCCTCATGTTCCTAACATTCAGAATCTTCATTCCCGCCCTGATCCCCCCCACTGTCTTGAACTCAGCGGGCGAACTCATGACAGGGGTGTCGTATCCATCCCTGTGCGAGCTACCTCTTGCTAGGCTGGGCTGCGGTGGCATACGCTTCAATGGGGAGCTGGGGACCATTTCGGAGAGGGTGCGTTGTTTCTTCATTTTTGGAGTGCCACGCTGGGAGGCACTCGCTGTAGCACTCGCACTGCCTTTTCTGCTGCCTTCGGCCTTAGTGGCCTTGGTTCCCCGACGATTACTGACAGGGCTTGACGCCATAGATGATGCTCTCCTCTTTCCGGCGGCCTTGTCGCTGGGTTTCGGGGTGGATGTGGTAGATGGTGCTGCGGAAGGCGCTGTGGCTGAAGCTGTTCTTGTTTGGGTTTGAGAAGACGTTGGGCGTGCGGGGGATTGTGCGGAGATCGGACGAGCTGACGCAGAGGCTGCGGCGGTATCCAGGGGGGGGGAAGTCGGCGGGAGGTCTGGGATGTCGGATTGTGGAGAGAAGAGTGTAGGAGGCATGTCGTTATCTCACGATAGGCTCGTGGAGCCGTGTGGGTGGTGGGTGAGGTTGTCTTTGTTGTTCGAGTGTACTTTTCTGCACGCAGACTTAGAGTCGCTTCCAATTGGACCGGTTGTCGTCGTTTCCTTCAGTGAAATGGAGTTTTGAAGCGCTCGACTTCAGTCTGGCCGATGTTGCGGTTTCTCGGTGTAAAGTGGTGTGGTGGTGGAGCGCGCCTTGTAAGACGCGAAGACGCGATAAAGGACCGATAAGCGATAAGGATATCCTAAAGTGGCTGCAGCGGCCGCGCCGTACCTTAATCGAGTACGAAGTATGGTACGAGAAAACAGCACTGAGGAAGTAGCTCCCAGGGCCATGGAAGAAGGAAGGGACATGCCGTGGCTACAAGTCTGAAAGGCTTGAATGGCGACGAGGCAAAAAAAAGAATAGCTAAAAATGAGTAAATGAAAGTAAAAAGAAGACGACGTGGGCAGGATTTGAACCTACGCGGCCGAAACCATATGATTTCTAGTCATACCCATTAACCACTCTGGCACCACGCCCGTTTTATTCGTGAGGTATCAAATGCTTAAATATACTATATAAAAACAACCTTGCCAAAAAGTCAATATAGGAAAGCACGACAGAGTCTTGGCACGCCTTTGGGAGGACTCCTGCCTTCCTCATATGGCCACAGTGTTCCGCAGAGTAGTACTCAATAGCCATTTTCGCCTTCCCGAGTAGAGTAGTACTCAGTAGTGGACACTTGAGTAGCCAGATGAAGCTACTCAAGTAGCAGGTAGTCGCTTAAATATTGTGACGTTTTAATTAGTTTAGTGCTTCTGAGGCAACTATATAATAGCGATTGTCACAGCAACCTGGCGTTAACTGCCAACAGCCGTTAATTGCTTAACCACTAAGTAAACTGTGCTTTAGGAGACCAGTTTCACATTACTCGCACAATGTGAACCAACAGCTTATTTTGGAAATACACTAAAGCTACAATGTCTTGGCACTACTCGAGTAATACGCTAGTAGAGTAGCTAGTAGTCAAATCACTGTGAGTAGAGTAATACTCGAGTAATGCACTACTCATACGGAACATTGCAAGGCCTTTTTGGGGGTTATTTTTGTTTAACGCTGATTGAAAGAGCCGCAGTCAGGTCTCATTATAAGAGGTAGTTTACATATCCGTAATGACATGGGTTGCGTTCAGATTTGAGAGAATTCCGACTTCGCTCTAGTTTCAGTAACCACAACCACAGCTACAGTACCTACAAATTTTCAATCAGAACACTGCGTTTTTTGTGGCTTGAGGTTGCCATCAGTAAAATATGGGTTGCTGCTTTTAGGCGACGCAGTCAAAAGGAGTCTCAAGACTATGGAGTGCTCTCAACTATTACATCTTGCCAGCCAAAGAAAGGGTCGTAACAAAGCACAAACTCGTGCTCGTTGTGACAAAAGCTAGACAGCAATAGAGTCTTGCACAAACATAATAAGGTCCCAAACGCTACCAATAATATTAACACGGAGGACTCCTTTAAATCTGTCTCATTTGACACCTTGCGCAGCTTGCTGACGGACGAGTTGATAGCTCAACCAAATTTACCCCTTATGTACAGTCTTTTTTGGAAGAATTAGAACAGTTGGATGTGGCAGTTAGTGGATTGGAGGCGTTGCTATAGAGATCTAAGATAATATCATAGTGATTTCAATACCTAATGTGCACGGTAGCAATTGTCAGTTTTATTTTTGTTCCCTCCTTCATCGACACCTTACTGGCACCACTCCGTCACTTTGTTTTCACACACACGCTCGTTGGCACCCTGCCGCCAGCCTCTAGACGAAAAGTGCCTGGCGACAGCCCCCTGTCTTCGTTATCGTTATCGCCAGCCTTCCCGCCGCCCATCAATAATGGATAGGTGAAGTGATGAGAGACCAGTTGTCATACTGCGGATAATTGTCATACGATCCTTCATAACGACCAAAGAAGACGTAGTTGGCCTTATCCATCAATCAGCCAAGGATTATCTTTCTCGTAAAAGCTCTGATCCAGATCATGCTCTGGAGTTTTTCCGCATCAGAGAAGAGATGAGGAACTCGGAGATTGCACGAAAGTGTTTCAATTATCTGCAGAGCGGTTCTCTCGCGGATGGGCCCGTGAAATTAGTGGACAAAGGCTACCGTGATAAATATACCCCCACTATTCAGTGAACAAAGGCTACTGTGATAAATATACGCCGCGTTTGGAGGCCTTTCCATCACTTTCGTATGCTGGCTTTCATTGGCACGAACATGCAAGAACCCTAGATTCTTCAGAAGACATTTTTGATTTGTCACGTCCCTTCTACCAAAAGAAGTCCAAAATTCGAGAGTCTTGGCTGGAGACATACTGGTCTGCGGGAACATCTATATACGTCCCGGTTTCGGTTTCGTTTACGCTGTTGCATTTAGCTTCGTTTTTTGGTGTAGTTCCGCTTGCACAGAAACTTCTTGTTAAGGAAGGTTGGATATATAAATATAAGGTAAAGTTTTCAAGTTTTCTAAATGAACCCGATAGCAAAGAACGGTCAGCGCTGCGCTTGGCCGCTCTGGGCCGGGGCACGAGGCCGTGGTGCGGCTACTGCTGGAGAAGGGAGCGGCCGTCGATGTCAAGTACGCCCACAGCTGGACGGCGCTGCACTTGGCAGCTGGCTACCTTGACGGTTGAAGCGCGCGCCAAGCCGCGCTAGGGACCTACGTCATAGCACCACCGACACCTCCCTGTCCATGGACGGCGAGTCAATCTAACCCTCTTTGCCATGGTTGAATCCTATAACGGCACTTTAGCGGATGCCCAGCAACCAGAATGCCATATGTTAGGGAAAGCGGCGGCTACGGTAAACAGAGCTGCTGGGACAACCAACCGCCCGCTGGCCTCGGCTCACTGACATTCGTCCTTCGCTCATATGTCCCGCCACATGAAATTGGGTCACTCCTATCAAGCTTCCAGAACCATATATGATGGCGCGAAGAATATACTGCTTAGAGACATATCCCAGGCGAACCATGCTGATAAGTAATGATTAGCTCGCGATTGCACGGTGCATTCTCCTTAGGTAATCAGAAAGAAGCTTAACTTAGTTAGGTGGCTGCAGGCAAGATGAGATGGGAACGACCAGCATGAAGGCAAGCAAGATATGCCACCATTGGCCAACTCAATGGATTGAGAAGGGAATGGCAGCTCCGGACTGGCATCTCTCGTCTAAAGGTACTGATGCACGAGACTGTTGGAGGTTAGTTTCATATTCTGTGGCTCGAGTATGGACCAGGGCGTTGTTTTAAGCAGCGACGTCACTCTTGCGAGTCGGCGACAGGCAGCTCTGGCGAAGCACAAAACAGCATAACGTCACTGCAGCGCGGATCGCGATTGCCGTTGTAGCATCGCCATGCAGAATGACATGGCGTCAATGGCGTCCTAAATCAAGCTTGCCATTGGGCCGGACCGTTTTCTCCTAGGATAGTTAGCTGGCAGTGAAATACATATCTACCCCTCTGATACCTACTTCCCCTTCTCTCTTTTTCTCTTCCTCATACGCTACGAAATACCCAAAGACACTCTCCATACACACGGTGATCTTACAAGGTCCACGACTTTATAACGAATACAACTAACACAAAGCCGAGAGACGTTCCAATACTTGGACAGCAATCAACATGGAGAAGGTTCTGAAGGGCACTGGGGAGGCTATCGCCGAGGCCATGACTGCCACTGGCACCATGACCAACGACAGCAAGAAGGTCAAGTGCTTGAGAGAGCACTTTGTCAATCAGACTGAGAACGACGTATTGACCAGCGAGACTGGTGTCAGACAGCCAACACACGACAACTGGCTGTCCGCATCCACCAAGGACCGCCAGGGTCCAGCGCTTTTGGAGGACAACTTTGCGAGAGAGAAGGTGAGGATGATGGATGTCAATGGATGAAAGGTGTAGCGCTAATGGCTTTCCAGATTATGCACTTCGACCATGAGCGTATCCCAGAGCGTGTCGTTCACGCCCGCGGTTCGGGTGCTTTCGGCCACTTCAAGCTCTTCGAGTCCCTTGAGGACCTCACCTACGCGCCAGTCCTCACAGATACCTCCCGCACCACCCCAATCTTTGCCCGCTTCTCCACCGTTCTTGGTGGCCGTGGATCCCCAGATACCACTCGTGATGTCCGTGGTTTCGCATTGAAGTTCTATACCGAGGAGGGCAACTGGGACATTGTGGGAAACGACATGCCAGTCTTCTTCATTCAGGACGCCTTCAAGTTCCCAGATGTCGTCCACGCAGCCATGCCAGAGCCAGACAACGCTGTGCCAACCGCCCAGACAGCGCACAACAACTTCTGGGACTTCCAGTTCTTGCACACCGAGGCTACTCACATGTTCATGTGGGCCATGTCTGACCGTGGTATCCCACGTTCCTACCGTATGATGCAGGGTTTCGGAGTCAACACCTTTACCCTTACCAACAAGGAGGGTGTCCGCACTCTCGTCAAGTTCCATTACACCCCAGTTCTTGGTGTCCACTCCCTTGTCTGGGACGAGGCTCTCAAGCTTGCTGGCGAGGACCCAGACTTCCATCGTCGCGATCTCATGGACGCCATCAAGATGGGCGCCTACGCCACCTACAAGTTCGGCATCCAGACCTGCAAGGAGGAGGACCAAGACAAATTCGACTTTGACGTCCTGGACGCCACCAAGGTATGGCCAGAGGATATCTTCCCAGTCCGCTACGTCGGAGAGCTGCAGCTCAACCGCAACGTCGACGAGTACTTTACCGAGGTGGAGCAGGTCGCTTTCTGCACTGCCCACGTTGTGCCAGGTATTGGTTTCTCAGATGATCCACTCCTGCAGGGCCGAAACTTTTCTTACTTCGACACCCAGCTCTCCCGTCTCGGTAAGAACTGGCAGGAGCTCCCAATCAATCAGCCCGTCTGCCCAGTCATGAACTTCCACCGCGACGGCGCCATGCGCCACAAGATCACGCCGGGCAAGTTCAACTACTGGCCAAACCGCCAGTCCGTTGTCCCAGCGGCTAGCAAGCCAGACCAGATGGCTTACCACGAGTACCCAGAAAAGATCGTCGCCATGAAGGCCAGGCTTACGTCTGAGAAGTTCAAGGAGCACTTCAACCAGGCGCAGCTGTTCTGGAACTCAATGTCTCCAATTGAGAAGAGGCATATTGTTAAGGCCCTCGCCTTCGAGCTGGATCATTGCGATGACCCACTCGTCTACGGCCGCATGACCCAGCGCTTGGCAGACATCGACTTGAATCTTGCCGTCGAAGTCGCTGAGCTGGTCGGCGGAGACATCCCAACGAAGCAAGGCAGACCAAACCACGGTAAGACGGCTAAGGGTCTCTCCCAGGACGACTTCACGCCTATCGCTTTGGGCTACGAGCCAACTATTCTCTCGAGAATGGTCGCGATCATGGTCGCAGACGGCTTCAACTACTCAGAATACTCCGCCGTCAAGGCCGCGCTTACTGCCGCCGGCGCATTCGTATTCACCATCGGTCCACGCCGTCAGGGTATTA
>RCNJ01000241.1_pt1 | contig 33864 bp, 32 predicted proteins | sample 2041171 | NCBI WGS metagenome assembly RCNJ01 (sample SAMN09708213, study PRJNA481090) | feces metagenome | biome: feces | host: Pygoscelis adeliae | place: Antarctica: Rookery Lake | collected 2010-03-01 | reverse complement strand
TGGTTGCAACCTTTTGAACGAACCATCCAAGGCTATTAAGTTCAAGAATACGGCCTCGCAATTGAGGTGATAGCTCAGGACGTTTGATACGAGGAAGCATTGTTATCGTTGTTGAATATCTAGAGAATCAAAACCGGAATTATTAAAGCAGCGTTCAATTACATGGGCGGTGAATAAGTGGACCGTACCAATACTTCTGGCACCCTAATGAATGATGAGCCCCAAGCTGCCAAGCAACCCCATCTTTTGTTCCGCTCTTGCATCCTTGTCAACCATCAAGGTGTTTACTACGTCAATCCTCACTTCAACTTCATCGTCCCATTCCCAACCTCAGCCTCAACCCTTACGTTTCACATCAGCAGCAGCTTTGAAATTGAGAGGAGGACGACAACAGAAAGTATAGATGTCCAGCCACGAATCCCGCAGTGCTTCTTGGGGCGGTTCTCGAGGTGGTTCTCAAGGCGGGTTCCGCAAGCCCTCGACGGGATGGAGTAGACTTAAGCCCGCGACGCTGGATCCGTTGGAGGAAATTGGGCTGCCTAGCAAGGGGGATGATAGGTGTGTGACTTTCTTCTCTTGATATCTCCGATCTCAATTGCCTCAGCTCAGCCCCTCACTCCTTCCAATTCACCCACTTACCTTGGTTCGTGCTGAATTGATTCGGTGCTTACTCGAATCGCCTTGCGCACAGCGAGATGAGCAACCACAGAGGGGCGAGAGAGCTAACCGGTTAACAGACTCCTAAACTTCAAAACCCAAGAACAATACTACACCAAGATCGTAGACCGCTACATGGCATTCTGCGCCTCGGCCGGTCGTGGAGACGAATTGTTACGACGGATGAATGCGCTTTCCATCTCCAGCACATCGCACTCGCAAGCGCGATTTCGGTCGCCGCCTCGGCCACAACATTCATCTTCCACCGTGTCTACGAAGCAAGAGAGGCAGGAGATGGCTCCGCTGCAACCTAGTTCGAAACAGCCACAAGGCCTAGCAGCGAGTCGGTGGGCTGACGAGTCCGTTGAATTGAATACAGGGAAATCGGCGAGGAAGGGGATGGGAGGCGTTTATGCGCCGCCGCATCGGAGGGACAAACCCTCTCCCAACCAGGCACCAACACCCAATCCACCACCAGTAGCAACCCAGCAGCAACAACCACGATCCACCTCCTCCGCCACCACCCCATCCTCTTCCTCCACTACCTCCTCGTCTTCCGTATCGCAACCAGTAGTCACGGCATCCTCAATCAACTTCGATACATCCTCCCGCGAGCTCTCTCTCCTCCTAATGTCCATGCGCAAACTCCGCGAAGGTCTCCTAGCCTCCCACCGCATCGACATCTTCTCCACCCAAGTCTACATCTTCATCATCCGTCTTTCCATCCTCTTACGAGCCTGGGAGAGCTATCACCCCGCCCTGCTGCACCTGCTTCATAATATCCACCCCACCCTGCCGCTGAGTAAACTTGAGTTGGGGGAGTTCGCGGGGTATCTTGTGCTGGATCTCGCTTGTCGACAGGGTGACTTGGCGAAGGCGCATGAGGTTCTGATGGAGTATAGGATTGGGGAGGGGAAAGTGAGGAGGGTGTTGGAGTGTCTTGTCAGAGACGATTATGTGGGTTATTGGCGCATCATGAGGTTCGTTGATGGGCATCAGGCGAAGCTGATGGAGTGGAGAGCTGAGCAGATGAGAATTCATGCTTTGAAGTGTATCGGGCGTGCGTATCTCAGCGCGAATAAACTGTTCGTTGAAGCTGCGACGAATGCGAAGTGGGACGAGCTAGTGGAGGGACATAAGGTGGGGTGGGAGTTAAGGGGGGTTGAGGTCGTGATTCGGAAGCCCAAGGTGAGGTGAAGAGATGTATTTGGAGAAGAGCCGAAGAACATTTACAACAGCTGTCATGGAGCGGCATAGAACACGGGACAGAGAGAAGCCAGACTACAATGTAGTTTTGGGTTATGGATCATAAGCCCGTGCCGGTCACAAGCCGCATCCGAAGAATACCACTAGGAGGTGACCGTTTGGCAACAGGTTAACAGCTTAGCATCTATGTGAGTAGCCGAGATAGCACTGTAGTAAGTATACCTAGCGAAGTTTAGCTTTATGAGGCAGAAGTAAGACAACTAGAACTACCGAAAATCCTCGTTTGCTGCCTGTTTTTTCTTTGATGTTAAATGGTTCCTTCCAGTGGATAGCTATGCTGTAAACACAACCTGTTAAATGTAGCGGATTACTCGTCGCGCTACAGGATTAGTGGAGGAACCGGTTCTAAACATCCTGCCATCGTTAACCGGCTTTGTTGGTCCTTTAAGACCGCCTTCTGTACTTGAAATTGGCTCAGTAGAGACCACCTGGCGACACAATGTTACCAGCAACCTTCCACCAATTTACGTCCCTTCCGGTCGATATCCAGATCATGACATGGAAATTCGCGTCAAGCCCAGAAGACATTTATCTGAAGATGTTCGATTTGGCTACTTTAGCCAGCCCTAGCCGCATTCTCCGCGAAATGCTTGGCCAGCTAAAGTTTGGCAGGACCGGCAGTCCCAACTTCCAGCTGGCGTTTATGATGAGGAAGGCTGCAGCTGCTAGGCTATGACACACTTGCTATTTTGATAGGTTGGTCGTGCTGCAGGAGGGGAAGAGGCAGGGAAGGGCAAAGGCGATGCGGGAAGGAGAGTGGTGCGAGGAAAATGAAACGGGGAACCTATTTGAGGAGCCTTTGGTTACAATGAAGCTCAGGCATGGGGATATGTAGGGTGAGTGATAAGGGATGGGTTGAGTGCAGGATGTTAACGAGTTTATAGGACACGAGGAGATATTACATCCTTCGGCTGAACTGGGTCGGAGCTTGAAATTGAAAGCTTCGTGGTATTTCTTGAAGGGTCCCTTGATACTGCCTAATTTAGGCAGCGGCCATGCTCACTCGCTAAAATCTTCTTTGTGGCCAATAAAAGGTTAAACGGTTGAGCCCCCAGCTTCGCGCTTCATCACATTATCACTAGAGCACAGGCAGCATGACAGTCCCAGCAGCGCCAACCAGTTTTCACCGCTTCTCAAACATTTCAGTCGAAATCCAGACCATGGTGTGAAAACTAGCCATCGCCGTGCCCAGACAATACAGAGAGCGGTATTCGGCCACCGTTGTCCCGACTGAGCCAGATCCAACAAAGCGGTCGCTTTGCAACCAGGAAAACTACGTACGGACATGCATCGTAGAGGTGGCGAAGAGAAATACGTGGATCGGGGAATTGGTCTAACAAAACAACTTCGCACTTGTTATTCGGCTCGACTCGCCGCACCACAGGGGTGGCGGCGGCGGATTGTGCTTGAGCTGGAGTAAGAGCAGAGTAATCGGATTGGGGTGGGTACATTTGTGGGTGTTTTGGATAGGGCACTTGCGAAGAAGAAGGGAAGAGATGAGTCGGTCACCGCTAGGAAATGGGACAGAACGATATCGATTGCTATGAGCTCATCACGCCCCTCACGCTCCAACTACTCTATTTCCCGCAATCAGCACCTTTCACGAGCCCAACTTTGGCACAATGGCGCAGTGATGGGACCATTTGCCATCTACAAGCGCTCATGCGAAAGGCGAAGGGGTGGTTGCCCTAAACCACATTAGGTACTGCAGATATAGCGGATTTGTAAATCTAGACATACCTACGGAGCGCACTTAGCACCCAATTTTTTTAGCTCTGATCTTGGAGTTGGGCGCCACTGGGTGGGATCTCGGTACCCCAGTGAGCAACGTCGAAGTCGAAGGACTTGCCGGCGTAGAAGAAAACAGCCTATTGGAAATGTTAGCACCTGTCCTCTCCTCTCTCGCTTTCTTGTCGTCTGTCGTGGGAGAGGAAGAGGGAACGGAAGGGGGGTGACGTACCTCGTACTTGTCGGAACCGTAAATGTCTAGGTTACGGCTGGTCCTCAAGAGATAAGCATGATACCCTGGGGTCCAGTTCATCCATGTGGCCTCGTCGCGGAAAAATGGGCCTCCATAGTTGCATCTTTGCTGTCGCAAATGTCATCTGATGCTCTCTTGTATGAGGTTGAGGTAAATATACGAATCCGTCATCGGCCAAAGTAACGACGACCTTCTCTGGCTTGTGGCTGCGCCAGTTGGTTTACTCGGCGTAGTGGGTGCCGTCAAGGACGAGGCAGCCAAGAGCAGAGTTGACGCCGAGAGCGAGGGTGCTGACGAGGAGGGAGGTCTTCATTTTGGGTTAGGTTGAGTGTCTGGGTGTGTTTGTAAGTGAACTGCAAACTGTCACGTGATACTGTGCTGGTGAGTATACCGATGATGAGCGAAGGGCGGACTAGCCTTGGGGATGGTTGCACTAACCTAGCGCGCTTTGAGAACACGCAGAAGCAGATTTGCCGCAACTCAGAAATCCCATTTAGCGCGCCAGTTAACAACAGACAACGTTAGCGCCAAACCATCAAGGTCGGAGGCAGAAGTGACGGGGCACTTTGTGCAATTGATATCGTTCACTACCAGCTGATTAGGGTCAGTGAAGACAGACTTGACTAACTTGCACCAACCCTCGAGCCGGCTTCCAGAAGTGCGCCAGCCCATGGGAACGTGGCGGGCGATTTTAACCGGTTGATAGTTTTGAAGAGGCTTGGTGGAGCTGGGACATGGGTTGGTGGCGGAACTAAAGAATGGGATTGGCACTACTTTCGCCTTGGATGCTGTCACGGAGCTCTTGGAAAGAACACAAAGAAAGTAGTCTGCCCATTGATCCCACTGCAACTTGGAATCTGTTGGAATAGGCGGGTGCAGTCTTTGGAACATCCGACCCTACTGGTCTCACAACAACAAAGCCACCGCAATCGCACGTCAGTTGTCTCCATGCGCCACAATCATCTGCTTGTCCCACTGTTCACATCTACGACTGTACGCTAGACCTACCATGATGCTTCCTCAAGATAATACTCCACCTTCTGCCGGTGTACGACTTGCCCACAGAGACACACCATGATCCATAGTCCACCACTCTCGCCAATCCGCAAACTGCAACCGCAAGCTAGACCGAACACGACACCTTCCACTGTACAGTCCACGATGCCTCCTTTTGAACACTCCATCGCTTTCTACCGATTCAAGGACTTGACAGATCGTCGTCTGGGAGCACGCATTGAACGCCTCATGGCTTGATACCCGTACCACAATTTTTGCCGACAGAGGCTTCGTTCGACTCCAGAGCCCGTCAACCAAGGTTGATATGATCTTGGAGAAATGGACATATGTGTGGGCGGGGCCACATGTCTGCGTAAGCGCAAGAATCGTGCCCTTGAAGGCACTAAGAGGAAACCCGCCTCAGGATACGGTCACTTGGCTGATAACTTGCCCGCAAGAGGGGCTGGAGACGGGGTTGCCATCATGTCTGGTCATAGTGGACGGGATACATGGAGGATCCGCGACGACATCCCCATTGTGGACGAGTTGTTGGAGATATTTAAGAAGGGCCATCAGACCAGACCATCGACGGATGAAACCACTTTCCTTGTCCACCTTATTTAACCCGTTAAATGTTGCCAAGTTAGAAGTGGTTCTCCTGAAGGAACCGATACCTGCCGTGATAGTGGTACCACGTAGTAGATGACAAGGCTGAAGGGTAGATGAAAGCGGTTCCGCTCTTGTTAATCCCGTGCTACAAACCCTGCTGAGCAGCTATCATTATAAGCATTGGTTTTTTGCACAGGCGGAACGAATGAGAATTGACAAGATTTCTTCAAAGGCATTGCGTCACCTTCGTCCTGACTGCAGCGTGCGCTTCCCTTGCCGCCATGGTCCATGCCTCTTTGTGCTCAGCAAATTCTGGTTCATTTGTGCGACCAGATTACTTCTCCTTACATCCACTACTCGGCCCCACTCCCTGTGGAACAGTCAACAAACCAATGTAGCCCATAACGCTCAGCCTTAATTTCCAGAGACGACCTAAACAACCCTTCGTGGAGAAGCTTCTACTTCAGACTGACGGCTGATTGACAGTCTCAATTCCACTACCTTGAGGTCAAACAGCCATGATAGAGCCAGCATTCCATCAGTTAGCCCTCGTCCCCATCGAAATCCAGATCATGATCTGGGATTACGCCTGCCGAAACTTTTACTACTGGCAATACCCCGACCCCACCATGCATTAGGTCACTCTCAGAGTCCTCTCACTCCCTCCCACACCATTCCTCCTCACAAAGTGGTCGTCAGGAAGCACGATAGTATATCGCCCTGTGTACATGTCTGTGTTCTGGGTCGCATTGCAGCGCTCCGAGCAATGAAGGAAACGATGTTCTATTGGGATGGATGGGGGATGAGGAACTTACATCTTGCTTCGCGGACTCAACAGCGGAGGAGGGAGATCGATTTTTCCATCTTTGATGAGCTGTTGGAGATACTTCGAGACCGTTAGGGGATAGGACAGGAGAGAATGAGCATTAAGCTCCTAGTGAGTAGAGGCTTCGGGCCTCGGTAGTAATACCCTTTTGATTCTGATGGTGGAGAAGCCAAGCGCCATCAAGGAGGAGAACGAGGTGAAGCAGGAGGCTGAGGACGACGAGAAGCAGAACAAGGAGGGCAGGAAGACAAAGGAGTCAGTACTCCGTCGTTCTTCCAGACCTCGGAACCGCAAGAGAGAGTAAATATCTCGACTGCAGAACCTACTTGTTGTGGCCAAGCCTCCACACGACTTGCTACACCAGGAAATGTATCAACCAACCGCGACCCATCCGACACAAGTTCAGTTGGCAGGCACGAAAAGCCGATCTTCGTATACCGCTGTACGAGGAATGAGGAGGTAGATGGGATCGAGCATTCGAAGACGCTCGCGGATGAGTGTGTTTTTGACGAGGAAGAAAGGGGACCCGGTTACACCTAGCTACGGTTGGCGCCATGAATGAAGCTATTCAATTAAAACGTTTTCTCATTTACAATGAGGATCTCCATTACCACAGAATAATTATGTGCTGTCGTGAAGCTGCCGAAAGCTCGAAACAGGCGAGCAGATCCTGAAGCGTTGTCGTCATTGATCAAAGTACATTATCTTTCAAAGTGAAGTAGTTCCCGCTGTCAACTTCAGTTCAAGAACCATCTGCGTCGTCGTGGTTGTCCATCCGGAAGGGGCTAGAGCATATCTCGGTGACACTGGCCCAAGCACTGCACACCCCACCGAGCATCCACCCTCAACCTCGGCATGGGGGAATCCGGGGTAAGCTCTCCACTCTATCCTCGGAAATAGCGACATTTCCGTGCCTGTTCCACATCTTCTCCGCATCTGCTGCATCGGAGACTAAGTTGTTTCTTTATTATATCTATCTCCGTCCATTGATTGATTTTGTTCCTTCGGTTTGCCATATCGCCACATATCCAAGCATATCCTTTTCACCCCTCATACACAAACTTCACAATGTCGGAACGCGCAGCTCAGATCGTAGGCCACTTGAACTACCCAAAGGGTATGCTCGCCGGCCAAACCGCCATCATCACCGGCTCCGGACAAGGCATTGGTGCTGAAGCCGCTCGTCTCTTCGCAAACGAGGGAGCCAAGGTCGTCGTCGCTGACATTGACGCCAGTAAGTCTCTCCCCACTTCCTTTGCCCATATCTTCCGTCGCTGTCATCCACCATTATATTGCCACGTACTAACACCCACGCAGCCAAAGCCGAAGCAGTCGCAGAATCCATCCGCAAATCCGGCGGCCAAGCCATCGCCGTAGCCGGCGACATCGTCGACCCATCCTACCACACCGAGCTGGTCAAGCGGGCCGCCGACTTCGGCAACGGCAAAATCCATATCATCGTCAACAACGCAGGTTTCACCTGGGACGGCGTGATCCACAAGATGACCGACAAGCAATGGGAGACCATGTTGGCCGTTCACCAGACGGGGCCTTTTAAGCTCGTGCGCGCCGCCGCACCGTACTTTAGAGTTAAGGATGGAGAGGCCAGGAATATCATTAATATCAGCAGCACGAGTGGAATTCATGGGAATGCTGGACAGGCGAACTATGCTGTGGCCAAGGCGGGAACGGTTGGCTTGACGAAGACGATTGCTAAGGAGTGGGGTCCAGCATTCGGTGTTCGCGCCAACACTATTGCTTTCGGATTTATCACTACTAGGTTGACGCAGGCGAAGGAGGAGGGTGCGTTCGTTACTACGAAGGATGGAGAGAAGATCGCGCTGGGCATCCCAGGCAGTGCTTCAAGGAACAAGACCGGCGTGAGCCCATACGCTGATATCCCATTGCAGAGACCGGGATCGCCTACCGAGGCAGCTAGCGCAGTCCTGGCTGTTGCCTCGCCGCTATTCAGCTATGTTAATGGTCAGACTATTATGGTTACTGGAGGCAGGAACATGTAAGGTGCTGATAATAAGCGACTCAAATAGGGAATGTAAGCAGAATGTAAAGTCAAACGGCGTGTACTACTTGAACTACGTGTTTCCTCTACTTCATTGCTTGCATGATTGGGGACAGGTTTACAGCTCCTCGGACCCTCAGGTTCACGATTACCTTGGTATTGAGAAGGCGTTCGACCCCTACAGCTGAAAATTGGTTAGTAGTGGGTTTTGTTGTTCCACTGGTTAGCAACACTCTTCCTCAACCGGTTGGTTGAGACATATTGTCGTAGGTTTAGGCTCGGCTAAGCTCTTACACACTGCCACCACTGGAGTCCGCAGCCCCTGCAGCTTTGGCTCGAACCGTGATCCGGAGCTCGGCGGGAAGGTCGTTGAAGCGAGGGAACGTATTTGCTGGGATAACAAGTGGCATGGCGATGGATGGCGTGGTTGAAAAACAGGTTAACAATATCGCGTATGGTAACCGTGAATATATCGGCTAAACGACCCAGCCGCTGTGTTGCTTCTTGTGCTGGAAACTGGTTAGCTTGAGCTTGGTAGATGAGATATTCGAGGTAGGAATCAAAGGTGGAATTCAGGTGATGTTGAGAAATCGGTTAGTTGGTGGTGCGGATTCGCCGATTGTTGGGCAAGGTGTGAACAGGAGGCAAGTGCCACGTAGTCACGCCTGGTAATGGAACATACCATATAAGTTACCGGTTGAGCGTTTGCGGTTTCCAAGTAATAGTAAAGATTCAAGGACATCGATAAAAGGGATTCACTTAAGCGTGGGCAGGGCCTACGACAGCTAGACGACGAGTGAGTGAAGTGCTCGCATTAGAAGGTTGTGGAAGAATTACCGCTTAGCCAATCGAGCTCGTTCTCTCTGACGCTAGTACAACCCTGTTTATCAGGAGACAGTTTGGCGGGGACGTCTCACTATATCATTCAACTCGTCAATAATTGGCCAATCCATATCCCTTTGATACCTTTAGGTATTCTACATAAGCCTCACTTCACCATCTTCGCAATGATAAAACCAAAGACATTTGACCTCTTGGGCGCAATAACTTTTGCGTTTACACATACGCGAATCCCGGTCCAGATTTCCTACCACTTTTCCAGTTTTATCTTGCCCGGGCTAAGCTCCACATGTTGTATAGGGTGCAGAGACTCTGTCCCAAATGCATCAGCCACAGAAAGCTCCCAGATCATGAGCTGCAGCTCAACAGAAGCTCTTCGAGGCGTGGAGTGGTCGTCGCGGGGACGATAGATTGCATTGTGGCGTGGTTGCCCACTATTTTTATGGTAGTCTGTGGCTGGTGGTGAGCGTGGTACAGCTGACACTTGATGATGAATGACTCCAGGGATCAGGGCCAGCTTTATATTTGAGAAGCTTGATTGGTTTGATTCCGGCAAAGGGAGGACGCCAAAGTGGAAGCGAAATGATCAAGTGACGTCGTAATGCATGTGCAGCTTTGGGGTTGGGAGGGTTGGCATGTGAAACCGCCAGTGCAGGTAATAAAGGCATAACAGAGGTTGACAAGAGGCATTGAAGCTTCAGCAGCCAGTGTGCCGAGTCTTTCATTCCAAAAACTAAGGAGCGCCCCACGAAAACTCTCACTGTCCTCCGCCTCGGCCACTCATGGTTCTAGGTAGTTCCCCTAAGGTCGTTAGCGAAGAGCTTCCCTGAAGTTTGACTCTTGCGGACTGACGGCGCCGGAAGTGTTACAGCTTGTGGAGGTGGTAATTCATCTGCCATTGGAATGGCAGCAGCAGCAGCGGCATGCTCCCAGATCATGAGTTGAAGCTCAGTGACAGCTGTTCGAAGCGAGGAAAGGCCGTTGCTGGGCGATCGAAAACATTGTCAGTGATAGTGGTATTATACTGATGTGGAAGATGCAATGTTTGCGACTTGCCGTCAACGACGTAGGCTAGAGATAGAGGCAGTAGTGATGGTCCTATACCCAAGCAACGCGATTGATAAGTTGGCCAATGGTCGTTGCTGAATGTGCGTGAGGTTGAAACGGATAGTAGAGTGTGGCTTACCTGGATGTCAGAAAGTGGCGAGGTAGGAGTGGCTGACGGTTTTCTTGGAACTACAGCCTAGATAAGGGACAAGTGAGGTTGATAGAAAAGTTGCCCAGAGACATATAGGTTTCAAGGTTGTTGAATTGACAGATTGTAGTCGTTATGGAGATTTGAGCTCAACAAGAGGCGTCTAACTCCTCAGCGAGTTGTCTGTTGAGGATGAGAAGATCAACTAAGCAACGAAGGAGGATATAGCTGTCTGACCGACGAAAACAGCCGTCGTATAGCGCAGCCATGGGAGTGACATGAATGATTGAAGGTCAAGCTGGCAATGCTCCGTCACCCACGAGCACTTCCTCATTCCCATTTTCTCCCCATTTATCTAGCTCTATCTCAATCCGTTTCTACGTCTCAATCTCGTACACTTTCTAAACTGGTTAGTGATATAGCGAAGTGCTCTTTCCGGCCATGGTCCATAGACTTCCGAAGATTTACTCGAGCTCCACCACTCTAGAAGTGCCTGTTCCCAGCAGCTACAGCCTGGCGCGGAAGCTTCAGCATCTCAATCGACTCTTCAATAATCGGCGAATACTTCGCTCCCTCCTCTTTGTTCATATGCGTAAGGGATGTGTCTGATTCATCTATATCCTCGTGCCAGTACTTCCAAAAGTCTTATGAGCTTTGAGTGCCACAATCTTAGCGCTTACACAAACATGGAGACCGCGGGAAAGGAGGCTCACTTTGAAGTTCAGATGTGGTTTGTGGTTTCTTGTTTGAAGAGGTTGTGGTTTGTTGCAAGGGTACGTACGTAGGTGATCAAGTAAGCTGAACGATTCAGAAGCGGACAACGAGCTGTGCAACCGGTTAGAGAGGACTCTTTCCACAGCGGAGTATATCACCCAAATAAATAAGGTCAAATGGACTCACAGGGACAGGTTTAGTTACGTATACCCTCCACTCCATCTCAGCCCTATTCCCGCATCCCCCTCCGCCCAAGCACCCCAATGTACTCCCAAATAACCACCCACTTCCTCTCGATTATCCCCCTCTTCGACATCTTCTCCTCTTCATCATCATCACCCCTATAGCCCGGGTTCTGCTTCGGCGCTTTCAATGCTACGATTCTAGCGCTCATAAAAACATGCAGGCCGGCTTAGATATAGTACTACTTGAAGAAGCACACTTTGCCGTCAAACTCGTCGTCAGGCTTTTTAGCAGACGAGGACCGGTGTATCACACGTTGCGGCGGCGTCAAAAAGTTTTGGGTTTGAAAGCAGCTGTAGCGGCTGCGAACTCCTAAATCATTATCTGAAGCTCGACCGGCATCTGGAAGAAACGAGGAAGGACGGTTGCTGGCATAGACATGGACGACATGATGGCTGAGTAGATGAAGATGAGGTGAAACCGTTTCGAGATCGAGTTGGGCGAGGTAGCTTGGCGCCACGCTTCCTCTAACTAAAGTTCAGTCATTCCAGCTTGAAGCTCGAACCTCACCCAACCAAATAAGTTGGGACACTACTTCGGTATGAAGCAGGCGAGTATATAAAATTGCTAATTTATAGAGCAGGGCAACATAACAAAATATCAATACCAAGCAAAACCAAGGCAGAACACACAGAACTAAGCCATCTTATTTCCAAGATCCAGTTCAATTTGTGATCTAGCGAGTGTCTTGTGCATGTGGTATCTAATCCTTTCATCTCTCTCCTTTAAAAGAGCGAACTTAGCCTTCAGCCTCAATACTCTCGTAGCTGTTCGACTTATGCTTAGGCATGAACTGGAAGTCCTTATGAGCCGGACCCAAGAACATCTCGGATATCTTAATCCAGTCTTTATAATTATCACTTGCCAGCAACCCCTCCAAATCATCTCTGGACCTATACGCCGGCGGCCTATCCTGCAACGAGGGTGGCAAGTGCTCAAGGATTCCAACTGGTACGTATCTATGAGCAAAAGACATCCATTCCAGCAGGAATCTGCGAGTCTGACCAACTCCCATCTCATCACTTCCCCAAGCCTCCAGACCATATTTGGCAAACTTCTCAATATACCCGAGGCGCTCGGTGGAGGATTTATCCAGGTATTGTCCTGCTTGGATCTCCTCAAACAACCAAGGCTTAATCAACGCCCCTCTCGCCAACATGACAGAGTCCACGCCTGCGTTGTTGATATGGTCGTAGTAGTCTACATGGGAATAGCAATCTCCATTACCGATGAAGTACAACTTCTCACCATTCGCAAGATCCCTCGCGTCAGGCTCACGCACCGTATCGGTCAGAGAGTCTTTCTTCTCGTTGTAAGACTTGATCTGTGTGGCGCATTCGGCGATGTAGCTCCAATCCGCAGACTTGGTATAACGTTGTTGCCTAGAGCGGCCGTGGAGAGTAATGGCAGCGCATCCCGGTGGACCGAGACGATCCCTCGTCTCTGTTCCGCCGAAGGCCAGGCGCTCGATGAGCTTTGTGGCTGTGGGTTTGTTGTCGCGTGTCCCCATGCGGATCTTGGCCGTGATCGGGATTTCCAAGGACACGGCATTCATGCCTCTAATCATCTTCTCGAGCTTACTCGGCGCATCAAGTAGTGCGGAGCCGGCACCCGTGTTGGTCACCAACTCTATTGGACATCCACAGTTCATCTCGATGGAACGGACGTTTGGGACGAGATTTGCGATGGCCTCTGTGGATTTGATAGCCATCCACGGTTTGTTGGCCGAGATTTGAATAGAGAATTTCATGTCCTTGGAGTTGTCGTATTTCGAGTCCGCAAGGACGGATTTAGGTGTGTATTTAGGCGGAGAGATTTCCGACTCGTGGGCCTTCATTAATGCCCATTCACCCTTTGTCCCCTTGATGAGGGACTCAGACATAGCCATCTCGGAGTACGTAACCTGGGCACCGAGCTCAACACACAGACGGCGGAAAGGGAGGTTTCCCTGTGTGGTGAGAGGAGCAAGGACTGGAGTCTCCGGCCCGTAGTACAGACGGCGCTTTTCAGAACCACGGAAAGGCGGCTCCTTATACGACGCCCTGTGGTCGTGTACCTCTTCGCCTGCTTTAGCGTGGTAGACCTTCTCGGCGACTTTATGTTCGTTCTCCAACCACTCGGCGTATGGTTCTGACTTCTCGAACTTGAAGCGGCGGCGGGCGAGGTCGAGCTTGTCTTTTGTAGGCACGACGTTGACGACGCCGGCGCGGTTGTCGTCGTCGTCTACTTCTGCGGAGGAGCAACGCGCCGGGTCGAAAGTGAGACGGAACTCCTTGCGGCCATCCTCAAGCTCGACTTCCTCCATATGCGATTTCGCAAAGCGGCACTTCCACCCTGCGTAACAGCGGCCGTTGGCCTCCCAGACTGGGCATTTTCCACCAAAGGTAGTCAGGTCGCCTCTCTTTCCCTCCTTTAAATACAACCTAATATCGTGCCCTAAATTACACCTCTCCCCAAAACTACATGGCTTTGGGCTGAATTCGGGCGAATTGGCCACACTATTACACAACCGAATAGCATCGTGACTCGAGCCGAATGCTCTCGCCTTGTTCTGGCCCTTCTCCTTCTTTCCTTTCTTGTTCCTTTTGTTCCCCGACTTCTGTTCCTCTGGCAAATCGCGATCGTCAATGACGTGCTTCTTGCTCTCGGCTGAGTCGTCGTCGACTGTTGCTGGGGCGGCCGGGACCTCGATTCTGCCGGCGCCGTGGATCTCGTATTCGGGCTTAACCATGGCCACGCCGCGGACCTTTTCTCCCCTGTCGTTTGCGGCTAGGATTGGTGCATCGGTTCTTGCGCGCTTGGCAGATGGCTCGCCATTCGGGTTGACGGCGTCCACGGTGGCCATGATAGCATCGGCTGCTGCTGCAGTAACAGCGTGCACTGCATCCTCGAGTGGGCGCTTGAGAGAAGTGGCGGCCTCGGTAATCTGCTCAATAGCTGGCTTAGTGTCGATAGTCTTGGCCTTCTCCGCATCACCTTCTGGACCAAGAGCCATGTCGACAGTCGCATGTACAGCGGCAGCGCTCACAGCCTGGACTGCACCCTCCAGCGTTGGCTTGACGGCAGTAGCTGCCTCAGTGACCTGCTCCATCACTGGCTTCGCGTCGGTAATATCTGTACCAGACATGTTCACGGTTGCCTCAATTGGCGATGAGACACTGTGATGGGAGAAGCGGACGAGGTGGGAAGGCTGAGAATAAACCAATAATTTTCGCGGCCGCGTCTCTTATCTTAGCGTCATCTGGCAAGGCTAGATCTCCCAAGGTCTCAAGGACGAATTTGGGATGTGATTGGTCATTCTTGATCCAGGCACATTTCTTTGACATGTAACTGTGAACTTAGACACTTCCAGACGCCTAACTTAGTTTCAATGGCAGGTATAATCTCGTTTGCTTCTTTTTATAGTCTGTCAACGTCTTTCCCTGTTCTCCCCCGTTGTCAGACCTCAATCGTCCAAACCCCGCGCTCCTAGCTCCATATACTCGTACAGGGGTATCTAAGCTCCAAAGCCACCAACATGCAGCTGTCCAATCCAACATCACAACCCACGGGCAATCACACAATCCTCCAAATTACGAGTACCCGTACGAGTAACCATGTCACGACAACGCTCCCCCTCAAACTTAAACAACATAAACATAACCGACCAATTCTACCACGAATTCCTCGCCTCACCCCCTTCCGCGGCCTTACCAATGTCTCTTCCAGAAAGCCGGCGCGACAGGCGGGAAGCGCTGAGTCCCGTGAAGACGAAAAATACGAATGCTTTTCGGACGCAGAAGATTGCCTCGGTGCCGGTGTCGCCGCGCACGATGGGACGGCCACATGATACAATTCATGAGGAAGCAGCAAGGCCACCAACGATGAAAAAGAATAGTGGGCACGTTGCGAGTCGGAGTCAGGATACGCGGAATGGGAGTGCTTGCAGTGCCAACGGCAGCACGGAGTTAAAAAACAGATCGCAATCGCAATCCCAACATACGCAATCGCCTTTACCTCAGTTGCCTGCGCGGAGTCCTTCGACCGCGCCGAGTGAGAGGATGCGAACGCCTACCAGTCCAGCCACAGCTCTAAAGCCAAGCAGTGGACAACTACACCCCGCGGCATTGACAACAAGCGCGAGCACAGCTACATTATCAGCAGCTACAACTCGTAAAGATGAAAGGCCCCTCGCTCTTCGTTCTACATCCGCGATAGCGTCCAAACCCTCGACGACTTCGATCTCTACATACCAAACTGCGCGCCCCTCCACCGGTCCCTCAGCTTCCACTCCATCTACAGCAAAATCACCAAAGTCCGACTTAAAATCTGGCCCGGAGAAGGAGAAGACCGCTAAAGCTCACACACCAATATTCAATATCCTCGACACCCCCGGCCCGCGCCCAGCACGGGAAGGCTATACCGCATTCCCCAGTTTACCGTCACCTCCGGCTTCCTCGTCGTTGGATTTGCCAATAGCGCCAACGAGTGGGATGTACTGGAGCAAAGCTCCGGCCTCTGGCGTCCAGCACACAGCGCTACGCGCCCACACCACCACACTCATCGGCTCAAACATCTATATCTCGGGGGGGTGCGACAGCACAACCTGTTTTAATACCGTCTACGTCTATGACTGCGATTCTTACCATTGGAGCAAACCTCTCTTGACGGGTCAAGGACCGCCGCCGCTGAGAGCAATGACGACCACGGCTGTAGGCAAGAAATTGGTTATCTTCGGTGGAGGTGACGGGCCGGCGTATTACTCAGATGTTTGGGTACTCGACACGGTCAACTTCCGCTGGTCTAAGCCCTCAGTTGGGGCGGGAGCGGGCCCAAGCAAGAGGCGGGCGCATACGGCGTGTTTGTATAGAAATGGCATATATATTTTTGGGGGTGGTGATGGGGTGAGGGCGTTGAACGATGTTTGGAGACTTGACGTCTCGGAGTTGAGTGCTGGGAAGGTGTCTTGGAAACTTATTTCTGGAGATGCCGCGACAACGGCACCGGCACCGCCACCAAAGAGCAGCAGTAGTAAGGGGACTTCGAAACATCCGAATAGAGACCTCCGTCCTAAACCACGTGGATACCACACCGCAAACATCGCGGGGTCGAAGTTGATAGTCTTTGGTGGTTCGGATGGCGACTCTTGTTTCAGCGACGTTTGGCTTTTCGATATCGCTACTAAGATATGGACGCCTATCAACACGCCTGTGCTCAGCCCAACCACATCACGGCTTCCGAGTCCGCAAACCTCGCACGTCAACGGGGAGGTTGGTCAGGAGGGAGATGGGGAGGGCAAGAAGGAGGACGAGAAAAAACTTGAATACCCCCGCCTAAGCCACACGTCGACATTGGTGGGGAGTTATTTGTTCGTTATTGGCGGCCATGATGGAGTGGAGTACAGCAATGATGTGCTCTGCCTCAATCTCGTCACAATGACATGGGACAGGCGCAAGGTTTACGGGCGCACGCCCGCAGGGAGGGGATATCATGGCGCTGTGCTGTGCGATGGACGAGTGATCGTCGTGGGCGGCTTTGATGGAGGAAGTGTCTTCGACGACGTGTGGAATCTTGAGCTGGGTGGGAGTGCTTATTACTCACAGATCAGCTGCTTCTCCATCGAGGTATGAAAGGCTTTACAACAGAAGGTGTCTGGATTAGAACAACTCGAAAATTCAGACATGAGAAGGAGGCAGGGAGACGGGGTGAAAACTGAAAGAGAGGTCCGGATGGACTATCTAGAACTATATATCACGAACAGACACGCGCTGCTAGAGTATACGAACTACATTCAAGCTGCCCTCTTGAAAGCGAACGCTTGCACAGTTGTTGTTATCAACTTTGCCTTTTTGATGTCATTGCGATCCTATGCTAGACCTTTGGCACGTGAAACCCATCAAGGTATCCTTCTGCTACCACAACCATGACAACAACACCAAATCCTCCTCACAACCCTTTCTTTTCACCCCTGTTTTGTGTTCTTCTAAATGATGACTCTTGCCAAATCAACCTCCGGAAACCGGCACACCCAAACCCTCGGGAACACTCCAATAATTTGCTGACATGTATGCTGCAGGAACTGCCGAGGTTCATACACGCCCAACGAGGCTATCTGAAACGATGCCGACAGCCTCGTTGGCGCATACTGATGCCGTTACTTCATCTCTTTGGCAGACATCTTTTACGTCTGCATTTCCCTGTCTCTCTATTGCTTCCTTCTTCGCTGCTATAGTTCGAATCGGGGCTTTCTCCGCTCTTGTCGCTGTAACCTCCTTCCTACCTGGCCAGCCCCCACGCCTCATCAGGTCAATACGCTCCAAACACCGCAACCATGGTGCAGCGCATACCCAGACCAGAGGACTTCGTCCCATTGAACGATCTTGAGCTTTCCCTCATAGAGACCGCGCCGGCGGGGCAGGAAGCTCTATCTACCTGCCCATTGGAGGAGTTAAGAATACCGAGGATCTTTCCCACCGAACGCAGAGGGCACTCCTCCACCGGCGATTCCATGGTTAATACAACATTCAACAACGAGGGGACTATACCCCAGTGGACCACCTTCTCCGTTCCGCCACATGTCACGAACCAGATAGACGACCTCTACCCGCTCGGTGAGCGCACGATTCCACCTTCTCTCTGGTTCCTTTACCGCCAATGTCGCGGACTTTCTTTCTCCTCGCCGATCTTCCCATGTTCCTCCATTGACTAATACGAGTAAGAGGTGAGCATAATGAGAGAGCTAACGTAACCCAGGACTCTTTATAATGCACCTCAAGATCGGCTCCTCCCTAAACGGCCACCCACATAAGCTTCATGGTGGAGCGCTGTCAATGATTCTTGATGAAGCGATGGGGAGGGCGAGTAGACATCATTGCAGGTGAGCATCCTTCTCTTCTCGTCTCTTCTCTCTTTCAGACGAGGTGGTGTTATGAGAGGCCATGGGAGTAGAAAAACACGGAAGAAGGAATGGTTGAGAGTTCGTTTGAAGGGAGGGTAAAAAGGAGAAATAAACTTTACTGACGGGTGCAGTGATGATACGATAGCCTTCACTGCAACAATGACCGTTGATTACAAGGCGACAGTTAGCACACCGGGAGTATTAGCCGTTAAGAGCTGGTTAGAGGGAAGGAGTGATGGGAGGAAACACTGGGTCAAGGCCGAGGTGATACAGAACGGAAAAGTCGTCGCTGGCGGCAGCTGTCTCTTCCTCGAGGTGGCGAAGCCTAAGGAGTACTACAAGCTTGCGAATTTATAGGAACACAGAGAACGAGGCCTAAAGAATAAAACATCAAGCCTCAAAGTTTTGGATCGGAATCCGTCGGTGGTGTTGAAGATCCATGATCATTATGCATTACAATACAAGGAAATATAACAAGAAATACGCCTGCTGTCCATAATTGGATCCAAGCAAGAAACGAGCAATAGCTCTCCGACATCCTCTGATGCCCTCCCAATACTCTTCCCCAAACAAACGTTCTACTCGGTCCTCAACCCCGCATCATCCTTCTTCTGCCCCATCTCGGCATTACCATTGCTTCCCTTCCCATCAGTCTTCTTCATCTTCCCCAACAATCTCTTTGTGCGTCCAGTCGACTTATGTACTCTGAACCAATAATACAAAAACACAGCCGCACAAATATTAAACACCAAATACGCAAACATCAACCCAAAATTTCTCCAGCGCGTATTATACTCAATCCTACTCTGCGACAACAGCTGATCCGCATTACTCAACGGACAGTACTCACAGTTCTCCATACTCTCTGGATTGTATACCTGCCCTCCCGCCTTTGCCGCATAACGCTGCAGGTATTCCCCGCAACTCTGTCCGTTTGGCGGCTGCATGACCGCCAGCTCGTTTTGGGCGCACCTCACGGCGCGACCACTCAGCCCACTCGAGATGATGCCAGAGACGAGGTATGTAAAAGGACTGACTCGCCACATAAAGATCCAGAAGCCAGGGAGCGCATCCGGCGTTTGGAAGACGCCGTTGAAAACCAAGATCAGTGAAAAAAGCAGTGTCGCAATCGCACCGGCCGTTTCCGAATTGGGAATTGCGGCGATGATCATATTACTGTAGGTTGAAGCGAACACGAAAAGCTGGATGCAGTAGAGCAGGACAAGCCCCTGGCGCTCGGAAGACTGGATGCCGCCGCGCGTGTAGATAGGGTAGTAGTAACATGCGAACACGGTAATGCCGAGGAGGATTTGGTACGGGATCTCCACGGAGATGTTGGCGATCAGGAAGGCTTTCCAGGAGTAGGCTTTGCTAGGGCGCTCACGGACTTCGTAAAGCTCGCGCTGGGTTACGAAGCGTGGCATAATTTGCTGTCTAGAGGGTTCGGTTAGTAAGGTTACGCTGAAAATAGAATTGAGAGGACTTACACCATGGAGGAGACGATGGCGGTCATCATGAAGATGGAGAAGATGGCGTTCTGGAGACCCTGTTGCGAGGAGTCGACGTGGAAGAAGGAGAAGGAGATGAAGAGCGCGGAGACGATGCCGAGGATGAACTTCGAGTAGATGTACTCCGGCATGCGCCAGTATTGGGCGAAAACACGCTGCGTGACATACACGATCTGGCGGCCGAGCGGCATGGCGAACTCGTTGTGACTCGAGGTATCATCTGCATTAGAAGGTGGCTGCGGGCCAAGCTCCTTCTCTAACCGGTCGAGCTCATTATAGACATCCTGGCGTTGAGGAGAGTTGAGCCAGGTAGCCGGCCAATCGATAGACTTCCCGTTGATAACATTGAGCATGTACTCGGCGGGGTTCTCGGCAGGATCACACTTTGGAGCGTCATTCCGCTCAAAGTAATCAAGCAGAGTCTGCGAATCACGACCCAAATCCCCAAAATACACAGTCTTACCTCCCTTCGCCAAGAGTAACAGGTTATCAAACTGCTCAAAAAGCACCGCACTCGGCTGATGAATCGTCGCCAGCACCGCCTGTCCATTATCCGCCAACTTCCTCAGGAACGCCACAATAGCCCAAGAAGACTGGGAATCGAGACCAGAGGTCGGCTCGTCGAGGAAGAGGAGTAGTGCAGGCTTGGCGGCGAGTTCCACGCCAATGGTAAGCAGTTTGCGTTGTTCGACGTTAAGACCCTCGCCTGGGACTCCCACCACGGCTTCGGCGAAGTTTTCCATGCTTAACATCTTGATGACGTCTTCGACGAACTCGTTCTTCTCGGCTACGGAGACCGCATTTGACTGGCGGAGATGGGCTGAGAAGCGGAGTGCCTCACGAACGGTTGTAGTGTCGAGATGCAGATCCTGTTGTTGGACGTAACCAGTTTTACGCTGAAAAGAGGCATCGCTGGGTTTACCAGAGACCAACATATCGCCAGTAATAACACCCATATCGACACGCTCTGCCAGCACGTTGAGCAGCGTGGTCTTACCGGCACCAGAAGCACCCATAAGCGCCGTCAAAGTACCAGGCTTAACCCATCCAGAAATATCATCAAGAAGCTTACGCTCACCGCCCTTAACCGGTACGGTATAGCAAACATCCTTCCAAGAGAAGATATCGGTTTGCCTACCCAAAGCCTTAATATTCTCATCCTGCTTCTCCTCAACATCTGCGCCGTGAGAACGAACTGGGTGCGCAGAGCCATCCTCGCGAGACTCCTCGCCGTCAACCAGTTCCTTTGGAGCGTGGCCGCGGCGGAAAACCAAAACTTCGGCAGTCGAGGTGGTGGAAGAGTTCAATTCGGCGGCGATCAGGTATGTGATGAAGAAGCCGATGGTGAAAGCAATAAGGATGCCAAAGTTGCGCCACAAATGTCCGAAGCTGTACTGATACGCCGACTCCAGAAAGCGGTCACCGTCGACGTAGTCCTGTCCTGGCACAGCTCCTGGTACCGCACAGACAAAGTTATTGCTTCCTGGCGTGAGACCTGGGTATGCTGGGACGATAACATTGCAAAGGAACCTTTGTCCATGTAACTCGTTAACCAGCAGCGCTTCGAAGGTGTAGAAGATCGGATTAAGGAATCTCAACCACCCAAACCACGGCTTCATGAACGCCACAGGGATGACGTAACCAGTGTAGATAATAATAGCGAGGACCGTGACACCAGCAATAGCATGAGCCTGCGCCGTAGTCTTCGTCGTCGCAGCGATTGTGCGGAAAATCATACTCATCGTGAAAATTGCGACGAAGTTGAAGAGGAAGAAGATGAAGAACGGTCCTGGCTCACTTCGCAAGCCGGCCAGGAAGTAGAGGATGAGATTGAAGCAAGTGGCGATGGCGAATTTAACAGGGATATCGGCAACGATTCCAGCGACAGCTTCGGCGAAGGGGTGGTAGAAGCGATAAGAATGGTGCTTTTCGACGATGGTGCGCTGGTCGTAGAGTTTGTTGATTTCGTTTATGGCCATGAGGGCGTTAAGCAGGACGGCGAAGAAGAGGACACCTCCTTTTTGGAAGAAGGAGTTTGTGTCATTGGGCGTGTTGTAGAAGAGGGATCCGATGATGAGAGCCATGATTGTTTGGCCGATGATTTGGGTGACTGTGGCAACTCTGTCGTTCCATAATCGCTGATAGGCTCGGACGGTCAGGTATTTGATTTGCATCGGTACACTGACTGTATATGGCGAATTTGGGCGCATATGGTCGGATTGCATATCCTTACGATTCTCGTAGAATTCCTGTAGTTTAGGTCCGCCAACAGGCCAATCGCGCTCATACTCCTCAACCTCGACAGTCATTTGGCGATGCGCTTCCGAGTTCAACCAGTAAGCCTCGAAATCATCAGGAGTGCGTGGCACGCGCTTCTCATAACCTGGTTTGACGTTACGCTCCACCGGGTTGGTGACCGAGGTCAAGAAGTCTCCAGTTGTCTGGCGAGATGGGCATTCGTAACCCATATCAATGAAATACTGCTTCGCGTTATCAACAGGTCCGAAGTAGATCTGACGACCCTCATACAAAACAATAGCCTTATCAAAGGTATCGTAAATAGCTTGCGAAGCCTGGTAAATGGCCATCAAGTGCGTGGAACCGGTAATATTGGCGGACATACGCAGAGCCTTGGTGAACTCCAAAGCAGTGGCAGAATCAAGTCCACGAGTAGAGTTGTCCCACGCTGCTAATGGAGAGCCGGCCAACGCCATCTCAGCGATGGAAACACGTTTTCTCTCTCCTCCAGAGACACCACGCACGAACTCGTTACCAACGCGAGTATCTCTGGTATGCGATAGTCCGAAGATGGCCATCACAACACTCGCCATGGCTTTGGCGCGCTCTTCTCTCGAGAGGTCGCTGACGCGTGCCTGCGGAGTCCTGACTCTGGCTGCAAACTCGAGAGTCTGACCGGTTGTCAGGTGCGGGAAATGCTTGTCGACTTCTTGGTTATACACGAGCTCGCCCTTGAAATGCTTAACCATCGTATGCTGCTCAATACCATCATAATGGATGACACTTTTAGGGTCGACCTTCAAGCCATAGGTCTCACCCATAACAGTCTTTAGAAAGGTCGAGCATCCAGACCCTGGTCTGCCGAGGACAACAAGGAGCTCTCCTGGCTTAACCACACCCTCAAATTTCTTCAAGATGACTCTCTCCTTTCCACGATGGAGCAACTCCTTGAGTCTCATCGGTGTTGTAGCCACAGAGCCCACAGTCTGCTGATACTGCAACGACGACCCCGTTCCCGTAACCCTAAGATCCTTCCACACAAATCCAGAGCTCAAAATCTTAACACCCTTTTCACCAGCCATCCGCATCAGCACCCTGGCGAACTTATACGCATCGAACTTCTCACCATTGGGGTCTAGCGCCGGGTCGTCAAGCCCAACATCAGCATAGGTATCCCGCCTCTGCAGATCATTCCCCGCGCCCGCATTCGCTGTTGACAATCGCCTCCCCCCAATCGTAGCATTACTCGCAATCCTCTGCAGCTCCGCGCGATCACCGGCGCGGACCTCGACATCAGGACGGGGAGAGCGTGGGCTGGACGTGGTGCGGATGCCTTCATACTCGGTATCTGGGGCGTCTGGCCGCGTATGGACAGCGTGGAGGCCGGTGCCTGCGATGCCATCGTGGTCGGGCCGCATGGCGTTGATGTCGACGGCTTGACCTCTGTGCTCGAGCTCGCGCGGTTGCTCGAGAGCCTCGTTCACAGTGGAGCTGCCGGAGGAGAACGTGCTGTTGCCGCCGGCGTTAATGGGTTCGAATACAGGAGCCATGGTGGCTCTTTTTTTGTCGGTGGTGATCAGTCGTTAACTGGTTGTGCTCGTCGCACTTTCTCTGATGGTGTATGACGCAGCTGGAGTATCGTAGGTTCAACCGCTGGGTATCACTTGACAAATGTAGCGTGGTAAATTACATGAAAACTATTTTTTCGCGGCACTGGTTGATATATGAAAGCAACCGATCTTCGTCACCTTTCCACCTGACAAACTCTTGACCCACCTGCATTCAATCGGGGCTTTGAAACTTCCGACAAATTGTGAACAGTTGGAGGAATACGTCATGACCACGGCTCGGACTCTGACAGGCTGACCGCCTACCAAAGGGAGTGACCCCCGTACGCAGCGGTGCCACTTTGGACCGCATCTGGCATTGCTAGCCAGAACAGACTATACTCGAGTATTCGGGTACCCACTTGAGCAGTGCCCACCTCGGATATGCCAACAGATTGGCATATCTTAACAAACTCGATCCGGTAAATAGATAGCTTCTCACGCCATTATTTGTCCTTCTTATCTGGGCAAGACCTGCAGGCGATATTATCCTACTCCTTCATCTGTGAATTCAAATATTAACCATTAGACATGACGTTATATGCCAAGCCTACGTTTTCATATCTCGTACTCAATAGGAGTCAGTAGGAGGACTCGTAGATTCGTGGTGATTATGTCGCGTCATGTGCCAGCGTCGCAAGCGGCACCCGACCCATCCCGGGGGGGCAGAAGCTTATTCAGCGCTAATCCTGGGCCCACTGCCGAGCCACAAATAGAAGTGTCGTAAGCCACGGACTGGCCAGTTAGCCGCGAGGGTTTGTGAAAGCTTGTTCCCCAGGTGGATCTTCCAATTTAGTTATGGCTCTACGAGTAGGGTAGCTCGCCCTCGGCCTATTGTCACAGTTTGAGGAGTCTAGAGTACGAGGTGGAGGAATGCTTGCTAATTTCTAATTGCGTATCTCTCTACTCATGAATGCCCAAAGTTTGTCGCTGAGCAGGGGTTTCGGGGCCAAAAGCAGCCTGACTAACACGGTCACGTGAAAACGCCACGTGGGCATTCTTTTGCCAACAAGTCGACAAACTTTGGAAATGCACGAGTAGAGGCGACGAGGAGAGATTATTCGCCTACATGTGAAAGCCAACGCGTCGCGCTCCATCAACGATGTGATGTCCTCCCACCCCGCCGTATATCTGAAGGTCGTTACGAGTACATTGGAGGTAAGATAGGGGCAACTATTTCGATTGCTTCGTCATCTTTCACCATCATTGAGCTTTGCCAAGCATTGCGTTTCCAGTCTGCATTCTTCGCTCACCACCATCTATCCCAATGCATAACTAGGACATAACTAGGACATAACTGGAGGCATAACTAGGGGCATACAGTAACTAGGGGCATTAAGCGGACCCGTTGGCATCAGAGCCGAGGAGGACGGCGCCGGGAGTTCAGCCTCCCGATCTGGACCGCGATCACCAGCGCCGATCGCCTCGGAGAATGATTCCCTGCAATCTCCGTGCGCCGCTGTCGCCGCCATCAAGCCGTCCATTATATTTCTGTCACAGTACCTCCGTAAACGCCGGCCGGGAGATTGCGGCGTTTCTGATTTGGCAGAGAATGGCTTTGTAACATAGGGCTATGGAGTCGGGCTGAGTTGTCTGTACTATAAGACGGTGTTTCCCATGTTCTTTTGATATGCTAAGGTACGTACTTGTCGAGTTGATTGCACCGCTCGATTTTGACCCATTTGTACTCAAATTGTCGTTTGGTAAAGTAATCGGTAAAAGACAGGAAATAAAGAGGTTATTTCTTAACCTAGCGTAGTGATTGCACACAAGTCAGCCTGCGAGTTTCTTCCAGGACTTTGACGTTAGCCGGTAATAATGCATTTCTCAAATACAGGTACAGAGATATCCTTGAAGTCTTGTGCATATTCACAAGTCACACATTAGACAACACGACAAACCAAGTTCGCTCTTCAATCCTTTCATTCATCTCTCTTCGGTATTCAGCTCAGTACAAGTTGCTTATTCAACCTGCTGGAAGTAGCTCGCTTGTCTACACATTGACCCCTGAACGCCTTTGACAAAAGCAAAGCCACATTGGGCAACCCGCTGGCATCTCTCCAAACTTTTTCCCCAAACTCATTTTTCTTGTATTTTGACACATCGCAGCTCGCCAACTCCATTCACGCCTCCATCTCTCCTCACTTCCCAAAAGACTGCTAGCACTGTAGCCCATTCAGGCCATTCTTCTCCTCTTCGGACTCCCATCCTTCTCGCCCGCTGCAGCACTCTCACCGTCAACCTCCCCAGTCTGATTCTCAGTGATGCCATCCATCCCCATAGTAAAATCCAGTCCCGGCGCAAGCGAATCATTATTATATCCACCACCAAACCCGAACGCATTATCTCCCACTTCCGGGTTGTAGTACGCACCAGCATCCAAAAACTGGTCCAAGTCAACTCCAGGACTAGGTGCCACATCGCCAAAATAACCACCCTGCGCTTCCACCCCGGGGATCCTTCCCCCCGGCGTCATCGGCCCAAGAATATTAGAGACCTGGCTAATCTTATTATCCTGCTCCCTCTGCATCTCCATCAGCCCATCGATCTGCTGCTGCGTCAACCCCATCTGATTCATATCCAACGGTGCGGCCGGACTACTCAGCACATTCAATCCCTGGCTCCCTACCCCCGTACTAGTCATCAAATCCAGCATCTGGTCCCTCTGCTGATTCGTAAGCGGCGACTGCCCGTTAGCGTGCTCGTAGTGGCTCAGCACGTCGGGAAACGGCATGTCTTTTTGCCTACTCCCGCCCTTATTGGTAGAGTTGATGAGATCCATGATGTTCCCCTGCGCAACACCCTGCTCCTGTCCACCCCTGTTGATTTGGGGGGTTGTGGCTGCGCTCCCATTTTGCGGGGAGTTGGCGGCACTAGGATCTGGTTTGATGGACGATGCAGATCCTGAAGCTTCTGGACTCCGGCTTTGAGGGGAGTTTTCAAAGACCTCTTCAATCGCTCCGGATTGAGGTGTGGTGACTGATTTGTGGCAGTTGTCGGAGGAACTCTTGCCAAGTGACAAGGGTGTTGAGACATTGGAGATGTGGCCGGTGGTTTGGCCTTGGTTCTTCGTTGGTGGCATAAGAAGGCGAGGTGGACGACGCATCGGCGAGACATTGCCATTGGCCTGGTTTTGAGAGACGTTGCCGAGATCAACGACGTTGCCTTGGTGGTGCTGCTCTTGTTGTGGGATGTTTCCGAACATCTGCATGATATTTTGCGCCCCTCCATTGTTGTCCAAACTGCGGTTGTAAACAGTTGCGAGGAAGGTTAGGATAGCATTGATAGAGCTCTCGTGGCGGTTGTGAAGTTGGGTAAAGGCGTCTGCTTGCTGATAAAGATCTTGATGTTCCTTTCTCAGCCGGGCGATCATATTCGAGATGTTATTCTGCTGCTGCTGAATATCCCTCAACTGCTTCTGCACAACCGTCAATGCGACTGGGCCCGTTGGACCTTCGCCAGGCGCCGCGGAGATAGCCCGAGGTATGCCGCCATGGTGATCGCCGTAACCGTATGCCTCCTCGATGTTATCCTTGTTATCCTCGTCGCTCTCCTCTGCGCCCTCTTCTTGCTTCGTGCGGCCCTTGCCCTTCTTCTGCGGGTTCTTTGGCTTGTTGATCAGCCATAAAAGGTTTGGGTGGCCGCGCTTAAAGTAGGGGTTGTAGTATTCGCTTGGACTCTTGTTCTTGCGCTCGCTGGCCTTCATCGAATTGTCAGAGAGTCCAACGCGCTTGTGGAAACCGTACATGTTGAGTTGGCGAACGAAAGAGGCGTAGTTGTTGTGCTTGAACAATTCTGGTATCAGGGTCTTCGCGAACTCGTCTTCGTCTAGGACTACAAACGAATCGCCGCGCTCTGACCATCTAATAAGGTCGGTGTTTTTGCCATCATCAAGGAAACTGAGTTGTGGTTAGCCTTTGCCTCTTTATGCCTCATGCGAATGTGCGCGCTTACCTGTTCAATTTCTGCACAAACGGCGGTATCTGCTTGCGCTTAGACTGTGCATCTCGCTTTGCAGCAGCCGCCCTCTCCTCAAGTCTTTCAATGCTATCGTTCTCCGCCAATCCGCTATTCTGCACGCTCGGATCGTGAAAGACATCGTCGGTAAGCGCCCACTCATTTGGATTGTGGAACGACCTTTGCTGCACCATGTGTTGATTTGGTCTCCTTGCCAACTGAGTCGAAGGTGCTTGGATACCTTGTGGGTACTGCGGATTGGATACCGTATTGGCGCCGTAACCAGGCGTATTGTAGTTCAATTCAGGGTATATTGGATTTTCTATCGCCGTCTGATTCCACATGTACTCGTTGTTGCCCACCTGCTGGCGCTGTGGGTTGAAAGATTGGTTCGGCATTTGGATGTTTCCGATGGGAGATGCTCCTGGCGCAACGCGCTTGCGTGGATTCGGTGGTCCAGGGGGATTCATCCACGCTGTCATTTAGAATATGGATATGTGTATGCGAGGTCAAGCTACGATGCGCAGGAGTTCGGGCGCCGAGAGATTGACCTGGTGTTGAGCGAAAATCGTCGCAAGGCTTGCGTGTAACCGTCGAGGCTGTTTGCGGGAGCGTAGCCGCGTCCAAACCTCTCAATGCGAGGGAGAGGATAACACGATAGTCTGGGCTGCAGATATCACTCGTAAAGGATTATCGGAGATTGCGCGCGCAGGTAATTCGCAAGTTCTGGTGAAGCGTGGAGTCTACTTTTGTTTTCTGGGGACGCTCCGCTTATGTATGTCTACCTAACCTGGCGAAATTGAAAGAGAAAGTCTTCGTCAATGCTGGCAATGTTTAGGGTGTTCAGACGCGCTCTATTGTTCGACAAAAAGCTGTCCTGAGACAAGATGTGAAGCGCGCGCAAAGTGAATTCGTTGTTCGTGGTCAATGAGATTGGCCCCGGAGGTTCGGCGGGTTGCAGAGATGCGGTGTCGACTTTGTCCGGACGGTGAGGGATCAGGCGCGGCTGTCTCAGCACTGTCTGTCGTCTTCGCGGGGTTGAGATGGACAAAAACAGTTTTGGGGGGCGGGGGTCTCAGATGTGTTGAATATTTTTTCTGCTACTCCTCATGACGCGGTATCACAGGGTGTGCTAAGCGCCAGAGACAAGGTGTCTTGCTGTTGAGCCTCTATCAGAACGATCGCTAAGGTCTTTGGCAACATGACACGGCGTGGCTGCCAGTCACTTGCAGACACGTGATGATTTGGCACATTGAGCAAACGTGACTGTAGTCCGAGAAATTCCTCCGCTTGTGTCCTCATTGGCTATCTAATGCTTTGAAATTACGCTAGTGCTAGTTTCTTTCGACAATCATTACATCATCTGGTTATTTAGCGAAAAATCATTAGAAGGAACAAGTCTCATATGGCATGATCACATTGAGACTCAGGAACCGAGAATCATGTTTCGAGGCGCATGGGTACGAGAAGCGTCTGCGATATCAGAGCTTAAATCGGTCGCAGTGCTTGGACAAAGATATTGAGATGTATGCGCTGGCAAAAATAAAGAGAATGTATATGCTGCACACGTCTTCTAGCAATATCTGCTATATAAGCTTGAGTCGGCGAAGGCTCCATCAATCTCGGTACAGGATGCTGGTTTCGCGATGCTAACTCTGCATTATGCCGTCCTATGTCGTCCTAAAGCACCACATTTGCCCAGCTTCTGGGTATGTAGGCAGGAGAGTCTTCCGAGATCGTCGGTACATCTGTTTCCAAACGTCCGAAAGTGGATGGGAGGGTGAGTATTTGCACCCGAAGACAACGACGCGGTTGTCAAAAATAGAGACGCAGGCAGCGATTGCCCTCGTCGAGTTGCCATGAACCATACTGCCAGCATGCCTGAAAGGGGTTAGCTCAAAACATCCGTCACCGACGGGCGCACGTACCAACTCGGCACGTGATACACGGATTAACCGTCGGTGGCCAACACACAGCAACGTCCATCGTCGGTATACTATCCTCAGTACGCTCTGGATCTCAACTTTCACCAACTCATAACTCTCATAGCTATATAGAGTATGGAGAGACCTTTCCGCGCAATCAACCACGAAGTTGGTACAGTGCTTGCGGCACTGAATACAGTAAGTTGTGCGGTGCTAGGCAAGTGCCCAGCCTACACGCTTCCTCCCGAGTAGTCTGATACCTTCCCCTTTCCGGCCCTACTTTATCGTTGTGGCCTGTTTAAACTGGAGAATGCATCCAGCATGCTTCTCCTAGTTTAAAGGAGTCATCTTGTCATAGTATTCCCCCACTGTTGTGGAGTTATGGCAACCAGTTGCGTTCTAACCACCGCATGGCTGCCAGCGGGTTGAGCCTTCCTTGGCAGCCGTACTGGACGAAATCGTCAACCGTCAGTTCCAAGCATATCCTTCCCCCGGCAATTAAACGCGCCCCCATCACCAAAACATCGACATACATTCTTCAACGACGTAACTTCCCAACCCCGTCTCCGTCAAAGAATTATCAGTAATTTACACGACAAACCTCTTACAACAAACCGAACTACTTTAAATCGATCGCAATGGCCGGAGGAAAGGGAAAGTCTGGTGGAAAGTCGTCTGGAGGAAAGACTGGTGCGGATGGAAACAAGAAGCAGCAGAGCCACTCCAGCAAGGCTGGTCTTCAGGTAAGTTACCATTATCAATGAAAATTGCGCGTGCAGCGACGTCGAACGAAGCTTTTTGGACGACAATCTGATATCCGACGGCCTCGAGTACCCCACCTGTCGCGTCAACTACCTCGAAGCTCAAGCTGCCACATACGCTGGCACACTACTACACGCGACAACCACGTCTATACACCATACCGAGCAGAATCATCACCCTGGATCGCCATACTACGCCGGAAGCGTTGGCCACACCTTAATTCATTTGCACAGCATATGCGCTTAGTCTCAGACTCAAAATACTTCACTTCATACACTCTCCGCCCACGACGCGACAATTCACATTACTCGACACTACGACCATCTACAAGGAGCACATATGGAAAGAAGCATCACTAACATCATTATTTGCAGTTCCCATGCGGTCGTGTCAAGCGTTTCCTCAAGAACAACACCCAGAACAAGATGCGCGTCGGGGCCAAGGCCGCTGTCTACGTGACTGCAGTCCTTGAGTATCTCACCGCTGAGGTTCTCGAGCTTGCGGGCGTACGTCGATCTTCCCCCCACATGCTCAACACCCACATCTCACTCTATACTCCTCCGCCCAGCCTCTTCATCAAGCAGACTTTGAACCTGAATGCTAATGATATCTTAGAACGCTGCCAAGGACCTCAAGGTCAAGCGCATCACCCCCCGCCACCTCCAGCTTGCCATCCGCGGCGACGAGGAGCTCGACACTCTCATCCGCGCCACTATCGCCTTCGGTGGTGTCCTCCCACACATCAACCGCGCCCTCCTGTTGAAGGTTGAGCAGAAGAAGAAGACCAAGGCTCTTGAAGGCTAAATGTCGCGTTCAAGTTTAATGCCTGATGCAGTCTTGATTTGGCTTCTGGGTGCCTAATGGTGCCGGACCTCGCTAAGCTCGGCAAGGAGTGAAGGAGGAAGGAGCAAAGGATGGACGACATACAGCAAAACATGAACACCACTTTCCTACAACAACTTGCTCTTTTGATTTGCGGCTGGGGTGTTGAATGGGGATAACTTTGCTCTCGCGTGGTTTTTTGTTTGGTCGCGTAATGCCATGCGTATTGCTATGGAAAAGGGTACGTGTTGTACTCTGAGAGATCACTTAGGAATGGGGTACAGGTCTCGGTGATGAATGGCAAAATAGTAGGTCATGGAAGACGCATGGGCGTGTAACGGTAGAGGTCTCATAAATAATGATACGTGTCGCTGCACCAGGCATCTCCGGTGGAGTTTTATGAGTGATGGATGAGTGGTTTGTGACTATCGCACCTGCTTCGATTCATTGTTCTGTCTATACAGCCTTTAACAACAGCTTTATTAACAGACTTAGAACCCCCATTTATACAATCTTTCGACTAAGGAAAAAGCATCATGTTCATGAACCAGTTAGGCGGACGACATACATACCACCTCCGGTGCTAGTCGGCGCACAAAGCTAAGAATGGCGAAGTCGGCCGTTGGTATTGTAAAGCGCCGTGAGCTCTGCGGCTGGTAAAAAAACCAGCGCGGGATGACACGTGGATGTTGGCAGACCCCCGTCAAGCTGCGTTCCCCTGAAGCGCTTGGCGATATCGCAAAGCTGCACGTGATTCAACTTTACGCTGCGAGCTAGCCCACGTACCAACCGAACAGTATTCAAGGCACCAGCCTTGAATACTGTTCTGTTGGTACGGTGGAGCTATGCCCATCTCTATCACCTCGCTTAACTTGTGTTTTGCACTAGTCTGCATTTGAAATAAGAATTTGAGGATACCATTCGCCACCACAACCTAAGCTTATGATTTTACAATTACAATCACCAAGTTAAGACCACGATAATAAGCGCAAACTACAATATAAATCTTACTTTACTCGAGCTCCAGTCCGCCTTGCGCATTAGTTTCATTAGACCGCACGCCTCAAGTCCTGAAAACTATATTCCATAGCCACGACCTCACCTTGTACCCGATACCACACATCGACTTCCAGTCCACCAACCACAAATACAAACACAAAACTAGTTACAAGAAGGATATAGCAGCACGCTATATCACTTCACACAAACCACAAAGAAACCCCCAACCAAGCATTTCAAGAACACGCAAAGATGTCTTTCTGGAAGAAGCATGCCCCGTCCTCCGCCACCGCTGACCCAAAAATCCGTGTTGACACCGTCACCATGAAATCCTCTACCACTATCTCCATGACCACAAAACCTACTAAGAAGGTCTTCGGAAAAGTTGCAGCTGTCTCTGTTACTCCAACTCTCTACCTCGAACGACGAGAAAGAGATTGTGGAGCAGGAGAAGAGCGAGGAGAGGAAGAAGAGGGATATCGAGAGGAGAGATGCCAAGAAGGCCGCGGATGCAGAGGCCAGAGAGAAGGAGCACCAGGGCCGTAGAGCTGCCATTGCCGCCAAGTATGCTGAGAAGGCAGCCGTGAAAGGCTTGGATGGGCCATATCGGGGAAGCGTGTTTCGTGCGCCGGCGAGAGAGTGCGCGACGGCCATGTGGGAGGCGCCGGCTTGGTCACAGAGAGCTACGTCGAGGGCCTCGACTTTAACTAGATCTACTCCAGGCTACGGTGCCGCCCGCTCTACTTCACACTACGCCGCATCCACCGCTTCCTCAAAGATGAAGGTTAGCGACAAGAGATCATCCTTCGGATCCGCAAAGAACAAAGGTCGTTCCAGCTTTGGCTCTTCCGCCCTTGGTTCCCCACGTGGAACCACCAAGAACAAGACAAGCCAAAAGTTAAAAGTCGGCGATAAGCAATGCAAGAACAGGGAGTTCATCTCTGACTCCGACGACACCGATGGCGAGGATGAGGCACATGAGCCTCCAATCCAGCCTGTCAAGCGTAACACGACTACCATTTTCCGCAGCACTGGAAATAAGCGCAAGCTCTCTGGTGAGGATGATGAGGATGACGTACCAATCTCTAAGCGCCGTCGCACTGCCTCCAACACTCTAGCACTCACCATGGATGGCGCCTCCGATTCCGCTCGCAGCGCAGCACCAGAGTACGTCTTTGGCAAGAGTAGCCCGCAGATGCGCAAAGATGCCTTGAAGGCGGTTCGTGCCAAGAGCGCTGAGAGTTAGAAGGGGATGAGCCCAAAGGGCGGTAGCAAGCGCACCCGCCCCCCACCAAGGTACGTAAGATCGAAATGTGGATATTTTGATCTGGGGTATAAAAGCTAACTACTTAACAGGGCCTTTGAGAACGCGAGCAGAATTGCTCGCGATGGATGCGCTATTCCTTTGCATTATTAAATCGTGGATCGCGGGAAGTTTATGGCGTCGGGTGGTTTTGAGCGTGGCTTTTGTGATTGAGGCAGAGATTGTGAATGGAATATATGAGAAATGGCGCATTGAGAGGGTATGTTCGTAGCGCACGAGGGGCATATTATAATACCTGGTTAATTGAGAATGTTTCTTTTTAGATTTTGAATTTGCTCAGTGACTTATGTGTGATACTTGGGTGATTTCACTCACAAATCCTCCAAAATATGTATTGGGAAGTAGCGATCAACGTTTTTTAGCAAATTGTATGCAATATATTTAACAATAAACCGGCCAAAATATCAAAAAAGGCGTGGTGCCAGAGTGGTTAATGGGTATGACTAGAAATCATATGGTTTCGGCCGCGTAGGTTCAAATCCTGCCCACGTCGTCTAA
>RCNJ01000240.1_pt1 | contig 34214 bp, 33 predicted proteins | sample 2041171 | NCBI WGS metagenome assembly RCNJ01 (sample SAMN09708213, study PRJNA481090) | feces metagenome | biome: feces | host: Pygoscelis adeliae | place: Antarctica: Rookery Lake | collected 2010-03-01 | reverse complement strand
CAGTGTGGGGGGGGGGGGAGGGGGGGGAGGGCGCCAGTGGAAGGTTCGCCAGTCGAAGGCGCACTTGAGGATTAGTGGTTTTGTCTTCAAATGATATAAGTGTTCAACGGCCTCTGTTTTTACTCCAATTAGCTCAGCCCCTGAATCTGAATCTAGACCACACTGAGCTGTACGAGACCGAGTTCAAAGTGAGAAAAGTATTGGATAAGCTCAAGCTGCTTGCAAACCCTCATATACGGACCCGTTTTCTTGATCAGTGGGAAGAACGGGAGATGTCATGGATGTATGGTACTTGGTGTGAGCGATCCAGGTGGGTTGCTAAAGATCAGGAAGATGGTGCACGTGTACCATGGTTTCGTGGTCTTTGGGATGAAATTGGTGAGGACTATAATAAAGTGGTTGAAGACTACCGCGGCTCTTACCTCTCAGGCTCAGGTTGAGAGCTTCTACGCGATGAACTACAACGTAAACGGGTGTTTGAAAAGTTGCTTGATTCGTTCCACATCTTTTGTAAGTTTTGGCTGACCAACATGGAGACACCACGCCAAAAGATACGACGGACACAGACTCCGAATTGAACACATAGCATCAGAAGTCTCACTCAAGAACACAAAAATCCGTTCTCGCGATCGAGCCACCCTGTAAAACACCTTAATCTCCGCCCAATCCGCACAACCGTTGTCTCCGGCCACCTCTCATCCGCCACCTACAATCACAACCTACTGCACAAAGCACCACACCCGCCTCATCTTGGCCATCATCTCCGGCACTTCCAAGACGTCAACGAATCTACCATCATTAACATACGACCACAACCTCTTCATCACTCCATGACCTACCACTCCCATGTTCACACCACCACACTCACTCTCCTCGTACGCCTGTCTCATTCACACCTCGCCCACAAGCCCACAGATGCAATGGTGTCCCATTCATGTACCTCGCTCTATTGTATCCAAGGGCACTCACAACTGCTCATATCCAATTTATCTCACCCGTCCGGTGCTTACCGATTCTCGATGCACCTCATCCCCGGGCCACTGTTTCCGCTTCCACAAAACGCCCGCTGTGCACCCAATCAAACGGCCTCACCCTTCCCACCTCACCTTCTCTCATTCTCCCTCCTCTCACCCTCACCCTGGTCATCCTGCCCACTAAACCGCCTCCAAAGTCCACTCGCCATTCCCCAAATGCCACCACCACTTGACCTTCTGTCACTGTGTCTGCTTCCTCTACTCCTGTCACTCCTCCCATCATCCGACGCACCCGGGAATGCCGTTGCATAGTTTCTTCTGTTCCTATTGAAATCCACCCCCGAACTCTGGCCCCTGCCTTCACAATAGCTATCCCCTCCGGTTGAAGATGAAGTTGTGCCGCTAAGTTGTGACGGGACACGCACGTTATCAACGTATGGGTTTTGCGCCAACGGGTTCTCTCTATGCGGACTGCTCAATGGAAAACTATCACTCCTGCGCAGTCCTCGACCACTACCACTGCTTTGTGGCTGTGAAGGCTGCGGACGGCCAGCCAAGAAATCAGCGAAAGCGTCGGAATCCGGGTTCGCAAATCCACCAGTCGCAGGCTGAAACGCACCCATTTCGCCAGTAACAGGATCACGACGAGCGTATGTTATGCCGCCAGTCTCACGGATACTTGACAATCTGTCATTTAGACGCTCAGGCATTGGACCACGGCGTGCCTGGGTTGGGGATGTGGAACGAGGACGGCCAAATATGCCGAATCCACCTCCACCACCTGAAGTCCGCCCGCTGTTATTGCCTTCGTTTCCGCCGTCCTGCGCCCCGTGTCGATCTCTAGCCTGAGCCGCCGTCTCCGGCGCGTGATCACCAACCGGTTTCCTACAAATCGGACACGTATTATGCGAGCCCAGCCAACTCTTAACACACTCCTCGTGAAACCAATGCTTACACCCCAGTTCACACACTGTGTCCCCGATATACACATCTTCCATACACACTGGACAGGAAGCTTTCGGTTTGCCATCATCACCAAGATTTATTGTTGACTCCTTACCCTCTTCGCCCTTCGCGGCCGAGAAGTTGGCGGCCTCTTCATCTTCGGCGAACAACATTTTCGCATCAGCTTTCTTCAACGGTAATGAGTCAATGTCAGGTTGTCTCGCAGGCCCTGGCGCAGTACTACTCTGCTGCTCCATCAACTGCGTAATAATCCTATCCAATGCTTCTTGAGAATAAACAGCGTCGCCAGCAACCGCAGCACCTGGGTTTAGGATGGACGCAAGGATGGCACCAAGTGGGTTGGCAGCGTGGGGTTCATTGCCGTTGGCAGGGCTGTTAGCGGTATGATTAGGGTCGAGCATGCCCATCATTTGGCCAAAGAGCCTGCTTGCTTCGTCAGCAGGTGAACGGATGATAACTACCAACACCCTTCGGGCCCGTGGCGCAGGGACCCCAGAAGTTTGAGGTTGTGGACGGCGCGAGATCGCGAACGCTGTGTGGGCCATGCGGCGTGGATTTAGTGCGGCCGGGTCACCAGCGCCCTCACCGGAAGCAGGGGGAGTGCCAGCTGCAGGTACTACTGCACCAGCGAGATCTGGTGCGCCTTCGCCACTACCCACTGGAGCAGGAGGTGATGGACGTGGAGAACGCAGAGACGGAGGCAAATGCACGAGCGCCATTGTGTAGCCTCCGATCCGCATGAAGGGAACTAGTCTACGCCTCCGGGCAGGAAGTGCAGCTGCAAGCTCTGAAGCTGTCTCTGCTGGCTCTGCTAGCTCCACGCCCTCGGTCTCACCATCTCCATCAGGAGGAAGACGTATAGCTGCCGTAGTCTCCCCGACTGTCTCGCCCTCGCGACCTTCCAAAACTCTTGGGGCAGCCTCAGCCTCTGCAGTTACAGGCTCTTCACCAGCACCTCCTCTGAGCCCCGCATCAACGACTGAGGTGCTCCTATTAGGAAAAGGGATGTTATTGGGGGTCCTAGCCTGCAAATCAATTGGGGATAAAAGAATATGTACATACATGGCAATATCCGCCTCGGGTCCCATGCCGTCTTGAATAGGCTGCCCATTTACGCTAACAAAGTTTAACGGTGGGTTATTCCCAGTCGAGAAGACTACTCTCGTAGTCACTACTGGACGCGGGCCACCTTGGCCAGGGCGGGGTGGCGGACCGAAGAGACCAAACGCAAGAGGGTTGCGTGGCTGGTTCTGGTTCACAGCTTGTTGAGTTTCCTCGTACTGCCGCTCATGACGCTGGCGGGCTTCGTTCACAGCCTGACCATGTTGAGTAAAGGCTGGTCCGAGAAGGCCGGCTAGAAGGTTGCTAAAACCTCCCACCGTGCGGTGCGCTTCTTGTTCGTGGTCGTTTTGAGGGTCTCGTTCTTGGAAGTTGGGGGATTGTGGACGTCTGCGGTATTCGTTTCGAGATCGATCGGTGCCTGAGCTTGACCCTGGGTAGGAACCAGCCATGTATTGACTGATATCTGCTTCCTCTGGGTCGGAGTCGTCTCGGCTTTGTCTTCCCGGATATGGTGGGGGAGAGTTCCGCGGCGGATGGGCTGGGGCAACTGGTGGTCGTACATCGTCGTTCAAATTAACCTGTTTCATAGTCAGTATGACCTTTCCAACTTTGGCAGCATAACGCTGGTGTAACATCAAGTTGGCGCATACAACTTGGGTGACATCCGATCCACAACTCGGGCAAGGAACAATCCCATTCTCATCCCTCCACCATTCAGCGCTACATGCATGACAGTAGACTATATCCCTATTCCCACTCGCCTCCAACCTTGTATGATATGGTCTCGGAACAACAACCGTTGATCCCGCCTCATTCTCCGTCATGGCGTCGCGAGCGTTGTTCAGTGCGGCAACGGCGGTAAGTCCAAGACTTATCGCCAGGCCGGTTCGTCCAAGAGCTCTGAACGCCAGTATGAGGATTCTTGCCGCAACGGCAAGACAGTGTAGTGGTAGGTATCGTGGATACGCCCCGTTGTGTGTTGGGGGTGACCTTATGTGAGGTTATTCAGCTGGATGTCGTTTTCGGACAGGTACAGGTGTGGCGCAGTTTGAAGTCGGCCTGGAAGGACGACTCGGTGAGCCTTGCTTTTGTGCTTCGTTTTTGTTCTTTTATCGGTCGCCTTGTGTAATCGGTGAGGCGGATGGATTGGAGACGTATGTATAAAGCGTAGATGTTTGCGCAATCTGTTTCAATATGGCAGTGTTGTTCGTCTCTTGGTGATGTGATGGGTGCTTAGACAGATGGCGATAGCGACGCTAGCGACGCTAGCCCCATGACGCATGATGTACATCTGCTGCGGCGGGCGCTAGCACGAGGCTGCCAGTGATGTTGTGGGGAACCTCGGTAAACGTGCAAAAGAATGGTCGAAATTTCTAGAAAGCTGCCATACCTGAAGCAATGCCGAAGCCACCCAATTTTTACCAGATTCAGAAATTCACCAATTTCATTCTTTTTACCATATTTTGTGAAACATCGGAGATAAACTAACTAGCCTTAAGTCAGATGTCAGATTATTTAAACTGTTGGACTTCAAAAATCGAAATTCTGCTTCTCTGATTCCAGCTTCAAATTTTGAAGTGCTGAGTTTAAATCCGAACTAAGTCAACTTTTTGTTGAGTATATGATATATCCAGCGGTGTGGGTGAATAGCCAACTACTCGAGTAGTTATGAGTACTTTACTTGAAAGCACTCTACCTTCCGCAGCTAAGCTACTCATGAAGCTACTTGAGTACTACTTAAATAGTTGAAAGTAGTGCCAAGGCATATATTAGAGCGATTTAGCCGAAGAACGGCACATAAAATTAGGCAGCCGCTCTAAAAATGGTAGCATTTTGCTACTCATAACTACTCGAGTATTTCAATTTCAGTACTCACATAGTTCCAGCAAGTAGCTTACTTTACTCACGATTTGAAAAATGCGACCCAAGTACTACTCCTGCAACGCTGGATATATCATCGCTGGCCGATGTCACGATGCAACGATGCGTCTTAAAACTAACTATTCATTGGATTTGGATTTAAAGTTCAATCTTTACTTGTTCTCGACAATTCAAATCTCAAAGGTCAAACTACGAAGACAGATCCTACAGCCTCACTAAACTAATCTTACAGTAGTGTTGGGCATGAATCCGCCGGACTCATGCCTAACTCGAGTCCGACTCTACTCACGCTCCAGTCCGAACTCGCCCAACCCTGTCTTACAGTTGGACTCAGCAACATAATAAAACAACGGACACGTTGCCGTGTATAATAAGAAAGGCACTATAAATGTAGATTATGTGCAATCAATCCATCCGCCTATCGACAGTTTAAAGAGTCCCAGCAACGCTGAATCATTCGTCCATGGTATCATTACACTCCTGTTTATGCCTCCTCATTCTTCTCAGTATCCCCCGCATAAATCCCCGACAGCTTCTCCTCGCATACTCATCTACCTCTTCCTCGCCATCCCCCTAAAAATAACCCCCCCCACAACGCCCACCGCAACCGCCACGCCACTCAGAATTGCCACGCCAACCATCCCCTCCTTGGCAACTTTATCATCGATCAACTCCCTCAAACTCCCAGCCTGCATATTCGTCGGTTCATTATCCAGCAACAAATCATTGTACCTCCTCGCCTCTGAGTAGTTTCCCAACTTATAGTGTCCCAATGCGAGGTAGTATAGGCATTCGCGGCGGCGATCTGGGGATTCCCGGAAGATGTCCGAGAGGAGACGGACGCCGGTTTGTTGGTCAGCGCGCTGAGAGGATTTGATGAGTCCCTTTACAGTGTCAGATGGCTGAGCGCGAGGTGCCGGGTCAGGAAGAGATCTTAGGCTTGGAAGGCGTAGGGAAGCGGGAGGTGAACGCAACGATGGAAGGACGACGTACCCATGCGTAGTTGAATTTGGTCTGGACGCCGACATATTCGCCTTCTTTCTCGTACTGGCCGCGGAGGACTTGAAGCTCGGCTGGCTTCAGTGGACTTTTTATGGTTAACATGTTTCTCTTGCTTCATGGGGCCCTCAAAGCGCAGGTGTTTGTCCATCCGGAATTCCGCAGCTGTGAAACTCTTGTGTTGTAGGTGTTGAGGTAGCTAGGATCTGGATAATGGGAAGGAGAATTACCTCTCAGCGTCAGCGGCATCTATTATTGGTGTCAGTAGTTGCGTTAAGTCTGGTACATATAGCGCTTCCTGTCTCGGCGTCTAGCATAGCTCCCGCTGTCGCACTTCGCGATGCGCCAGTCCGATGCCTTCGCGGTGGATACTCACATGGTAATCCCGTCATATTGTGTATGTTACTCTGATATCAATGAAGTTTGCTTAGTGTTGATATTATTTTATCTTGCAGAAAGTTGTAAAGTAATTAATTAGATCAGATTGTGGTCTGCTTTCTGAGCGCGCCGGAGCTTCTCTTAGCTGTGGGATGTGGATACGTCACCTGTGGTGGTACATGTGTCAGGCGCTAAGGGGCGGCTATCACCTAAGCGGTAGATTGTTGCTGTGGGGACAGACATTTTGTGTTTATCGCGACCGCGGGCTTGACAACTTCATGAACATTAATCGCGAACAATCAAACCACAACGTAAGCAAGACATTACAGTCAAACTCTCAGCTCAACTCAAGCCCTCAATTACGAATCGCCCTTCAGTTGTTTCACAATTCTATAAGGCGAAGTCAAACTCTCGACGCGTTTTCGGAGCAGGCTCAGTATACAAAACCAAATAGAGGCAGCACAACCTCACCGCCCACGCGTGCCGACCGCAATCATGATCCTCGAAGAAGACCCAGGAACGCTCATCAACCAAGTAACCTCAAACTTCAACATCACAAGTGACAAAGCGTCCATATCACGCATCAATGAGTCCCTCGCGACGCTGGAGCAAGCGCGCGGCATGCGCGCACAGGAGTCCGAAGACGCTTTACGCAGTGAGTTCCTCACCACTTCGCGCTTCTCCTAGCATCAACCCACCAATTTATTGCTAACATGCATTCAAGGATTATCGCGCACATTGAATACCCTCCGCACAAACCACGCCGAAACAATCTCCTCCCACTCCAGCACTGCGCATAGCTCCCATATCGCATCCCTGGACTCCCAAAAGTTCCGCACAGCCAAGGCCCTCACGTCTCTCGAATCCGAAAACGACCGCCTGTCGGCCCAACTAGCCGATCTTCAATCCAAACTCCAAGAGTTGGAACTCCAAGGCATCGAGGGCGGGGAGGAAGCACAGAGGACGCAGCTTGAAGACGAGGTGTTATTGAGGTTGAGAGTGTATAGGAGTCTGGGACTGGAGGCGGATAAGGCGGAGGAGGGAGAGTGGAACCGTATGGTGGTACGCGGAAAAGGGAAAGGCGATGTCCAGGTGGTGAACGTTGAGAAGAAATTTTCGAAATTCTTTTACGCTAACTACTTCTGGGGACAACTGTAAGCAGGGGAGGCGAGGTGAGCTAATAGCTGAGCAAGGAGATGTGAGACGATGGATCGGGTTTTGGGAGGTTTATAGGGAAAAGTCCTCAAGTACCAGGCCTAAAAACAAAGGTTATGGTGTATGAGGCCACTCACGTGCGTGCGGGAGGAACCGTAAGGAGGATAAGAGTGATGATGTTATGATGGCGTTAAGCGGACGGATGGGCAAGGAGGCAGGGCCCTGGGTGTTGGATGGGGAGGTAACAGGGCCCTGTAAATGCTGTCGCATTCTAAAGGTAGGGGGTTAAGATACTGGTTTCAGTCGTCAGTACGAATACATATCCATCAAACGGCCATTCACAGGACGCTCCGAGTCAACCATTATGATGCTCAATGACTCAATCTGATAGACCGCAGAGCAAGCTATATAGCTAACTTCCTACTGACCCTCAGGCTCAATATCCAATGCGGCTGTTACCAACGGTCTCTAAACAAATATGTCCTCCGACTCCCCACCAATCCACGAAGCCTGGGTCCCATCCCCAATAGTTCGCTCCCCTATCCCAGCCCAGGCCCTATCACGGAGCTCGAGCTCCCCCCTTCCTCCGCCATCAATCTCGTCCATAACCTTCGAACCCACCATCCAACCTCCCATTCCGATCCAACCACGCAGCCTGAACCACAGAGAATGGAGGGCCCTCCTCCCCACCATCCACGAGAGACCGGTCAGCATCCCTTACTCACTCTCCTCAAAAGATTCTTTCCAAACGGCCAAGTCGAGGTTGAGCTGTGATAGTGGTTATAAGGTTGCTGAGATGCCTGGTAAGGTTACTGATGTCCGGGACTTTGCCTACGACTCTACCACCTTAACCTCTCCTTCGTCGGGGACCGGAACACCGACCACGCATAGTATGAACACCCCACCTCCATCTGACGACCCAGCTGACAGCCGACCGGTTGCGCATCGCAGAACCTCGCTACGTTCGGAGTCCTCCCTTTATACGCCTTATGATCTAGCGGTTTCGAGTCCGCATGCGCCTATCATGGACCCGTTCTCTGAAATCTCTCCTCAGCCAAGTGATCCTCCGACCGTCCCCAATGTGAGGGCTCAGGAGGCATCAGGGGCGGAGCCAGAAAGAGTACAACTCGTAAGATTTGCCCCGGTGCATGAGGTGCATTACGTGCCTCCTTACTCGAGCGACTCCTCCCCCACCCAGTCTCCCACCACACCCATTTTTACTACCAACACCACGACCATCACCGCCAACGTTCCTGGCGCCTATCCGCCCTCCGCCGACATCTATCAAGTAAGAACGAGCGCAGAGAGTGAAACCAGTTGGCAAAGTGATGAGAGACACGAAGAGTGGTACACGCAAGGGCGCCTGGGCGGCTTCGGAGGTGTAAGAGGGGTGAGAGGGATTGGTGGGGCGGCGGGGTTGAGCGTTGTTGGTATTAGGTGGTGGATGAGGTGGAGGGATGCTGTGAGACCTGAGATGATGAAATGTGTGGGTGGTGTCCAAGGGAGTGGTGGTGATATTGAGAGGGGGTTTGGACGTAGCGGAGAGCAAGTTGGTGGTGGAGGTGGAGGAGGGCAGGAGTGTGGGTGTGTTGTGCAGTAGATTGGACGAGGGTGTTGATGTGTAGGTAGGGACGGGAGCTCGTTCAGAAATCCAGGAAAGTTGGTGGAGTCTGAAGGTGGTAGGAGATGTACGGTTTTGTTGTGTAGTAAGCTTTTGATAGTAGATTGAACGTTTCCAGCAATTCGTCAGAAACTCCCGTTTTTATCAGCTCTTCACGCAGAAGGCCCCGATCGGAGGGTGAGAAGTAAGAGCCGTCATTCCGATCATCCCATACTCCATCACAGTCCTCATAAATTTCGCTCTTAAGTTTACCATACCATGATGCACCTGAATAATCTTCTTTTTCACGAGCATCTGACGCAGAGTTTTCACACCAATCCATATACATGGACAACAGCTCCTGTTCTTCCCAATCACCAAAAAAGTGAGCCCGCTTCTCGGAATTGGTGAGTTGTTAAAGCTTATCTAGTGCTTCTCCGAAGTTGAGTTATGCCCCGTATAGGTCGTTATAGACAAACATAGGCGGTTGAGCGAATCTCAGCTCCAATGAATAAGTTTTATCCCGCCAATTCTTCGATGATGTTAATGTCCCGGCGATCCGCTCGTCCAGTGTAAGTTCCTCAAACCTTTCTACCAGCTCGTTGACCTCATCAATCTCCGAAAGCGCAAGGGGGTGAGGGCTGAAGCACAACCTCCTCGTGATCCCGGCGCGTCTCAACCAACAAGGCTCCGCTCGCTGAGCTGCATGCTACTTCGCTCCAGCGTCCGGCGGTTTGAAACGGTTCGGTTATGCAGATGTGGAGTTTAGGTTAGACGGTTAGGTCAAGTTCAAATGTTATAGCCGTGACGGTTAGGTTAATGAGGGTTGTTATTGCACATGATCTCGCTTAAGCAAGATTTAACGTTTTTGAAGTACTTGTGCTCAATTCGTAGCAGTTGTGTACTACAAATCTTGTCAAGCTCCGATACGTCTGTAGATTGAGTTATTACTAATGGACATTTTACCAATTTTTATAAAGAAAACGGCTCGACTGCCACCGTTATAAACTTTTATTCCTGGTCAGCCACCTGTAAAACCGGCAGAATGACTACCGTGCCACCCAAACGTTCCAACGCTCACGTCTGCTCCTCAAGCGCCAACCAATTCCATCCTCGCTACCTCGTTTTGGCTGCCCTTCTTCTTCGCCATCGCTGCAATTGCCTTTATAGGGACAAGGGCTGAGCGACCCGTCTGGGTCTCAAGCTGCTGCTGCTGTACGAGCTGCTTCACGAACCATGCAAGTTTGAGCCCCTTCCAAGGGAATCTGATTCTCAAGTCGATCTGTTTCGATCTCAGCCTGCAAGGCATCCCAATCAAGAAAAGACTGTGAAACTCTGTTTGCGGGTGTCAACAATTGAGGGGAAATATTGGATGGGAAAGTTCAACTGTAATTCGCTTTTACTCAACTACGATGTATGCTATATAGATGGATACAGATTTATGCCGTGGCGAGGGCGAGAGCAGGGTTTATGAGGACGTAGGCTTATTCAGCAATAAGTACTTCGTACCCCGTCAACCTCTCAGTCTTACCCTCTCACGCCGATTTCCCTTACGCTCTTGACGTGGCTGTCAACCCGACACATCTCACAGCGGGTGCTCCTGATGCTTTGCGTTTCATAGCTGGTGCTTCTTTACAAGTGTCACGGTTATGGTTAACTAGCTGTAAGCAATTTCCGCAGCGGGGCCCTTTCGCAGCATACTGCCCTTTTTGGTATCGCTTGGTCCTTGTGCGGCCCCTTTGAGGAGGGGACTCTCAGGCTTCTGCTTCTGTCCGTGGCACAACACTCGTAATACTCAACGGGTAAAGCGGCTCATCATATGTAGCATGGTATGAACGTGTACTATAGACATCAGACATGAAGTCGTTAGGATCCTGGTTCTCAGAGCGAATAGCAGCCAAGATTTGCGAGGAAGCTTGCTGATACTCTTATGACTCCTGACACTCACAGCCTACTTGGTTGCCCGCAAGTTTTACAATCCACTTCTTGCCTTCAGATCCTCAACTTGGAACACTCCCTCTCCAGAAGGATGAACTCTGAATCTTGCTGCCTGAGCCATACGGAGCTCTAAGACGTTGAGTGCAATACCGGCCTAATCTCCACGTCGTTCTCTGTGCTTCCGCTCATACCTGGTTGTCATGTTGTCGGACCATATAACATCCATCATTTGAATAGATTGCAGACTGCGGATTTTTCTGAGCACAGAGTTTGAAGGACTCTGCAATGTTGAAGGTGTCATGGCCGTAGCGAGCAAATGGAGATGCATGAGCAGCCAATCGTTTGATGTCTGTCTCACGCAAATGGCGTGTTGATGCAGGAGACAAAGCCTCTAGTTCGGCTCCAAGTTGCAAGAACGAAGCTGTTACAATCTTGGGGAATAGGTTTCCCCAGGATTATGTGCTATTCGGTGCCTGATTGAAAGTTGCATACTGTGCTAGCTAGGGTGCTATGGAAGCTAAATACATGTTTCGGAATGAGTGTGCGTAATCAGTAGCGACGGTGTTGCCCAAAAATGGGATCTGCCTAATCAGTTTGCCACGATATGGTCGTTGCCTAATCACACACCCAGGGATATGGTCGCTGCCTAGTAATCCTAGTAAGACCAATATCCTTTCACAGGAGCTCTTGTACGGTCTCAGGCAGGTCGCCAGAACAAAGTCATCGGCTTTGCTTTGCACCTTGCTCTTATGTTTTCGGCAAGATGGTAACAGCACATAACATGGTATGCACTCGGAAACTGTGAGACAAGACCGTCTGCAAGTCCATTATCTATGTCAGAGAAGAGGACAAACTCTTTTTTGTCAATCCCCGGAAATGCCCGCTTCAAAAAACCCAAAACCCAGGTCCACCACACAGTATCTTCAGCCGGAACCTGGGCAAAAGCAAAGAAAACAATTCGGCCGTTGCCGTCGAGGCCTGTAGCCAGTAACAACACCATACGGTAGTTGGAACGGGTGTGGGCGATGCTGAAAGGAGGTACGACAAAGAGCAGGCGCAACGGCGTGGGGTTGGAAAAACCTTTGTTGTTGGATGAGTCCTAAGCTCCACCAGATGGTCGCCAATTTGCTCTTCACTGAGCTCTTTGATATGCGCCACTAGTCCTCTAAATAGACTAGGCGACTCCTCTTCACCACCATTCGCCTCGTACATTACCGCTTTGAGCACACGATGAGCGTACCTATAGACAACGATGTTACGGTGGTGGATGCGCTCATCATGCTCGATTTGGGCTAAACGCAAGTTGGAAAAAAAAAACCCAAGTGTGAAAGCAGACTTACTCGGTGTGAGAGCACGCTTGGCGAGGATCGTGGCACGATGATGATCTTTGAGGAACTTGACCTTTTTGAAAGTTTTCATGGTATTGTGCGCATCTGAGCTGCAAACATGTGGCTGAAACCAAAGGATAGTTGCTTGCTTCCTTTTTTTTGAGAAGGTAGCTCAAACACGAAAAGTACGCCTCACATCTTTGCATCTTATACAAACCGGTTGTTATTCGTCTTATAGGCGGTATAAGATAAATGTCGATCTTAGAGGTAGGCCGTGATAGCCTCCCTAGCTTTTGCCATCGATCCAAACAGTTGCCCAACAAAAATGATGATTGCGTGGGCTGTAATAACTCTTCTGTATTGTGCTAACGTTCCTATACTACAGCATTTCTCCCCCGAAACGGATTTTGAAAGGCTGTGAGAGAAAACGTGGCAGTTCACTCATTCGCCCATTTATATATACTAATCTTGTGAGTATTAAGGGAGCTAAACCCTTTTGGATACGTATTATCAAGTCTTGGCAAGCTCGGTTAGTAACGGGCTTCAATCTTAAGGTTAGGTTAATTTTTCAGAACCCACGGCTAAACTAAACCGCAGGTTTAACTGGCTACCGCACGACTACACCAACGCTGCTTCGCTCTTCCACACCTCCAGACAAGTCGACACGACTGAAAGCTGATTGATAACCTATATATTAACTTCCTCGGGTCGAAAATCTCGATAGTTTGTTGAACTTGTCCGGCGGCCCCTTGCTTTTTGTCGTTTATATTGGGGTACACGACTCCAAGGATGGCTATGACGACCTTGACCCAGGACACAGCCCACAGGCGAGAGTGGCAATATGGCAAACAATAATGCCTTAGCGAGGAGCTCGAAATGGTCAGATGAAATCTTGATGCAAGGAACGGAGCTCAATTTACAGCAATATACCACGACCAAATCTCAATAAATACGCTAGCACAAGGCTAAGCCATCGAAACGGTAGATTTTCATCACTCGCTAAGCAGGCTGTACATGGAGTTTTGCTCGGACCTTGATTGCTACTCTACCCAAAAGACGGCTTACCCTAACTCATTCCGGATGCAAAGTGGGAAGAGCTCATGGCTCTCCCATTGTCCTCGTACATCGCTGCACTCTGCAACCGTTGACGAGATCTATCATCTACTTTCCGAGGCACTTTCAGCTTATGGATAATGGAAGAATTTGTCAACTGCGGTCACAAGTCATGGAGATCGAACCACTGCAACCAGCAACAAGAAAAAGGTTCAAGAGGATCTATGGTCCTCAGCGTTACTCTAGGGGCTCGGAGGACAACCACTGTAAGCAGTTTCGCGCTTGACAGTTAACGCAGGTTGGGTTGAGTTGCATACAGTTGGCTAATACTATGTTACTCAAGATCCACAAAGAAATCCCGATATCGTCCCTCCGCGTCACTTGATCTGTTGCCCAACTTACAGCAGAGCCGCAAACCCTAGCGCCACCGCCGCAACACCGACGGCAGATCCGACACCGAAGGTGGAAGCAGCACCCTCCGCATTCACACCATCCCCATCCCCATCCCCACCTCCACCACTCACCGCATCATCTGTGGGCGTGTCTGACTCCCTCCTCGTCCCCGGCGCGGCCGTATCTCCATCCACAAGCAGCGCGAGCATGACCTGAAGGGCATTCATCTGCTCGCCCACACCCGTGGTTGCCATGACCTCATCTATACCGACAGCGTCGGTGCGGTTCCAGGAGAAGGCGCACATGGCACCCACTTCTCTCTCTGTCAGGGCCGCTCCACGCTTGGAGGGCGAGGTTACGTCGGCCTCTTCGTTGGAGGCCCCTGGTGCAGCGGTGGTGGCGGATTGTGGGGAGGTGGATGGGGGCGTAGGCGTGTCGTCCGAGTCACCCTTCTCAGCACAAGACTTCGCGACCGCCTGTGCAGTCTTCGTGAGGTCGATAGAGACGAGGTCGTCGTAGCCCGTCGCGATCTGAGCTTTATAGATAGACGACGCCAAGACCCCCTTATAAGCGCGCATATCGAGATTACATCTAAGATCCGGTTCGCAGCCCGTCTCAACCATGACGCCGTCACGGAAGAAATAGGCGTCCGCGCCTGCGACAAGCGCGGCGACACGGTCTCTCCACAGCTCCTTGGGACTGTCTTTACCTTCGTTGGAGATTGCGGCGAGGATACTGGCGCCGTGGAGCGCTTGGCCGTGGTACGCAGACATTTGCAGCTTATTGATGACGGTGCAGTTTGACGACGTGTCTGCGCCGTCGTAAACAGCCAACGTTTTGGTGTTGGTCGTTGCGTTGACCCGGTCTTCGAGGAGCCCGGTGTCCTCCATCCAGTCCCACACTTTGGTTGCGGTTTCGGAATAGGTGGTGTTCCCGGTGTAGCGTGCCAAGCGGGTGGAGAGGAGGAAGAAGCCCAGGTTGGCGGCGGAGTTTTTGAAATCGTACCCTTTGCTAAAACTAAAGATTGACCATCTCAGGCCGCCACCACAAGTCTCCTCGTCCCACCTCGCGTTGATTCCCTTCCATGCAGTGGTTGCCAAGACATCCCAACTATCCTTCCCAATATCGTACGGCAGTGGTTGAGGGAGGTCATGCTCGGCTGCTGTCATGGCTGCGGATGCCCAGTAGGCCATATCGTCGTTTGCGAGACTAATTGACTGGTTGGCGGGCATGTAGTTGCGGTCGTCGCCGGATTGAAAGCGGAGGGCTGCGGCGATTTGCGAGGTGTATTTGGTGGTGTTTGTCAGAATGGAGTAGTCCAGGAGGGTGTGCCAGAATACCCCAGACTCCCACCAATAGTAGGGTTCTTCTAGAAGATAGGGGGCTGACCCGTCGGAGGCATGGTATTGCGCGAACAGGTTCTCGGCGATAGAGTCGGCGGCTTCCCTGACAGACGTCTTGTCGTCGACATTCAGGTCAATTGCCTGGACTGCCGCCAGGAGTACGGTGACGGCGACGCCGGCAGCGAACTTCATGGCGAAAGGAGGTGCTGAAGTTGCAAAACGAGTGGATGGTCAGGAAGACCTGATATGTTTGTTTGGAAGAAAACAAGACGACGCGGCGCGGGATCGCTATTTGTATTGAGGTTTGAGAAGGAAAGGAGCGACAATCTAGTAAATATACAAACCAAACAACGCACAAACTACATTGAAGAATTCAGGGCGCTTACGAGTATGACTAGTGCCGCGGTTGCGCGGCAAGGACGCAAAGCAAAAGTGAAGCAAGAAGGAGAGCAGGCACTAAGACGGAGGAAAGAGGTTCCGCCATCTAACCCTAACCCAGCACGAGTTTCCACGGCAGCTTTTGGCTACTACTGTAGCAGCAAAGGAAAGCCTGGCGCCAAGGACTGCGTACCAGTGTCCCAAATCAGGGTCGGGTGGCTGAAGTCTGTCAGGGGCGGCCTGGCAGCAGGGTGTCGGCAGATCTGTGGCTGTTGAGCTGTGTCAGGCTGCCTGATCTCAGAAGGCTGAAATGTGCTGACTGATCCATTCTTTGCAAGGCTGAAATGTGTTGACTGATCCAATCTTCACAAGGCTGGCATATGCTGACTGATCCAATCTTCAAAATGCCGAAATCATGTGACTGAGAAGTGCAGCATCAGTCGTTGTGGGTCGGCCGTAATGAGACACAGCTGCCAAGATGTCCTTTTTTTAAGCGACTTCGTTTCAATGACGTCAATCTGTGTCCAAGATTCCAGGCCCACTCCACTCTCGTCCCTCTATTCTCGTCCTGCGCCGCTGTGGCCCTCACGTCGTCGCAGCCAAACCGTCGCTATCTGGGGATTCTGCCAATTGCTCAATGTGAGGTCGCCCGCTATCTCGGAATGTACCTCCTGTGCCTGTATGTCCCACGTTGGATCATCATCGTCTCCTTCCTTCCAAGGCAGTACACCGCCTGAGATTATTTTCCGTATGAAGGATAGCCGTGTTTGGACCTTGGTTGTGTAGTGCTGTATGGAGCTGAGTGTGGAATGGAGCGAGGGATGGAGGAGGGATGGAGGAGGGAGGGATGAGGGATGGAGGAGGGAGGGATGAGGGATGGAGGGATGGAGGAGATGTGTGGAAAAGGTCAAAAGCAGCTTCTCCTCTCCATATCTGCCGTGCCCTCTTGCCCTCGTTCTGATCGAATTGAAATACTTTTGTCCCAAGCTCGTATCAGTGACCTCTTCATCCACACCTTCTGTGAAATAGAGGGAGAACAAACCGCGCCAATCAAATTTGATTTATCCTCCGACTCACCTTCTTATACACCAAGATACTCGGTACTTCAGAGTTCAGAGTTCAGAGTTCACAGTTCAGAGTTCAGAGTAGCAGTTGCTGGCTCTATACTTGATTGTACCTGAGACACAGTTATCTGGCAGTAGCAGCAATCATCGCATTCTCCTCGCTTCCAAGTCCCAGGTTGACACTCCCTCCCGAGTCCTTGTCCCCCCCCTCCTAAAACATCCCGCAGATCACCAACAGCGCAGCCAGATCAACATTCCCTTGCTGTTCTGCCGAAAAAAACCTCGCGTCTCAGCCCATACCTCCTCCTCCGTCCTTCGCGGCAGAAAAAGCACCATCTTCTTAAAATACTCGAAAACATACTACAACTTCAGCATCTCTTAGCAATTGAAGGACTGTCAGCCACGCTTCAATCGCGCACCGTTCTCATACCCTGGAAGCAACGTCATCAGGACATTTCAACCCGGCTTAGGCCTGTTTCGCCTGCCAAGTTGCGGTCGCAACCCCGCTAAATCGACAGCCCGTTAAAACGCTATCAGTGGCACGACAGCAGCAAAGAACCAAAGAGTAACTAACCCGTGCCTCTGCCGAGAACAGTCCAGCCAGAACTCCACTCGGCGCCTAATCGACAAGTTGATTTCCCCATCAACACAATCTTCGAGAAGAACATCAACACCACGTTAATCTCTGTATCCTCGAAAAGCAGCGTCTCTTTCAAGCATAGACTTCAAAATGGCGGAATTTGTTCGTGCGTCCATCTTTGGAACGCAGTTTGAGATTGTAAGTCCCTGATAATTCAATCGTTCAACCGCGATAGGTGGCTGACATGTTGGCCGTGTAGACTTCAAGGTATGCGGGGCAATCCGACCAGAAATCTCAACACAAGCACCACAACGATAGCATATTGACGAATTAATAGATACTCGGATCTCCAGCCAGTTGGCATGGGCGCATTCGGCCTAGTTTGGTGTGTATAATTGAGACGTAGAGCCGATAACGACGACAAGCTAATGTTGGAATACAGCTCCGCCAAAGATCAGTTGACCAGCCAGAATGTTGCCATCAAGAAGATCATGAAGCCATTCTCCACCCCGGTCTTGTCCAAACGCACATACAGAGAGCTTAAGCTTCTCAAGCATCTCAAGCACGAGAACGTCATCTCCCTCAGCGACATCTTCATTTCGCCTCTTGAGGATATGTACGCACTCCTCGCGCCTTCCCATCATCCTGTTTCAGATCTAACGCGCGGCACAGCTACTTCGTCACGGAGCTCCTCGGCACCGATCTCCACCGCCTTCTCACGTCCAGACCGCTCGAGAAGCAGTTCATACAATACTTCCTCTACCAGATCCTCCGTGGACTGAAATACGTCCACTCCGCCGGTGTCGTCCACCGCGACCTTAAGCCATCCAACATCCTCGTCAACGAGAACTGCGATCTGAAAATCTGCGATTTCGGTCTTGCGCGTATCCAGGACCCACAGATGACCGGTTATGTTTCGACGAGGTACTACAGAGCGCCGGAGATTATGCTCACCTGGCAAAAGTACGATGTGGAGGTCGACATCTGGTCCGCCGGATGTATCTTTGCTGAGATGTTGGAGGGCAAGCCGCTTTTCCCTGGAAAGGATCATGTCAACCAGTTCTCGATTATTACCGAGTTGCTTGGCACTCCACCGGACGATGTTATCCACACCATTGCGAGCGAGAACGTATGTTACGGCGTCAGATGAAAGATGGGAGCAGGACTGACTCTGGCAGACTTTGAGATTCGTTCAGTCGCTTCCAAAGCGCGAGCGCAAGCCATTGAAGGATAAGTTTGTCAACGCTGACCCATTAGGTTCGTTATACCACGATCTACTCAGGCTCGCACAATCTAACACTACTTTAGCAATCGACCTCCTCGAGAGCATGCTCGTCTTCGACCCACGCACGCGTGTCAAGGCTCCCGAGGCCCTCGCACACGAGTACCTCTCGCCCTACCACGACCCAACCGACGAGCCAATCGCCGAAGTGAAGTTCGACTGGTCCTTCAACGACGCCGACCTGCCAGTCGACACCTGGAAGATTATGATGTATGAGGAGCTTTACGATTTTCAATCCGGTCTTGAGGAGCAGAAGCAGATGGACGTGGATGATGTCCAGAGGAAGCTGGAGCAAGGCGGAGTCTCGCCTGAGCATGTCGCCAGTACGCCTGGTACTGTGGAGTACAGTGAGGCGGGACTCAGTGTTCGTGCTGTGCTGCAGAGGACTGAGTCGCAGGTCGCGGCTATGGAAGTCGATGCTGATGTTGTTGCTGATGACATTGAAGCGATGGACTTTGCCTTTGCTCCTGCTCCCGGCCCCGGCCTTGCTTGATTTTGTGGTTTTCTTTTTTTATTCTTATCAACGTGTGGAAGAGCAGTCACTAACCTATATTCTTATCACAGGTACTCTGAGATTCTCGACTATCATAACGTTGAGGATGTGGAGAGTCAGAACAGTGGCGAGGCCACCGGCGAGATGCCAATGGATCAGAGCGTTCACGGACAATAAGAGACGCAAGTTTCGAGTTGGCTCGATTTCACAAGGTTTTGATGGCATCGCACGGTCGCGTTGCATGGGCGGAAATCAGGAGATAGGAGATATCACGTAGACGGAAGGAGTCGTGGTAAGGAGGAGTACCGTGGGCATACGAGGGCAGATGAGCGTACATAAATTTGGCGACGAGCAGCGAGCGTCGACTTTGGCTGAATGATTGGGAAAGAGGTTAATGCAGGCTGGTCGGTAAGATGCCGGGCTGGACGGCGATTATACAAAAGACATAAACATTACAGAGACATACCCGTTCCGCGTTAGGCGGAGATTGTTACGAGGGTTAGTAAGTGCAATGATGGGAGTTTTTTCGTACCAAGCACTGCTTTACTACCATGTGGGTGATAAGCACTCGTGGACTTGGTTCAAAATTCCGCCGAAACTGGGTGTTAACGCTCGTTAGGGGCGGTTGAAGTTTTAAGCGGGAGGCCAAGTTCAGTCATTCCTTTCCCCGTTGCCAACCGTTTAGGGCCGGCAGACCATTTAAAATGCAAAGTCCACAACGTTGCGGGAGGGAGTTTCAACGCGACCTCACCCCCGCAGTTCCAGTGGCTGCAAAGCTGCGTTATCATAGGTATCAACCTGCGGCTTAGACGAAGAGTGCACTCCGACAACTCCGCGTCGAGCATTTCCCACTTTTGCTCCGGAATCCATATAGTTTGTTTCGCTGTAGTCGCTTTTGAGCTGTGATAACTCTCGTCTTATGGCTCGTTGGATGCCGTCTTGAAATCGAGATGCGGTCTTTGAATCGGTTAAAAATTTCAGGTGGGGGTTTGAGAGCAATCGGGGTGGTAGCGTTTGGTGGGCGGTTCGACGCGCACGGATAATGCTTTGGCCCATTTGCGGTCGACCCGTTGCGAGGAGATCTTGAGGAGATGAGCTCCATCTCCGTCGAGGTAGCGTGCCGATCTTGCTTTCTGTCGAATGCGTTGAGCTTCTGCATCGCCTTTTTCTGAACCGCCCATCTTCTCCTACAACCCCCCCAATACGAAAGGGGAGGGGGTTGTAGGAGAATATGGGCGGTTCGGATAGAGGGCTTGCGGACTCGGAGGCATCCCGTACTGTGTCCCATTCTACTCCTCTACCGCCGATGCGACTCTGCAGACATATCATCGCAGCTCGACATATCTTCGCGGTCCGAGTCCCGGTCCCGAACCTCCCTTGACCCTTCTACCCAATCCCCCCTATATTCGGCGTTTTTCTCTTCATTTTCCCCTCCGTCTATTGTCACCGACCTCTGCATTATCACCTACAATGCTGACATTATTCTTACTCACTAATCGGTTCCTCCTCGATTTCGAAGCCTCAATCACCTTCCACATCTCTTCATCGGATAAACTCGCATGCTGCTTTGTCAAAGCATGGATCTCATCTTTCATACCGCTCACACCATCTTCAGAGGGCTTTGGAGCCGGCATGTTTATTTGGAGCAGTTTGCGATCGCCTAACTGTTGAGTAATGAGGTTTGTAAACTTGGATAAGCAGGGTGGTAAATTTCCCGATGATTTCTTTGCGAAGAACGTCGTGAACGTTTGATTAGTGAGCTGACAGGCCACGGGATCAATGCTGAAGTTGTAAAAGTGTGGTTGGAGTTGGGGCCCGAAGGTTGCTGCAGCTCAACTGAGCGGATTCCTACTATCGATCGACAAGTGTGGCCAATGGTGTCCGGACACCTCAGTCACACCTGTCCACCCACCTCCGCACCCGGAGCTGAGCGATCTGCTAATTTTGCATCCAAAAGTACCTACATTCTTATAGTCATTTTTCGAGTTTGAAAACCGGTTAGCCGCTTGCGGCTATCGCGTATATATTTGAGAGAAGAAAATGATGGCGGCGAATCCAGCACTTCGTCGTCGGAGCTGGCGCCAAGTTCAACCTCACCAGAGTCGGCTCCGAGATGACGGCGAGATGAACGACATGGTAGAGCGGCTCGAGGAACTTACTTTGGACGAGCTGGCCGATGCCACAGACGACGCCTCAACCATGTCACCAGAGTCATGGGTGCCGTATTGGCAGAAAACCTACCTATTCGAATTGCGATTCGCTAAGCCACCCATTCTCGACTATACTGAGCTTTATGAGACAGAGCTTAAAGCGAGGAAGTCAACTGATAAGTTGAAGCTGCTCACGAATCCCGAGATTCGGACGCGGTTTTTAGGTCGGCGGGAAGAATGGCAGTTGCTGTCAATGTATGCGGAATGGTGCAACGAATTGGAAACGATTCTTTGCAAAACAGAGATGATCCATGTACATCATGGTTTTATGCCTTTCGGGGCGAACTTGAACAGGACCTGGCGGAAATGCAGGAGAGTCTGGAATTTGAGCTGATGGAATAGGCTGGAATATAATGTACGGACTTTGTAAGGTCGCACGTACCAACTGGACTCTCTGCCCTAGTTTCAATCCCTTTCCCATTCTCGACCTCAATCCTCGGGTTGTCGCCTGACTGTTTGCCCTTAACGGAAAGGGCCATTCACGAGGCCTTGAGGTGTAGCTTTAGTACATTTGCTTTAATGGCTTGGTCACGATGGGATAATGATTGGCAATGGACGACGAGAATAGGGAATACGCATTAAGCGTTAATTACTATCCACACCCGAAACAAAAGAAAACTTAGACTTCGGAGCCTGGGTCCCGTGCGCCAAACTTTGACTCATCTATTGGATCCCTAGTCTCACTACCGCACCGCCTTCCCACACTTGTATCCTAACCTCCCGTCCTCGCATCACCTCAAAAGAACACACCGCAGTCTTAAACCTCATGGTGAGGTTGGACGATGGTCTGTACCTTCGGGAAGACATGCACCATATTATTCCACAAATCCCCATGCCGTCTCTGCAACACCTGCGGATCAAAAGCCATAGCCACGAAAAGAGTACTGACACCACTCTTAAGCGGCACAAGGAACGTATTCGCGATCTGCAGGCCGACCAAGAAAGAATACGCCATGATGACGGCGTAATACGAGGTCTCCATCTCAACGTTTCCATAGCGGAGGTAGAGGTAGGACAGCAGGACGCAGCAGTAGGCTACGAAGATGGAGCCCATGGTTAGGACAGGGTTGATGAGGCATTCGTTGACGAGGGCGTCAACGCCGCGGTCGCGCATCATGTGCCATGTTGACTTGGTCTCGTTAGCAACTGGTAGTTAATGACTTGGGAGATGGGGGTATTGGGAGGAGTAGGAGAGATACGTACCTTCGCGGCTGGGATATATGCCTTTCCATAGAGCGCAATGAAACTGAAAGCGTACTCATTGAAGAAGGTGATAAGCCACTCCAACAATCCAATAAAGCATTGCAAGACGCAGAAGAAGATCGTGCCGATGAAGTCTCCTTCCTGGCTGGCGTTCGAGCGGGCAATGGTGCAAGCTTGTCTCAACAACTGTACAAGCGCGACGAGCAAACTTCCGAAGGAGATGGAACCAAAGGAGTAAGTGGTAGCGCGCTTGAGTGCTCCACGAGTAATACCCTTTGGCATTCCTTCAGCGGAGTTGGCGTGGAAGTACCACGATCCATAGACACCAGAGATAGTGACGTGGATAACATTCTTAAGCACCTCCGTGATCCAGTACCCAGCGAAGGTAATGAAGACGATTAGCCCAATTACTCTGGCGCGAGAGCACCCCCCAACTTCATTGCAGGAAGCATTGTTAGGCGTGTACTTCGCATAAACAGCAACAAGCGTCACCACAAACCAAGCACCGAATGCTGTAGCGATTGCGCCGCCCACGAGGGAGACGATGAAGACGTGGCCGTAGTGCTTTGCGACATCGATGACTGTTTGCAGCATAAGGACCGAGAACGGGATACGTGGGATCCAGGAGATGAAGCAGATGATGTAGAAGACTGCGAAGACGAGGAAGACGATCCCCGCAGCGTACTGCTTAGCCCAAAGATAAAAGACAGCAGTGCCGATTCCGAAGGCGATTTGAAGAATACCGGTGATCCAGACGATTTGCTTGGTGAACTTGCGCACGAGCCAGAGGTAGCCGTAGGAGAATACGAAAGCGACAGCCAACACATATGCAAGCAGGACGATAACCATGCGGTTAAGCCCGAATGTCTGGTTGTTCTTCGATCCATCGGTCGTCACGACGTATCCTCTCAGACACAAGCCTGAGACCGCGATGAAGCCGGCAAATGTAGCAAGGAAGAGGAGTGCCGCCCACCAATCCTTGAATTTCTGCTCCTTCTCCGGCTTTGGGAAGGCTTGCTCGAAGGTCATTTTCTCGCCTTGCACTGGTGGTGGCGCATCATATGTCTGATCGCCGCCAAATGGATTCTGGTAGCCATTGTTGTAGTAATTTTGTTGTTGGTATCCGTTTGGCTGTGGTTGGTGGCCTTGAAAAGGAACTTGGGGATGGTTCCCTGGGACTGGTGGCGATGGTTGATAATATCCGTGTTGCGATTCGTACTGCGGTGCACGCTCGGCGTTGTATCCTCCTGCTTGGGGTTCGCCGGCGAAGAACTCGTCTGCAGCGCCGCCGTGGGCTTGCTGCACTTCTGGAGCCATGTTGAGCTATTATTTCGCCCCTCTGACTTCGGAAATGGGTATATTGATCAATTGGCGACGTCGGAAAGATATATTGAAATTGACGCGCGTTCTGTGGGAAAGTTAGTGCTTTGTTTTGCATGCGCCGTGAATGTGATGATAACACCTTCCGTATGTCGCAGATGTTCCTATCCCGAAGCCCTAGTGCATACTCACATTAAACTATACTGCTCCTGCGCCCGAGGAACGATTCGATCAGGATGACGAATATGGAGAAGAACAATTTACCGGTGTTTACGTTAAGACGCGCATTCCTACACTACGTCGGGCCATCGCTCAATGCAGCAAGGTTGCGATTGTCCCCTGTCAGTAGCGGGTATCAGAGCAGATTGAGACCTGCCAAGGAATCTTGGTCCGATCTGGCATTGCCCAAAGCGGCTGGACCGCATGTGCCTGACACAACTTGACTATACTTTATGAGCGATACCTAATCGGTTATCTTCAGGTCTGGACCCCTCTATACAACGAGTGCCGTAATAAAGCAATCGGCCCGGCCAGCAGCTCCACCAGCAAGCTCTAAAGCTACCCCCGAATCAGAAAAATAACGCGGAATAGGTTGGACAGGTAGAGGTCATCTGGGTGTTTCGCATTGCTCGTTTTCGTCTACTAGTTTTTACAAGTAGTCCTCATAATTTGAAGGTAAAAGACATCATTCATCAGCCTAAAATGCTTGTGCTGTGTGAAAGAAATTGTAGACCCATTTATCCACGAGACAAATTCGAGCAGCTTCTGGGTCTTTGTCTCTAGGACTATCCCGCATAACGCACTGCTCAGACTAGAGGCCTAAATGCAGCTATAACATCTCCAGTACACTATTGTTTCCCAAATACTCATCCAAACACAACAAATCGGTTATCATCACCATGCCCGCTAAGCGAAAAAACAAGCAACGCAGAGCCATTCCTGGCGAGACACGCCGGGCGCCATTTCTCATAACTCTATGCACGACTCTCTTTGTTCCGTTGCGACTGATATCGTGTACTAAACTCAATAACTCCAAAACGCGGTCTTAACGCCGGAATACTCCCTCATCTCCACCATGGACAAGCAGAACTAACCCTTTAACACTACTTCCAAACAAAGCATTCGGAAGTCCGTGACCAACTCGAGATGCCCAGCCAGCTCGCAGACATGTCCAACCAACGCGCAGAGATTGTCCAGCCTCGGTTCCACCTCTTCCTCAAGCTACCAATGGAGCTCCAGCTCATGATCTGGACCGAAGCCTACTACTCCGTTGGCTGGGGAGGACGCGATGGCCCCGTACCAACAAACTACATCGAGAACAACAGGGTGCTGAAGCGTTGGCCATCATGGCTCCCAGTCAATTTCCAAGTCTTCAACTCCACCTGGCTCCACGGTAGCGAACAGCCAAACGTCCAAGCACTTCTTAGCGCCTGCAGCAAATCGAGAGCGAATACACTTGACCGCATGAAGACTCCACATTTCTTGACGGGCGAGAAGATACTTTCGGCAAGACCTATCGTCACCTGGAACCCATCAGCCATCATTCCAATGGGATCACTCGTCTTCGGCTACAACATCAATACACCCACCTTGTACACCCTGAGAGACTTCCGCGTGCCAGAGGACGACTGGGAGAACTTCTTGCGCAGAAGAAGCTTCCCAAACGACATCGACCAGCTGGCAACCTTGTTGACCAGAGGAAGACTTCAAAGCAAGCCAGGACCACAGCATCATCTCATTTCGCATCTTCGGAGAGTTCGTCAATTGGCTCAACCACGCGCACGCGCCAGATCAAACGCCGTAAGCCAAGGCTCGGAGAGCAATACCATTCTTGCTGATATGGTTATCACCGGGGACAACTCACAAAGTTAAACGGGGAATGAGAGGTACGTTGAGGGTGAACAAGAACACTGGTGCAGGTAGGCACTTTGCAAATAATTATCCTTCCAAAGCCAGCTCGGTCAGATGAGATTCCCTCGCTGTTCGCTACCAATATTTGCTTACCGGTATCTCGAATACCATACGCCAAGGCTCGGAATCCCACACCCTCCTCGTTGGTATGATAATTACCGGAGCCAACGCAAAAGTGGGAATGGGAGTTACATTGTGATAAGCGGAATTGGGAATAAATAGTGGTGCAGTTGGACAGTTTTACAATGCATTTTCCTACCAAAACCAGCTGGGCCTGATGAGAGCCCCTCGCTGTTCGCTAACCCCTGCTACCTGCGGGGTTCTGGAGTTGAGTCCCTTATTCTACAGTCGATAATCATCGCTCATCAATCTATCCCGTTTATACAGCGAAACCGCTTCATGTGCTCACTCCAAACGCCTACTCATGTTCACTCAATCCATGTCATCTTTACTAGCAGTCTCATCATACCTCGTACACTCCTCTTCCAGTTCTCTCAGTCAGTCCTGTGACGCAGTGCTCAACGCCTTATCCACACTCTCCTCCACGCTTTCATACTCATTCTCACTACTCTCCTCCACCCTCTGCACCCTCGACTTCTTCTGACTGTTCTGTCGTCTTAAATGCCTATCATGATTGTCGGCGAGGATCATATCTCCTCCCTTTCTTCCAAAGAAATCCTCTGTGCGAATGCCACGGACACCTTCATGAGTCACCGACGACATATCTGCGCCCTTGCCGCGCATTTCCCTCATGTACTCACGAACTGGAACCATAGCGGCGTCACGGCAAGCCTCCTTGACATCGCTTCCGCTCATGCCAGACATGACTTTAGTGAGGTAGTCGACGTCGAAGTTCTCCTCATCCAGTTTCGTATCCTTCAAAATCAGATTCAAGATCCTCCTCCTCTGAGTGATATTCGGTAACGACACAGCGAACTTCTTGGGCATTCTTCTAAGAATAGCCTCATCGATGTCCTGCATCCTATTGGTTGCGCCTAAAATCATTATCCTCGCCGGAAGCCCTTCGGTGTTTGAAGAAGTGAGGCCGTCCCAAAGCGTCATAAACTCAGCCTTAACCATACCACTTGCCTCATGTTCCCCGCTCCTCCTCTGTCCCAGGACCGCATCAATCTCATCAATAAACACAATTGACGGCTGCAGTTTCCTCGCCAAACTAAACACGGCATTCACGAGTTTATTACTATCGCCGTACCACTTCTCGGTGAGGGTGCTAATATGGAGGTTGATGAAGCAGGCGCCGGATTCGTGAGCCAAGGCTTTGGCGAGCATGGTTTTGCCGCAGCCGGGAGGACCGTATAAGAGCACGCCGGAGGGCGCGGAGAGGAGAGAACTGTTGCCGGAATAGAGGTGTGGCATGGTGAGGGGGTAAATTACGGATTCGCGGAGTTCGTCGATTATGTCGTCTAGGCCACCGATGTCTTCAAAGCCGACAGGGATGTCCTCCGGAGCTACAACTTCCATGGCTATTTGAGACTCGTATTGATTTAGCACGAGGTCCTCCTTGCGCGGAGCTTTCGTCTTTCCGTTCGTGGTGCCGGGAGCATCATCGCTGCTGTCGTCTGAGTCGCGGTTACGATCTAAGCGGCGCAAGTTGGCGGCAGCTTTTAAGCGCGCTTGTTCATGTTGCTCCTTTTCAGGGTCTGCTACTGATGGGAAGCCGGACAGTATGTGGCGGGCGAGAAAGTATACAGAGACATTCTGTGGTTAATCAGTTAGCATGCGCCTATACCTTCTACAAAGCACCACTGTTTGAGCGTAATGGACTTACTGCAAACACAATAAGCGCAATGTCTTGTAAAAAGCCAAGCTTCCTGCTTGGTCCCTCAGGCATAGTGAATATAACTACTCAACAAACTCTGTGCTTAAGTAAAGGGTGAAATGCTGCAGGCCTGAATTATTCCTCGTCGTCGTCACTTCGGGCCATGTTAAGAGCACGACTACGAGTACGCCACACTTGGCCGTCGCGTAGTGACATGTGGCCGAGGCGGCCGGGGTCGTGGGGAGTGGTCAAAGCGGCTGTTGTCAGGTCAGGTGATTGTGCATGGCTAGCGCGATTTTGTGTTTACATTGGGCTCCGGTCGCATATGGCCCAATTGAGATGTGACAACGCCATTGCGACTTCTCGACACAACACCCTCACCACGAGAATTGCTCAGTTGTTGTCGCGTACTCGGCAAGAGTCACAGGATTGTCTATTTATCCCGGAAGCCTCAACAAATCGCGCCTGCAATCAACCAGCCTTACCTGCAACTAAACAAAGCCATCGCACCTCCCACAGACAATGCCACGCTTCGACCTCAAGTCCCGCCGCGGCGCCCGCGGTTTAAGCGGATTAATAGACGAATCCGACTCCGACACGCACTTCAGAGGCGACGTTGACTCCATGTTAACCTCCGACTCCGAACTCGAGAACCTGCGCACAGTCAAGAAGAAAGGCATCGTCAACCCTACGAAACAAGCCAGGGCGCGTGGAGAGGATATCAGGGAAAAGGAGGAGAGGCAGAGGAAGAGGATCAAGATGGAGAAGTTGGAGTATGTTATGAGTTCGCCGGCTAAGGAGGAGGGCAGGGAGGCGGAGAGGAAAGATAGACGCGCGTTAAATGATAGGACGAATCGGAAGGACAGAAGCCCGTCAGAAGAACGTTTTGTGGAGGGGACGTTCCAGGAGAGTGTGTTGTCCATGGACGAGTTGGACGCGTCAATAATTTCGTTTCCGAGACCACAAAAGGTTCAGACCACGAAGTCGAAGTTTCAGGAGAAGTTGGCTCAGGCTAGGGCGAAGAAGGGTCCTAAGGTGGATCAGGTCAGAGAAGCAGACGTGGAGGAGACACCAAAGCCAGTGAAGCGCGAACGCAAGCGCGAAGTTTTGGTTGAGGAAGAGACACTCAGACATATCGTATCTACGAAGGAGAGCGTGGCACAACGTGAGCGCGTCGCAGCAGCAGTGGAAAAGACGAAAGCACAACGAAAACGCAGACGCGGGAAAGAAGACGAAGAGCCGATGCGCGAGATCGCAGAGACGCAACAAGTCGAGGTGAACGAAGAGGAGTTCGAGGAGACTGAGGCGATCGGGGAAGAGGCACAAGAACCCACACCACCCAAGCCAGTTGCGCGCAAGACTATCGGGCACAAGCCAGAGGCAACCCTACCAGCTACAAGGGTCCCGAGACAAACTTCCGCACAACCGCGGCACATAAGAGCAGGCAGCTTCGACGCCGAAGGCCGCAGCGACCCAGCCACGCGCCGCAAGCTGCCAGATCTCCAAAATAAGCTCGACGCCATGGACGCCAAGTACCACAACCTCCGCGAACTCGCCGTCATCGAAGCAGAGCGCAAATTCGACGAGCTGAGGAAACAATCTGAAAAAAGCGCTGCGGCAGCGAAATCCCTCGTCGCTTCGCTGCAAGAGCAACTCACGGCTCAAGAGAGAAAGCTCGGAGCATCTTCGGCGCTGAATAAGACGATACAGGAGCGTGATACCGAGACTAGCAGGTTGAAGCAGCAGCTTGTGAAGTCGGAAGCTGAGACGAAGGCCGCGAAGGAGGAGAATAGGAAGAATGTTGAGAAAGTTGCATCCATGCGCTCGGCGGCTGCATCGATCGAGAGTGTTAATGTGCCGAAGGTCCCAGGGAGTGCGCAGAAACCAGCTGGTGGAGTGAGGATTATGGGAACTGCAGAGCAAGCCCAAGCTGCTCAGGCGGCACAGCTCAAGATTGATCTTTACAGCGACCTCACTGGCCTCATTATCAGAAGTCTCAAGAGAGAGACGGAGGAGGATGTCTTTGACTGCATTCAGACTGGGCGCAACGGAAGTAAGTTCAACAACCGTCGATTTTTCCAATAATTTTCTGTCTTGAATGATGAGAAAATCCTAGCAGAGAAGCGCTAAGGCTTCAACGAAGACCTATAACACAACTCTAATTTTTTCCTGACAATTCATCAATCATACATTCCCTCTCCGCTCCCAGTTGAGTGCTCTTGCTGACGGGACTTCAGCTCTCCATTTCAAATTCGCAGTCCCTAACGAAAAGAACGCGACAAACGAAGAAGCAGAATGCCACTACATCCCGCAACTCGACCCCAGCCGTGACAAGGCATTGACGGATATTCTGCCAGATTATTTGAATGATGAGATTTCCTTCCCGCCGCCTCATGTGGAGAGGTTTTATGCGAGGGTTGTCAAGGCGCTTACTGAAAGGGTTGATTGAGGGGGAAGTGATGTTGCAATCAAGCTATTGTATATGAGGAGAGTGAGGGCGAAGCATTGAAGCCTGAAGCAACCTGGGGGCGGGGATGGGTTGGGTATCAGTTGGCATTGTCAGAATTGGTTTTGTGATTATTTGATTAATAGAGCGTTGGCGTGGGACAGGATACTGAGACTTGCTTGGCGTTGGCGGAGTGGCTTCGGAGCTATGTCATATGCTGAATTTCCATATTGTGTAGTGTAGAGCCCCTTCGAGCAATTGAATAACAATCTGTCGAAACTTTGTCAAACATGTTGTGCTTTGTAAATATCACAGTCTCTCCAAAGTATTGTTGACGTGCAGTCCCTGGACATGTTCCTCGCAGATCCCGTTCTGCACCTCGATGTGGAGACGCCTGCACGAGATTATCGCTTGGCAACGTCAACCTTGCTGGATAATTTTCAAGGGACACCTTTGCGCTTCATCCACACTTTGAAACATCTCGTTTCACAACAGTCCACTAACTAGTTGACGTTCATTGTCGGACCTGTCATTCCCTTCGTTGGCATCGGATATCGGCGCATTGCATTGACACCTGCTCCAGACTCCGCGACAGCCGCATGCTCGAGTTCCAGTAAACTCCAACCGCACCACTGAGCCACAGAGCCACGACGACACAAGCGGCGCCTACAACCATGGCGCGTGTCAGTCGCCTCGGCTTCTTAGCCACAGCGGTGGTATTTCATCTTGTATACATATACTCCATCTTTGACATCTACTTCGTGTCGCCCATTGTCCATGGCATGCGTCCATATGCTCCAGAGCGGCCCGCTGGCGTTGACGCTCCAGCCCAGCGACTCGTGCTCTACGTCGGTATGCGCGCTTTCGTCTCTTTCACCAAAGAGCCAACGCTAATAAGATGCCAGGCGACGGATTGAGAGCAGACAAAGCCTTTCAACAATTCCCGGACCCATACCCCAAGACCGATGCCGACCTCAAGCCGCGCCATTTGGCACCCTACCTTCGCTCCCGCGTCCTCGACCACGGCACCTTCGGCGTCTCGCATACACGAGTACCAACTGAATCCCGCCCCGGTCACGTCGCCCTCATCGCAGGCCTCTACGAAGACGTCTCCGCCGTAACAACAGGATGGAAGCTCAATCCCGTCAACTTCGATAGTGTTTTCAACCGCTCCCGGCACACCTGGTCATGGGGGAGTCCAGATATCTTACCTATGTTCCAAGAGGGCGCTGTGCCGGGACGGGTTGATGCGGAGACGTATGGGCATGAGGCGGAGGACTTTTCGAGTGATGCTACGCTGTTGGATATCTGGGTGTTTGATAAGGTTAAGGAGTTGTTTGAAGAGGCCAATCATAACGCGACATTGAATGCGCAGTTGAGACAGGATAAAATCGTTTTTTTCTTGCATCTTCTGGGACTGGATACTAGCGGGCATGCTTATAGGCCCTACTCGAAGGAGTATCTCCATAATATCCAAGTGGTGGATCAGGGAGTAAAGGAGATCACGACGCTGATTGAGGATTTCTATAATGATGGGAAGACAGCCTTCGTGTTCACCGCGGATCATGGAATGTCAGATTGGGGAAGTCATGGCGATGGCCATCCAGATAACACACGCACGCCACTCATCACTTGGGGATCAGGTATCGCGAAACCGGTTAAGTTTGCGCAGGGCGTTGCGCCGGGACATAATGAGCTGTCTTCGGATTGGAATTTGGACCATATCATGCGCCATGATGTGGCGCAGGCGGATGTCGCAGCTTTGATGGCATACCTTGCTGGTCTTGAATTCCCGGTTAACTCGGTGGGAGAGCTGCCATTAGAATTCATGTCGGCTAGTATGCAGGAGAAGGCAGAAGCTTCGTTGGCGAATGCCAGGGGGATTTTGGAGATGTATAGGATTAAGGAGGACCAGAAGAAGGCGAATGAGATGAGGTACAAGCCATTTCCCGAACTTGGTGATGATACGCACGCAGTGGCGTATCGCACTGGAGCTATCAGGAGACTGATAGATGCTGGCGAGTACGACGTTGCAATTGAGGAGTCTAGAAAGCTCATGAAGGTCGGAATTCAGGGCTTGAGATATCTGCAAACTTACGACTGGCTGTTCTTGAGAGCACTCGTCACTGTAGGATATCTGGGATGGATTATTTTTGCGCTCACAACTGTCATCGACTTGCATGTTCTTCACGGCACTGCGGAGACTGTACGATCAACTGGTAGCATGTTGCTCTTTGGGTCTGCCTTGATGGCTATGTATGCATCGTTCATTACCTCGAGATCACCACCAACATACTATGCATACGCGCTTTTCCCAGTCGCATTCTGGGAAGAAGTATTTGCGAGACGTTATGCTCTCAAGGCGGGTGGCAAGAAGTTATTTGCGCACGTCAAGTCTGCTCAAGGGTGGTTTGGTGTCATTGTGGCTGGTATCGCCTCAGTGACCTTCTTAGAAGCCCTTGCTCTCGGCTACACACATCGCGAAGTCTTCTCCGTCCTTTACATCATTGCCGCCGTCTGGCCCTTGGTATACGGCAAGGACTTCATCAAGAAGAATGCCGCTCTCCTCGCCATCTGGGTCTTGTCCTGTGTCGCGATGAGCTCCTTCACCATTCTCCCAGCCGTTAAGGTTGAAGACGTAAACCAGATTATGTACGGTGGCGCCTTGATGGTGATAGTTGGACACCTTTACTTGGTGCTCGATAAGCAGATCCTCGGCGCGCCAAATAACACCGTATCGAGGACGCTCACCGGTTTCCAAGTTGGCCTCATCATCCTCTCTATGATCGTCACCCGCTCCTCCACCCTCTCTCTCCAAGCCAAGCTTGGCTTACCACGCGGCAATCAAGTTGTTGGGTGGGTCGTTTTGGTGGTTTCGCTGATCATGCCCTTCCTCCACCGCATCCAGCCCATCAATCACTACATCCACCGCCTTATGACGCTCTTCCTGACCTTCTCACCCATCTTCGTCATCCTCACCATCTCCTACGAAGGCCTTTTTTACTTCGCTTTCTGCCTTACGCTTTTCTGCTGGGTGAGGATAGAGCACAAGATTTATCTTTCTACCAGCACCAGCGCAGCAATAACATCTACGCCTAGTATTGGAGGTCCGCCGCCGAGGGCTTTTCAGAACGGAGCGCCGGCAAAGACTAAAGCGGCGGAGGAGAATGGGCTGGTGCATTCCGGCAAGAGCTTGGCGTATAGAAGCTTGACGTTGACAGATGCAAGAGTGGCGCTGTTCTTCCTCGCGCTGCTGCAATCTGCATTCTTCAGCACTGGAAATGTGGCATCCATCAGTTCCTTCTCCCTGGACTCCGTTTACCGGCTTCTGCCCATCTTCGACCCTTTCTCTCAAGGCGGGTTGCTGATACTTAAACTCATGGTCCCTTTCGCGCTGATCTCGGCCAATCTCGGTGTACTGGATAGACTTGTGGGGCTAGGAGGTGGAGGACTGTTTATGTTGGTCATGGCGATTGCGGATGTAATCACCATTCATTTCTTTTGGATGGTTCGGGATGAAGGGAGTTGGTTGGAGATAGGGTCGACTATCAGTCACTTTGTCATCTCATCGCTGCTGGGTGTGTTCGTGGCATTGTTGGAAGGAGGCTGTGAGGTTTTCGTCGGCGGTGTTGAGGTCGGAAATCAGGGCGAGGAGAATGAGGATGTTGGAGGAAGGAAGAGAATGGCGAAAGAGAAGACCGAGAGTAGTATGGATTCTTCTCAGACTGAGAGGGGGGCGAAGAGGGAGGAGGAGGATATCACGAAAGGCCTGCAGAGGTTGGATGACGATGTATGGATAAAATAGATGTAGGATGTTGATAGAGATAGAGATTGTATGATACCTCATCAGTTACGAAACGTCCTTGTTTGCTTGAGCTCGTTGTGAAGCTGTGTTCGTTCTAGGTGCAATTGGCTGCAACTTAACAGTGTACTGATATTTGGATACAGAGGATTGGGTAATACTTATTTGCAGTTCGCCTTCTCCCATACCTACTTGAGGGTTTGTGAGCTATTCCCAGGGGGGCGCAATGGCAGGCCATGAGACGTCTTAATACGGTCCGAAGAAAGCGGCCGTATAGTATGGGTATTCCTATGCAATGCGCCAACACAGACTTTTGAAGATGGGGACGGTACAGATCAACGACTGGAACATGGTTTAAGGATGTGTTTATTCACGGCAAAAGTTGGGGAAAAAGGAAGTTAAAAGAATTGGCATATGTCCCCAAATGGCGATGGGGGGAGGAAAAAGAGAAGGTCAGGAAAACCTTGGGTCGACATTTAGTGGTATTAGTGCCAGTGTAGCTTTAGAAAAGGGCTTTCAACTCTGTTTCAAGGCAGCATGTTTGCTCATCTCTCCGAGGGGTTTCAAAGACAACCAAATGTTTGGCAACAAAAGCAGCAATTTAGTATAAATGAAGTGGTTCTAGCATATGACACTAGTCTATTTTTTTAATGATTTTAATTTAATTAAAACACA
>RCNJ01000239.1_pt1 | contig 34629 bp, 37 predicted proteins | sample 2041171 | NCBI WGS metagenome assembly RCNJ01 (sample SAMN09708213, study PRJNA481090) | feces metagenome | biome: feces | host: Pygoscelis adeliae | place: Antarctica: Rookery Lake | collected 2010-03-01 | reverse complement strand
GGGCGGAGCGAAAACTGGGCATTCGAGTGAGTGCCGCCGCCGCCTGACCGCTGTCCGGGATAGCCGGTCAGCCTTTTTTTGTTAGGCAACCTTGGATTTTCCGGCCATCTGTTGGATCGGTCAGCTCGCACCAAGACTTTGAGAATATTGCTTGCACGTTGTCGCCGTTGGGCTTGCATCAGCCGAAGTTGAACCAAGCATTCCAAGGCCGTTATCCCGTAAGCCACAAACGTCTGCCAATTTTACAGATCGGGTGAAGCTCGGGCGGCCATTACAGGCTCGTGGTGCGTCTTTTGCCTGATCCCAAAGTGGTAGTCAAAAGCACTGTCTTGGGATTACCCTGCATCAGTTCAAGATAATACAACTCTTGGTCATCTCGGTTCCGCCTCATCATTACTGCGTTCGTCCCATTGCTCATTGCTCGCACTCATGCATTTTGTCGGGCTTCCAAACCGAGCCTAGGCATGACGCATGTTTTCTCCACTGCCCCGATTATTATTTTTTAGCAGCATGCCGATCGGTTGCCTAAGGCGCCTAGAAACGGACAAATCTATGAATGGGGAAAACTAAGGCGGAACTAAGGGCCAACCACGCGCTTGGGGATCCCCCACACCCGAAGCCACAAACGCCAATGACATCGTCGTCTCGTGAAAACCCCACCGTTTCCTTCGTCGCGGTCCGCACAATCGTCCCATCAACGTTCAAATCTCCAACTTGATCGACACAACTCGCGGGGAAAAAGTACTCTGTGTGGCGTGGGGCATCACAAGAAAGCATCTGAGTGGCCCGGAGGATACCAACGCATGAAACAAAACAGATTGGTAAGGGGACGACAAGGTGAAGGCAGGCAGCTCGTGCGATTTTTCATGCCGACGACGAAAGTATATAGTCCGGCCGATGCCCTCCTGTTTCATGCTCCTGCAAGCAACTCGAGTCCTGGTGATTCACCCCATTAAACAACTTTCAAGATCATCGTGAACGAGTCCGGTCCCCAGAGGCACCGCTGATCTACCTTTCACCCATTTTTATTCTTCATTCACATTTCGTCCGGAGCCTGCTATACGAATCATGAATTCTCAGATACCTGAGCAGCAGGTGGCTGATATCAACATACCGAACGAGAAGAATGAAGTTACCGACGAACCTGGCACCGATGCATACACCGGCACTGGCAACAACAAATATTTGGGAATGCATGGGCGTCCCCTCGGACTGGCAGTTTCCGTCGTTGCTACCACTGGTTTCTTGCTTTTCGGATATGACCAGGGTGTCATGTCTGGTATCATTTCGGCCGACCCATTCAACAACTACTTCCCAGAGACCAAGGACGACTCCGTCTACCGAGGTTTCGTGACCGCCATTTACGAGATTGGATGTTTGGCTGGTGCTCTTTTTGCTTTGGGCTTTGGTGACAACCTTGGCCGTCGTAAGATGGTTAGTACCCTCAACTCTATTTTATAGCTCTCAACTAACAAATGTGCAGATGATGTGGGGTGGTCTTATTATGATTATTGGTGTCGCTATCCAGATTTCCGCCGTCAAGGGCCACAAGGCTACTGCTCAGTTCATCGTCGGTCGTATTATCACTGGTATCGGAAACGGAATCGTAAGTCACAGCCTGCATCTTCAGCCTAGGAATGTCATTAACCTTTTCTCAGAACACCTCCACTATTCCAACCTACCAAGCCGAGTGCTCTCGTTCCACCAACCGTGGTCTTCTCATCTGTATCGAGGGTGGTATTATCGCCTTCGGCACCATGATTGCCTACTGGATCGACTACGGCGCATCTTACTCCAACAACGATGACTTTACCTGGAGATTCCCAATCGCTTTCCAGATCGTCTTCGGTATCTTTCTTGGCGTAGGCGCGTATTTCCTCCCAGAGTCCCCACGGTGGTTGCTTGCAAGGGACCGCTTCGAGGAGGGTACAAAGGTAATTTCTGCGCTTAACGGCCTGCCCGAGGACGCCGAGGACACGGTGCTCCAGCGCACCATTATTTTCGATTCCATTGCTGCATCCGGTGGCAAGGGTGGAAAGACCCCATTTAGCGCTCTCCTTACCAACGGCAAGACCCAGCATTTCCGCCGTGTCATTCTTGGATCGTCTTCTCAGCTCATGCAGCAATTGGGAGGCTGTAACGCAGTCATCTACTACTTCCCAATTCTCATGCAGACCTCGCTCAACACCACGCACAGCCTTGCTCTGTTGCTCGGTGGTGTTAACATGGTCGTCTATTCCATCTTCGCCACCGTTTCTTGGTTTATCATCGAGCGTGCCGGTCGTCGCAAGCTCTTCCTTATCGGTTCTCTCGGCCAGGGTCTCTCCATGGTTCTGATTTTCGCCTGCTTGATCCCAGACACCAAGAACGCAGCCAACGGTGCCGCCGTCGGTCTCTTCACCTACATCGCTTTCTTCGGTGCAACCTGGCTGCCACTCCCATGGTTGTACCCAGCTGAGATCAACCCAATCCGCACACGTGGACGCGCCAACGCCGTCTCCACTTCCGTCAACTGGATCTCCAACTTCATGATTGTCATGGTTGTCCCAGTCATGATTGAAAATATTGGGTTCGGTACCTACGTCTTCTTCGCCGCCATGAACTTCCTATTCATTCCTTTCATCTACTTCTTCTACCCGGAGACCAAGAAGCGGTCTCTCGAGGAAATCGATCTTATCTTCGCAAAGGGCTACGTCGAGAATATGTCTTATGTCAAGGCTTCGCACGAGTTGCCATTGTTGACCGACAGGGAGGTTGAGCAAATGGCGGCCCATTACGGCTTCGGAGATGGTATTGTCGAGGGTGTTTCTGAGGAGCAGGATGCTGGCATGAGGAAGAGAGCTGGTAATACTAGTTCTGACGAGAGCATTATGGAGGCGAGGAGAAAGGATTCCCAGTAGATTCTGGTAGAGTCTGAATGATGTTTAATAGGGGCCGGAAGTAAAAAGTAGTGAGTACTGATACCAGGTGTGTTTTTGCGATAAGAGTAGACAGACCGCCGAGCGTGGTGTCTAATTTGCATGGAATGGTATTGTCCGTAAACTATAGAGCTAGATTCATAGATTAGTCTCGTACTTTAAAAATGACTCTTTGATTACAAACCGGTTGTGCTTGATTGATGTTCCAATATCTGAATTTGTGTTGGCGTAACACAACTATGAAGTGGTTCTATTTTTAGTGGCTGGGCGCTGTAACCTTCCAACAATCCCACACTGGACGGCGCCCGCGTCTTTTCTTCACGTCGTTTTGGAATAGCTTACAGTAAATGCTTCCTATAAATGCTTTCTTCGCCATTTAATTATTTTGGCTATTCTCCAGCTCTTTGACTCCGTATTGCAGCTCACAATGGATTACAATGCCTCAGCACGTGGCCACAAATGCCATTATTTTGGAACGAAGAAGCCAACCTGCTAGGCTTCGAGGATGTCACTGCTTCACCAAATACGGTGCGAAATGAAAGCGCTGTTTCCGAGTTCAGCAGCCGTATATGTGTTGGCATCAGGGCAATCACCGTTGTAGGAATCAAGCAAGTTTTGGGCCGCCACCATATTCACCTTGGAGAGTTCTTCTCAGCTCCGCGGCCCAGCAGGCAACAAGACAGTAATGATAATGATGTTCAAGAGGAGCTAAAAGTTGCTGATGTTACCGAGGTGCCTAAGGTACGATGGGTTTTGGCTTAACCTCTGGGAAAACCTACAAGATTTGCAGGTGCTCGGGACTGAATTTATCAAAAAGGACAAGCTCCACAGTATGAGATGGCGAGATCTAGAAGAATTGGTGAAGGTACTACGCCGCCATCCCGAAATATACAACGTCGACATTAACAAAGATGACCTTAAGCAGCGAGAATTCTCGATCCATGTTACGATGCATGACTGGGGAAGAAGTTTATGTGGCAGGGCTCTATGGGCATATGGGATGACGACCCATCAAACAGCCAACCTCTTCTCAGGTATCCTCAGCGCCACCACCACGCCCAATATCGCAAGTACAAGCGAGAAAATATGCGACCTGGCCAAACCCTCAACGTACGCACGAATAACCACCTTCCTGACCCCCTCACTCAACGTATCCACAAAGCTAAAGTCCTTCAACACACCTGCCACAATCCTCCTCCCGTCCCCCCCGGTCAGCGTCCCCTCCATAACACTCTTGAGCCCTCCATTCGCAATACTACTTGCCACAGACACTCCAAACACAATGCCAATATTCCCACTCAAATACAAGCCACTCGTACCAGTCGCCATATCCTTCCTCTTCAAATCAGAGGTCAGACCGACGAAGACACCCCCTTCGACGATACCGAGTCCGAAGCCGCCAGGCACAGTAGCCATCGCCTTCCAAAACCCCTTCCCATCCTCATGCCACCAAGCGATAATCGTCACAAAAGTAAAGCTGCTAAACACGAACCCAGCAATAGTAATCTTCTTATACCGGCCCGTCCTCTTAATATACCAACCCGCCCAGAGCCCACCTATGGAGTTGGCAATGATGGCAGGTACCATGTGCACGCCTGCCATGGTGTTGGTGGAGCCGGTGGTGATCTGGAAGTACAGGGGTACGGAGAAGGACATGGAGAGTTGGGCGGCGTATGCGAGGGCTAGACAGACGTAGGCGGTCCAGACGTTTGTTTGTTTGAGGAGGGCTGGGGGGTAGATCGGTTCGGGTGGGTAGACGGATTCGTAGAGGAGGAAGATAATTATCAAGACTAATGAGGAGGCGATGCAGGCTAGGAGTGTTGGTGATGTCCAGGAGACACCATGGTTCGGTAGGTCGACACTGAGGATCAGCAAGACAATCGAGCTGGTAATCAATGCGGCGCCTGCGAAGTCGACCCTCTTCAACTTGCTCATCGTCTTATTCCCTACCTCCGTCGGCAGATCCCAATCCCCCCTCTCCAGCGGCGGGACTTTAAGATACAGCGCCACAACAACAATCGTGAGGGCAATAATCGGCCCCTGCCCAATAAAACCCCATCTCCACCCCACCACATCAGCCAACCACCCGCCCAGCGGGCCCCCAATAGCCCGTCCCGTCGTCGAAACAACATTAGCATAACTCCTCCACGCCGCCACATTCCCTATCGGCACAAGATCCGTAATCGAAATAGCAATTGCAACACTAATCCCGGCACCACCAACTCCCGACACCGCCCTTGCCACGCAAATCTGCACAAAATCCCTCGCGAGTCCGCAAGCGACGACGCCGAGCGTGAAGACGATGTAGCGGAGGAGCAGAACTGGCTTCCGTCCGTATATGTCGGTGAGCTTCCCCAAAACGGGTTGAAAGGCGCAGGTGGAGAGGGTGTAGGAGGTTACGATCCAGTAGCCGGAGGAGAGGGCGGAGAAGGTGGAGGATATTAGGGGGTAGGTTGCTGTGACGAGGGATTGGTCGGCGGCGGATATGAATGTTCCTGGTAAGCGGCGTTAGTCGACGTTGCTCGTGGCTGGCGCCTGGTGAGTCGGACAGTGGAGTGTGTTTGGAAATGAGGTAGATGAGGATTAGGAACCGATGAGCGGTGCCTTATCCTGTGCTGAAGAGAAAAAGGCTTACCGATGAGGAGGAGACAGAGCATCGCTACTAATTTTTGTTGGGCTGGTGGCTCTTTAGCCAGCGTTTGACTTTCAACATCGTAGTTGACCGAGTCCGCTGTTGTGGCGGATTCATTGTCGCTTGATATACTGGTTGAGCTGGTGCTCCTACTACTGTTACTGCTTTTGTGGGTGCCGTATTTCTTGTCGTCTCTGCCGAGAAGTGGACTGTTTTCATGAGCGGCCAGCGCTTCAATATCATGAGGTGCCATGGCGTTGCTGTTGGCTCGCAAAGACTGGAAAAGAGCAGAACAAAGAGAGAAAAGATGGAGCGAAGCCATTATCCGAGTGGAGAGGGAGGCTCAGAGAAATGACCTACGAACACTGCGCCTCAGCGCCGGAGTTCCATATCTGCGTAAACTGTCCGCATATGCCTTTTATGGTCAGCTTGTGTTCGCTGAAGCTTAAGACAGAGTTCAGATAGGTGGCCAGAAAACTCTTATTTGAGAGTAACCTAGGACAGCGAGGCTCCCTAGAGTCAATCTCTTAGCTGGGCTGTGCGAATAGGGAGGGGGAAGAATTCCCCGACGGATGATGAACTCGGTTAACTGCCTCACATCGGCTCCACCCGCTGGGTGGCGTATATTGGGTGATTCTGAAGCGCGGAGGCAACACGGTCGCTGAGTCATGCCATGCTATAAGATGTCAAAGTAGTGTTACGCCGATGGGCTGCTGTGTCCTTGTACTGCGTTGTACTAGACAGTTGGTGGTAACGCCAAGACCATACTGCTAACAAATCAAGATCTCTTAGCGCATTGAAAAGAACTGTTATACTCCACGATGGCAGGAATTAACCTTGAGGCTGCTGGTGTCAGAACTACCATGGCGCCGGTCTCAGATTGCCGACGCAGCAGGCAGATAACTGTTGCTGCGTTTGCTCTTTGATCGAGGGTCCTTAGCGATCGTATCAGTGGCAACAACGAAGGTCTTTGGTTCATCACGAGACTGGACCACGCACAATCTCCACCATACATTCTTTCTGCCACTTCAATTTTACTGCTTGTTCTCTGTAAATAGGTAGGGTCGTAGCTACTGATAGTCAAGCTGCATCTTGAGACATCGCCAACCCAAGGGCTAAGAACACAATCGTTTCGCACGGTGGCGCCAATGGTCTTGGCGACCCCTCAGAAATACTTGACATTGAGCTCAACCTAACATCAAAATAGCTCAATCTCGCTTTCAGTATGCTCGCTTGCTTGCAATATGCTCCTCGGACCACAGCTTGACTTTGTTTTGCTTCTTGCCCTTCAGTTTTCGACCGTATGTCCTTCATTTGCTTAAACGATAGGTATCATCAACATCCACCATTAGGTTCTTGAAGTGCCAGAAGTTGGAGCAAGCACTCGCCCAATTCGTCGATTCCTGTTCATTTCCTTCCCAGTCTCTTATGCAGGTGGCTTAACAGCCTTCCCGTCCTCCACAATAATCATCTCCTCGGTTCTCTTCTCCGTCTCCCCATACTCCACCCTAGTATACGTCCTTATCAACGCCTCATTCATATCGATATCAAAGACTCTCACTCTCCTTTGATATCCCCCATACCCTCCGTATCCACCAAATCCTGCACCACCAGCATAACACATCCACAACTTCGGCGTCCCATCATTCTCGCTTAGAGCACAGTAATCATTCGCATGATCATGTCCACAACTAACCATGACGACACCTTCCTCAACTAGCGCGTCTCGGAAGCCGGAGTTGAAAAAAGGGGCGGTGACACCTTCAAGCCATGATCCGCTTCCTCTCGGATTAGTATCAATCCTCTGTTCCGGCAACGGAATATGTATAAACGCCAAATCCATCCTCACATGTGTATACTTCCGATGGCTCTCCTTCCCCCTTAGCGTGCGCGATGTGTTTTTAAACCAATTAATCTGGGTTTCTTTCAGCCAATCATAGCCATGGTAATTTCTCTCATCCGGGCTATAGGCATGCGTATCCAGCAGATACAGTGTCAAAGCGCTATGGTGTCCCGTGCCGCGGCTAAGGACCTCGATGTAGTAATTGCCAACTCCATCCACATCCTTTGGTCCTGCGGCGGAGAGGGAGTAAGGCAAAGACTCAATTATCTCCATTTGCGCAGCGCGGGAAAGTGTCTTCTCATCATCGTGGTTACCGAAGATTGTCGCATATGGAATTTGGCGAGAGATAAACAGCTCTGCGAACTTCAGGATCGCGGTCTGCGCATCTGGTGCCGTGTCGCCGTTTACTTGGTCGCCGCTCAGGACGACGAGGTCGGGTTTTTCGTCGTCGAGTATCTTGCCGATGAATTCGAGGGTGCGGGTATCTGCTTCGCATGGGCGACCGTCGTCTGGCATCGGGTCGCGGCATACGCCGACCCCAGTTGAGAGGTGGAGGTCTGCGACCTGCAAGATCTTGAACTTGCCGTTGTCGTGTATCCGAGGCACTGGGCGCGCTGGCTTGTCTCCGTCTCCTCTCCTTATGCTGAGTCTGGCTCCCATTTTCTCTCCGGAAGAGTCTAGTAACAATGCTGTATCTCTTATCTCCCACCCTTCTCTTGGATCGACTGCGTCTGGGCCGAACAAGACGTCTACGCCAGTCACAACCTTTGCGCTGTCTGCAGACGTGTTCGGACCGCGCTTTATCCAGACCCCTGCGGGTCGCTTCTCCCACTCATCCCTCCCCTCCACCGTTGTCGGATCAGACAGTGACACCGCCAAATCCACCACAACCTTATCAGTTTCCTTGAGCTCTTCTTCTTTCTTCCGCTCTACGAAGATGGACGCGGAGTTCACCCATCCACTTCTCAAGTATAAGTCCTTGTCTATCTTCGTCCATGTCGGCCCCGGCGAGGAGCACGATGACAGAGGGTTGAGGGTCGAGCAGGTCTTGACGGTAAGATCGGTTATGAGGAGGCCGTGGTGGTGCGCTGGCATGTGGACGTGGATTGATGATGGGAGGATGCGGAATTTGGAGTCGATTATGAAGATTGTTAGTAGGAGAATGGTGGTGGTGAGGGAGAGCTTGATGAGCCCTCTAATCTATTGAAAAGAGAAACATTAATACAGTGTCGTAACGGATTATTTAGCTCAAGAAACGTGTTTGAGATGGCTTACCAGGCGCCTGGTCATCATGGCTGCTTTTGCGCTTCTAGCGCAGCCTTGCTAGGTACTGGTTGTTTGACGTTGTCAGAGCTCCGTCTGTCGGTTAGCATGCAGCGAAGGAATTAGTTGCGCATAGTATGAGGTGTATCGGTCGCGCTATGGCTTACTATGTCGCTCATATATGTAAACGAGCGTGGCTGTCGTGTGGTGTTGTAGTGTTTACGAGTAGTGAGGTTTCTTGTTCCTGGCTGGCAGACCCCTGAAACATGGCTGCAGAGCCAAAATCCGGGGTAACTAGCGGCCGCCATGACGCTGGGGCAGCTGTCGGATGGCCGATCATAACCGAGAATGGGCAAGCTCAGAATACTAATACATTTATACGAAAACTTTATTTAAACAACAGAAAAGTTCCAATACTTTATTCTTGTTTGTTTGACTCTTCTCAAGCTTCGCAGTTATGCCTCGTCAGTCGGCGCTTAGACCAAACCTGGCTGGCTTCTGGCCTTCATCGACCTAGTCACACCACTCGGGTGGCCATTCACAGATTTTGCAACCGCCATGTCTTCGTAAAGCGCAGAGAAGGATGATTCTCTTGTGACAAACGCCTCCATGAGCCGGTCAGGATTGGGTCCTTCGGCGCCACATTCGCAGCAGCATTTGAAGCACTACGCGACGATATCAAGATGTCAGAGGCGACAGCTATGCAGGAAGCCGAGGAACTCGCCGCTATTTCAGAGCACCGACCACAACCATCAGAGTTCGCATTTAGAGACTACCTTACACACGAGCCACCTGAAATCTAGTTCCGAAATCTCTTGAGAGACGCGGCTATCCAAAAAGAGTTGAAAGCCCTCTGTCAATAAAAAGGTCAGGCGGAGTTAGACTGGCACACAGGCTGTCTGGACTTGACGACCGAAACGAGTGTACTCTCATGGCATCTCATGGAGGTGCATGAAATACGGTATGGCTGTGCTCCGGGAGCGAGATCGCTCTACGAAGGGCTTGATGCCGAGTTCTATGTGGATCGGTGGTTGTTATGGGCGGAACATGCTGAGCATGATGTGAAGTATGGGAAGACGGATTTGAAGTGGGCGCAGAGTATGTTTGGGATCAAAACTTTGAGGATTGTGGCCAAAGGTGCCGCAGCAGAAGGGCTGACTTAAGTTGTTGAGGAATTGATGGATGTTTCTTGATTCGGCCGCAGATTGAGTGAGCGTAACTGGTTGGCATGGCATGCAGGTCACTCGTGACTTGAGGAGGGACTGCCAAGCGATGACCAGCAACTGAAACAGCACGATGCAGCATCATAACCACCCTGCCGCCAACAGCCAGCTCTATATTTGATTATCTCCAGCCATCGCGCCCAAAGCGAACCATGTCACTCATTTCCCTCTCTCGACCACCGAAAAAACAGACCTCTATATCCAGCCATGTCTCAATCGCAAAGGCAATATGCAACAGTCGACAACATGGACGTGGATGGTGCCACCTCGACTGCTTTATCAACTTCAGCCAACCCGCCTCAGCTTGTGCCAGACCTAACTTCACAATCTTCAAGCAAGAGACCTAGCGAGTATGTCACAAAAGAAGAGTACGAGGCCATTCGTGAAGTCAAAAGAGCGAAACTTGGCGCCGCATCATCGATCTCGATCACGAGCAAAGATGCAATCTCGCGACTGTCGAAGGAACCAAGCTACTAGCTCCCACCTGACATCGAGCACTACTCATCTTTCCAAATCCACGATGAACTGCAGCTGGAGTTCCAAATGAGAGGAAAGACCAACCACGCGGGATTGGAAGACGGGTTCTTTAAACTTGTGGATGGAGGATCGTCTGTTGGTCAAGTACCGAAATTGGACGGCCATTGCACTCGACGCACCCTGGAGACGCGAGTGCGACAATATAGTAGAGTCGCACGGATTCTAGAGGGAGCTGTCGGCCTCCATGCGCGAAGATAACGCCGTCATTGATGGAGAAGTTGAGGCGCTCAAGAGCCTTCATGGGAAGGCAGTGGTGGATGAATGGGGGGTTTTAAGGAGGCTGCCGGAGTTGCAGAGGCAGGCAGTGGTTACTGAAGATCCCAGCTTCAGAACGGCGCGTTCTAGGATGGACAGAGCACCAGGACTCATTGACTTTCGCTCGTCCCTTCTGGCGTGTAGAACACCTCTCGACAGACTTAAATTTGGCGGCGCGACCAATACTCCATACAACTACAGCTACAACGCAAGACAAGAAAGTTTCATTGCTTAATTAGTTGGCGTGTGTTTCATTCGTGCATTCATACCGCCACCGCCTCGTAACTAGCACATATCTCACCCACCTTCGCACTCCCAAACAGGCAATTCCAAGTCCACAACAATCGGCTTATTAAACACTTTCCCACCTCTCCTCCTTCCTTCGCTCCCATGACTATACCCCGAAATCGCACAATTAACGACACACGTCTCCCTTCTTCCCATCCTCCCACTCAGCGCCTCAAGATCGCATCTCCCGCTCGGCGGCACGCCACCTTGTCCGATCGTAGCAAGCGGCAGCTTCGGCTCCGGCACCGCCGCCAAAGCTCCTACCAACTGTCCGAGTCCCTCTTGCAGCTTCGGTTTGCCTTTATCTTTCTTCTTCCCCTCCATCTTGGCTCGGACAGGGAGGGAGGGTGGTTGATACGCCAGCGCAGAGGTAAACTTGGCAGTCCGTCGCCTTTTCCTCTCCACCTCCTCCTCCGTAGCAGCTTCACCCACCCAATCACCCCTCGCCCCGTCATTGTCAAGGTTGGCGCCTCCCTTGGCAGTGAGGTTCACGACACATAATTTTTTGTTCTTCTCTCCAGCCCCAGGATCATTCCAAACAGTCGTTGATTCCTCCTTAAATTTCAAATTTCTCTGGCTCAGATCCCATCGGATTACCTCCGCGCCTCGGCTCTCATGGACATGTCCACAGACATGCAGCCTCGGCCGCACCCTCCAAATCCTCTCTCTGAGTGCCTCACAACCAACTGATCGCCGGTCGCTGCGTTCGTCTAGGTGGTATTTCGGGGGGGTGTGTGTGAGCAGGATGTCGGTGTCGAAGGGTATTTTGTCCCAAATTTGCTGAGCTTCGGAGGAGGAGTAGCCGAATGCCCACATATCTTTTGCGGGACTGAAAGGAGAGCCGAAGATCTTGAATGTTGTGCGGGGTCCCGGATGCCGGCGCAGGGTTATTGTTGCTGATTCGTGGTCGAGGTAGATTAGGCGAGGGTCTGGAGAATTGGTGAAGAGTGCGAGGCATGCTGCAGAGTCGGCAGGAGCGGCGTGGAAGTAAGAGGAGTTTCGGGCGTAGAAGTCTGTGTCGAGGGTAATGTCGTGGTTACCTGGGTTAACCAGTTAGCTGTATCGATTTATGAATATGAACCGGTTTGCATAGACATACCAGCAACCACAATCTTCACCTCAAAGTCTGCTTCCTCAATCCATTTTACTGCCTTCTGAAGTTCCTCGAAGGTGCCTTGGTTGGTGAGGTCGCCAGCGTGGATGAGCACGTCGCCTGGGGGGAGCTTGAATCCTCCTCCTGGGAAGGAGTTGTGTGTGTCTGATATGTAAACAAATCGTGTACGTCGTGTTTTTTGTTTCGGTGGTTGGAAGGAGGGTGATGGCCCTTCATCCATTTCCTTGGTCGTCGACTCGAGTCGCGCGATCGTACTGTCTTTCCGGGTAGTTGCAGAGCATTTCCAGTTAACCGATTAACCAATTGTGTTTCGTCTGCGTATACTTTTGAAGTTGAATGGTCTTGGTGTTGTTGACCTCGATCCAACAAGGCTACGCCGGGGGCGGACTATCAATGATCCCGAGACTATCATTAGCTTACATCCCTGTCGCCTACTCGGCGGTAACATCCAGCCCATGCAATCTCCAGAACAGAAAGGAGGCAGCCGATCCTCAATCTTTGTTGTCGTCGTCGCCAAAACCCCCCGCGCCGTAAACAATACCATTGTCGACAGTGAAGAGAGCATGTCGAGATAGCTTCATTGTGAATGTTTCTGCCAGAGGTTTGGAGCACCAAAGAGACACCAGCACCACTCACTAGACCGCATCAAATTCCACTTCCGTGTCGACCCTTATCCCAACCTCATTTCCCACCAAAACGCGTAGCGATTTGACCACGTCCTTACATCTTCGACACTCCTTGCGCACTCTCCTCCGCGCATATAATACTATACTTTGTGACGAAAAGTCTTTCTCAACTGCATCATCGATCGTACGAGGGTCCATTCTGCACCCCCCAAACCTTATCCACTGTCTCGGAATCCGATCAAGCTCTATTCGGACCACGAGAGTAACACCTCCCTACATCACGTGGGACGAAGCGATTCCAGAAATCGGCCGATATTCCTCCTTCTTGTGCTATCGATACACTGCACGAAACACCCACCGTCTCATCCTATAGCCTTCTCTTCGTCGCACGAAAAGAGGAGAAGGAGAAGCGTATCTCCTCCCAATGGCTGCGGTATCCGCACCGCAAGCCACTGGCAGTGCGCTGACTCCGCCAACGAGCTCCCACAGCAACTGGGACTTTGCTGTTCCAAATGGTAACGAGGTATGTCCTCTGTAATACTACCTTCTGGTGTCAGCAGGATCAGTCCATGCTGCTTGTGCCCAAACGTCCCATCATGTCTCACACTGCAACGCCATCGAAGAGCTCTAGCTAACGTCTTGTTTGCAGGGCATATACACTTCCAACGAACGTCTCCCTTACGCTAACGATCGCAACCGCATGGCAGCGACTGCTTCTAATAATACCCGCCGACGGCCGAACCGCTCCAACAGCCATGATCCAGCGCAACAGCTTGGTTTGCCTACACCTCGCACAATTACGCTCACTAATGGAAACTCAGTGGACAGCTATGTAGAGCTACACTCAGGCAGCAAGTCTACTACAGCCTCCATTGACCATGGCGAGGGACTAGCGGAGCGCAGACAACGCGAGTCGTTCATCCAGCAGAATGATAAGCAGAGGAAGAGACATTCCGTTGTACTTGGTGATCTGATCAGCACCGTTATGACTTTGGACAAAGACGATCCGGGATGGATTCACAGAGACAAGTTGGCACAGATTGAGAACAGGGAGTTGCAGGCCGCTGGTATCGTATTGCCTCGTAGCAGAGCATATTCTAGGACCGGAAGAAGCTCAAGGAGCAGAGAGACGTCCGCGAATGGCATGGAGCGACAGGATAGAGGACAGATTGTGCAGAAAAGACAGAGGATAGAAGTCCCACCACAGCAAGAGGAGCTCGACCAGGAAAGCAGTATTGATGCTGAGGAGAAAGCTGCTTGGGATCTACGCACACAGGAGGAGATTGAGGCGGATGAGAGGAGAGGTTGGATCGACTACAGCACACTCTCTAAGAACGCTTCCAAGATCCCTATCAATATGATGTCTCCGGCGCCCGTCCCTATCAACTACCTCGAGCGCGATGCACCGATACCACGCCAGAAATCCGCTGTATGGGGCAACGATTCCGTCACCATCGAATACCCAAGGCCACAACCCAAAAAGGAGTCAGCACCAACATCGGAGCCGGTCAAACAGGAGTCAGCCAAGGAACAACAACCCATGTCTTCTGGATCGAAACGACCAAATGCCAAACGTACGCAATCTTCGCCTGACAAGCAAAAACTCCCAACCCATGGATCTGGACCTGGACCGAATGGACAAACTGACCGTAAACCCTCAGGACCCCTCAAAAAGACACCACCAATCTCGCATTCCTCATCCACTCGGCCCAGGACCAGAGGAGCAAGTGGATCGATATCTAGACCTACGACGAGAAGTGGAGAGGTTAAGAGACCAGAGGGTGACCCGCCGTGGTTGGCGACTATGTTTAAACCGGACCCGAGGCTTCCGCCGGATCAGCAGTTGCTCCCTACTGTGGCCAAGCGACTTCAACAAGAACAATGGGAGAGAGAAGGCAAAGGGGGAACAGCGTACGACACCATGTTCAGGCCACTGAACGACGAAGAGCTGCGGAGACAGGAGTTACCTCCTTCGCCGACGAAGGAGACGGCGCCCGAGACTCCGGCGAAGGAGGAAGGCCAAGGAGAGTGGCCGCTCAGGAGTACTCAGGATAAGAACGAGAGGCCAGGTACGGCGGGTGGGTATTCGACGATGCCGAGGATATCTACTGTTCCTCTGATCCAGTCCCCTCCAGTCAATCAGGCACAACAACCACCAAGGAGAGAGGTGGAGGTTATGCAGGTCGAGGAGGAGACGAAGAACGGTGGCTGTGGATGTTGTATCGTCATGTAGACGACCGCGGCGGTCTTTTTTCATCTCGAGGCACTCAACATTAAGAAGTCCTGTAGATGCAGGCACGCCCATTTGGCGTTGTACATTATTTTCAATACCGGCGGTTTCGAGGATCAAGAGCACCAGCACACTGTAAGGCACCGCCAAACACTACCATAACGAGCTACACAAACACACTAACCACAAGTAAATTGGGTTGGATAGCTGACGCTGCTGCTTCATCGCCACTCCGTGTCACACACATCACACGACGACACGAATTTCCTTGCGCTTCTTTTGAAAGTCCGATAGTGGGACGATGTTAGTATATTTTAGTGCAGATAAGATTCCCAGAGCCCGAGTCAAGGGTAGTTTCCTTGAAATTTAAGGCGTTTAGCGTTGCATTAAGAGAACGAGTGGGGGGCCGAAAGCTGACAAAACCGAGAATGAACGCCCAAATGGGGAAGAGAGGACAGATGTGTTTCTAGAGGATAGAGAAAAGCATATAGTGCTGCTCGAGATCAATTAACGTGAGGCAGAGCAGAAGGGGGTAGTAAATATAAGATCGTGGAATATGCCTCCCGCCTCTCCTGGTTAAACCGACTAACCATCAGTCAACTGGAATCTAACCGTGCCCAATGCTTTCCTCAATTCCTCAATTTGGGCGTAAAACTCCACCTCCCAGTCACCCATGTTCTTTTCAGAGGCCTTCAACAGCTCATGCAGAATTTAAGCCGCAGGAGGAGCTCGATTACGAAACCTCAGCCCTGGATTTGATCATGGAGCACAGCTTACAACAGATGTACGAATCTTCGGCAGAGAAATCGTCAAACAAGGCCAAAGGTACTGGCTCAGAGGAAAAAAATGCTTTTTATGAGGGTCTCCACAAGGCCCTTGGTCACGATAGTATGGATGTTCAACTAAAGTTGTATTCGCATGCTGAATGCAAAAAGAGACCTGAATATTGCAACACAAATATTGAGTGGCGGCCAGACATATTATTAGAAGGTGGGAAAGAGCAACACTGTGAGAACCTGCCGAGGTTTTATGGGTAGTTTACGGTTGAAACCTTTACCTTTCCTATGGAGGGTGTCACTAAGCTGGCGTGGTGGGAGGGAGAAGTTGTCTGCCATGACCCTCGGCGTTGGAGCTTATTGCAGTTTATCGTGGATCCACCCACGGATGAAGAAGAAGGCGACACCTCCGAGGCCATTGCGCCCTAGATCGCATCGGAACAAGAGTACCCGTATAGGTACAAAGACGAGAAATGAAAAGAGTATATTGCCTCAAATATATCTGAGAGCTACGAAAGAGTTGGGTTTCCACCTTAAACACACACACATACGAAACGCATCGCCACGGAACAAACACTCCCCCGTCTCACCTCTTCCTCCACTGCAACTAACCCTTCTTATCAGATGCTCAGACCCGATTTCCAAACCGAAGCCACCTCATTGGTCCAGCTACCGATCCAGTGCCTGACTCTGGCACATCTGATAATACACGCCCCTCTTCTCCACCAATTCCCTATGTGTCCCCTTCTCCAACACTTTTGCTCCCTTTCCATCTCCTCCTCCACCCAACACGAGTATCACATCTGCGTTCTGGATTGTTGCCAGCCGATGAGCGACCACCACCATCGTTCGCCCTTTACCTGCTTTCTTGAAGGCTTGCTGTATCAAACGCTCTGACTCGGAGTCTAGCGAGGAGGTTGCTTCATCCAAAAGGATGCATACAGGAGAACGAATAAGGGCGCGAGCAATGCTTAGTCTTTGCTTCTGGCCACCTGAGAGTGCGACGCCTTTCGAGCCTATGTCGGTATTCAGTCCCTCAGGAAGGGATTGGATAAAGTCCCAGATCTCCGCACTCCGGCACGCAGCCTCGGTACTTTCATCGCTCGCTGCCGGTGAGTCCTCAGGAACGCCAAGCAAGATGTTCTCCCGTAAGGTACCTTGGAAGAGCGTAGCTTCTTGAGCAACAAGGGAGAAGAGGCGGCGATAGGATGAGAATTCGATATCGTAAACGTTTTGGCCATCGAGTGTCAGGCTACCAGAATCGATCTTGTAGAACTGCTCCAGCAGACTGATTATGGTGGACTTGCCACAACCCGATGGACCGACCAAGGCTGCGAATTGGCCTTTCTCAATCTTGATGTTGAGGTCTGAGAAAACCGGTTGGTTGCGGCCGGCGTATGAGTAGTTGACGTTTCGGAGCTCGATCTCGACTCCGCCTTCAGCCTGAACCTCCCTGCCCTTACTCTTCTCTCCGCCCTCTCGTAGTGACAAGATGCGATTTGCAGCAGCCCGTGTCTGAGCCATATTCGGTCCATAGGACATCCACATCCCCGCCGCCTCAGAACCTTGGATGATGGCGTTGTAGATGATAAACCACTGCTTCAAGCTATACTCCTGCGCCGCGATCAACTTTCCACCATACCAGAACGTAAGCGCCATGCACAACATGCCCACACTATCTGAGAGCGCGAAGACAAGGGCCGTGTATCTCGATTTTCTCTCAGAAGCTCTGACATGATTGTACAACAGCCTCTCATACCTCGCCACGATCATATCCTCAAGCGTCATACTTGTCACGGTTCTTACGGCACCAAGTGCTTCCGAAGCGAACTGGCTACTCTCAGCAAAAACCTTAGCCATCATCTTCTCAAACACAATCTCAAACCTCACTCTATAATACCCCGCTGTGAGCGTGATCGGCAGCGCAGAGCACAACGCCACAAGTGCCAATTTCCATCCCAGAACCAAGGCGAGAATGGCGCAGGCGATGACGGAGATCATGGCGATGTACATCATGCCCATATTACTCCCCATCAACTCTTGTAGTTGCGTGGGGTCGGAACCCAGACGAGCGATGAGGGAGCCGGCGGAGTTCTCTTCGAGGTCGAAGAAGGAGATTGGTTTGTGGACTACGCCTTCGAAGTATTGTTGTCTATAAGTAGAAGCGACGTGGACGGAGAGGTTATTGGATGCGTAGGCCATTAGTGTATAACTCACGCCAACACCGATGCATGCATATGTGAGGGCGAGGGCCCAGAACGCGCTATCCTTCTTCATCCCTTCGTAATCGTCACGGTTGGATTTGGGAAAGGGGTTATCAGAGAATACGTTGATGGTGTTGCCGAGAATGTAGGAGAGGACTGGGACGGCGAGACCGCCGCCAAGAGAACCGAGGACGGTGAGGAACATCCAGTGGCGATAGCGATTTTGCTCGATTATGAGTCTGCCGAAGCTGCGGAGGAGACCACGCTTTTGGTATTTCGTCTCCTCGACAGCTGATTCCTGACTCTTCTCGAGGTCCTTCTCAGGCTCTGGATCGGAGACGGTCTCTTCCGCGGCGACTTCCCACTCCTTGGTGTCGCCCATCATGATCTGTTGTGCATTGACGAGGTTGTGGTAGACACCGTCGTTAATGCCGACTAGCTCGTCATGTGTGCCTTGTTCCACAAGTTTGCCATTTGCTACGACCAAGATATTGTCGGCTTTCTTGATAGTGGAGAGGCGATGAGCGATAGTGATAGTCGTGCGGTGCTTGGCCACTCTATCCAATGCAGCTTGCACAATCCTCTCACCTCTCACATCGATGCTACTGGTTGCTTCGTCAAAAATGAGAATATTCGGTCGCTTAACAATGGCTCTTGCAATAGCCAATCTTTGGCGTTGGCCACCTGAAAGTTTCATGCCCGAATCGCCAACCAATGTGTCATAACCTTTGGGCAGGCGAGAGGTGAACTCATCGGCGTACGATTCTCTGCAGGCATCCTTCACAAGCTTCCGCTTCGTGTCTTCATCCTCTGCCTCCCAGCGGGTGCCAACCAGTCCGTAGGAGACGTTCTCGTAGATTGAGAGGTTGAAGATGAAAGGTTCTTGTTGCACAAGGCCAATCTGTGAGCGCCACCATTTGAGGTCGAGGTCTTTGAGGTCAGTGTTGCCGATTCGGATTATGCCTGAGAGCTTGACCTTCTCTTTCGGTTCGTTCTCTTCGGCTGTTTTCTCATTTTCATCCTTAGGCTCTTTCTTGACAGACTTGAAGGCGGCCGGTTCCTGCGAAAGCCCGTACCACCGCTCAATGAGCCCAACAACAGTCGATTTACCAGAGCCTGAGGGCCCGACGATGGCTGTTAGCTTTCCTTTCTGCAAAGTAACGCTGAGCCCATCCAGGACCTTTATGTGCGGCCTAGTAGGATACGCAAACGTTACATCCTCAAAAGTGATATCCTCCTCCACACTAACATCAGGTTCTTTGAGACCCTCCTTACTCATGACTGGCATATCGATCTTCTCAAAGAACTGTCCGGCGGCCACACCAGCCTTGGAGGCCGAGTTTAGTGGACTAATAATAGATCCTAAGCTCATAATCATCAAGAGAACACTCATGATGACGATAAGTATGGCCCCGACGTTGTCAACATGTCCATCAAGATACAGTTTCGTGCCGAACCAGAAGGCGAGGGCGTTGGATCCGAACATACAGAAGAACATCGGCCCCAGCTGGAAGCCAAAGACTTTGGACTCCCTCAACCCAAATTTCTTGGCTTGTTGCACGAAATTGTTATGCCTAGTCGCCACCCTCGATTCAGCGCCACAAGCATGCACCATCCTAATACTCGATATCGTCTCACTTGCCACCGTCGTTGCCTTCCCATTACTCTCCTCAAACAGCTTATGCAACTCCAAGAACGGGCCCAGCGTCACACTAACAATCAACAAACACGCCACCAACGCACTACTGGTCGCCAGCGTCAACTGCCAAGAGTACACAAAAGCCACTATTATACTCCCCATAATAAGAGCGGTAAATTGGACGAGACTGCCTAGTTTGTCGGTGATGCCTATCTGCATCACATTCGCACCGCCCGTGATGAAGTTTGCGGCCTCGCCTGGTGATAGCAGGTCGAGAGAGGAGATGGATTGGGAGAAGAGGGCGCGGATGTAGGTTAGTCGGATCTTGGAGGACAGACGGGTACCGACGCGGCGGAATGTGTACATGCTTATGTAGACGAGGGTGAGTTTGGCGCTGAAGAGGTAGACGATATATAGCCTGGTAATTGGTTAGGTAGATGCCAAAAGAAGAAGGGTGGTTAGCGTTACGTACGTATTCTTGTTAGTTGAATCAGTAAGTTGCTTCAGAACTCTAGCAGCATCCTCTGGGGTCGCACTGCTGGTGTCGATCTCGCCCATGCTGAAGTTGCCGACTACTTTGCCGAACACGATGTTCATGAGCGGCATTGTCTAAAGCATATCAGTCAAATGCTCGCGTTGTTCCCACCAAACTCCACTTACAATTCCACCACCAATGCTAGCCAGACACCCAATCACCAAAACCACAACATCGATCCTCTCACAATAAGTGAAGATGCGGAAGAAGTGCCTCCAGTTGTTCACTGATGCCTTGTCCTTCTTCTCGTCCTTCAGGTCATCTTTCTTGTCGGTGGCTACATCAATGACATTGTCGTTATGGGGACCTCCTGCTACAGTGGGCACCACAGAGATCTCAAAAGCCGTCGCTGTGGCGTTTATGTAGACGGCAGCGGCGTCGACATTTTTATCTTTCTCGTCGTCCATGGTTGGAGGTTTTCACATCATTCCGCTGAAATGGTCGATGAAACAGCTGATGCTTAAACGATTGTCGTCCGCCGCGTCGTCGATATGCAAGTGTTGACGTCCACCAAAGATTTCGCCAAGCTCTTGGTGGCCGTGCCGCAGCCAATGTCATTTGTCACTAATTACCCCAGCTTCTGAAGATCTGGAGATTGTTGTTGTTGTCGACAACACCAAGTATGGTTTGGAATGAATCGCTTTAGCTGACGAATCAATTGGTATCAAGCTAATTTCTTCAGGATTGGAAAATGAAGCGGCAGAATGGAGTATTTACGAGAAATTATCGACAGGGTACGTTTCTTGTTGCCTTATCATCCTCGGATTCACGTGTCTTACTAAGAGATCGTGACCTGCACCTGGTGGAAGGGCGAAGGCGGTTAGGCGGAATGAGGATTGCCCCGGCCGAGAAATTATGCTCGTATTGTCGTACACGCGAAGTATAGGTATGTTGGAGTTGACAAACGACAGAAACGCAACTTATTATTGGCTGTCCATAGAGTCATGGTGGCGCCCAGGGACACTTGAAAGCAGACCACCCATGCAAGTGGCGAAGGTATACAGAGCATCGCAGCTTCAAAACTGTTGGCCACGTCAAGGTAGAGTTCGTTCCAACGAAGTCGTGAGGCAGAAATTGGCCGCGCAACACATCAGAAAGCATGATTGCATTTGCGGAAGACGATTACAAATAAGAGCCACACGCGACCGAAGACGAGTATTAATGATAAATATACAATGTAAACTTTTAAACGAACTAATATTCAGCTCAACTCTAAAGGAGCGCTTACCATCCACCTCTTAATACACATATCTGAAGCTCTTGTTCTCCTTATCGGTCTGGTTAGCCCACTTCTTAACATCATTCGACTCTCCATCACTCTCAACGACCGCCTGTCTGGCATCCTTGCGCTTATTGGCGAAGAAGTAGTACGCAAACAGCAAAGCGGTGACCAAGGCGCCAGCACCCTGAGTAGCCATGACGGTGATCTTCGCTGGCACGTACAACGGTGCGTCTTTGGCCTGGAAGGTTTGAGGACCGATAATGTTTCCAACACTGAACGATCCCGCAATGAGCGCGGATGCGACAACTCTCTTCGTTTGACCAGCGCAGTTCGCGACGGTCCACTGGTAAATAATCACCAAGGTAGCAACAATAGCGTTAACCATATATATACCAGCCAACAAGGTAGCACGGTTCGTGCCGAAGGACATGAGACCGCCACCCAGCATGCCAGGCACGCAGCAGGCAATGATCCAGAGCCAACGGTTGGAGGTGTGGCGGACGCCGAAGCCGACGACGAGGGTGGAGATTATGGAAACGATACCGGAGGGGGTGTTGAGGAGTGCGGATTGGGGCTTGGTGAAGCCGAAGGAGGATATGAGGGTTGCGGAGTAGGTTGTGATGACGCCGGAAGAGATGGAGATCTGTTATATTAAAATTAAAATTGGGCTTGAAAGGTATGACGGAGGTGGGACGAGGGAGGCGGGAGGGTGACCAACCAAGATGGTAATAAGCAGCATGATGTAGATCTGAGCATCCAGCAATACCTCCTTGACATGCGACCACTTAAAAGTGTGGTTCTCGATACCGGTTTGGTTGACCGAAACGTGCTTCAACAGTGCGCGCTTCTCAGCTTCAGTAAGGAAAGTGGCCTTCATCGGCGTATCCGGCAGAATCCAAAGCGTCAAACCTCCAATAACACTCGTAACAACACCCAGCACAATAAACATGATCTGCCATCCATGGAGTCCGGCACCAGAAACATGCTGGAAACCGAAGGAGACAAACCCTCCAATGATCTGGCCGAGTCCGAGACCGCAGTACCAGAAGGAGAATCTTGGTGCTTGCTCGGACTTTGTGTACCATTGGGAAGAGATCAGCATGAGGCAGGGTGCGATGGCGGCTTCGAAGGCCCCGAGAAAGATGCGGGCAGCGAGGAGGGAGCCATAATTGAAGGCCGCTGCGGTGCAGGCTGTTGCGATACCCCAAAGGATGACGTTGGCGCCGAGCCATTTGGCGACTGGAACCTTTTGCAGAAAGTATCCTGGAGGTTGGAGTTAGCAGAGTAGAGTAGAAGGTTCGAGAAGAGGATAAGCACCGTTTGGAATCTCAGCAATCAGGTAGGCGATGAAGAAGGCGGAGGCGATGTTGGAGAAATTGTTGCCGACGAGTTTGAGGTCGCTGGTGATACCCATGACAGCAGCATACTACGTCAACCTTTAGATGGCTTCTTGTTCTCCCCGTCCACCATTACATGTGGTCTTCGCTTCGAGAGATACTTACGTTGATCATAACCTTATCAATAAACTGCATCGTGTAACACGCAAACATAATGGGCACGATCCTCCAATCAACCTTCCTCCTGAGCGCAACCAAATCAATGGCATCAGCCTCCGCATCAACGCCTCCCTCAGAATGAGTGTTCATGTAGATGTACGCCTTGTCAATATCTTTCTCGTTGGCGACTGGTGCGCCATCGTGGTGGTCCATTGGGTTGTTGAAGGACTCTAGAGAAAGCGCACGGTCGTCCTTGGAGTCAACGACGACCTCTGGAGATGTCGAGGTGTGAACCTCTTTCTCGTTGATTGAGCCTACCATCTCGAACGTATTCACAGAAGTATTGTGATCTTCGGTAATGGGCAATGGAGACAGAGGAGGAAGAGAGTTTGGGAAGGAGATATGGATTCAGGGATGATGTGACAGATATAAGAACTAGCCAAGGAAGCGTCGTTCATGCAGCTGGCGAAGTGTGCTCCTGACAAAAGCCCTGATGCCTCCTTATCCTCCGTGTTGGAGTCATTGGCGCCGTAGGGTCCATTGAATGGCTTGGCTGGATGCAGCTTGCGAGAGCTCCTGAGGAGGAGAAACCTTGAGGATTGCATCGGCCTAAGAGAGCCTAATGCAAGCCATGTTCAACAAGGAGAATTTATGGAGGCTAGAGGAGAGTTTTGATCGCTAGCGCATGAATAGCGGGACTCTATGGAACAGGGTAACGGAAGAACACGACAGACGGGGATCACAGCTTATCTGGAGGGAGCGTGGGTACCTCGTGGAACGCATGCCTGATTTTGCCGAGATGAACTGCCGCCCAACGGCACAAATGGTGAGGCAAAAGGTGTGCTTCGATTAGATTTACGAATGATGACTTGCACAACTGCTGAGGATGAAGCTCCCGGCGGTTCGAATTGAGGAGGTTTGGAGATGTGGAAGAAGCTGCTAGCGAGGACTGCCGCAATAGGCGCACAAAATACGGAGTACCGGTCGTTGATGAAGTGCCGCCACCACGCCCTTCGAGCTTCCGATGTTTCAGATACTCCTGTTGGAATTTTCTCAATAACTTTTCCCACCGTTCTGATGGTTCTGCGTTGTGAATTTGTGACATGTCTTCCTGTCAGCGGGACGGGAAACAGTTGGCGGAGCGTAACGGTCGCCAAAACTGCCAAGCCTCCTTTTCCCTCTCCAGGCGAAGCCACAATGTTTTACGACGGGAGGGGTGCGCATAACAACTCACAGATCGACTTCTCGTTTCGCACCTCCACCCGCATCACCAACTTCTTCAACGGCCAACAGATACTCGTAGCCCGGCGCTATTGCGGCCACGACGCTCTAGTCCAACAGCTCTTCCCTACATTTTTGCCTCTAGCAGCAATATGCTGTTTTTTTAGCAATCCGTTAGCAGGTCGCGAATCGTACGAGATAGCCGGTCGCACTGATCGTTCCACGGTTATGCCACACCCTTTCGGCACCTGTCAATGTTGCGGATCGATCCGGATGGTTGGCGACGGCCTCTCAGAATCGACTTTTATGCGGATGTTGGCCCGAGGAGTCCGGACGATGGTTGTTCATGGAGACTGTTGGTTCTGCCACCTGTTTTGGTAGATGTCACCTCGATGTATAGCGGGGCAGCTCACCGGGGCACTACAACCACCACTGTTCAGCGGCTTCAGGGAGCGTATTACTGTTCACCAGTAACCATCACACCATTTGGATTTTGACAGCAGCCACAGAAATACCTTCTTCGACACCGCTTGTTCGACCCTCCTTTCCGGCCTCTCAGCCGCCACAATCAGTCAATGGTCATTCGTAACTTGCTCGAGTGCATACCTTTTTCAGTGGTTGACAAGGTTCACATGGCTCGGCACGATAAAGTCATTTATAGACCCTGTTAGTACTGTCTCACACAACAATGCCCTTAAACGCTAAGCTGCGCATTAACTGCTCAGCATTTCTTTTCTGGACGACAACTCCACTGCACGAGCAAGGCGCCAGCAGCAAAATTATAGTGGTAGCCACAGGGTCGACTCCGTATCCAGTCAGAGGAGGATTTCAAGAGCACGGATAATGTTGAACGGTGTGATTTCTCTTGCTGAACCGGTTTCCCAATTTGCACAATTGCTGCCAAAATTTATTCCATGTCCGTGCTTCTTTTAAACATCAACCGTATCTCAATCTCTGAAGTTGCTTTTCGTCCACCACGAAAAGCACCTGTTGAGGAGACTTCACTTCTACGTCCACCATAGCCTAAAAGGGAGGTTTCCGTGTCTGCCAAGTGCTCGTTTATGTTCCTGCAGCAGTTGATCCCTTCTTTCAATGCACTGTTCAGTGCGAGTAGCGTTTTCTGCCCAGTTCTTCAGATCCTTCGAGCCTGTCTCACCCATGCCACTGGCCATCGAGCACCAGCAGACACTGAGATCTCTTTTAACCAAGCGGAAACGAGCCATGATCCGCACCTTCAGACCCACCGCCTGCTCTCGGCCACTTACAGTATATCAATTCAGCAGTGGACTCAACCCTGGCTCCATTAACAGGAGGGTCGTCAGAAGTCTAATGGCACGCATTGTCTTTCATGCGCCCAAATTGGAAATGGAGACACTTCTGTAACCGGCACGTCGGGTGCTGCTGCGTACGGAACAATGGCAAGATGCTCCGCTGCAGCCAAAGGATGATCATGAAGCAGGATCCGTGCAAGAGGATGACACCTGTTGATGCCACACTTGGTATGGAAAGGGGAGCGCAAAGCTCAATCGAATGATCGACACTTATATACACGGCAGTCAGTGTCCAGTCTCCACGAGTAGAGGAACATTTTGCTTCCTAGAATCAGTCTAGCTGCCGCTTAACCACACTACGCAAGCTCCACCGATCGTTGAAATTTTGATGCTCGATATTGACAGATATTGCATCGAGCTACCGCACCATCGCTCGCACTCATCAGGACTGATCCTCGATCAACACGGGCAGTGAAGCCCAGACCAACAAAAACACTAATACGGCACTCCAGAGATGGGAAATTGGGTGTACAATGTGACGCCTGAGGTCAACGAAAGATCGCAATGGCCTCTCATTTTAGCAGTCTGCATCGTCTTGACGATTGCTATGTGTACGACCGTCGGACTGAGGGCATATACGAGAGCCGTCATCCTCAAAACAGTTGGATACGATGATTGGGTCACCCTGTTCTCTGCAGTAAGTCCACCACCGGGCCAACTACGTGCAACCAAGCAATTTTCTAAGAAGCTATAGTTATGCGGCATCATCTACGCCGGCACCTCGATAGGCCAAACCCGCCACGGTTTGGGCCTCGACCTGAAGGACCGTCCAACCGAAAACCTAAACACCTATTCTATAATCAACTTCGCCGGACGCCCCTTCTACATGGCCGGCATCACCGGGTTCAAAGTCGCACTCTGCCTTTCCTACCTCCGCATACTGTCGCAACACACCCTCAACTACCGCAAGATTGTCTGGGTGGTGCTGGTCACCTGTGCCCTCTCACATCTCGCTGGGACACTCGTCTTGATCTTCCAGTGTAAGCCAGTGCAGAAATCATGGTTGCCGAGGACTGAGGGGACTTGTCTGCGCAACGACATCACTTTCTATGTCTTAGCCGCCATCACGATTCTCTTCGACTGCATTATCTTCGTTTTGCCCATTCCGATATTGGTGGGCCTCCAAATCAACAAAAGACGCAAGGCGGGGTTACTTTGCGTGTTTATGCTTGGAATATTCACGACTGTTTGCTCGGTCATGCGCATGGTGCAGATTATCACTATTTCGGCGACTGGAAATTCGACGATGCTGGTGCTTTGGGGAACTATTGAGTTGAATGTTGGCGTAAGTCCTGTCCTACTTCCAAGATCCGTGAGCTCTTTTGCGAGCAGTTACATCATGGCCGTGGCTAACACGACCCTCCAGATCCTCTTGACGTGTATCCCTACCCTAACCCCTCTATTCACCTACTTCCGCGAAAAGAGCTCCCGCCACGGCTACTACTCCAACAACCGCTCAAACAACCACTCCGTGCCACTAAAACCCCGCGGCCCAGTATCCCGCCTGGCATCACACAACGCCGAGCCATGGAAAGAGTCTCGCCTCGACAGAGACTCTGACGACAATGATTCCCAGAGGAAAATTGTTAGGGATGAGACAGGAACGACTACTATGGCTTATCCTGGCACACCAGGCTGGGATGGAAAGGGTTTCGGTGCTAAACATGTGAAGGGTTCGCCGTCGGAGGAAGGGATCAGAGCGACTACGACTGTTACGGTTGAGGTTGCTGAGGAGAGCAAAAGTCTGAGTAGTGGTGGAAGTGTGAGAGGGAGAAATGAAAAATGGAGAGGTGCGCCTTGAGGGGGAGAAGGAGAGGTGATTCGAGGCTGAAAGTGAGGTGGTCGTATGTTGGGGCGTTGTTATGAGTTGTCACTCAAGTATATTTATTTCGTTCGACTGTATAATTATCCTATGTTCGATAATTGGAAGGTATATAGATTATTTCTTTTGTTTAGATGGGAGGGAAAACTTGGTTATATTTTGGAGCTTCAATCTGGAGCACTTCTCCGTGTGACCCTGTTGGCTGCAACTGACAAGAGAACATACTGTGGTGGAGGCGCTTATCGTTTGCCTCGGTCTAGAGGACGTGGTTCTCCACCGGACCTCCACTTGTCTCACAATGTCCAGACAAGATCGCCATCTCCGTTTTCCATAGACCTCGAGCCTCCATTGGCTATAACTGTTCATCGGCAATCCGCTGAAATCATCTTGTCAACATTTCGCGATTGTGTCAAGCTTCATGATTCCACGATGGGGATCACTGTTTATCGTTTGCCTCCGTGATTCTAAAGTGGTATCCTCTATTCATCGCCCCACTGCCCTCCAGTAAAGCATGATTTTCAAATGCACCTCTGCTGGGGCATCATCCCTACATCATTAAACCGCCGTTAATCTCTTTATCGCCGTCTTGTCATGATTTGACAATTCAATCTGCTTGGCATCACTCCACTCCTCTACCCATTCTCCACATCATCAAATGTTTTCCAATGTTGTGATTACCGGAAGTGTCGTCGATCTGTATGTCTTTCCAGGGTAATTTGAATCCACTTCGTTCTATGGAGACTTCATCCTTCAATGGCGGCTAAGCTTCAAAGCTGACTTGGTGCTTCGTATGCGAGTGCTGTGCTTTGATGTTGGGGGGTGTTGATGCCCCATTTTCTGACAAAGTCGCGTAGCTGCTTTGATGATGGGCTGTCAGCTAAAACTCGACAGATCTTTCTACTGTAACGCTTCACTGAATATTGAACTTATGCTAGAGAAAGCCTCACCCAGGCCTCACCGAGTCATGCCGCCATTTGGCGGCGGACGGCGTGAATGCGTTGTTTTGGCAACCCCACAACGTTGCCCTTGCCCCGCTCGGGCCGCCTCCCGGAAGTCCCCTACCCGAGCCGAAATGGAACGCTTGCTAGCTGGGACGGCTGAGGAAGTTTCTCCGTGTTAACTGCACGCCTGTCTCCATTGTTCTCTATTGATGCTCAGACGCAAGCTCCATACGTCCAGACACGACCCTCAATTTGCAATCTAGAACTGAGACAATTGTGGCATATTCCGTAAGCTGAAGCCACTCTATTACAACAGAGAAACAGGGTATCCCGTAATGTCTTCACTACGAGAACGCACGAGAAGCACGAGATGGGCAGACACGTGTAAACAACGAGGACGATCCAACATATTGCGTGAGAAGTGCGCTAGCGTGGAGTTTAGCACATCGATAGGGCTTCCAACAGATGTTCAGCGCTGATATCGCGTGGTAGCAGGGATTTCGGAGGCTTTATGCTGGGCTGCGCGTGGTGTGTTGGTTGCAATCGTCAGATGTGACAGCCCACAGTGCCGACATCAGCTTAATGTTGGTCCCCGGGCACCCTATCTACCCTATGAGCGACGCTGCAGGACGATAAAGGTGGTGTGGAGGGTTAAGCTGCCCTGAATATCTTCACCCCTCCAACTTTCTTATCTACGGTAATGAAGCTCTACTTTGTCACTCTTCGCTGTTCTTCTCATAGAGCAAAATCCTGTCACTTCCTTTTCTTCCACAATGTCACCGCCACCAGGAGACACCCACGAGCGCCTTCGCGCCAGGGACAACTCCTTCTCAAATGGCCAAACACCATCTTCCAGCAATGGCACCGCTCCTACTTCCACCCAACAGCCGGTCCTCATAATAGGCGCCGGCATAACCGGCCTCCTCCTCGCCCAGGCTCTCAAGTCCTCCACCCCACCAATCCCCTTCCGCATCTTCGAGCGCGACCCAACACCAGATCACCGAGGCGCAGGATGGGGACTCACCATCCACTGGGCGCTTGAGGACTTTCTGGGTTTGGTGCCAAAGAGCTTGCAAGATAGATTGCCAGATACGTATGTCGACCAGGCGGCGGTCGAGGCGGGGGAGAATGGCAATTTCTTATTGTATAATCTTGAGACGGGGAAGGAGATGTATAGGGTGCCGCCGGCGAGGAGGATGAGGGTTAGTAGAGAAAGACTTAGGAAGCTACTCATGACGGATATTGAAATTGAGGTTTGTGACTCTTCCTGTCTTACCTCACCAGTTGTTGGTCAGGGGCATGAGCTAATTTATGGTTGTAGTGGAATAAATGCATCGCCTCCTTCGACGACTCCAACCCCTCCAGCATCACGGCAACATTCGAGGATGGCACCAAAGCCGCCGGCAGCATGATGATCGGTGCCGACGGCTCTCGCTCGCGCGTGCGCCAACTTCTCTGCGGCGACGCTGCAAAGAACAATTCCCTGCCCATCCGCATCTTGGGTGCCTCGGTGCCATACACCCGCAAGCGCTGCGCCCCCATGCGCGCCCTCGACCCCTTCTTCTTCCAGTGCACCGACTCGCTCACCTCCGCCTTCCTCTGGTTCTCATTCCTGACCCAACCCCAACACTCGTCCGACCCAGGCGACGAGGTCGTGTGCCAGATCCTTGTTTCCTGGCCATACTGTGCAGGATTCAGAGGTCATGAGGAGGCTGTGGAGACACCGGAGTTGAATTGGCAGAAGCTGGAGTGGATGAAAAGTATCGCTTCCGGATGGAAGGAGCCGTTTAGGGGGCTGGTGGAGGATATCCCGCAGAGTACGGAGATTAAGGTTATTAATCTTGAGGACTGGGTGCCGGGAAGCGGGGGGATGACGTGGGATAATAGGGGGGGGAGGGTGACGTTGGTGGGCGATGCGGCGCATGCTATGACTATGTGTAAGTTCCTCTTTCTCGTATTTCTTCAATGGGAGTTTGCTAACAGGCTCTTATAGTCCGTGGTGAGGCAGCGAACCATGGCATCAAAGATATCACTTGTCTCTGCCGTGAAGTGTTCGCCTCCGGACCCAAACCGAACAAGGCTGGTATTGAGGCTTATGAGAACGAGATGATTCCGCGTGCGAGCTTGGCGGTGCTCAACTCGAGGAAGGCGTGCATGGATGCTCATGATCATAACTCGATTGATGAGCATTCGCCGCTGGTGGCGAAGAGGGCGGTGAAGTTTGAGCAGGAGCTTTTGAAACAGATGTAGTGCAATGTCGTCGTAGGGCAGAGCGGCTTAATTAGACTTCAGTGAAGCCCGCGGAACGCTCAAGGACTCTCCCGTTCTCTCCTAGAACCACTTCCTGATATTGTTTAGTTGGATCAACCGCGACCCTTTCGTATCAACCAGACATTGATTGAAAATCTACGATCTGCTAAGAGTCGTCCGAATTGCTGAAATTTAAGCTCAACCTAAAGTGCGTATTGTCAAACACTGTTTTGGGTGCAACTCGGTGTATTCGCGAGGGATGGCAGATCCTTCATACAACCAATCGAGTCACTTACGTAGGAGAGTTGTAGTTGCGGTCGAATATTACATCGCGGGCCATCGTCGTTTCCAGTCCCCCCAGGCCAGTCCTCCCACATATCCGGCCCCAGAGCTCTCTAGATTCGCCCTCAATTTTACCGTCGGACTCATCAGGGGCGTCTGTCTCAGTCATCTCTTGAAGGTCGCTGAGCAGCTCCGATCTGAGCTTGTGATCAATTCTTCCACTTCTTCATCATGTTCATAAATATTACACGTGGTCCAGCTCTCATACATCATGGGCATATGCTGCTCTATAATCATTTCCATCGTCTCGAACCAATCGACTTCTTGCGAACCGGTTTCCGAGTTGAATCCTCTTTCTGTCTGGAGAATTTCTTGAAGTCTGGAATGGTTGAATGCTGGAGGCTCGCTGAGCGGTCTATCGTTATCATGAATAGCTTCGTCTTCTTCTGTGCTTACTTGGCTTTCGTGTGGGGGCTGCTGCGCAACATCTACTTTTGATGATTCCTCTCCCAAAATCTCTCGGGAATTTGCGTTGTGGTAGGATGTCAAGCCAGTTTGGTGTAAAACAGACCTTCGGCAAGTGTGCTGTACGGCCATTTAAGGTTGTTGCTGCCGCTGCCCAACCATGTCTCTGACCCTAACCTACCGTGCCGACATGACGATAAGGTGATCTGACCATTCACTGAGAAGGTCGGATCTGGCGAGCATATCATAGTAGCTAGGCTTGCTGGTAGAATGTAGCTCGGGATTTATACCATCCTCAGGGTCCCACTCTGTGTCGACATGCGAGGATGAATCCGAGGCTGACAGGGCTATTTCGCAGCCACCAGGCCGAACGGAGAAATGCCTTTTGTCATCTTTGTCGTCGTTCTCTAGATGAAACTGTTCGTGGCGTGTACTGGAAGCGGCTGATGGTCAGCCGGTCGCCCCGAGCGAGGTGCACAAGCTAAGCGGGAGAGGCGGGGTCAGGTCTGCGAATGGGCTGAGCTGAGCTTCTATCTTCAGCTGTTTCATATCCCTCGTCATTACCGAGAGAACTTCAACCACATCTAGCCATAAAAACAACAGTCTTGTTAGAGAGCGGCATGAACCGTTGAACTACACCGATAACAATCAGAGACCAGATCGCCGAGAAGCCGCTTCGCCAAAAACGCTACTCGAAAACCGAGCTCGACGCCGAAGAGTGAGACATCCACTGTAGAATCGGCAAGCTTTAGTTTCCGGGAAAGGCTCTGGTACGAGCCGCCAGAGCTCCACTATTCCAATCTCGAAGTATGCGACGAAATGGCCAAAGAGCCCGAAGAATACTCCCACACACAGCGGCTGTTCGATTGGTCAACAGCGTACCTCGGTCAGAGGATGTCGAGGAAGAGATTAGTACTTTGTTTGGGGGGAGATTGCTGTTGAGTCATAAGCATAAGAAGTGTAGGAAGGAGCAGAACGAGGTTTGGAACGGATTTGATGCTCTGCTTAAGAGGCTGGGATAGAGGCCTGGAGTTGGAGTCGACCGAGAGGAGAACGCATGTGTGATTCGTGCTGTCGAGAGTAAGGCGGAATGCAGAAGGAGGCGTATGTCGTTGGCTCAGGAACCTGGAAGGCGTTGCCCAATCATGATGAGATTTGGATTGCTTGGCGACTATAAAAGAAAAGACCCGTCGGCCATCAAAAACATGGAGAGATGTCACAAGCACAGACGAGCCTAAACTCATAATGTAAGTTATTTTATACCTTGTCAAATTCTTCGTCCTCACGACCTGCCAACAGTGCCGCCATGAGTGGGCCATCTACCTTGCTATCTATTACCGACGAAAACAGTGAGACCATCGAGTGCTCAGGACCGAAGCCAGGTCCCGGCAGAGAGCAGCTTTGGACTTGCTGCTGCTGTGGGGAGACGCCGCTGGGCGCCAAAAATTACCCATGGTGCCGTAATTGCAACCATGAGATATGCATTTACTGCGAGATAGAGATAGAGTGGCATCCGGAATTGTCGTTTGAGTCAAGGTTGTATGGTGGATGTTGTGCTTCAAATACCAATGCGGATTTCGGAACTTTTAAAAATGCTTAGCAATTAGCGGTTCGGACGAGAAGGCGCCAAACTTAGCCTTGAACTTGTTTTGTCGGCTGGCTGAAAGTCTAACCACTTGCTAGCGGAGATTTGCGAGCGCAATAGAACGCCATGAACATATATGATAAGACGAATGGAGCCGAGTCCTGATGGTGCTTCACCTCCTTAGATGAGTCCTCATGGTTGGGTTGGTGAATGTTCTCGGACTTATGCACGAGCTGCAGCAGATTCTCATCTTAGAGATAGAGCTGATGTCAATTGGCCACGAGCATGAGTTTTGAGCCTCAACCACACCACCGGTTGCTAAGTGGTGACCGATTCGAGCCGGGCCAAGGTCGCTGAGCGAATCAGATCACCAGCCATGAGTCTCGCTAAATAAAGACTGCAGGATAGCAGGGATGACGAAGCGAGCTTCGGCTCGGATTTGACCCCTGAACCCTGAATGGTATGTGGCAATGGTGCTTACGAAGTGTGTTAAGAGCTCGTGAATCTTCAACATGGCGACAGGCGGAGTTTGACTATGACCTTTAGCAAACTCCTTGAGCTAATCATGTTGATTCTTGATTAGGAACACAACGTCAAGCCACGTTGTCTGATTTGGCCCGAGTAAATCGATCACTTTCCAAACCCTATAGATTGTTGGACCTGCTCAAGTCCTTCGGAATGGGCCTCACTAATGGCGTGACATTTCCCAAGTAGCGGACTCAAGCCAATATCGCTGAAGGTCACCCAAGGAGGTGGAAGGGTCAATGTCACGACTCATCCGAAGAGTACGGCCGCTATGTGTCAAATCTCGCATCTTCCAATGCAGGAGACTAAGGTCTAGGGAATCAAGACGACCCGGATGCAGCATGATTCGGGTGAGAACCAAACTGCCGAGACCGGTCGGGATGGAGGATAAGCGAGAGAGGACTGCTATGTTCATGTTGCTCTCATATCGTGGATAAGTTCTGATGAAATAATGAAGGATATGCTACCAACTTGGAAGGTCGTGACTGTCGTTCGAAATGTTGAATAATTTTCGTCATGCTCCATATAATGCTGGCTAATGCATGTGATGTACTCTGTGCACATCTATGAACCTAAACCTTTTTGCGGGTATATCCGAGCATGGCTGCTTCTTTAGGCCACCAGCGGCTACTTCGTCTTCTCTCCTCATCCTTCTTGTGCTTGAATTCTGGTTAGTTACTCGAAGCCAGTCGTTCAGCATAAACCATTAGCAACTGAGACCGCTATTCATCATACTTTACCCTTTCAGCCAACCATTTCAGTCCACTTATGTGCGAGCGGAGGCATTTCACACCAAGCTACGCCAACTGTACTCGGAGGGCTTTATGCGGCTAAACCGGGGTGCGGCAAGCATAAACGGAGCAAATGTCTTCCTCGTAATATCATATTTATCCTCTGAGCCGTTTCCAGTGCTAGATGGCGGCTTCTTTATGGCCCAAGTTCCCCTGAATGACCAAGGTTCGCGTCTGGCTCATGAGAATCAGCCGAAAACCTTGTTGATTTTCAATGCCAGTCGTGAACATGAGATCCACTGCTCGTTCAGCAAAGAGTGGATCGAAATAGCTTTGGTTCCTGATACTAATCCCAGCTTCTTCTGACGAGGTGGCTGTCTTTCGGACTGATCACGAGCCTCCGTTTTCAGGCTGCGCAGGGCAGACGGACCGTTACAGAACAGCTAACCTGTAACGGTGCCTCGTCATAGACTCCGGTTCATCCTCCTGTGGATGTTGTTTAGTCGTCCTACACAAGATTGTCGTCCGGCCGACCCACGGGACTTCCAGTCGGGTTGCCATGCAGGTATGCTTGCGCGGGTCATAGTGTTAAAATAGGCAATTGGGCAGAGCAGATAGCGAATGCAATTATTCTATGAAGTGTGTTTCTTCGCTACGTACTAAGAGATGTATATA
>RCNJ01000244.1_pt1 | contig 34717 bp, 26 predicted proteins | sample 2041171 | NCBI WGS metagenome assembly RCNJ01 (sample SAMN09708213, study PRJNA481090) | feces metagenome | biome: feces | host: Pygoscelis adeliae | place: Antarctica: Rookery Lake | collected 2010-03-01 | reverse complement strand
ACGCGCGGATCGACGTGGCAGAGGCAAGGCAGTTCAGCCAGGTAATCGAGAATGGGCTACAGCAATTGCTTGTATCAATGGGGAGGGCTGGAGTGTTCCTCCATTTTTGGTGGTTCAAGGCGTCAACCACCTCGCGAATTGGTATACTGAGGGCGGTCTTCCACACGACTGGGTCATCAAACCAACAAGTAATGGATGGACAAACAATGAGACAGGTCTAGAATGGCTAAAACACTTCGACAAACACACTACTGCTCGCGCAAAGGGTCCATATCGGATGTTGGTGCTCGATGGGCATGAAAGTCACGAATCGGCAGTTTTCCAGGAGTATTGCAAGGACCACAACATTATAACTCTCGGATTACCTCCTCATTCCTCTCATTTAACTCAGCCACTCGACGTTGGGTGTTTTAGTGTGTTAAAACGAGCGTATGGTCGTCAAATTGAGACCTTCATCAAAGCTCATATTAACCACATCACCAAGGTCGAGTTTTTCCTGGCCTTCTCAGCGGCCTACACACAGTCGATGACCGTCGCCAACGCCCAGGCGGGATTCCGCGGAACTGGCCTAATACCTTTCAATCCCCAGGCCGTGATTGTTAAGTTACGGACTCCTACACGTAGTGGAACCCCCGCTACCGACGCCGACCCTTGGGCCTCTCAAACGCCTCGCAATCCCGCCGACGCTCTTTTGCAGACAACTCTAGTCAAGAATCGAATCGCCAAACATCAAGGAAGCTCCCCGTCACCGATTTTTGAAACAGTTGCTGCATTAGCAAAGGGTACAGAGATATTAGCTCACCAGAATACCCTTTTGGCTGCTGAGAATCGTATTCTTCGACTAGCAAATGAAGCCCTTAGCAAACGCCGTAGGGCCAAAAAGTCTCGTGTTCGTCAAGGAGGTGCACTTACTGTAGAGGATGCATTGGACGTTTTAGCCCAGAAGGATGCGGAAGAAGAGGTTCGACGCGACAGACGCTCGAAGAGGGGTTTTCAGAATGAGGGGGAATCAACTGCGCGACGCTGTGGCATGCGCGAACTTGTCAAAAATATGTAGATATGCCTAGTTTGTCAGATCATGATTAGTTTTATTTAATTCTATGTGTTGTGGTGGTTTAATCGTGTCTTAAAGTGTTCTGCTAGTGGAAAAGTGCGCGGCTCGGTGATATGCGCGGCTCGGTGATAAACCACGTTAGTCACTTATGCACTCGACCTTGCGTGGAAAATGTCGATAACTCGGGTATGACGCACGCTGGTGTCTTCCGCATCTTTGATTTCAGCGGCGTGAGGTAAAGCGCTCCCTTCGAAAACGCTCTTGGGGTAAGCATATTACATCAGCTCTAACAAACGGTCCTCTTAAATGGCATAGGTAAAATCCAGAGTCTCAAGCGAGAACTGGGTCTAATATGTGCTATTTATATCCTGTCAGCTACTGATGTTCACCGGCCGCCACAAATAGATGGCTGGCGGCACCAGCCACTTCCATGTCGGTGGATGGGAACTCACGTGCAGTGTGATAAGAGCTCTTTCTTTGTTGACGCGCGTCATCGGTGCATTGAATATCGCTCAATAACATTGACAATATTTACTTAAGTGAACATTAAGTAGCGTTGGGATATATTTATATGCCATTACTGATCTGTTTCAGAAAAGAGTGTTGACTGTCACCTGGTTGTGAGGTACTGGCAGATGTAAACTTGTTCCTGGCAATCTGTGACGCCCAGCCATTTCGCCTCTCCAGCCGTTCCGTCGCACCCCAACATCAGGACCCAGCACATCTCTGGACCTCATCTACCACACCAATTCAAACTGAGCACAACATCAACTCTACCATCACGAACAGCAATCAATAGAAACCTCACCTCTCAGCGATTACCAATCTGATAACGAATACCCACAAAACTTTAGTCAAGATGGCGAACAGAGATGACCAGTACGACCCATATATCCCAGCTGGAGGGCACGGAGGCAATGCCGGTGGTGCAAGGAGGCCAGAGGACATTCAAGAGGTAAGCTGAGATTTAGCGCTTCGCAGCGCCGGTGCGCTCGCATATGGAGACCATGGGGGTAGCAGGAGATTTTCGGAAAGAGATGGAGATTGGAATATGTTATGGCCACCGAGGCCCATTGCCGACATTACACCTTCCACGGGCGAGCAAGCACACTCGAAAGCAAAACCTCAAGAGTCGTTTGCGTCACGAATGCAAGCTTCGCTCTTGGCGGTACTAGATTGGCTACAACACCAAGCGCAAGAGACGATGAGCCACGGCTGCCATGACACGAACAACAACACGAAGCTCGGACGACAGCTCGATCTTGGCCGCCGGTGCCAGTACCAAAATACCACACCTGAAGCCTGTGGGCCGAACGTATCGGCAACCTGTGTTTCCGGTCGCCAAACTGGCCGAACTGCGATGGGTGACCAAAAATAATGGATTGTGAAATTCCTGACGAAGGCCAATTTTGACAAAGCTCGGCGAAACTGAGAAGAGACCATGGAGCATATTGGACAAACCATCTAGGAAAGAGAGCAAGCTAACAAGATATGTTCAGGAGTTGAACGCGGCCACTGCCGCTATGCAATCCAACGTCAACAAGCTTTCCCAGCGCGGCGAGAACCTTGATGCCCTTCAGAACAAGACCGACACTCTCCAAGGCCACGCAGAAGGCTTCAAGCGCGGTGCCACCCGTGTGAGAAAGCGGATGTGGTGGAGCAACATGAAGTGGTGGATGTGGTGTATCTTCGGAGTTGCAATCCTGGTTCTCGTCATCGTTTTGTCCGGTATGTTACGATGCCACCCAGAATGCTGATTCGAGAGCTAACACAACTACAGTTGTTCTCACCAAGAACTAAGCGGACAGCGAACAACACTGATATGACCCAAGACGAACACATCAAGCAGTTGGAGCAGGGCGTGTCCGTCATAAGATACCACCCGTTACCTCGGAAGCACGGATGAGGCAACTGGACTTTATTATGGCCTGTAGCGATGAGGAGTTTGCAAATTTGCTTTTTTGTTTCTTTGCTTGTATTGTCGCTAGCAAGCGGGAATGAGCGCTACTACGCTCGCTGATGAATAGCTACGGCTAGACATGGAGGGCATCAACCGAGGCGTAGTTGTATCACCATGTGCTAGATCGACTTAATAGAACCGTTATGATGTTGAGATGCCATTTTCTGGCCACTGGTGCTATTTCTACCGTGCCTTTCCATTACCTCACTGCATGCTAATGCTGCCAATGGATGGAGAGGCCTTGCGTCTCTGTGGGGCAAGGGGAACTCATCTGATTAGATTTTCACGTTGGAGCCAAGGTCTCAATTTCACTGTTTCCATGTGAGGCCGGTTCGAACAAGCTTTACCGGCAGTGTTACGCTCTAACGAATCCACAAAGTATATAAATTTCCGAAATGCATGGGGTAGCAATATATATCATGCCAATGAGCAAAAATGAACGGGTGGTGATGGAGACGTCGTGCGCATCATTTCGCCATTGAGTGGAATCTAGGTTGATCTTGATCTGATAAACCCCAGATTTCCCGCAGCAGTTTCGGCGAGACTACGGTGAACAAGCCGGCAGCTCACCGCAGCGCCATTGCGAATGCGGGCCATCGGCGGACCGTCAAAGACATAAGTTCTGACTCTTACCCTCCTTTAAGCTTCACTTTACTTTTCATTCTCCTGTCCATTGTCAGCTCCTCACTCTCTCTATACCATCTAAGCGAGCTAAGACATCATTGTTGCCATATCTGTGGGATTTTGGGATTCAGATTCACCAATCAGCAATTCAATTGACAGCGGCAGCGGTATCTATAACTTTTTTGTCCCCGCATATCTATCTACGTTTACCGACCTCTCATCTTGCCCGCTACCGACAGCCAACGATAGCATCACCGTTTGCGCCTTAAAGAAAGGCCGTCATTTCGCTTCGCCAGCAAGTGCACTCTCTCCTCACAAGCAATATGTTGGCTCTCCAAGCAGTCCGCGTTGCCGGTCGTCGCATCGCTGTCTCCGCTCGTCGTGTCCCTGCGTCCTCCATCACCAAGGTCGCCCTCTCATCCGCCCTCGTTTCCAAGAGATCATACACTGCTCCACCAGCAGCTGACTCTACCACTCGCTCTACTATCATCCAGCTTCTTAGCAACATCGGCTCCAAGCGCGAGGTCCAGCAATACCTCTCTCACTTCTCCTCTGTGTCATCACAGCAGTTCGCCGTCATCAAGGTCGGAGGTGCTATCATTACTGAGCACCTCGAGTCCCTTACCTCTGCCCTCGCTCTCCTCACCAGCGTCGGTTTATACCCAGTTGTGGTTCACGGCGCAGGACCACAATTGAACAAGCTCCTTGAGGATGCCGGAGTTGAGCCACAATTCGAGGAGGGAATCAGAGTCACAGATGGCAAGACCTTGGCAGTCGCTCGCAAGTTGTTCTTGGAGGAGAACTTGAAGCTGGTGGAGAAGCTTGAGGAGATGGGTGTTCGCGCTCGTCCAATCTCCAGCGGTGTCTTCGGTGCAGACTACCTGGACAAGGAGAAATGGAAGTTGGTTGGAAAGATCAACAAGGTCAGCAAGGGTCCAATTGAAGCTGCTATCAATGCCGGTTGCTTGCCAATCTTGACCTCTATGGCTGAGACTCCAGAGGGACAGGTTCTCAATGTCAACGCAGATGTGGCAGCTGGTGAGCTCGCCAAGGCTTTGCAGCCATTGAAGATCGTCTACCTTTCCGAGAAGGGAGGCCTTTTCAACGCTGACACGAACGAGAAGATCTCGGCCATTAACTTGGATGAGGAGTTCGACCACTTGATGTCTCAGTGGTGGTGCCGATACGGTACCAGACTCAAGATCAAGGAGATTAAGGCACTGTTGGAGCTCCTTCCAAGGACTTCCTCGGTCGCTATTATCCACCCAGCAGATCTTCAGAAGGAGTTGTTCACCGACTCCGGTGCTGGTACCCTTATTCGCCGCGGTAGCAAGATTGCCACAGCCACTTCCCTTGACCAGTTCGAGAACCTCGAGAAGCTCAAAGAGGTGCTTATCCGTGACCGCGAGAGCCTGGATGCCCGTGCTACCGTTGATAGATACGTCGATGGTCTCAAGGACAAGAAGTTCAAGGCCTACTTTGATGAGCCAATGGAGGCACTTGCTATCGTGCAGCCAGCATCTGACAAGTCTGGGGTCTCCAACTTGGCTACTCTTACCATCACCAAGGCGGGGTGGCTCTCTAATGTCGCAGACAACATCTTTGCTGCGATCAAGAAGGACCACCCAAAGCTCGTGTACACCGTGAAAGAGGATGACGAGAACTTGACTTGGTTCTTTGACAAGGCTGATGGATCTTTCACTAAGGACGGGCAGGTCATGTTCTGGTACGGAATTGAGTCCGGCGAGGAGGTTACCAAGCTCATGTCTGAGTTCGCCAAGCACGGCCGCTCCATGCTCGGTGATGCCAACCTCGAGGCCCGCCTTCACCGCGCCGCCTCTGCTGCCTCTGGAATGTCCGCCGCCGCTTCCCGCGCTCAGCAGACCCGCGCTTTCTCCACCTCAGCTCGCCCAGCCACGCGCATCATCCGCGGCCGTCCAATGCAGACCCGCGGTTACGCCACCACCAACCCAAACCCACCACTCGGCAAGCGCAATTCCTCCAACGAGCAGCCAGCCCGCGTCGCCCTCATTGGTGCCCGTGGCTACACCGGCCAGGCCTTGATCAATCTCCTCAACGCACACCCAAACATGGATCTCCGCCACGTCTCCTCCCGGGAGCTCGCCGGCACCAAGCTGAAGGGCTACGAGAAGCGCGATATCACCTACGAGAACCTCACCGCCGAGGACGTCCGCCGCATGGAGTCCAATGGCGAGATCGACTGCTGGGTCATGGCGCTGCCAAATGGCGTCTGCCAGCCATTCGTCGCCGCTGTTGAAGAAGGCAAAGGCCCACAGAACAGCGTTATCGTCGACTTGTCTGCCGATTACCGTTTCGACTCAAAGTGGACCTACGGTCTTCCGGAGCTCGTTTCCCGCGGTAACATCGCTAAGGCTACCCGCATTGCCAACCCAGGCTGCTATGCTACCGCGGCCCAGCTTGGTATTGCGCCACTTGTTGAGTTCCTTGGTGGTGAGCCAACTGTCTTTGGTGTCTCTGGTTACTCTGGTGCTGGTACCAAGCCATCCCCAAAGAACGACGTTGAGAATCTTCGTGATAACCTCATCCCATATTCTTTCACCGACCACATCCACGAGCGTGAGATCTCTGTCCAGCTCGGCACTGATGTTGCGTTCATCCCACACGTTTCTTCCTGGTTCCAGGGCATCCACCAGACTATTAACATCCCGCTCAACCGTACCATGACTTCTCGCGACATTAGAAATCTTTACCAGGAGAGGTATGCTGGTGAAAAGCTGGTCAAGGTCATGGGTGAAGCGCCTTCCGTTAAGGAGATTAGCGGAAAGCACGGTGTGCAGATTGGTGGCTTTGGAGCGCATAGCTCCGGCAAGCGTGTTGTTGTTTGTGCGGCGATTGATAATTTGCTGAAGGGTGCTGCTACTCAGTGCTTGCGTATGTTTTCGTCTGACCTTGTTGCTGACTGAAGGGTAGTACTGACTGGATTACAGAGAACATGAACTTGGCGCTTGGCTTTGCCGAGTATGAGGGTATCCCATTAGATTAGATTTCCTTACACTCTTGAGAAATTGTGATATACAGGAAGACAAGGCAGCATACAGGCCAAGAGGCAAGGTATCGTACAAAGTACAGAGTAAGAAGTAAGATACAGATAGGGTACAAAGGCGTTTTGTTTACCAATCAAATGCCCTGCTGAAGCTGGCGGCTTGATCTTTAGGGTTTACCCGTTTATGGTTTCACCCTCTTGCATATGGTTACTGAGTAACGGCCTGGTGAGAGAATGCGCTGCTGAAGCTGGCCGCATTCTTGTGACTGTGACATGCACTGCTGAAGCTGGCTGCTGTTGATGGTCCACCGAATTTGGGGACCTGGGAAAGGATAATGGAGAGATGGATGCCCTGCTGAAGCTGGCGGCTATCTATGTGACGACTGATGGTAAGAGTGTATAGTGGAGTATGGCGGGCTAACGATTAGCGCTGCTGAAACTGGCCGCTATGAGTTGAGGCTTACCGCATACTAACCACTGATTCAGAAGGCATGTACATTGGATGGAGTTGGTGGTCTCTGTCGCTTACTCGTTACTACGTAGCATGTTACTCGCTCATTTTCTTCCAACGTCATGTAGTATAGACCATTTCGCCAGAGTAGAAGTGAAAGCAATCTGTTTATAGCTAACTCGTGGTCGTCCAACGATTTCTTTTGATCTCCCCGTTCCCTTCTCAACAAGCAAATGTGCCTTGCCCAATCACGCGCCTAAAGCAAAATGGTATCAACCCTTGGCAACCGGTTCCCCAAAACAACAACCTCATAAACAACCTTCACTTCCACTCAACGGGCCCCATCCCAGCAAAACTCCATCTCCTCCCACCCCCACTACACCTCTGCACATGAAACATCTGATACCCATCCAACATCCCCTTATAAACCCCAACCCCCGCCTCCGCCGTCTGCAACTTCCCCCCCAGAGCCGCCTCCCGTGCCAAAGCCTGATCCCTCTGCTGCACCACTAAATTGAAGTTTGCGTGGGCGGCATTAAGGTGACCTCGAAGCATGTCGGCGTGAGCCCTGGTTGTGTAGAGGTCTTCGATCAGGACCACGTGGTGCGAAACCGTCATTGCGATTTCTTCGCGCGCGCCTTCGTAGCGGCCTGTGATCTTGAAAACGGATGAGTTGGAGGTGGTGAGGCGGATGATGAGGATGGCGTTTGCGGTTTCCAGCTCGGCGATGCGCTGGAGTGCATGGCGAGCTTATCGGAAGCCAACATGATGATTAGTTACTTGTACAGGTGTGAGAAAAAAATTAAAAAATGAGGGGGTTAATTACTGGGTTATCAACGCTGAGCGCGGAAACTTTGCCGACAACGGCGTCCATGCTACCGTCCACGGTTGATGCCTCAATGATAATGGAAGACTTGGTGCTCGAGGGGTATTCGTAGATCGTAGCGGTGGGTCTCAAGGATTTAAACGTGATTTATATACTTAGCTTTATAGGCTAAGTTCCGTGGCGATTTCGATTCTCAAAATAAGATTTGTATATTCTGAAGTCAAGTCGATCGAAGTTCAAGATTTTTGCACAGGTCCAGAGTCAATGGTTCATAGCAGAGCTAGCGTCCTCGTTTAGTCTTAAGCGAGGTCTGTGCTCTCACCATTGGCGACAAGATGACATAAGCAAAGCAACGCTGGTATATGTATTCTAAGCTATGTAGCTATGGACGCCTTCTCAATTGCCCAATGTATCTTCTTTTCTTTATATGCGCGAAACGCCCCAATGCACCGCCCAAAGCAACGCTCAAGTGTATTTTCGCTCATGGTCTGTTGGTTTCGTTGTCGTCGTCTCAGGATCTGGACTCTCCAAAGTTGTGAAGGCTATCAATGGTTAGTATGGCGGTCAACGTTCAAGCTTAGACAGTACTCACGAAATGTCCATACGATCTCTCACAGGTCCATTAGCAACATCCCCACTCCTCTCCTTCAATCTCCTTGCATGCCCCTCGGCAGCATAATCAACCTTCCCATGCGCACCCAACGCTGCAGCATCATCACCAACCAACGTCCCATTCGGCGCGGTCGCCGCATGCGCAACGAGCTCAACCTCCTCCTCATTCGCCGTTCCCTTCAGCACTGCATCCTTAGCCGCCTCAATAACCTTTACCTTCCTGCTCTCACCGCGCAGCTTCTCGAGGTGCTCAAAATAGCCGTCCGTAACTGGAGTAGCGTACTTGCCACAGAAGACACCGACTTCGAAATCCTGCACTGGGCCTTCAGGTGCGACTTCGGCGCAAGACTTCTTCAAGTCGTCCAAAGTTTGAAAGATAACATCATCGGCGCCAATGTGCTTAGCGATCGCCTTACGATCACGCTGGTGGGCGACAAGCTCTTGGGGAGAGGCGAGATCGATACCGTAGATGTGTGCGTGGGTGATCGGTGGTGCGCAAGAAGCGAAGATGACCTTAGCTGCTCCGGCCTCACGAGCCATGCTGATGATCTCACGGGAGGTGGTGCCACGGACAATGGAATCATCCACCAGAAGGACGACACGGCCCTTGAACTCAGATTCCATGGCGGAGAGCTTGCGGCGGACGGACTTCTGGCGGTTGCCTTGGCCCGGCATGATGAAGGTGCGGAAGACGTAACGGTTCTTGACGAAGCCGTGGGTGAACGGAAGGCCGAGACGCTCGGCTGCAGTGGCGGCGGAGGTGTTGGAGGTTTCTGGAATTGGGATGACGACATCGATTTCTGCTAATGCTTCTGCGGTGAGGGTAGCCTTGATGGTATCTGCTAGGTAGACGCCCATGTTCATGCGGGAGGTCTGGACACAGATGCCATCGACAATGGAATCCGGACGCGCGAAGTAGACATACTCAAAGATATCTGGAGAATATGCGAGTTGTGGAGACACTTGACGGAACTCTGGTTGGTCGCCCTTCCGGATGATGACTGCCTGCCCAGGCTTGATATCGCGCATGTCGCCGAAGCCCAGCTGGCGAAGAGCAACGGACTCAGACGCCAACATGTAGTCCTTGGCTCCTGGGAGGGTGCCCGAAGGTCTCGATCCGAGGATCAGAGGACGGATGCCGTGTGGATCACGGAAGCCAACAATACCGAAACCAGCAAGCATAGCTGTGCAAGCCCATCCACCAACGCATCTCTCATACATGCGAGTCAAAGCGTTGAACACATCATCCTCGGCAATACGGAACTTTCCAGTGTCGTTCAACTCGTTGGCGAAGATGTTAAGCATAAGCTCAGAGTCAGAGTCGGTATTGATATGGCGGTGGGCCTCAACATCCAAGAACTCTCTCAATGCATCAGCATTGATCAAGTTTCCGTTGTGTGCAAGAGTGATTCCGTATGGCGAGTTGACGTAGAACGGCTGGGCTTCGGCAGAGGCACTGCTTCCGGCTGTTGGGTAACGAAGATGCCCGAGACCCATGAAGCCTGGCAGGTCCTGAACACGCTCTCCGTCCTGGAAGACCTTGGCTGCCATTCCGTTGCCCTTGCACTGGTATATGCGTCCTCCGCTGGCGCAGGTTGCAATGCCGCAGGCATCCTGTCCTCTGTGTTGGAGGTAGTAAAGAGCGTCGTGGAGGTCGGCGGCGGCATTCGTGGATTTGCCGTCCTGCTCGTAGTCGCCCATGATCAGGCCGAGGATTCCGCACATCTTTGCGGTTTGTGATACGTTTTATGAGGTAGCGTAAGGTATCTAGGTCGAGCTATTAGCTTGAGAACTGAGTAGTTCGCGGGGCAAGATGGACGTCGATGATTCAGATGTGCCAGGTCCTTATCAGCCTGTCACCTATCACCCCACGATAAACTCAGCTTTGAGATAGCGGACAGTTGTGAAACCAGCTCAGTTCAGTTTGTGTGTCAACATAGTGTTTGTGAAGTCTAACATCTTGTTTTAAACTGATCATCACAGCCGACCCGATATCCTCTCGACATGAGCTTGAAGAGATGACAACCTACCTCTTAATGATGGTGATTAATGCGCCGAGAGAAAGTCGCCTCTCGGAAAGTGTGAAATCAATTCGCCTAACCAAAGAGTCACAGCTGTGCTTATCCAAACGTCTGAGCGATGACGAACCGCTGGCAGGGCGGCAGAATATGAGGAGGGTGGAAGTTTGGACGGAGTCGCGATGTCGCGGTTTGTGGGGAAATATTTTTTATCTACGTACGCGCGGGCGATGAAAACCGGGTGTGCTCAGCCGAGTATGCTCAGCCAAATGGGAGGCGGTGAAAGCAAGGCACGCCGAGAAGCAGAGGGGCAGCACGCGAATAGCTGGATCTATACATCTTTTGGGACCTTAGAAAGAAAGACTGTGGGCAGTGAGTCCAGTTATATAGAGCGCACACTCAAAATTTGACATCGGCGCATGGATAATGTCTTGGCCCCGGTTTTATGGTGGGGTATCGTGAGTCTGATCTCAGAAGGGCAAATGAAATGTGCTTATTGCACGGGTAAGAAGTGTTTTCAGAACAACCACTTCTGACCAGGCCTGAACCCGGAAGGTATCATCCTCGGCCAAGAAAGCTTTTGAGACTTGGACTCGGAAGCAACCCGACCATCCTAGCTACTCCGTGATGTCAAGAGTTCGACACCGAATAAATATCGTAGTCCGGTGGTAACGATGTACATAAAGTAGGCCAAAGCAAGGACCACCAACGGAGTTATTTGTTTGGAAGAAATCCGTTCTATAGTTGTGGGGTATCATAATGCTAAATATCAGACCGATCATGCAGACTTTTCTCGACTATTCTCTTGCTCCTGCTCTCTTGTCCTCCTTCTTCGGCGGAGACGCCTGTCTTTTCTTTCTCGGCCTCGGCGTGTGATGAGGCGTCGTCCAGGTACATGGGCATAAGTGGCTGGGGAGCGCGTTGGTGCTTCAACGGTGTATGGATCGATGGTGTTCTAACTGGCGTTGGACCACATACACCAGCTTAGTTCTCACGCCATCTGTTGTGACAAGTCATGCACTACTATCGTTAGCTCCTATCCTCCACCAATTCTCATTCCAAAACTCGAGTTCCAATCCCCATTACTTACCTTGTAGAAAGTAGTCATCGGCTCATCCGCACTCCTAATCTGCACCTGAAAGAACGCCGCCTCATTTCCATCGCAACCTTCTTTCGGACACTGTACTTCACCCTTCTGCGCATTATCCCAAGCCTGTGGTCCTCCGAAGACATCTTCGCGTTCAGGGCGCTTGAAAGCCTTGCGCTCGAAGAAACGCTTGTTGAGAATGAATTGGTAGGGGCAGGTGCGGCATTCCATGCGGTTTTGTCCAGAGGCTTCGGCGGATGGGTCGCCCGGGGAGGAAGAGTGTGGGACTTCGGAGACGGTGAGGACGTTGCAGCAGGAGGGACAGACTGTGGTTGTTAGTTGGTGGGTATGAAAGTTGAGGACGAGGTAGCTTACACAGTAACATGGTGGGCGGCTCCTAGATGTACCAAACGATATATAGACGATAGATAAGTGCTGTGGAGTATTCTCGAGCCACAGCTTGATAAGTAGCAAGAGTTACACTCGTCGGCGCAAAGTTGGCTTCTCAAACCACAGCGCCAGCCCAGACCACAAGGCTGAAGCCCAAAAATGTTCCCACTTCCGAGCAGATAATCCATGCCGAGCGCGACGGAGGAGTAAGTCGAGGCGCTGAGTTCAGGGGACGCCACAGCGGCACAGCCTCACCATGGTGGGACACAATCGGTGTCATCAGCCGCGTATCCCAGAGCTCCAGTGGTAATTTGTGTTTAGGTCTGTTCTTTTATTTCCAGATTGGACATTAGATTGTGCTTCTTCTCCTATTTTGCTTCTTTCTTTCTGCGACCTCTAATCTCCTTGTTAAGCGTTTTATGAGAGGACTGCTTTGCGACAACGATCTACCCCTCCTTTTGAGAAACACCTCGCGGACACAGCTACGAGCACCAACGGATGAGGAAGTCGAGAGACAGCACGATGACCGATTATAAGAAGCAGGCGGATATAAATGATGAGCATGACGTGAATAGTACAGATGTAGGTCCACACAGCCCCTGAAAACCTTTATTGCGCCCAGCTATCCCGTTCCATGGATGAAATGTGCTAACTAGTTAAACAGAAAGGCGCAACTCCGGCAGAACAAGTCATCGAAGTCTGTCGCAGAAACAACACCGACTTACTACAGTCACTGATCGACGAGTGCACTTCATCGGAAGCAGCGGCGAAGCTGCTTAATGAGAGCACGAGTGTGCTTGGAAACCATGCCTACCATGAGGCTGCATACCGAGGAAACTGTACGAAATACCCACCACCATGCGTATCGCAGATATGAGGAGAAGCAATTGTAGCAGAGGTGCTGACAGTTTGACGCAGACGAGATCATAGACATGCTCCTCGACCAAGAAGGATTCGAATGCGACCCAACCAACAAGATAGACGGTGACACCCCGTTACACGCTGCTGTTCGGTGGGCGAACCAGCAACCGGAGAGTAATAAGGAGTTTGTGCATGGATTGATCGAGATGATGTTGGAGGCTGGTAGTGATCCAATGTACGCTCAGACACCCATCGCCGTTATGAATATCAGGTGCTAACCGGTTGTGTAGTATCCGCAACAAGGCAAAGTCAAAAGCAGCAGACCTTGTGGACCCAAGGAACACTGAGCTCAGAGATATGATAAACCAGGCGGAATACGTGATGCAGAACCAGAACGATTTTACGACTGTGGAGGTGCCGGAGGATGATGAGGGACCGACTGGAAGCAATTCGGATAGTGATTTTGACGAGGAAGAGGCACCTAAGAAGAGGTGAGGCATGCTGTCAGAAGTGCAGTGAGTCAACAGGGTCGAGCCGAGAAGGATAATAAGATGCGTAATGAGAAGAGCTTGAGCAATCTAGACTACATAAGCAACACTATGTTGATGTGTCTGCAAGGAGGTCCATCCTAAGACCAGCCATTAAACAATAAAATTGGGAGGGCTGCTGTTCTGCCCCAACTTCTATACTATGCCGAATGCGGCCAGTATTTCGAGCATCTGTTCCTCATCCAGCTCAGTTTAATGGTTCCTTGAGCTTCGGATGGCCCCGAGCCACCCCCACATCGCGTCCCTGAGCCGAATCAACCGTGCCTTCTCGCTACGTCATTTCTGGTATATCTTTAGAGGTGGGACAGCACCACGGCTGTACTTTCCCAGACTCAGCCCTAAACAGAAGGTTTCATGTCTGTTGTCCGGACTCTCCAGAGCATGCTCAAGGTGAGTGGAGGCAGGTACGCGGCGGCGACTGCAGCTCACTGGTAAGGTAAGACTACTTACTCACTCCTCAGTTATACTCTTTTCTTCTCTGCGCTGCAACCTTCACCACAAACCTTTTCGCGAGCATTCTTGCTGCATTCCTCACTCTTTGGATACTGGAAACCTCAAATACACCTTTCTGTCTCTTGTATATCTTGAAGTACCTACTACATTGGCGAGCTAGACGGCGTTTCGTTGTTGTTTACATTCCTTCTACCTTGTGGACCTTTTGGAAACGCACTTCACATCGGCAAGCCTCATTACCGCCACGCATCGCCATCTCACCAACTCAATAAAATCATACTCACCGCCTCTGAGTATAAGTTCACCTATACCAAGCTATCGCAAGCTTTTCTAACGGCGTCGCCATTGTCAACCCACCTACAACCCTTGTAGTCTTGGCTGGCACCCAACCAAGTTTCTTGACCTCGTCGGCACCTCCACATCCAATCCCATTGTCGCATCGCGTTGGTCGCTGCATCCGACGTCAGAACAGACTATTTCCGGCGGGGCTTTGGTCGTTCTAGGGTCGCGTCGATACCTCTCATCAATCTTTGCTCGTGGCAGTCCTCGTGGCAGGCTTGTTGCATGCCGTCGGTCAACCAAGATCTGCACTGACTGTGGACGAATTAGGCTGCGGCTTGATCAGGACTTGGATAGTGGCTTGAGAGAAAGTATCATATACTTGCTTGCGCCGTCGTTGGATGCGGATCTGTACATCTCTCTTTAAGCAACAAATAAAGAAGCGATAGAGGATACACGAATTCTCGGTATACGCGTTGAGACTCGACTTTGAACAGATCAGTCCCACACATATCACAGCGCGCAATGCGTTTATCACTCAAATTTTCGAGTTTGAACGCGCACCACGATACCTCACTAAGCAGCTGGACTGCTCTCCTCTCACTCCTCCTCCTCATCCCCTCAATATCAGCTGGCTCACCCTACCGTGTTTGGCCGCGCCAAAGCAGCAACTCCTCCGACAGCGGTGGCTCCAGGAGCGGCACATCAGAGCTGCGAATCCGCAACTCCTGCAGCGAGACGATATGGCCAGGTATAGGAACACAAGCCGGCAAAGGTCCTTCGAGTAGCGGATTCAAGCTGGAGCCTGGATCTGGACGAACTCTTACGGTCTCAAAGGACTGGCAGGGAAGAGTTTGGGGGAGGACGAATTGCAGCTTTAATGCTGATGGAACGAGGAGTGGGAATGGAAGGCCAGCGGCGTGTGGCACAGGGGATTGCAATGGAGTGTTGAATTGCGTCAATACCGTAAGTGAACCCGCATGAGATTCTAACATGGAATTTGTCCTGACTTGAAATAGGGAGCAACACCTGTAACACTATTCGAGATTGCCCTCCAAGCTGGCACCGATGGCAAACAGTCTTTCTACGACATCTCCCTTGTAGATGGCTACAATCTGCCGATGGGCATCACCTATCTCTCATCCGCCGATGAACCGATGGATCTCCCACCCAACCTCACCAATTGCGCATGTGTCGCATCTCCAGGAGCCCCCGCGAGCGGCTCTGGAAACTCCACCTTCTACACTCCAATAGCAAAGACCTCGCCAGATGAACTATCAAAATGGTGCCCATGGGACCACCAACTCAATCCACCCACCAAACCAGGTGACGGCGTCTACCCCTACCCCGACGACGACATCAAGCGTCCCGACTTCTCTCCGTGCCTCTCCGCCTGCGCAAAAACAAATTCGGATGAAGACTGTTGCACAGGCGTGTACAACAGCCCTAATAAATGTAAACCCAACATGTTTGCCAGGTCCGCCAAGACGGTGTGTCCGGATGCGTATAGTTTTGCGTTTGATGATCAGACGAGCACGTTTATTGTGCCGTCTGGGGGCGATTGGGAGATCAGCTTTTGTCCGAGTGTGCCGAGTACGAATATTATTAAGACGTTTGGGAAGGAGTTGGCGGATTTGGGGCAGGGGAGGTATGGACAGGAGCTTATGATGCAGATGCAGCAGGTTACGTTGGAGACGGTGGAGGTTAGGGGTTTGGCAGGGCATGTGAGGGATCAGCCGAGGGAGAGGGTGGGGAGTTTGGGGGCGCTTGTGGTGATGTTGGCTTTTTGTTGTTTGTGGTAAGCTGACTGTAATGAGTATTGATTATCAAGATGTGTAAGTAGACGACGGTTGATGTGTGCGAGGCAGGTTCATTGCTTTTGCGGGTTTGCTGCTTTGGGGCGCGGTATACCCTGAGTCGAGGTGAGGGGTGGTTGTTTGATGGACGAGTGTACGAGTTCACGAGGAGACGAAGAAGGTCCCGGAAAAGATGGTGATGATTAGGATACCCAGAGGAGGATGAGATTGAGATTAATGATTGTATGACTATCACGAACGCTGTAGATTGTAATTACTAGTTCCATTGCTTATTTCCCTGCATATCGAGTTCGTTAATATTTGTGCGCTAACTATAACCGCGCTCTCAATGCGCTTGTCTTACTGGTCTGCGGGCACAGAGATGTGCACTTTATCGCATTGGGCGCATCATAACAATGATATTCACTCCTACGACACCGACGAAATCGAATGCATCAAGGAATGAATATTTCAAGTTTTTAAGACCCATGGATCCCCCGACCGGTTAGCCATACCGCTGTCGAAGAGTGTTGAGAGGACATGTGTGAGGCTGATATACTTCATATGCTAACCTGTTTTCCTCCCTTGTTCCAATATAGTAAACTTCTTGGGAGTTTATTCGATGTTGTTTTATTCGATGTTGTTAGTACGGTGGCTCGATGGGGATGAGTAGACGATTAAAGGACCAATCATCAGGCGAATGACACGGACCACCGATGTAATTAAGTGCCGTAAATAGTTCATGAGGAATGAAGAAGTCGAGGGAGAAAAGTTTTAGATTTACAGCAGCGTCACAAGAAAGAGTAAATCAAGGTATTTTCAAAATGTTTTGTAAGACAACAGTCTAATACTGGCAAAACGCTACCGTCCTCCAGCTCAAAATCGGCCACGCGACCCATATGACCGTGATGACAACAATAATTTTCCCCAGCAGCAGAATCCTCTCTTCGTCTAATCGTACATTCGCAAACAGATACCGGATAAAATCCATCCATCTTTGAAAGTGTGACAAACGCCGAAGAGCTTTAAGAGACAAAGAGCCGATCCCCGAGACAAATCCGACTCCGTCGTTGAGTATGACAAAGAAAAATAGGATAGGGTATTTTAGAAAGCGTGATAGGAGTTCATTAAGATACAGTTATGATCATGATCGTATGGCTGTATGTCGGAGACGGAAGATGCGGAAGAGAGTGGGCAATTAAGCCTTCTCCTCAGTCTTCTCCTCCTTTGGCTCCTCAGCAGAAGCCTCGGTGGCCTCGGTGGCTGGGGCAGCGGCGTCCTCGGACTTGCTGGTCTTGACGTACTCGTCGTAGACGTTCATGGCCTCGTCAACCTTTGCGCGGAGTGCGGCGTCATCGCCGATACTGTTAGATGTTAGTGATTGTTAAGCTAAGTGATGTTTGAAGTTACTTACAGGCTGATGAGCTCGGAGTTGTCCATCTCCAAAAGCATACCGGTAATCTTACCGGCCAACTCTGGCTGGATGACCTGGATCTTTGGGAAAAGAGCCTCACCGAGGACCTGCTTGTGGTTGGCCTCTGGAACGCTGGCGAGAGAAGCTTCGAGAGACAAAGCACCGTTCTGTGCACCAGCAGCTGGGGTCATTGGGCCGCGAGCGCCCTGTGGTGGGAAGGCGCCCATCTGTCCTGGACGACCCTGCATTCCGCGTGGGCCCTGTCCTCTTGGGTATCCCTGTGGAGTACCAGCCATTGGTGGCATGCCTGGCGTGTTCATTGGCATACCTCCGCGTGGTCCACCACGGCCGGCACCGAGAGCGGCGGCCTGAGCCTGCTGCATGGCAGCCATGAACTGTGGGTTACCGGCGGCTCCGTATGGGGCACCCTGTGGGAACTGTCCTGGAAGGCCGTAGACGTGTGGTGGCATCTGCTGTGGTGGTCCTCCACGGCCTGCCTGCTGTGGTGGGAAGTTTGGATACTGGCCTGGGCGGCCTCCCTGTGGTGGCATACCCATACCCTGCTGTGGTGGGAATTGAGCACGGGCACCGTTTGGTCCTGGGACGAAACCTGGCTGCTGGCCTGGTCCATAGAACATTGGGGCCTGCATGAACTGTGGTGGCATACCGGCAGCGGCGGCGGCCTGCTGCATGCGGATCTGGTTGCGGGCCTGGATGGAGGCCTCAAGCTGGGACTTGCGGACATCCTTGCGCTGGGCAAGAGCAACGTAAAGTGGTTTGCTGTTGACCATGCGCTGGTTCATCTCGGAGACAGCCTTGCTGGCCTCATCTGGGTTATTGAAGCAGACAAATCCGAAGCCCTTGGACTTTCCGAGAGTGCGCTTCTCGGTCTTTGGAGCATCCTTATTCTCAGCAACCTTCTCCTCGTCCTTCTTCTCGGTGGCCTCATCCTTCTTCTCCTCATCCTTGGACTCCTCATTCTCCTCCTTGTTCTCCTTCTCGTCATTCTTAGACTTCTCCTTCTCCTCAGCAGCCTCGGTCTCGGCGATAGTGTCTCGCATAACCTTGGCGGATGTGATGGCACCATATGGAGCGAAGAGCTCACGAAGCTTCTCGTCATCAACGTCGTCCTCGAGGTTCTTCACGTAGAGGTTGACACCCTGGTACTTGGAAGCCTTCTCAAGACGTGCGGCCTCATAAGACTTGCGGAGCTCCTCCTCGCGCTCGTGCTTTTTCTGGGCACGTCCAACGTAAAGATCTTGACCCATGAAGTCCTTGCCGTTAAGTTCCTCAACAGCCTTGGCGGCGTGCTCGTGGTTGACAAAGTTGACGAATCCGAAACCGCGGTTCTTTCCGGCCTCATCGCGAGCGAGGGAAGCGGAGGTGACCTCACCGTACTTCTCGAAAAGCTCACGGAACTGGTCCTCGGTGGTCTCAGTTGGGATGTTCTTGACGTAGATGTTGGTGAAGTTGGCCTTCATCTCCTCGAACTTGCTCTGGCGGTCCTTCTTTGGGATGTGGTGGCCAACGAAGACCTTCTTCTCATTCAAAAGCATACCGTTGACATGCTTAATAGCCTGGCTGGCAGCCTCGTCAGTCTCGTAGTGAACAAATCCATAGCCCTTGGAGTTTCCGGACTCATCCTGAGCGACCTTGCAAGAGAGAATGTTGCCGAAAGCAGCGAAGGTGTCGTGGAGAGCCTTGTTGTCGATAGCGACATCAAGGTTCTTGATGAAGACGTTGCCCTGGCCAGTCTTGCGGAGAGCTGGGTCACGCTGGGACCACATGATGCGGCATGGGCGGCCCTTGATCAAAGTGTAGTTGAGCTCCTCCAGAGCCTTCTCGCCATCAGCGGTGGTGTTGTAGTTGACGTAAGCGTATCCAAGGGAGCGACGAGTGACGGCATCGCGGCAGACACGGATAGAGGCGACGGATCCGATCTGGGAGAAGAGCTCGAAGAGCATGGCCTCGGTGACGGATGGGTCGAGCTCTCCGACGTAGAGAGATGCGGAAGCCTGTGGGTGAGCGGCTGGGGCAGCGGAGGTTGGAGTTGGAGCTGCATCGTCGGAGGTGGCCTCGGTGGAGGCGACGTTGGTGTTGATAGTAGCAGCCTCACCTCCGTTGAGGTTGGCGTTGCTAAGCTCGCTGGTGAGCTGCTCGACGGCGTTTGGAGCAGACATCTTGAAATGTGTGTATGTGATTTGTCTTAAAGACTGTGAAGAAGAAATGTCGCACGAGGTGGTGAGACAATTCGATTTGCGTGGAGAGGTAATGGATCGAGGTTGATCGCAAATCTCGGGGTTTTCTGTATTTTCAAGTTTTTTTGGACCTAATGTAGAACAAAAGGTGTTTTTAGAAGTTGAAAACAGGGGCAAAGAACAACGAAAGAGTACGAGCTGTCGTACTGTATCCGTAATCTATGTCTTGTAATGGGGTGATGTTGGATGATGGTAGGAGAAAGATCGCTTCAGTGAGTGGTCGCTAGGCGGGATAAAGAAAAGTTCTGTTGATTGACCGCGTAGCGTCAAGAGGGTTAGGCGCACTTTCTCCCACCTGGAAGTCTTTTGTATGGGCGAGGCTGAGTAATGCCTAATTTGTGAGGTTGGAACAATGGTAAACGGCGAAAGTGGTGAGTGGGCTGGCTGAGTTATGCCTTAATTATGAGGCGAAAGCTGTGCTTTGCAGTGGGCCATTTGACTGATGCCGATGCCCCATCCGTGAGGACTCGGGCAAAGGTGCTCAGAAAGATGACGCCGTGAAGCACAGCACTTGTGGCTGATTCCCTTGTGGCCCATTGTCGGCTGTGGCTGATATCAAGATAAGATTAGATCAAGCTAGGCTGACAAAAGCTCCGCGCTTGCTCACCAACCACAAGGCTGTCATTAAGCCTGATCCTTCAAGGCGACGGTTTTGGAGGGCCGTCACGCACCTTGTCGGTAGCTATAGTTTATACTGTACATATAGAAGCTTATCGAACTCTATATATTACCACGCATTCACGTTCTCATACACACTGGTGCAACCACATAACTCCGTTTTTCATCCTAGCGAGCCTCATCCGTCTGTCGTTCCTCATCGCAGCTGGATTTACCATCTCTCCAGTCAAACCCCGCCTCCATACGATGAGATAAACTTCCTCCAGCCATAAGCAATGTTTCAAAATTTCTCAGGCAAAGCACGTCGTCCACGCCAAGTCAACTTATCTGGCCAAAACCTTGACCCTTTTGCCTCTACATCATGGGCGCCCGAAGCGTCAGGCACAAAAAAGACGGTAATAGCGGCTCAGCAGGAGCGGTTACAGCGCCAACAAGAACGAGAACGGTTAAATTCTGCCAAACGGATACAACGTGTTTGGCGTGGACATAGAGTTCGCAAGTCGCTAGCAGACTCTCAAAGAGCATCGTGGGACGATATCGTCAGCAAGCCAAGCGTCGAGGGACTTTGGCCACCATCGATTTTGGTAGAGCTGGTACGCTTGCTAGTATCATTCTTCAGTCCTCGCAAACCCGAAGATGTGACGAGGTTAAACACGCTTGCACGAAGCCTCTTGAAACAGACACTCTGCATGCCAGACTTGCACACGAATCTCAAGCGTTTTACACAGCCATTTATGAAGCTGCTAGTCGATGTGTTGTCGACAGTCCCGGTGGATCGTGCAACGGCCACTCAGATCGGACTTCTTTCATGGCTTGCTTCCAGAGAACGGCCTGGCGTGGGTATTATTGGTCGCTATTTCGAGGTCCTTTCCAAGTTACAGAAGGGCAACAAGTCTCCTGTCATACTCGACGCCATTGCTGCTCCTCTTGAGCAAAGGATCAGCTCAGGCGCATCCTGCTGCCTTACTGAAGCACATAGAGCACTCCTTTTCACGGTGCTGACAAGCCCAAGTCTCTCCGAAACCGGAGATGATCTTTCGAAATTGGCTGAAAAAGTCGATGTAGATGCTCTCAGTCAAGTTGTGCTCCAAGATAATTCCATCTCAAGGCTGTCCTCTATGGATCCAGAAAAGCGCCTCTGGATACTGTCTTACTTTGTTTACTTTCATAAGAACACTAACGATCTTGATGCGAACGAGACTAGCTACATCAAGGCGTTATCGACAATGCTCTCATTGTCGGCGAACGATGTATATGGGCGGATAGAAGTCTCCGAACAGAAGACTACACAGGATCTTGACGAAGATGAGGAAGGGATCAAGTCTCGGCCACTACCTGACTTCGTTCGAGCTCAAATAGTTTCGCTTGTGGATAAAGACAGCATAACCGGTTTGCTTGCTAAATTCGACACGTAAGTCATACACTCTCTTTGCTCAATGTTTGTGGCATTTACTAATTCGAAGCAGAGACTATGTTCCTAACCAGACAGCTGATGGAGAAGGCAGTCTCTTATCGAGCTATGCATTGACCTTGTTGAGAACATTTCCCACATTGGGCGAAGAGATTAGGATGTGGCTGTACCAGTCCTCTGTCTTAGTATCTGACTACAAGCAGGTTCCTGCGTTGAAGTTGTTCTGGAAGATAATGAAGAACGCCACTATCTTCGCAGCAATAACTCATGATGGCGGAAGTGCACATGATATATTAAGGACGACAATGAGAAAAGTGACCTCTGCCAACCGCACTCACCAGCATCTTTCTCAGGACAGAGATTGGCAAGCAATCCTTCTCTTCCTTGAGCTGTATGCTTTTGCCCTTCGATTCACAGACGACGAAGAATTTCTAAGTGGAGGACAACCCGAGGTGCATGATCCTTCAGCATATATGTCTCGATCTCGTGAGAGTTCGCTGCCATTGGACGATGTAAGAATGCTTACGGTGTTCCTAAAAAACCTCTGCTTTACGATGTACTACAATGCTGCTGCGTTGCAACCAACGGGCGAAGCTCATAATGAACACAGTGGCGGTTTGTCGTCATTATTTGGATCGAGCGACACCAAGCGTTCATTTTTGGGTCCGTCCGAAACAACCGGCCATGAGAGAAACCACCAGGAAAACGTTCCCGATGATTACTTTGGCATTGCTGGAATGACTTTCGACTACGTTCGGAAAATATCGACTCGTGTTATGCAAATGCTCTACGAGCGCGATTCAAGGAGACGGTTCTTGCCTCGAGATCACTGGCTTATGACGTCCAGATTCGACATGCAAGGATTTATTCCTGCTGTTGTAGCCGAGGAAGAAAGACGTCGTCAGGTCCTTGAAGAAGGAGCAGACGAGGGAGGCGAGGCGGACGAGGGTGAGCCTATGCTTCCTGTGCAGACTATCGGAAGAGGTAGCAGAGGAATGATGCACGCACAAGCATATTCCACGAGGGATCAAAGAACGAGAGCCGCAGCAAAAACTGCTTCAATAATCGGTCCACGCCTGGAGATATTGCAGCATATGCCATATGCCATTCCCTTCAAAACAAGAGTGCAGATCTTCAGACAGTTCGCACACCAAGACCAGGTCCGCCGCAGACTCGGAAGTGCAGACCCTGATATTTGGCGTTTGAGACTTCATCAAATGGATCATGGAGACATTTTCACTCGGCATCATGCCAGGATTCAGCGAAATAGTGTGGCCGAAGATGCCTTCAAGCAGTTTTATCCGCTCGGTGAGGGTCTCAAGGAACCAATACAGATTACATTTGTTGATCAATTTGGCAATGTCGAAGCTGGAATCGATGGTGGAGGTGTGACTAAGGAATTCCTGACGTCGGCAATCAATGAAATATTCGACAGTACGCCGAAACCACACATAGACAGCCATGCCGGTCCTCTCTTTGTGGCCAACGACCAAAATCTTTTGTACCCTAATCCGGCCGCTCTTGACACTGTTAAGAGGCTACTTTACGATGAAGGCTGGAGGGAAGGCGAACATTTCTGGAACGAGCAAGTAAGCAAGGCCCTCAAGATGACTGAGTTCTCAGGTCGCATTATCGGGAAATGCTTGTATGAGGGTATACTCGTGGACATTGGCTTTGCAGGGTTCTTCCTTCTGAAATGGGCCTCCAGCACGATGGCCGGCTCCGGATCTGAATCGAGATATCAAGCAAACATCAACGACCTGCGCGACTTGGACGAAGGTCTATATCAGGGTCTCCTCCGACTCAAGAACTATTCTGGGAACGTGGAGGACTTCGACTTGAACTTTACCATTGACGACATAGTGTCCCGTCCTGGAGCACCTGTTCAGACTATAACTCGTGAGCTCATGCCCAGTGGTGCTAACACTCCTGTCACGAACGAGAACCGCGTCCTGTATATCTCCCTAGTAGCACGCCACCGCCTGCACACCCAGCCATTACCACAGACTCGTGCCTTCCTCCGTGGTCTGTGGGACATCATATCACCATCCTGGCTTTCCATGTTCAACCAAATCGAGCTTCAAACCCTCGTCGGCGGTGACCTGTCCGAGATCGATGTCGACGATCTGCGTCGTAACACAGAGTACAGCGGCGTTTACGTGATTGGCGATGACGGACTTGAGCATCCAACGATCCAGCTTTTCTGGCAAGTCATGAAGGAGTTCAACGACTTGGACAGGAGAAAGGTGCTTAAGTATGTCACGTCGACGCCCCGGGCACCGTTATTGGGTTTCGGGGCACTGAATCCGAAATTCAGTATCAGGGATAGCAGTGACAATGAGGACAGGTTGCCAACTGCGAGTACTTGTATCAACTTGCTGAAGCTGCCGAGGTATAAGACCAAGCAAGTGCTGAGGGATAAGTTGCTGTATGCTGTTAGTGCAGAGGCGGGTTTTGATCTGAGTTAAATGGGGCATGATTATGATGACGAGATACGGCATGGAGTTGGAAGGGGCTGTTTGTTGGAAGGAATATAGAGGTGTATAGAGCGTTTAACATAGCTGGACTGAACACATTGCTTTTGCTATTGCTTAATCTTTGCTTTCTTGTCCTTTTGTTCTCTCTTGCTGTTTGAGTTGTGCATGATACGATGAATACAGGAATGGATTTGTGGCCGACGTGCAGCCTAACGAGTATGCTTATCTCTGCACTCAGTTTCAGCTAGGCCGGGCTATTACTCAAAGACACAAAAAGACCTTGACGCTGTTATCATCACAATTCAATTTCCTTATCCTGCACCAGTGGTCACCTCATATTTTCGCCACAAAATATATTCGCTGGCACACTCAACTCCACATCCTCCGCCACAACCTCCTCGACAACGGCACCCTACCCGCTCAACACCACAAGCAAAAGTATATGAACAGAGTGGGACTCGAACCCACGCCACTTTCGTGACCAGGAAACTGTGCTCGTTCTTCAGAAGATGAGGATCTACTGCATTAAGGTAGGACCTTAACCTGGCGCCATAACCAGCTCGACCATCTGTCCTATTGGTTGATATACCCTGTGGGCGGGATTCTGAAACCAGGAGACTTAAAAAGGAAATCTTCCGCAGGAACGATGGAGCTCGAGAGTTCTTTAGACGACGTGAAAGAGTGAATTAATATCTTGTTTTACGTACTGCTCTAATCTGGGTGGCTTGAAGGACCCCGTGAATATCTTGCAAAATTTCGATGCGAAACCCACACTTCAACCTGGCAGGTGAGGTGTCGTTGGATTTCCACTTCCCATGGAATTTATGAGCCACGCAACCGGTTGACAATTTACTTAGCGCTGATGCGAGTGATTCGTAAGTCAATCTTTGAGGTGTAAATTGGAACTTCCAGGCGGAAACCGGTTGGCAGGTGATATAAGTTCAAAATCGCAGCCGAGGGAACTCGTACCTTGAAATATAAGCTGAGAAACTTGACGGGAAATTGGTTAACCATCCATAGGTCGCCGTGGTAGTGAGTGGAGAGCTAATTCTTGAGTTATATACTGATATTCTCCAAGAGGAAGCTGGTAGCTTCACAGGCCGGCGACGACTACGAGTCAAGTTGATATTGACTTCCAAACTGAAAGATTACTCGTTCCTAGAGCTTCTAATCCGTGAGCGAGGGATGATAGTTTTGGCATGATAAATTCCCTAACACCATCACGCGGCAAGTGACCACAAGAACCAATTTTTGGACACCTCAATTGAATAATATAGCGTAGAACCGGATAATTATTCGAGGTCCAGCCGTCCAATATGATTATATGAACAGGTTAATACAACGCTCGCCAGATTTTCAGGCTTTCTAGATGGGAACTTGGATAAACAGTAATTTCCTTTGGTGGTATGGAATAGCTTTTTTGTTGTCATTCTAGACCTTTTCAATTTTATTTGAGATTACCAATCATATTAAGTTGATCAAAAATGAGAACTAACAGATAGAAGGTGCTAGTAGCACCGCAAGAGCTGCAGGAACCACCAAAAATTCGGCAGTAATGAGATTGAGGCCAGTGGTAAAACAGCACAAACAGTCCAACACCAATAAACGGGAACCTGGTCACACTCTACGCTGTGGCATACTCAAATTATAGGGTATCATAGATTAAACAAACAACAGCAGCAGCACAGCTTTATTAGAAGCAACCCACATACATGAATATGATTTCAGACGCCAAGCACCCAACTCTAATGCCATCCATCCCACCACAACTCCATCATAATGCACCATATGTACCGTACAGTTCCTAAACTAGAGATCCCGGCTTATGCAGCTGGATCCCTCCTGACGCCGATGAAGTAGTTGCCCAACTTCTCGCTTCCATCAATCTCCTTCCAGCCAAATCCGGGAACGTATACCACACCCTGGATAACCGGCTTACCCCATCCACCCTTCAACTCAAAGTACTTCTCGAGCTCATCACAGTTGACGTACTTTTCCCAATCGTGCGTTCCCTTTGGCACAATCTTCAAGATATCCTCCGCCATCAAGTTTGTAGTGAACCAACTGACCCAGGTCCTTGCTATCGTGCTCATGATCAACCAGCCTCCAGGCCTAACATGTTTCTCCACCTCATCTAGGAAAGCCGCAGGCGCATTGACGTGCTCGATAACCTCAAACACACTGACAATATCATACGGCTCCATATTATGCAGCTCCTCTATCGACGTATTGATATAGGTAAGCTTATCCTTCAAGCCCGGGTCTTTCTTCTTATGTCCCTCCGCAATAGCGAGCACTCCCGGCGTAGGATCGATAGCAGTCACAGACTGTGCATTCGGCAACCTCGCCGCCGACTCTGCAAAAATTCCCCCACCACAGCCGATATCCAAATAGCGGTACTTGTGTGCTGGCGGTGCGCCATGGGTTTTCTTGCACTTTGCGATGAAGTCATGACGCAGCGGGTTCATGAGGTGCAGCAGGCGGGACGATCCATGTGGCTCCCACCATTGCTCGGCGAGGACATTGAAATGTGCGACTTCTTCTGGAGACACGGAGTGTAGGCGAGCTTGTGATGAGGAAATGTGGCGCGCGACGCGGGGAGCTGTGCGGAGAAGCTGGCTAAGCGTTCTGGTGGAGGTATTATGGAGGAGGGCTGATGGTGGAGCCATTGGTTCGGCGTAGGAGCGACCGAGGTCTGCACTCTTCAGTCTGACAGTCGATGTGCTTCGGCTCGTCCTGGCGGCAAAGGCGGCGACGGCTCGTGTATAGCTTTTGGGCAGGTAAGTTCTCGGATACCGCCGAGCGGACGTTGCGGTCGCGCTCAGCTTCGGCAGAAAGGCTGCGAGGCTGTCACTTGGATCGTCCCCGAGGCGACGGCGGGCCGACAAAAGTCCTCCCCGGATTGGGAACCGTGGACACATGCTAGAGGGTCCATGGAGTCAGCATTTCCCCACCAGACGGAATCTGGGGACATGGCTTGGTAAGAATAGCATAAACTTATCAGTTCTTTTCCACGCTCTCCTGTTTAATCGCCGTTGTGAAATATACACTAAGTGCTAAGAAACCATCACCACAAGAAACCGTCGTTGAGTAATCGCAAACAATTCTACCAACCAGTTCCTCGGTCTACAAAGTTTAGCGGCATCGCGGGGAACTTTAGGGACAACGGACCAGGAGATCGACTTGAACGAAACACAAACCACACAAACACCACAGAATGCCTTCCTCAGATGTTGTAGCCGGCGGCTCGGCGCAGTTCGACACAATCGAAGACACAATCGTAGCATTCAGTGAGTCTCGCCATTCCCCGAGCGTCAGCTATGCGCTTCGGCGTCCTGAGGCTCACCCCACATTGACTCGAACTGACACAATAATTCAGAGCGCGGCGAATTTATTGTCGTCCTCGACGACCCATCGCGTGAGAATGAGGGTGATTTGATCATTGCGGCAGAGGAGATTACACCTGAGCAGATGGCCTTCATGGTCAGATATACTTCCGGCCTCATTTGTGCGCCTATAACACCCACGCTGTGCGAGCGTCTCGGCCTCCCGCAAATGGTTACAAACAACGCGGATCCTAAGGGAACTGCATATACAATCTCTATCGACGCGGAACACCCGAGCACAACTACCGGTATCAGCGCACACGATCGTTCGTTGACTTGCCGCATGTTGGCTGCGAAGGACGCAAAGAATGGGGATTTGAGGAGTCCGGGACACGTTTTGCCATTGAGGGCAAGAGATGGCGGTGTCAGAGTGAGACCTGGTCACACCGAGGCGGCTGTGGAGTTCTGCAGACTTGCTGGCAAGCAGCAGGTCGCAGTCATTGCTGAGTTGGTTGACGATGGAGAGGAGGTTGCTGGTCAAGCTCTGTTGAGGAACCCAGAGATGATGAGGACGCAGCAATGTTTGGACTTCGGAAAGGAATTCGGTTTGAAGGTGTGCACAATCGAGGCGTTGGTTGCTTACGTTGAGAAGCGGGAGGGGAAGTACATTAATGGTTCTGCTTAAGCGTATCGCATTTTGGTTATGAAATATGTGTATCTGAGACTCTCCACATCGTCTTTGTTGGTTGTTTAGAATCTGGGAAGAGGTCCATAAAAAACCGGTTAACTTCAAAACTCCGTGTTCTCCGTTATCACCATCCGCGATATACCCGAGGTGATTATGCGATATCGTGTAGGAAGTGAGCAGCGAGCAGTGGAACCGGGTGTCGATATTAATTTTGTGTGTTACACACGTATTGCCTTAAACTGCAAACCTTGGTATCAAAGCTTTAAAGCTTAAATTGATGGCTTTTTACATCTCGCTTATGCTGTACTTGAGCTTCGACGATCTTACAGTACATCGACCATGTGGCAACCTTGAAAGCCAAGCAATTCTCGCAACCCCATCCATTTCCTGCTTCAACGACCAATCTTCTGGGCAACCTTAACTAATCATGGAAGCAAAGCCCACAAGCAAAGCCGACATGATGGAGTTTGAGATAAAAGACTACACCTGCAATGATACACAGTTCTCAGGTAACCGCGCATCCGGTAATTAGTCACTTGTCAATGCACGACTTGATGTGGGCCACTCGCTGCCGAAGCCTCCTCCGACGTCGCGTTATGGTTTCTAATCATCGGTACGTTCTGGCGCTTGACGAGGAATCGTGGTTTTCGACAGCTCGAGGTGGCCAATGAAAAGGATTAGCAGAGAACTAGCTCGCACATCAAGAGGGTCCTTGCGTTTTTCATCGATGATGCCAGCATGCTTTGAAAGCCAAGTGGCGTCGAGCAGCATGTCAGATTGGAGGACTCCATCTGAAGCTAGGTTATCTCAACTTATATAAACTTCCTGCAACTTGCGCCATTTCTAGCATAGATACCTTAAAATCAGCCTGATATTCTGACGTTTGATGTTTCGAGCAACAGCCCTCACGATGAAGATGACGCAATTCAAGATTGACATAACGAGCGATGCGATCTGCCCATGGTGCTACGTTGGCAAGAAAAAGCTGGACAAAGCTATCAATCAATGGAAGAGCTCTGATGAGAACGCAAATGACATCTTTGTGGTAAACTGGAAGCCATTCTTCCTTATGCCGGATGCGCCGAGGAAAGGTAAGATGAGATCAGACGGCATAGAAAAATACAAAACCTGACACATAAACAGGAACACCGACTATCCAGATGCAGGACGAGAAGTTTGGGCGAGATCGAGCCGAGGCGTTCAGACAACAAATGACGATTGTTGGAGTTGAAAATGGAATCAACTACAACCCACTAGCGAAGCAGGGCTGGAGTGGAAATGCACACCGTCTGATCGACTTTGCCGGCAACAGGTCGCCACAATTCCAAGACCACGTCGTAAACGAGCTTTTCCGTGGGCATTTCGAGGATGGCCAAGACATTACCGATCTGGACTTCTTGGCTTTGGCAGGCGAGCGTGCTGGGCTCGATAGGAAAGAGGTGGAGACCTATTTGGCCAGCGACCAAGGTCTGAAAAAGGTTGTTGAGGAGGGAGAGAAGGCGAAGCTTCAGGGCATCAGTGGAGTGCCCAATTTTGTTCTCAACAATAAGTTTGAGATTGGAGGTGCTCAGGACTCGTCAACCTTTCTCGATCTGTTTCAAAGGATCAAGGCTACTCAAAAGACCTAGTTGAGTCAATTTAGAACAACCATACCTGCATCGAGCCGCTCTCACTTCGTGGGTGCTGACGGACCGAATTGCTCTCCGTCCTAGCGGCTACACAAGTAGCATATAAGTTGAGGTTGCTCGGCCAACGAAGCCTGGGAGGTCGGGTTAAAGCCGAGCTGTGCACTGGTAGTGCATGAGGCCCTGTAGCTACGTGCAAGTTACACCGACTTTCGTTGCCAACTGCTCTGGGTGCCTTTAGGAAGATGGCAAGAAGTTCGAAAGAATGTAACAGCCTTAGCTGATGTTCACAAGCTGAACGTCTGCGCAGAGAACGGCCAATTGAACTTATTGAAGCAGTTAAATCGTTGAAATACAATGGTTGAGTGACCTATGTCTTCTAGAATGTTGCCAATAAAAACCTCTTGAGTCCCCCAAAGGTCGTACCAATATCAGCTCTCTTGTCTTCACGTGGGCGTCATGGTTGTCCGGCTTAGCCGCGACTCTGCAGTGGTACAGGTCGGTTCAGCCACGGTCGTTTTTGCTTGTTATGGAGTACAATACATTTTGACAAGTTAAGCCATTTCTCCTCTGTCTTGGCGTTTTCGTTAGCTCACCTTGACCGAGTCATTGTGGTTTTGATCCCGTGAAGATAGTGCGACAACTAAAAGAGATGATCTTCGCGAATCAACACACACCTTCATAAGGAAAGTGTCGCACGTTACTTGCTCATTTTGTTAGCCCAGGGCTCGCATGTAAGGCAAATTCCGAAAATGATATGTCGTGGTTGCGTTACCTTGACCCGGTGTATCAGGCTTTTAAGGCTTGTATTCCCGGTACACATAGTATAGGTCTCCTTCACGTCCCAGAGCTTGTCAAAGTTGCACAGCCCAGCGGCGGCTATGCAGCACAAAATCCCACGCTCACCGTCGGAGGGAGTTGATTATCATCCATACGTTGAACTAACCTGCCAGCAAGACGGAATGCCACTTCCTAACTGGATATCCAGCAGGATGCAGGTATCCGTCAAATCAGGCAAGATGCTGCGCCTTCCCGCAGCCGAGTACCAAGAAATGAGGAGCTCTTTCAACGTCGCTTCCTCAACACCAAATACGGGTGGCCTGCCCTGGAACCTAACGCCAGGATCATCAAATCGACATGATCACCACAACAGCGCCTGAAGGTGATATTTGTCCTTGTCCTTGGCATGCGAGTCAGAGGAAGGAACCCGTCGTTCTGGAGAACAACGTTCGTGTAGCTAAGCAAGGCAGTCCCAGCCAGCCATATTATCCACATCTATTTATTCTCGAAGTCTTCCGCGTCTTTTGTCTGTTCGCCTGCCTCCTTCATCTCTCCATCCTCCTCTTTTTGGACCAATCCTGTCATCTCCCTACCTCCTATACACCCCGTTTTTGGAGACTTTTTGGAACACTCGTTTTAACCAAGAACCTCATCACACAGCGAGCTCATAGCTTAGACGACGAGCCTTGGGTCTTCATACCAACCAGTCCAAGCATTACTCATAATGCTCACTCCAGATCTAAACATGAGGGCTGGCCTCAAGGTCGCCGTCCAATACCTGGCCTTCTGTTCTCTCTTCGCTAACTCCGCCAATGGCTTCTTTCCCACCATATTCCGCCAGAGTATGGCAGGCAATGGAGGAATGTCTCACGAACAATTGACGCATGACATGTACGACCAGCTCGTTGTCGAGTACTTTCCCGAGATCAGAATAGTCAGTGCAGGCATGACCAGAGCCCGCAAGACTATCACGAAGGCCAATATCGCTGTTGATGCCGATGAAGCTGAGACTGCTGCTTCTCACTTCGATGGAGAAACGTTTGTAGCTGGCCAAGAGCGCTTACAACGTCTTTACCAAGAGGTCATCGATAACCTCGATAACGATGATGCGGACGCAGCTCAGCAAGCCCTAGGAGGTGCTCTGCACACTTTACAGGACTTCTACTCACACACCGTGAGTTTTGAACATCTAGTGTCACAGTTTGGAGACTAACATGGACAGAATTGGATTGAGCTTGGCAACAGATCGCCTCATCCAGAATTGGGACGTAAGGATAAATCGATCAGCGGAATCGCAGGTCCTGGGGAGACAACCTGCAACGACTGCGGACCACATAATCCACTGGACAGCACTGCGTCCTGCCAGGACTGCAGAAATAACACCGTCGGCTTCACATCGTTGACTTCAGGATTCTACTTCGGAGAGGATGTGCCTGATGAAGGAAACGAGGCCATACCCCTTTTCAAGTGTCATCATGGTGGATACAGTGATAATATTAGAGGACCAGTCATGGGAATTATCCTTGGACCACCAACGCCTGGTATCAACAAAGACAGTAATAGCTGTGGCTGGAGCCCTCATAACACTTTGCATCGGCCCGCAGCTGAGGTAGCTCTTGCCGCCTCCATTCAGCTCTTGAATGATCTCAAGAAGGATCTCGAAGAAGTCAAGTTGAAGCAGCTCTTTGGAATCGGTCCAACGCTTGCGTTGGTAGTAGATACTACAGGCAGTATGTCCGATATCATTTCCAGCGTTCGCGCTCAATGTCTTGCAATCATCGATGAGCGTGAAGGTACTGCCGATGAGCCGACCAGTTATATCCTAGAGCCATTCAATGATCCGAACATTGGCCCATTGACCCAAACCTCAGATCTCGAGGTTTTCAGGAGTCGTATCAATGGCCTGTTTGCGTCAGGTGGAGCTGTGAGTTGCCAAGATTCATGGGCTTAAACACCCTTTGGAAAATCTGAACTAACAAGGACCCAGGACTGTCCAGAATACGCCATTGGCGGAATGATTGCAGCTACCGGTAAGGATTTTTACAACCTGCCACATTTGCAACGCTAACTCGTACATAGAAGCACTCGATGGTGGAAGCCTGTTCATGTTCACTGATGCGGCGGCCAAGGATGAGGGCCGAATGGGCGAGCTCGTCTCCAAAGCAACCGCTAAGGATATCGCAATCTACATCTTTAAGTTTGACAGCGGATGTGATGGTGCATCGGCTAAGTTAAAGAAGCGTGGAGATGTTGCTTCTGATCGAGTTTATGGAGACATCTCTCGTGCTACAGGCGGACAGTATCGTTCCCTCCCACGGAGCGACGTGGGTCAAATTCGAGGGCTTGTTGACACACTTGTATGAAAAGCCTATCACCCTGTCCTAAGACGTACTAACCCTAAATAGTCCACAGCCAACAACCGCGATGTTCTCAAGGTCCAAGGCAGCTTTACCAATACCGGCACATCGGGGGGTTCCGCTTCCTTCGAGGTTCCAGTCGACTCACGCATGACCCGTGTCACTTTTTCAGCAAGCGGACCGTCGCTTCGCATGACTATCAGGACACCGAGCGGATCTACTCTCGATCTCTCCAGCGAGAGCGTAACCTCCACTTTCTTGACCGATGGCCAGTTCATCATCGTTCAAAATCCAGCTGTCGGCGTCTGGACAGTGGCTCTCAGGGGCCCTTCGTCATTCAACCTGGACGTCACTGGCAGCGACCCTCTGTCTTTCTCGGCTTTTGATGTTGTCGAGACTTGTGGAAGAAATGGGCACAGAGGATACTGTCCAATATCTGGACCTCCAGCATCTGACCACAATGTCGGTGCAGTCGCCACCATCGATGGAGGATTCTCGACTGCTGTTTTTGAGCTTCGCAGTCTTGCAGGCAAGGTCTTGCGAACTCTCCCAATGGAACCTGGATCCGGCGAATTTGGTGAGCCACCTACCAATTCGTTCTTCGGGGTCTTCCAATATCCAGTCGGCTCTTTCTATGTTTACGCGACCGGTAACGACATAGCTGGAACCACGTACCAGCGCCTCCGTCCAAGTCTAATTACGCCAGTAGTCTCTGGCACGAATAACACTGGGCTTGAGGATGTCTTTGTCACGGTCAACGGAACGTTGCCTTCGTCCACCAGCTCCACCTCTTCTTCGTCTTTCACAAGCAGTTCCTCCACAAGCTCAAGAAGACAGACACCAGGTGTGGCACCAAGGCCAACCACATCGTCCACGATGTCCATGCCAATTACATTCGACATTAACACTACTTCGAGCAGCTCATCCTATCCTTCTTCTTCATTCGCAACAAGAAGAATCACTCCAGGTGTCGCACCTGGCGTTGCTCCAAGACCAAGCTCGCGTCCAAGTTCTGTGGAGGCCGCCGCTGATACTCCAAGTGTGGCTTAGGATGGCGCTGGTGTTGCATCTTAGGCATGATGTGACGAAGGAACCTACAGACTCAGTTTAGTTCCGCAAAAGGAGATAGAAAGGCAGAGGCATGGAACAGTGTTTGGAATCGGATAGTACACTCTATGTCTAGCAAGGTCATGTTTTGGCCAACCGATTGACCGATTATTTCTCCATAGTTCGGGTGTCTTATGAAATATGAACATCCGTTCTTTGACTTTCTGCTGTTGAGACTTGATTAAAACCTGAATGGAATGGCGGACAGAGATGACTGAGGTCGGCACCTGCCAGACACACGTACCAAGCTACCTGCATGAATCAACAAATACTAGACAAGCTGATCGGTCTATCTTCTTCAGCGGCACCCGGCCAAAGCATCGTTAAGGAAGATGGCCGGCCGCATGGTGGTCTAATATTACTCGCAGGCTTCGACGCAAGCTAAGTGTGTTGGCGCCATGCATGGAAGATTGGAAGGCTTCTAGCGCATCTTTTGTGCTTCTGTGGTGCTTCGATGGGTGTTCCACGCTAGTGCAAGTTTGGAGATTAGGGGTTGGTGGGTGGAAGCTACAGTGGGATGCAAGAAGTCTCTGTACGACCCACTTATTCGCATCCGTGAAATAGCGTGCTGCTTTAAGAATACCACCAATTCGAAGAATATGCCCGTTTTGATTTTGCCATTTTGATTCTGTTAATACTGCAACAGTAACAATGCCTCCTCGTGCGAAACAC
>RCNJ01000237.1_pt1 | contig 34949 bp, 39 predicted proteins | sample 2041171 | NCBI WGS metagenome assembly RCNJ01 (sample SAMN09708213, study PRJNA481090) | feces metagenome | biome: feces | host: Pygoscelis adeliae | place: Antarctica: Rookery Lake | collected 2010-03-01 | reverse complement strand
ACTACGACGCCCTGTTCCGCCTGTATTTACCGGTACTACTGACATTTGTGCTTCAGCGCCAAGCCAGTTATCGGCAAGCAACTCCAACAGATTGCAGGTCCGAGTTCAACCACGCATACAGCGACCGTTCCTGCAAAGCGCGACCTTTACATTCCGCCTCGGCTGTGGCAGAGTGATGCAACCGCTGACTATGCTTCAGGAAGGAATCGTGATTCTGTTGATTGAAACTGGGGTTACAAGTTGCACCACCGCGTGAATTGAGAGGTGAGAAGTGTCGCCGCCTAAGACGGACGCTAGCAAGTGGTGCTATTGTATTGGGGCTGACAGCTCCTACGTCCCTTTATCAAGGATGTCACGTTGGCCGCGTGCTTGGCGTTGGCCACAACATGGTACAGTAGTATGTACCACTATGGACCGCTAAGAGGGGCATTCCTAACGGCGCTGGAGGAGGGCTCAATGTCTTGCCTGGCCGGGGTCTAGTCATCTTACTGGCGGTGGCTGAATAGCATCACCTTTCACAGCTGTAACAGTTTGCGTTCTTTCTTTAGCAGTCCGGTGTTAGCCATTTCTCTTTTTGTAAGGCGGACTTCGAGAACGAAACAGCGCGCACCCCACCCATTCTTGCCGCTGTCACCACGTTGTTCCATTTTCGACCTCACGCACAAGGTCCATCGATCACACTCTCGTTCTCTTTCCTTTGAATCTTTGATATAGTCCGAATGGAATACTGGTAGAAATAGCATGCATCGTCTCACGCGTTACTTGTGCTTTCCGAGGACCGTAGCGTTATCGTCGACATTCCTGTCCGAAAGAGTCTCCACATCCTGATCAGGCGCGGGCGACACGTGCATCGCTTTACAATGGCGCTGTGGCGTCAGAGAAAAGCCAAGTGGCGGTGCTTTCATGCCTCCTTTTGTGCAAAACTTGTTGTCATGACTGGATCCTCACCTTCGAGGCGAGGAAAGAGTTGAAGGCGAGCGAGTCGAAACCGCTTGACGATGAACTTCGGCCAAGATTCTTGAAGTGAATACTTTAAAAGAGCTCAACGAAATCATCGATGAAGTGAAAGCAAAGAATAAAGAAGAAGCCCTCGCACTCCTCGACTTGCCAACCGGTAAGGGAAAGGGTGCTGGGAGAGGAAGAAGGCCGATGGGGGTACGCCGAAGAAGGCAAAGCCCGGGAAGAAGGTCAAAACCCCGAGCCCGGAAGAGAGCGAGTTGAGTGATTTGGGGAGTGTCAGCGAAGACCTTAGCATGGACTTGAACGACGCTAACGAGGAGGTTAATGAGCAGATTAAGCGGGAGGCTACGGCGGAGAAGAAGGGGAGGAGTACGCCGAGGAGTGCTAGTGCGAAGAAGGTTACTTGTAAGGAGAAGCCTGACGACGAAGACTCACCGCCGACATAAAGACCAGCATCAAATCCGACCTCGACGACCCAGACGCCTCAAGCACAAGCACAGACACATACGCCAACTCCGCATCGACAACATGTCTGAATCCGAACGCCAGACTATCAGAGACGCGAACCAACCGACAACACCAGGAGAGAACCGCGGCTGCACGGGTTATGGATGAAGGACGTACGGAATCGAAAGATTATAAGGCGTTGGCTGGGAGTGAGAGGACAGGGAAGATTGGTAAGTATTATCGGAAGGTGTGAGAGGAGAGGGGTATTAGGCCTGTGCGGCTCACCTTGTAGACCAGCGCCGGGCGAGTGAAACGATCGTTGTGACCTTAAGGGGTGGAGACGAGAGGTGCGAGCTTGTGACAATGTTAAAGCACTAGCCAGACCAATTATTGGGAGATTTGGCATTGTGGTCTTATCGTGTCGATGCCAGAAGTGATGATGTCGTTTGTGTCTCTCGTCATAATAGTTACTCCTTTGGTAGGGGAAGCCGTTTTATCTTAACGCGAGGAATGGACGTCGCTGCTCATAAGGTTGGTGTTTCCACAGAGGATTTTGCGTTGATGCAGAAAGAGAAACTAAAGAGAAGGAGGGGTTGAAGACTTATACTGAGAAAGCACGAGCTGACTTGTCTCTGAGGGAAGGTACGTCGGCAGTCATGGAGGATAAAGTTTCAAGGGCGAAGAGGCGATGAAGCGACGAAGATGGAGATATGAGGATGAAGGTTGCTACGATGACATTACCGTTGGATATATGCCCCACAAGGATGACAACAGAGACAATATCTATGTCGACCAAGTCTTTCAACTTCTGAGTCCTAACTAATACGGTGACCGGGCAGCACATGTGAAGCAAGTTTCAGTTGAGCTGCATCAAAAGCAAAGATCCATAGCACGTAGTTAAACCATACATATTGAGCTTGTGGAGAAAGATAGAGGTGCGAGGTGTGCACAGAGACTTTATACTCTGAATGGAGCGGAGTTTGCTGGACTTACCCTGGCTTAGAGTTTGTCTTGTAGAATCCAACAGGGCAGTAAAGTTGGAAGGACTCGTGATGTAATAGGTGCGCTCATGTGCGATGATGATTGAACAAGAACGAGGAATTATGGTGCTCGACTCCTGCTTCGTAGGCGCTTTCATGCCCAAAAAAGTAGAGCCAGAAGGAAACGATTGATACCACGAGGAATTATACATGAGCAGAAAAGATTGATAGACACTCTAGCACGTTTTTTATGCTCGCGGACGACAAGTGGACTTGGTGTCGAAGGCATCAGTGGCTGGGAGAGTGCCAAGATGTGGCTTGCTTGGTGGTGTGGCGGGCAAGCGAACCGCGATACCTTCTTCCTTCCAGGCGACCTCACAACTCTTCACGCTTCCACTCAAAGTTCAAGATCGTAATGAATGGCGCCCACGAGGTGAGTAGAATTCGAGTTTGTTCGCCTTGGTCTCTTACGACTCCTCTGTTAGCAGCTTCCGTTATCAGTTCTGACTGCGCATTTCTCGTGGTTCGTGCTTTGTGAGCAAAGATCATCTCGAGTGCGGTGCGCTGTGCTCATTCCGAGGCTGGTGTTCAAGAATTATATCCTCCTCAATTGCCCCGACGATGTCTTCACGGGCCACGATGGCTTCTAAGCTCATCAATAAGCTGCAAGCGCAGATGGGTGCAGCTCATGCACGAAAAGTGGCATCCTCAAACTTCACGAAAAGGTGTCGCAACCCCGGCGCGTCCAACACCAGCCGAGCTGCCACGACAAGGGTCCGTCTGGGGCCTCACCGCACCTCCCTCGTTTCAGCGTCACGCTAGATACCACTCCGCCTCATCAGGCTTGCGTTTCTGCAGTGTGAAGATGGCTCAGGTCACACTTTCTCACAGACTTCTGCGCTTCCCTCCAGGATCGCGGCCAAATACCTTGGGATTCGCGGATTAAGGTTGGAAAATGCTTCGATTGAGCTTCGTGAAGCTCAAAGGTCGTGTTAGCGGCGACGTAGTAAGCGCTAGATAAGGGCTAATGGAGAGCTAAGAGGAATAGTTTGGATATTCTTAGAGAGGCAGTTCTGGGGCTGAGCTGAGAAGTGGGAGGGTTGGACTGGATGCACCACTACTTATGAGGTGTTGGGACACCTTTGGGGAGCAACAATTCAGCTTAAAGCTCGATTGACGACATCCCGACGACGAACAACACGATTGCGACGACTATTCAGCAGCGAAGACAAGTGATCACGATAACGTAGGCCGTAGCGACAACTGCTGAGACACTTGCAGCAACACCAACAACCAACCACGACAATCGACAAACGGCACCATGTGGGAAGCGACACCACTTCCCGAACTCGGCAGCTGGGACGACAACTGCTTCTATAAAATCAAAGACGGAAGCCGTCGCTGCAAATTCAGAATTGGCGGCGACGCCGGCGAAGGACGCTTCGGCAACAAAAATAAGCTGATGGCTAAGATTAGTCGAGGTGTGTCGTTGACGGGGCAGGAGAAGAATGAGCTTGCGCGGGGCCTTTGCTGCTTGAAATGGCATTCTACTGAGTACATTGCCCGCGAGATATGCGAAATGTGGGCGACGCAGCCTACCACAGTGCTTGTGCCTCCGCCGTCACAGCAGAGTGAGGTGCAGAGGCTGAAGGCGGAGAATGGGGTGCTTATCCCAGGCGTCCAGAGAGTTAAGGCAATGGAGAAGCAGTACCACGATAATCGGGTTGGCACCTTCCCTCAGATTGAAAGCCTCAAAGCTGAGATCCAGGAGTTGAAGAAGACACTTGAAGAGACTCGACAGGTGAATGAGGTTTTGGAGGACGAAAATGAGTTTCTCACGACCAAGTTCGGCTTTCCAAGAAAGAGGGCCCTGTCAAAGGCTACCTTCTGTGTACCTGCTGTCACGGCTGTAAGTTGTTCAAACCCAAAACCCTTGGAGATTGTCCAACATGCCGTTCAGGAAACGTCCATGCCCGTCACGCCCGTAAAGCGCACCGTCTCGTTCAATTTCGACACACCGGCCGACCCAAAAATGCCCTGCTCCCACTCCTTCGAAGACTCCGGCGTATTCTCCTCCGCCTCCACCCCAGACCCCACATCCTCAGCTAAGAAAGCATATTCCGCCTCGCCCACCTGTCGCCCCAGAGTTTCCTCCTCCTCCAGCTCTGAAAGTCTCATCCTATTCGAAGACGACTACGAAGCCCTCGATCTCGCCGCTACCAATCTCTCTTCCATAACGCCTTTCTTCCCTGCCATCGACGACTCCGATGAGGTGAATGTGGAGGTCAAGCAAGAACCCCATCTGGGAACCGTCATTTGGTCTGCAACGCCCGAAGCTGCTCACATCCCCGCACCCTCGGTTGCCGCAGTTGAGCAACCAACAACCGAGGCAACCGAGCCAGAACCTCAGCCATTAGAAATATCACCCCAACCTGTCGGCACTCAGCTGGAGAGGCTGCTGGTCAACCTCTTCTGCACCGTCATCTTCCCCTGCTGGGCTGGCAGTTTGTCGTGCATGCAGTTCACTGGCTTTGTGGTCTGGACGTGCTTTGTTGTTTGGACCCAGGTTGGCTGCGGCGGGATGACGGAGATGGTGCAGAAGTATTGTGCTGTTGAGGATGTGAGCGATGAAGATGAGGTGCATGGGCAGAGCCAGCTAGTTGTGGTGATGCGTTTGACGGCGCCGGACGTGGATGAGGAGGTGGTTGAGGAAGCGGTAGACGATAAAGGGAATGGGGTAGAAGAGGTTAGGGCGTTGATGCCTAGTGCGGAAATCATGGAGGCCAACCTCGCTCCTCACCGTCACGATCAACAGCTTGAACTTTTCCAATCAACAGGTTCTGATGTGGAGTGGAGGGTCGTTCCTCGGGGCAGAGTCGCTAAGAAGTCGCGGACAACGGTGTGTGTTAAGTTGCCGCAGGACTTCACGTTCACATTTACGGCCTCGCCACCGTCGCCTGTATTGTTTTCATACTGATGTCCAAGGCCTACTGTAAGGATTTGGGGTATGCAGGTGAAGGGAAGGCCTCGTCACGGTGTCTCGTACGGCTTACGCCATCTTTCGACACGTTATGGCAGCGCTCACTGGTGATTCTTCCCGTTTTACGTTATACCAATTTGTTCTCTTCTGCCGCTCTTCAGCTTTTTCTTTTGTCCCGACTTAGGGTTCAGGCCGCCGACGAGTTTCATGACCATTATATGAGGAATGTAAATAGTTAGATGTAGCAACGATACAACGATCATTCAACCACTTTCCAACTTTCGACTACCTGGCGAACATTACTAACTCGCTGCCGTCCAAGTTTGGTGATCATCTCAACTTTGTGACCATCTGTCAACCATTTCCAACCTGCAAGCGCGAGTGACGGTCCCGAGCCCGCGACCCATTTCACCATCTCGACCATGCGTCGACCATCCGCCGACCCATCCATCGACCGTCCCCATCTTTTGAATACTATGAAGTTTTTAACTAACCTTAAAGGTCACATAACCCCTCCGAACTGGTGTATCGGTAACATATCCGCCTCTCACTAAGTTCACTTAGAAGTCCGCGGTTGCGCGGGGTTCGACTCCCCGGTTCGGAAAGAACCACTCATCCCAGATGAGTTAGTCATTTTTTTGTATCCTCCCTGGGACATACATAAACTGTGATTATCGTTGTGCGACGGTGATGACCCAGGCGGACAAGCTGCATAGATCAATCAATTATCTAGAAGACTTTCGTAGGAACTGGTTGGCTTCTTACCCGAGCAGTTGGGCTTTTGAGAAGTTTGATTGTTGACATGTAAATTGAGATTTTATCTTGATGCATGCCCAAACCGATTAGCTTCGAGGCGCTCTGTGCATGTCCTGAGAATTGGCTTATTGAAGCCGTTTTTGACCATAACCTTAGCACTCTGACTTCCCGTATACTGTTCACGATGCTTTTAAATCATTTTACTGGTGCTCAATGGCTACTCCCGAGGTGGCTGTTTACAAGCGAATCGGAAGCACATGGCCCTTGCTACCCAGTGAAACAGTTGTACAGCTCTAACTTGCTTGGAGATGAAGCCACTGCATGTCGTAAAAGAGCTTTTGGATTCATCTATCTTCTAATGATGCCTCAAAGCTAACACCATATCGCTAAATTCATTACATCATCATTCCACCACATCAAACTACGGAGACAATCTCTTTGGAGTTCTTGGGTACGCACAAGCGAGGTGCACAGAAGGCAATTGCAAGTACCAAGCCACGACTCTGTCAAGACCGATACCGCCACCACCGTGCGGTGGCACACCGGCGGACCTGAAGATATCGACGTACTCCTTAAGACCTGCTGAATTTGTGTCAACACCCTTAGCTCTCATACCAGCCTCGAGCTCCTCTGGGAGGTGCAGACGCTGACCGCCGGACAAGATCTCCTGGCCTCTCATCATGAAATCATAGGCGTTGGAAACCTCTGGATTCTCAGGATCTGGGTGAGCATAGAACGGTCTAGCGCTCATTGGGAACTTGTCCAGGATGTAGAAATCAGTGTTGTACTTCTTGCGGACGAGAGCACCGAGTGCCTTCTCCTGAGGGGTGGACATATCCTCATCATCGCGCACATTGCGAAACTCTTCTGGGCCCTCCTCACGGAGGAGCTTCTGGCCCTCGGCGAAAGTGAGACGGACCTCCTTGCCGTCAGCTGGGAGGAGGAACTTCTCGGATGGGTAGACGGAGCGGACAAGCTCGATCTCCTTGGAGCAGTTCTTCTCGATGCCGGCGAAGATGTAGAGAAGAACACCCTCGAGCATGTGCATGGCCTCGTGATAGTGCTCCTCGATCTCCATCTCCAAATCGAGACCAGTGAACTCGGTCATGTGGCGTGGGGTGTTGGAGTTCTCCGCTCTGTAGACTGGTCCAATGCAGAAGACGCGCTCGCGGCCACCGGCGATCTCGATCTGCTTGTAGAACTGTGGGGATTGGGCGAGGAAAGCGGACTTTCCGAAGTATGGGAGCTGGAAGACGTTGGCGCCCCCCTCCGATGCGGCGCCAATCAGTCCTGGGGACTCAAACTTCTTGAAGCCCTTAGAGCGGAGGTACTCGATGAAGAGGAATTGGACCTCGTTGCGGATGTCCTGGATGGCGCGGTCGACTGGAGCGCGCTTGCGGATGACTGGGTTGTCGAGGAGAGTGCTCAAGTGGGCGACTGGGACGGCGTCCTTGTCCTTGACGGAAAGACCTGGAGTAGAGATTAGCATTTTCGCCACGGAATGAAAATGAATTAGATCTTACCCTCAACAGCGGCCTCCAAAGCTGGCTCCTCGTCAACGTCACCGACAGCTCTGGAGGCAGTAGCAACAGAAACTGGGAGAGTCTCTGGAGCAGTAGCAACAACGTAAAGCTTCTGAATGTGCAACTCGAATCCGCTAACAGTGCAAGACTTGACAGCCTCGAGTGGGTTCTCAACAACAGCCTCGACAAGGATAACAGACTCGAGCTTCACGCCACCAGTCCACTTAACCATCTGCTTGCTAACTGGCTTGCCATCCTGGCTCGCAGCCATAACACCCTGGATGCTGTGGCCACCTTTTCCGAGCTCAATAAAGCACATCTTCGCACCCTGCATTCTGCTGTTCTGCAGGGTACCTCTCATCTTCACCAGCTTGCCGACATGTGCATCAGTGATCTCCTCTAAGCGCACGCGCTCAGCCTCGGACTTGTAGTTCTTTGGGAACTGGCCATAGTTCTCCTTTGCGAGATCCTCAGCGGCAGCTCCAACACCAGCCGCCTTCGCAGCAGCTTCGCGCTCAGCGGCTTTGCGTGCCTTCTCGGCCTCCTTCTTGGCCTTGGCCTCAGCCTTCTTTGCCCCCTTCTTGGAGACCTCTGGAGCTCCTCCTTCGGACGGAGCAACACCGGCTGGTGGAGCGGCGCCCTCGGCGACCTGTGGGACCTGCTTGGCTTCCTCAGACATGTTGACGTGTGGAAAAGAGTAGCTGGGTTGTAGTGATATGGCCAGTTGCTGGGACCAAGGCTTTGTTTACTTTGAGAGTGCCCGTACGCCTCATGACACACTCGGCCGATTTTTAGTGAGCCTCGTCCTTGACCCCGCGGTACACGTGACAGCTACCCCACGAAAGGCTGTCAAACGACGTCACAGGGGCAGAACGTCAAAAAAAGGGCTCAAGGACAACATGACTGCAATCTTCTATAAAGCAGACGAGATTCAGGTCAATATGGGTAGTAAGTAGGGCGCAATACGTCTTCGCTAATGATGCCGCGTGGCAAATGTCATTCCTCGTTATGCGTAATGGTCTAGAGAAAGCTACAAGTCAAATCTCTACACTTATGGTGGTATCAACCATTGCGCCTAAAATAAATGTCCTCCAACCTTTCCTCAAAACCTTAAACCATTTCTCCTCGCGATGCATATCTACTGGGACTCTCCTGTTTTCTTCCTTTTGCCAATTGACTTGCATTACTTTGTCATGGCTAAAGCTCATCTTCATCATCTGGAATCTGATCAACCTCGGATGGCGCCAATTCGATTCTCCTGCCACGTTCATGAGCTGGTACACTGTCTCTTGAGGCGCCAAAGTCGAGGACCTAAATTCGTTAATTGACTGTCTTCTGCATAATGATGGGAGTCCTTACCTCAATATACGTGAAACCATTTCTCTGAACAGCAGCCACACACCTCCTCTCGTCAAACTTCACCTGCCACACTCCACTCAATTCCGTCAGCAAATCTTTAACGTGGGCGCCGGTCGTGACATTCCACATTTTTAATGTCCTGTCAGAGCCAGAAACCACTTTCTGGCCATCATGCTGGAAGCAGGTTATCGCCCCCGTGTGCGCCGTGAGTGTATTTTTGCACTGTCCGGTCTGAGGGTCCCAAATTCGCAGCGTTGAATCAGCCGCGGCCGACACGAGGCGGTCGTCCTTCAGGTCTAACAGTCCAACGAGCGACGTATGGCCATCTAGAGTATATATGGAGGTTCCGGTTTCCAGGCACCAAATCTTCACAGTGTTGTCCATCGATCCGCTGATACAGCGGTTTCTCTTGTGGTCCAGCACGACACTGTAAACTTTTTGATTATGGCCAACAAGACGATGTACGCTCTCGCCTGTCGAGATCTTCCACACTCTCACCGTGTTGTCGTAGCTGCCACTAACCAATGTGTCTTGATGAGCAGCAATAGCTCGGACGGAGCTTGTGTGACCAGAGAGCGTACGCACGAAAAATGGGCAGTCGAAATCGTTCATAGGAGGGATCGTAGGGGTGTATCGCCTGTCCCCAGACTGTGGTAGCCTCCACACCTTTAGCTGCTGATCTCGGGAACCCGTAATGATGAGCGGCTTTTCTGGCGCAAAGACAGGCCTGCCTCTGTTCATCTCTCCAGTGGCCACTGGCATAACGATCTGGAGACAGCGCACGGTGGATGTGTGACCATGAAATATCTGAGTGCAGACTCCTTTGGCTATATCCCAAACTCGGACGGAACGATCGGTCGAGCCAGAGACCAGAACGTTGCACTGGTACTGCAAGGCCCAAACACCTCCCTCATGGCCTTCTAGTCGCTTCCGTAACGCGCCCGTCGCGGTGTCGTATACGTGCATGTAAGTGTCATCACTGCCAGTAACAATTTTGTCATCGTCGAATTGAAGGCAAGTGATAACATGGCGGGGATGTGCTGCAAAGGCAACGTGACGTGGCTCCACTACACCGTTCATCATCCAACTACGCTTCAGCATGTAACGGCGACGATATAACGACTTATAAAGATGCATTTGGCCCAGGCTTTCAAGGCCAATGTCGGGCGAAGGTACCGCCATGAGGGCCGCAGCAGCTGCTGCATTTGGGCCTTCGGTGTCTTCGGAGAAACCCGAGTAATGTGAACCGACGCTAACGAACCGAAGTTTGTCATTGGAATCAACAATTGCCCTTCTTTTAGACCTTTGAGTGCCAGTTCCTGTTTGTGCCCTCTTTCTTTTCACTACTGGCCTGAGGGATGACGACGCACTGCCACGTGAAGAGTGCGGACGATCACTGAGATCTCTCTCAGAGGCTTCACAGCCGTGTGGATCTTGCCAACCCCATCCTTCCGTTATTGCTCGGTCAAGCTCTCCAGGAGGCAGCACAAAGTTGTCCGTCAACAGCAATTCCTTCCAACCAGTTTCGTTCTCATTCACAATTGATCTCCAACGCCTCGAAACCTGTGCTGCCCTGCACAAGTCTTTCAAGTCAAGCAAGCTCAGTATTTGGAGGCTCAGCTCCATAGGAAGCGCATCGAGGAAGTCGCACTCCAGCGCTGGGTTGACAATGTCTGCAACTATCTGCAGTGTCTTCTTGCTGCACCGTTTCAGCATTTGAAAAGCCATATAAGTTTTCATGGCTTCTGGCATAGCGTCGAAGTTCTCAAGCATGGCGTTGATGTTGTTCGTGTGCTTCCCGCCTCTCTTGCTAAGTTGTAGAAGCTCGCTGGACTGGTCCAGAGATCTCTGAACTGACATATTGGAGCCACTTGGGGACCGAAAGTCTGCTTCGCGCAGTGCCACCTGCGAGTCCGCCGCCGCTACCGTCGGAGACAGGCCAGGACTAGGCAAGCTTGCGCCACGGGCTTCCGCGGAACTTGTGATGGGCCTTGCGAGAGAGGTCGTGTCAAGCAACGGTGCAGGTAGTGAAGCAAAAGGCTCAAGATCTGATTCGACGATTGGAGGAGTGGCTACAGCACTGGGGAATGAGCTCTGGCTTGGAGCGAGAGACTGCGTCGGTGCCTGCTGTTCAAATGACGCCTCGGAATTTGAGCTTATCCTGTAAGAAGCATAACTCATGATAGTGTCGTCGGGTGTCGACAAGACAGGCTGAGTGACGGAGCTAAAGGCCTCGGTACGTACTACTGTATCCGGTCTCTGAGATGAACCTGGTGAGATCGGCTTTATATCCTGCTTCCTGGAGCTTCGAGATTTAGAGGACTTGCTCTTAGGTGTAAAATCCTTTGGAGATCTGCCCGTCTCGGGTGTTTCTATTCTGGTTCTACGAGCCGTCGGGGAAGCCTGCATAGATATTAGTCCTGAACATATTTTGTATATCAAGAAAACTCACTGAAACTGACAGCCTGCACTCTTCACGAAAATGCACTACCTCGCCATCGAGCTCATAGGAAAAGCTTGATATCTCGTGCGGTGTTGGCTTACGAGCCAGCGGGTACTGCTTGGTGTCCAAAGTCTCTAGCGGCTGTGGTGCTCGAATGAGCAGCGGGGGATACGATCTCTTCGTGGTTGTGGTGGTGGTGACAGTTTTCGTTTCGACGCACTCTGCGAGCTCAATGTGAAAGCTGGCAGCGTCTTCATCGAATTCAGTCAGCTCAACCTCAGACCAGTGGGTTTCTGGGCTTTTCTCCGCCTTGACGTGCCCACCATGTGTGGATTTCGACATTATGCTCGTTGTAGTAGCAGAAATAATGTGTCTCAAGTCTGAACTGGCGTCTACAAGATCTGTGACCTGCGGGAGGGTCTTAAGACACTGGCAACGCTCGTGTGCTGTGGATAGCGTTCAAGGAGATCTTGTAGAGCCCGGGGGAAAGAACTGCGTGCTTGAGGATTACGTCGGTTCGATTCGAAGCGGCCGACCTCTTTACGCGGTACAACACGGTACCACACGGTACCCGACGCCTTCCCGAGTATGGTAGAAGCCAAAAGCGAGATGGCGCTTGAAACACTTCCAGGTAGCCGAGTGCCAGCAGACACGTCCTTGCCTTCTTAAACTGGAGTGACGAGTATAGTCACGACGACGATCTGGACGATAAGGAACGACGTGGTTGGAATAAGCGGGGGTCGACCCGCGAACGCGAGGAAGGTCTGTGGCGGAAAGAAGTGGCTGGCAGGAAGGAGAGAACGAAGAGTATTATGGAAGGAACAGGTGGCGTGAATAAAAGAGTGTCTGAATGTTTGTTGATATTTATGTTGCCGACTCAAAAAGGTGATTTTCAGCAAGGAGGTGCCGATATGGCATTCAGCACACACAATGGCAGATGAAGCACTTTTGGGTTGTGGTGGGCGCAGCGGTTGATGCCTTTTTACTGGGGTTCTCGCTGTCTGGCCTTGTCGTCCAGCCTTGGGACCTTCCGACACTGAGAGAGCCAGGATCGTTCTGTGCCTGATTGGGGATAGCGCGTGTAACCTGGGTAGCACCCGAACCAGTAGTAAGTTGTAAGCGCCAGCCACGCCAAGCTATGCCAGCCATTAAGACTTTGGACAGCACTTGCCTAGGATGCCGCCAACTCCATTACAATCACATCAAGAGCACTGTCGCGTGCACCAATACGTCTCAACGATAACATCAACTTTTCTGTCAGGACGGTAGGGACAGAGCATTTCCACCGATCGATAGGCACAATCATAGTTCGATGCTTTATGTTGAGCATTGAGCATTGAGCATTGAGCATTGAGCATTGAGCATTGAGCATTGAGCATTGAGCATTGAGCATTGAGCAGTGAGCAGTGAGCATTGAAGCTCAGAGGTAATCTTTTTCGCTGCTGTTTCCACTTTAGCATGTACTGTACGAGTAGCATCGTGACGCCCCTTTCTCATGGAAAGCAAGCGGAGAGAGAGGCTGGGATACGTTTACACTTCGCGTGCTGGCGCATGGTTTCTCCTCTCGCACAAAGTAGCAGTATGGTAAGCCACGCCGTTCCTTCGCTTTCGTTTTTGGCATCATGCCGTGCACTTCTGCTTTTCATTCTACAGTTCGTCCCTGCCTTCCTCAGAAGGCAGGAGTGGAAAGTCGGCCACTTCTTGGTCTGTGGTTCCTTCTCAAACGACCAAAAAGACAACACCGACAATCGGCATCCGACGGCTGACCCACACCACCAACTCGCCATAAGCTCCTCCCCATTAGTATGAATCTCTAGGCAGACGACAAAGCCCTCTCGCTTGAGATGATAAGTCGAAGCGCACATCGCATTTTTCGTTTTCCCCCAAACTTCCAAGCTTCCCTCCTCTTCCATCCCGTTGTGTTCTCTTTCAGTTCTCACTTTGCTGCATAACATTATCCCCTCCTACCGTCGGCCTTCTTTTCACGAGTGCCTGCAGAATCGGGCCCGGAAATCTTCAAGGCTCAAACATCGTGGCCATGCCGCCCAGAAAGGCGAAGCAGCCCCTAGGAGCAGGCACTGGTAGGCAGCAGTCGCAACAGCAAGCTCAGCTCATCGCAAACCCAAATGCGACAACGTCCGTCAAACTCACCCAGTCTCAATCACTCAAGATCGTCCAGACATCTATCATTGCCACCGTCAGCGCCATTCTTTATATTAGAAATATCTTTCCGGGTGAGCACTGCCACAAGATGTTGATGGAGACGAGTGAGTATCCCGCCTCAAGATAAGAGACTAACAACCACAAGGTGACTACTATCAGCATCGTACCTACAACCTGACCGACCCCAACTTTGGCTACAAAGTTACGACGGACGATGCCCGCGCTATGGAAAGGCAGGAGAAGGATACCAAGACAGTCAGCTGGGACATACTGGTGCCTGGCAAGCACCAGCACACTGACAAGGTTCTCTTGTGGCTGGTTGGTGTCACGACTCTCAACTTCCACTGTTTTTGTCTGACAACTGAAAGGATGGGGTTGGCGATGCCGTGCAGCGCAAGTACCTCGAAACCCTCGTTATTAGCATTCATCATAGTTGCATCTCACCAGATACTGTCATTGACGCTTATGTCATGGATTTCTCATACTCCACCGATGGAGCTCCACAAGTGGGTATCAGCAAAGGAAGTCAGAAGCTAGAGGTCACTGGCAAGGACATGAGCGATATGAAGACCCTGTTCAGCCGACTTTTGAAGATGGCTAGGCAGTCTGGCGTGATCACCCCAAGTAGGTTGAGCGAAACTATGCCACTTGTTCGATCTAATATATCATTCAGACGCCCCGATGATAGGGCTGCAATTAACCTACAACAACACCTGCCCAGAGGCATATGAGCCGCCAGGATTCCGTGCGGCACCGGCATCAAAAGTTATCGAAGAAGGTCGTGGTACCGAGGTTGGTGGATTCAGCCTCAAGCATCATAGGTAGGATCTGTGTCGCCTAGTTTCCGAGAGTAGCTAACAATTTAGTGTCAAAATTAGAATGCTTCCGGTGACCAGTGCTCCGGAGGTCCCCAGGGAGCCGCTTGCAGCCAATGTGGACCACGGCGAAGAGACAAACTCGCTACAGTTGCAGGTGGAGACCCAGACCCCTGGAGTACGTTGCGAGATTGTATCCATGGTACGTTTACAGAGGCACTGAAATGACTGTGACTACTCTAACAGTCGATGCAGATGGTGTCTGAGAACACAGTGGCAGACACACAACTCGTGGGGACACCCTCTAGGAGCATGGACAAGGTGCCGACACCGAGGCCCAATACTCCCCAGCCTGTCATCAGCATAAATGGACCCCATCTTGAAAGCACACAGAGGATCTTCGTCGTCGTTGAAAGCGGTGGTGACGGCGCGGATGCACTCAATATTCTCAGAAATAGTGATAGCACTGTGCCGGTGCCGAACGTCCCAGGTAGTTCTGATTGTTTGTGCGAAAGGCAACTTGACAGCGATGCGGTACGCTATTCTCCAGAGTTGGTGCCGGTTTGTTTCTAACATGTAATAGATGAAGTGCGAACGTTGCGAGAAACATCAGCACAGGGTGTGCTACGGCTATCTGGAGACCGACGTCCTTCTAAATAAGTTTGTCTGTTATGACTGCCTTCTTCAGACCAAGCCTGGCTTTCTGAAAGAAATGAGACAGATGTGTCAAGTCAGGGCCATGATGTGGATAATTGCTAATGAAGGCTATCCTCGCACTGAGAGTGAACTCGCTAAGCGGACCGGTAAGACAGCGCGTGCTTTTCAAACTATGTCGCTAACAACGTAAAGGATACTTGGTAAAAGAGGCGAGGGCGGCCAGCCTACAGTTATTAGAGGAAGAGTACCTTATTAAGGTCCACCGGCCCAACGAGAAGAAAGGCAAGGCTCTACGCAAAGGTCGTCTCCCACCGCCTTTCAAGTTCAATGAGTCAAAGAGAGCGCAATTATTGGAGGGTTACTGGAACCCAGCTTATTTGTTTGGAACACATGTATGCAGTCGTCACCTTTATACTGTACCCCGATTACGTGTACTAACCTTTCCACAGCTAAAGAGGATTGACTCAAGTGACATTTCCAACCTCCCTCGCGCCCCGCAGTCCTCAAAGAACCCAACAAGCCCGGCTAGCGTCTTTAGCTCCATGTCACCACACCCTTCTTCGAGCCAGCAGGTGAATCAGGCGACCAAAATGAATAGTGCGCGTCCACAGCCAAAAGCTCTGGCGGCACAGAAGACAGTTCCGAGGAGCGCTTCGCCTTCAGACTCCATGAGCTACGACGACGACGACGACTTGGATGCAGCGTGTAGCAAAGGGCCTGCTTTTGACACCATGAGCCTTGATGATGTCGAGCAAGGTCCATGTGGCAAGAGCATGCGTCCAGATGTCCTGGACCTCGATGATGATGATGATGATGGGGATGACGCCCCTATCGGACAGAGAAACATGCAAGTTGCGTTATCGTCCAGCTCGGAAGCCGGCCCAGACGGGCCAGCTGGAAGTCACGGTTCACCGGCAACCTTGAAGAAAAGGAAGCTCGGAGTATCTGCAGATGAGAGGGCTCCAGCCAAAAGGAGGACGTTTGTGAAGAGCCCATTTCACGTAAGACACTAAGCGCGGAAGAAGAATCTGAGACCAGTCAACTGTTTTTTGGGAATGTTGCTTTAGCTCGATACTATATATGGAGATGGCGAGGCGGGAATGATTGCCACTTGCTACGATAGAGTGCTGCGAGATCATTTTTCTTTGGCAAATGTGGAACATATAACAAGCAACGGAAAATTACTCAACTGCCACTCACCTTCTGGTGGTTTACGAAATTGCCACTTTTGATGATCTCGATGTCTAAAGTGCCACTTCCATGTATACTTCAAGCCGCACCGGCGTGGAAGTCTTTGGCCCTTGCCTGCTTACCGCAAGTGCTTTCACTTTTGATAGAAATTCGACTTAGTTGAAATTAAAACCTCAACTTGAAACCGGTCAACATGGCATCCCATGTTAGCAACAGGGGCAAACCAGCTACCCACCGCCGCTAGAAATTCCAATTCGAGGAGGGCAACAAGAACTTGGTTATCGGTATATTAATTGCAACTTTAGACCGCCTATGGGTTAGCATCTATCAAGCTATCACATATCACTGGCACACGCAACTTAGGGATGGATGGCGAATTGGCAATGGTGCTTGCTCGAGGTTTGAGTTGAGTCGTCGTGTCGCACCCACAATTAAATCATGGAAGATACGGCTATCTGTTAATGGGTGGGAAAAAAAAAGGATGGAAAGTCTAGACGCGATGTGCATCCGGCAACAAGACGGATGTTTTGCTACAGGAAGAGTGGAGGTGTTGGGTAGGATCTGGGTTGTGATATGGAGTCCATGTGGGTACAGCGTCGTAATGCTCAACGGCGCGCTTGGCATAAGTTGGTTTTTTGTTTCCGATTTTGAAGGCTAGGGAATGGATTGTGATCGGCAAAGATGTGGCTTTCTCGCGTATCATGAGAACTTTGCCATGGTCTCGACTCGGATAAAAAAAGGACTTGTTGGTCGAGAACAAGGTCCGGTGCGGAGCTGACGGGACGACTCTACTGCAGTGTCGCGAAAGTTCTGTTCCCCCCCGGTCCTATTAACCGATTAACGTCGCACGCGACTTCCACCATATATGTAGTATGGCGCACTTCCAGCGACAGGCCCAAGGACGAGCACAAATGTGACCAATCTATCTTGATGTTCGTGAACCGGTTAGTTGTAGATGATATAATTTCGACGTACAGTACCCCCCTCACTACTGCGCTCGACCTTGTCCTGCCGTCTTCATCGCTCTGAGGGATCTTACGAATCTGCCGAGCTTCCGTCCAGCATTGCACTTATTCAGCAAGCTCAGCCGCCTCGAGGATCTATGACGTCGAACTGGAAACACTAGCTGTGCGCCACAGCAGAAGTAAGTTGGTGTGGCGCCATTCCGCGTATGCCACCAACCCCTGTCACCATTTCGTCAACCACACTTCACTCGTCCTCGCACTACCGCCTTCAAAGACACCACACCCCTGACCTCACTGCGCTTATTTCCCTGACATGAATCGGTCTGAGCAATGCACAGCACACGCTCGAGGATCATCAGTCCACAGCCGGCATGAGACTGCTTATGGCTGGGTGACCCCGGTAGTCGTGAAGCTAAGTGGAGATTCTTATTCTTTTTTTATCCTTCCCCCAACTAGAATTACTTCTTTGCATTTACGCTGTCTATCAGCGAGCTTGCCGCGTATCATCATAGCAGAAACTGTCACCTCGCTCTCTAGATCCCCTGCCAAGTCGTATCTGCTGTCGAGAAGTTCTCGCCTCTCTCGGACTTTCCCCTCTTCCATTGCTATACTGTCTACCTGTCATTGCCTTGCATGTAAATCTCTACCACAAATCCAACTACACACGCTCGCGTTTATCGACGACCACCAGCACACATGGCGTCGCAGCAATCCAGTCGTCACCATCATCATCACCACCATGACCGAAAGGAGCATTTCGAAACGAGTACCGGAGCAGGCCCAGGACTAGTCAGCGAGGGAGACGCCATTCAACGCTCCGAGACCGAGAACGAAAGACATCTCCGAAACACGACCGAAAATTTCGGCGCTGCCCCCGGTCTGGGCACCAAGCAATATCCCCATCTCCATTATCATGTTCCTCTTCTCGCACCTCAAAGGAGACAATAGAGAACGAGTACTTCTCTAACGACGTCAACCGTCCCGTCCACCACCACAAATTCCACCATGACATCCACAAGATTCCGAAAACACCGGCTGAAATGACCCGCGTTTGATCCTCACCAGCACCCCAATCCCGACGGCAGACATCACAGGCTTCTATCGCCAAAGCACCGTCTAAGCGGCAGCACAAACGTAACTCCTGAGCTGCTTCACGATCATCTTCACACACTCGAGCTTGTACGTGAGGCTCTCGGTCTCCCAGGCCATGCACCATTAGTCGAAGGACACGAGCAGCAAGGCTTTCTAACATGGCCAACCATCCGCATCGTCCTCCGCGAGCCGTTTGCCGAGTTTTGGGGCACATTCATCATGATCCTCTTCGGCTGCGGATCGGTAGCACAAGTCCTCCTCTCCGAAAAAATCGACCCTACGACAGCACCAGGTGGTAATGGAAGGGGTGCCTATCAGTCCGTATCGTGGGGCTGGGGTATCGGAGTCATGCTCGGCATCTATGTCGCCGGTGACTCCGGTGTCTTCTTGAACCCTGCTATTACACTGTGTTTCTGCGTCTTCCGTAAGCTACCATGGAGACGTCTACCCATTTACTGGGCGGCGCAAATCTTGGGTGCCTTCTGTGCCTCTGCCGTCGTCTACGCCGTCTACATACCTGCCATCGACCAAGTTGAAGGTGGCAAGGGTCGGACTGTGCCACCTGCTCCTACTGCTACAGCCGGCATATTTTCCACCTATCCACAGCCATTCTTATCTACCGGATCAATGTTTATATCCGAACTGGTATCCTCGGCCATCCTCATGTTCGTCATTTTCGCCATGAAAGACGACTCCAACCCCGGTGCCATGGGCAAGAGCGGAGCGGGCAAACTCTTCCCTTTGATCCTCTTCTTCCTGCTCTTCGGTCTCGGCGCCTGTTTTGGCTGGGAAACTGGATACGCCATCAACACTGCCCGCGACTTCGGGCCTCGAGTAATGTCCTATGCTTTGGGGTATGGCAGTGGGGCGTGGAGTGCTAGCAACTGCTACTTCTGGATCCCTATGGTTGCACCTTTCGTGGGCACGCTGCTTGGCGGCGGTGCCTATGATGTATTTATATATACTGGTCCGGAGAGCCCGGTGAACTGGCCGTGGTTTGGCCTAGGCACCGCGTTTACGGCGGTGGAGAAGATGCATAGTCTGGCGTTGAAGAAGGAGGAGACGACGGATTCGCAGGCGACTGTGGATAATAAGAAGGTAGAGGATATGGTCTGAGTAAAGGGCAAAGAAGGGGATGGGCGAGCTGTGGGTGATGTGCTATGTTTTATGTGTTACGGTTGGAAATGAAGTATACGATAATTCCGGATGGGATGGGTTGGTCACCAGCGTTAATGGATGGGAAGATGGGGAAAATTGGAGCGAAGCGCGGCGTGCTTGCGCAGGTTGGGTTGGGTGGCGTCATTGTTGGGTATTTTGCACATCGGATCTTTTATCAACAGGCAAACCGTAACATTCTTCGTGGTCTTTTTGTTCCTTTCCCATGCATGTCGTTAATTACCGAGTCGACCTCCTAAAAGCGTTTGTCTCCGCATCAACCCCAGGCCCGTTTTTGGTAGATAAGCGCTCTAGGAGCTTCTTGTGGTTCCATAGTAACTTGTGGTTCTTCGATGTCTTCAGGTTCTTCGTCGACAGTGGCTATTATTGCCGCTTTGCCTAGTCCCGTATTCTTGGACTTATGGGTTCTGGCGCCTCCCCAGATGTACGCTTCCAATCTTTTCATGACTGTCCTATCTACACATTTCACAATGTATCTCTTCGTTCGGAAGCAGTCTATTCTCTATTAGAGCATTCTTCTTCAGGCAGAAGTCACCGTGTTTAAGACGTGGTTCCGCCGGAGCTGCAACACAACATCTGCCAGACCTTGGTCTAAGTTTCGCGTAAGGTGGAAGCGGGAGTATGCTTCCCAAAAAAAGAGATAGAGCATTATATGCCTCCGACTGGTCCACAATCGCTTCCCGGTAGGCCTCCTCAAAAGCAGAGTCGTCCTTATTCCTGTTGGCTGTTGAATGCGTTTCTCCTGCTTCAACCCCTTAAAGAGCCCATTCCACTAAACATCTGCTGTAGCCATATTGACCGCTCGCTTCTTCCTTCTACTAGTTCTTGTAGTTTCATGATTGGGAATGAGCACTCATCCGCAACCTCTCCCGGCGCAAACCACTCTTTCTTTGCTTCAGGTATCCGATACTCGCAAGCACCGGCTCCTTGCCCACATCGAATTGGAACAATCCCATTCTGCAGACACATGGGCATTTGGTCTTGATCTATTTCGAAACCAAGCCAGATTTCAAGTCGAGGATATTTACGAGACAGTCTACTGTATGAAGCCGCATCAACGCTCCTCCCGTCGAGTGCTTTCAGCTTCTCACACGACTGGCTCTCTCTAGTTGCTTTCGCTCAGTCTTTTAGCTGGCCCCTTATGGCTCGGTACTCTTTGCGTAACCCTTCGATATTACCAACAGTCTTTGGAGCAATCCTCTCGTTGCCCTCCACTATGATTGGCTTTTTTGCACTCACCCAGGGCGACATGAGGGTGGTTGTTGTTATTGTAAACCCGGTGATTGACAAGTTGCAGCGCCTGCGGTTCAGGATACAGGTCGCTACTTCCAGGCGTTCGATGGTCTTGATGATGTCTCTGTTGTTGTAAAACTCTTGGTTGGCCCGGCTCCTCCGCAACGTCTGAACACCCCGCCAAAGCGTGGTTGTTGAACGACGCATTAAGGTTGCTATCAGCGGGAGTGTCCACCTCGTTGCGCTTTCCTTTGCGGTTGGACTGGCCCTGATCTGCTTTCTTCGGGTCATGTTCGTTTTCGTGGTATGGTAATTGCCTAACTTGGCCTGTCATTCCGTAGTCGGCGTCAAAGTTGTCCACAATAAAATCTCGGTCCAGGTCTTCCACAATGAAGTTATACTGATCCTAGTTGTTTAAATGGGTCATTGGATGGCCTTCTGCGCCGGAGCACGACCTTGCATAGTTGAATAACACGTCTGCCTGAGTGGGGGCGTTAATCTCTTGCCGCCCGGGAACCAACTCCACGTCTACCTCGAACTGGTCTTTTATCACCCCAATTCCGATCAGATCTTCAAGTCTGTATAACTGAATCTGCATCACTTGGTAGGCGCCAGGTCTATCGAGATACTCATGTGCGTCGACCAGCATATGGAGTCCATCGTATAACTCGTTACGTTCTTTTCGGCTGATAGGCTGGTCACGGACGTCGTTATCAAAGATGTAGACGTTCATCTTGGCGTGGTTGCGTGTATCCACTGATGAGTAGGTATCTAATGTGGCAGTGTCGTATACGCGGCAGTGCGTCGCGGGATTGATATCAAGACGTCGTCGGGGTCTTCGCGGTGAGGGCTGTAGAAGGGGGGGTAGGTAGGGTTGTGTATAGTGATGCGTGTAGCGCGAACGCAGAGTATCGGAGGTAAGCGTAGGACACTTAAGAGGGCGTCAGCATGTGTAGTGATGTTGATCCTCAGTGCTGGCACACCTAACGGAATCTGACAGCAGTTTGTTCACGGTGTTGAACACCAAGGTTGATGCAGGTAGCATATACCTATGTGTGCCGCAACGACTCGAGATCACAGACGGTGAGAAGCCAGAGGTATCTGAGGTTTGGTCTGGTGAGGCTGTGCGTGAGAGGCGAAGCCGGATGGCGATGACATGACGTGTATCTAGGTCGCACTTAGTATCGAGCTGAAGATGGGACTGAATCAAAGATACATATGTGACTATAACGAAGGCGCCGGGATGTGACTCATGAGGGACAAAATGTTTGAGATGAAAGGCCACGTTTTGGTGGTGGTTCGATGGTGATTTGTGCGCCTACGGTATCTTCTCATTCACAAAGTCGCAGTAAATCGGTTGTCTTGGTGTCACAAGTCGAGGTCAATAAGAGTGGACCTTCCAGTCGAAAACCTTCACCATCCAAGTTCTCTGTTCCTGGTTCTTGGCTGGTCGTCTCGCGGAGCTTGCGATTTGGCGAACTTCTCTATGATTTCTCTAACTTTACTAAGAACTTGGCGCCGCTGGGACGTCTACATCTCCAGAAATCGACGTTGATATTGAAATTGGTATATCAAAACAGGTTAGCAACTAGACCTAAAAATCAACTTTGAATTGAAATCGGTATAGCACGATTAAGAACACATACAGCATCATACTGCGAACTGCTTCGCCAAACCCTTCCATTCAAATCTGGCTTAATTTCGAAATACGATGAGATCAGATGCCAGTACATCCGCAATATAAAGCCGTTCCAACCAGAGGTGCGACAGAAGACGGCGCTTGCCTCGAGCAAAAGAAGGGGTGGTTCACGCCCGGCGAGTTGGGGTAACCCGAAGATTACTTAATATGAGAGCCAAACCATGCATATCGAGGATTCCAAGCTTTTGCACTCATAATAAGGATAATGTGATATTGGGCAGCTTAAGACGTCCATGCTCGTCTGGTTTTCACGCAATCTACACTGGTACAGACTACCAACTTGTCTAGCCAGTAAAAATGCACGTCGATCTGCCAACGGCATCCATCCGCTGGCCCTCGGCTTCTAGAAAAGTATCCTCCAATCTTCCATTCTCGTGCTCAACTCCAATCGCGGTCCTTTTTGTGACTCGAGTTCCAGGTCGACGTATCGCTCCTCGGTATCCACATCCATTCCCACAAGCTATCATCATCTTCGTACTATCCTCGGAGTGAGGACGTTTGTCTCCATAATGTTGGTATATTTATGACCATCGTTCCATTTAGAAATCGATCAAGTTACTAGCACCATTCTGCTGCTGCTGTCCCGGCCTTGGCCCGAATGGATTATTGCTCTGCTGCTGGTGCCCAAAACCTGCTGGTCCAGTCTGGGCTGGAAATTGCGGGCCTCCATACTGCGTCTGCGGCATACCCGTGAACTGTTGCTGCATGAACGGATTGCTGCCTGTGGCCTGGGCACCCATGTTGTTGAGTCCTGAGCCAGCCGAGTTGACGAAAGTGCCTGGCGCGGTGTGCTGGGCTGAAATACGAAGGTCACCCGTGTTACCAAAGGTATCCATTCCGTCACCACTCTCTAGCAAGCCAGAAAGTTTGGACTGGTATGCTGTTTCCTGCTTCGGTTGTGGTGTGAAGCTGGTTGGAGGGTTGAAGCTGTTGCTGTTGTTGAACTGACTAAGAGTCTTCTGTTCCTGCAATGTGCTTAGAGTTGGCGGGGAGTAGCTCGTAGCGGCCGCTGGGCGAGGCGAAAGGTTCTGGGCAAATGGGTTATTAGAGCCGGTTGGGGCTGGCTGGAGGTGCTGGTTCTGGTTGCTGGTCGCCCATGGATTGTTCGTGTTGGCCGGAACGTGAGGCTCAGGAGTGAGGAATTGCTGTGGCTGCTGCTGCTGCTGCTGCTGTTGTTGTTGTTGTTGTTGTTGTTGTTGCTGCTGCTGTTGCTGGAAATACGGGTTGTAACCAGTGGCTTGAGGCTCGAGTTGGTTCTGCTGCTGGCTCGATGGCCCAGCTCCATATGGATCGAAACCTGTTGGCTGCGGCTGGAAAGCGCTCTGGTTGCCGTTCTGATAGCCGGTCTGCTGCTGCTGAGCGAACTGCTGGTTCGGGTCTTGCTGATAATAACCTGTCGCTTGCTGGTTCATACCAACTGGATTGCCGGACCAGTCCACTGCGGCTTGCTGCTGATATCCTTGGTTGTAACCAGTGAATTGTGGCTGATTGGTCTGGATTGGGTCGTCATCAAACAAGCTAGCAGCATTCTGTTGCTCTAACTCTCGCCTGCGCAGTTCCTCCTCTTCCTTGCTGAGCTTAATCGCCTTCGCAAGGTCCTCGTCGTCTGGCTCCCCCTGTCGGCTCTGGCGCTTCTTTTTGTCCTCCTCCTCCTGGTGCTTGCTCGCCTCGATGGCCAACTTGTACTCGGCATCCTCCTCATCAGCGCGCTGAGCGCGTTGTTGACGTGGTGCACGGCGTGGTGGTGGAGACATGTCGCCTGCGCTTCTCTGGTATTCCTCGATGCCAGTAACTCTTGACTTCCAACTCTTGCGATCGCTGCGCTCTGCTCTCAACCTATCCTCATCGAGGATCAAGGATGTAAGTTCTTTGGCGGATACGCGAACTGTATCTTATTAGTACCAAACGGTGTATCCAGAGGTATGAATGTTCTGCGCACCATTCTGTCCAACGTCTCTGCCATCATCATCGATATGCTGGAACTCGCGAAGAGTCTTGATAACGAATAAGTTCTTGCGCGCCCAGGTGACAACCAGTTCGGAACCCTCGTGCAAAATATAATCGAGAACTTTCAGCGCCTTAAGCACATGCCTCCAGTTCTTGCCCTTATCGTTGAGGCGCTTGTCAATCATGTCCATAATCTCGTAGAATTCGGTCGATCTAGCCATGGTCAGTTTCCACGAACTTGCGCATAGCGTATGCGCAGCTTACGAGTTGTATGTCATCTGAGAGATCTCCTGCATCTGAGTTCCGGTTGGGCCCCATGGATCATTACTTGTGGCTATGTGAAGTCAGCATTATCACGGTACGAGCTATCAGTGGAATAAACGTACCATCACGGACTTTGACCTGTACTGTAGAATAACCTTTCGTGACATTCTTCACGCTTCTCATAACCTTGGACATTGTTGCGGATGTGTGTGGTTATCAACCACTACGACTGGATATTCTCAAGCTGTAGTAGAATCTGTTGCCACGGATCTGAAATATATGCGGTTGCGGTACGGTAGTCTACGTTATCAACTGCTATCACAAGGTGGTGATGTCGTAGGATGAGGTGGCCGGCTTATGATTAAGGGCTTGGCGAGCTCGTTGCGCGGACGGGAGGTGGGAGAGTGGTGTGGAGTCTACTTGAACGAAGGCGGATCTGGGGTGAAAGGGGCGCGATTGAAGGTTCGACGAGTTTGATGAGGCAGAAAATGCGGAGAGAAATTCGTAATGAGAAATCGCGCCTGGTTGATGAGAAAATGGTGTGAGTGTGGGACGAAAGTGTTCGGTGGTTTGAGTACGTGTTTTGTTGGCTGTTGGGTCAGGGCGTCGTGGGCTGCGTCAATTGTAGCGTCATTTCATAGTGGAGGTCACAACGAAACCGCGCTACGTCCAAGCCAAGCCACACCAATTACTGACTGAGCCACTGTCAATCAACTTTCACGTGATGTTACAAACATACTTCTTACTACCATAGCCAGCATACCGTGAATGATTGTTTTTATCTCTCTCAATATGACCTCCCAAGTCTTGCACAGTTTCTCGTCATGACGGTTTATCGCTTGTCTTTGTAGTTATTTAAGCTGATACTAGATGTGAGTAGGCCATGATGGTCTCGACTGATTTTTATCAACCTTCATTATTGTGCTCCATGGAGGCACCACCGAAAGCCATCACCAGTATCCAAAAACACTGAAGCCAATATATGTGCTTTGAAAGTAGCAGAGTACCCAGCTTATACAGAACTCCACCAACACCTTGCTAAATATCATTCACCTTGATAGAGCCCAACTCCGCGTGAAACTTGATCCTTGAACAGCGACTGCCACTCAGTTGGTTCGGGCGGAAATCAATGGCTCCTTTCTCGAAAACTTTATCTCTCCCTTTAAGGATTCAGGCAAATACCAATGAATTCCTCTCTTGACACTCCGCCCTTTCCTTCGAGATCAAACTCCTCAATCATCGCCGCCAACTCATCCTCCTCGAGCCCTTCTCCAAGCTCATGAGCGACACGTCTGAGGTCCTCCAAGGTGATAAGTCCCTTGCTCTCTTGATCGAACAACATAAATGCGCGCATAACCTCGTCTCTTGGATCGCGGGCAATGATAAGCTCAGCAGCGATCTGCTGGAAACCCTGCTGGTTGAGCTGCAGATGCGCTGTGGGCACCGGCTTATTCTGTGCATCTGGCCCTTGGATATAGTTTTCGTTCGGTATGCCGTGAGCTTGCATTTTGGCGACCAAGTCCGGCTTCGTTAACTCGAAACCAAGCGCTTTCAGAGAGACCTTGAGCTCATGGTAGTCGATCAATCCATTCTTGTCGAGATCGAACAAGCCAAACTACATAGAATGTTAGCGCTTACAATTGATACCGCAGGAAGCATACATACAGCTTCATTTACTTCTTCCCTCTGCTCATCTGAAAGCTGGCTGATTGCGGTCTGGGCCTGTTGTGGGTCTAGTTGATGCGGCGGCTGCTGTTGACTTGCGTGACCACCACGCCTGAATCTCTGCGTGGGCTCCTTCGAGATTGGAGCATGCGACTGCGAAAATGCGCCAGGTGCTTTGCGACCAGCAGCTGCGGAAGGTTGTTGTGTGGATGCGGCGTAGGGGCGCGAGGGAAAGGATGGATGTTGTTGCGACGCCATATTGTCTCTTGCGCGTTGGCGTGAGAAGTAGGTTTGTGCTTTTGTGATTTGCGCGACTAAGGATGGATTTGCAGTGCCTTTTGTGGATTTTAGCTTGAGACTTGCGCAAAGTCGAGGCCGCCTGATTTGTGTTTACGCTGTGGAAAGGCTGTGCTGTGGGGAAATGTCGAAGAACCTAAAGGCGACGCGCTGGAAGGGAGCTTTGACCTTTCACGCGTCAAGGACGAGGCTGCAGCACTTTCCTAGCGCCCACAAGTACAACTTACAGAACAACAACAAGGTTGATATGAACCTTTGGCGTTATGAAAATACTTGAGCAATTTACCTTATAACGAGAGGCATTTCAATAACACCATAGTTGGCCCTAATTCAAAAAACTATGTCTATGTCCAAATATTCGGAGATTTCGAAGTCCAGGTTCAGGCACCCTTCAGACTGGGATGGCGTTGCTAATTCGAGGAACGTGGAATCGGAACTCGGCCCATTTGAGCTACGCAACAATGAACAAAGCCGTTTGAGGTATAAGAGTATTTGTATGCAAAATGGGTTCTAGTCATGAACTTTCGGTAGCGGCTACGGTACTAAAGGTGTCACACGCCCGCTCGGTGCTCAGAATCATCGAGTTCGCTCATGGTCAAAGAAGTGGAATTGAATCAAAGTGTTCTACTGTTTGTGACACTGCAAAAGTGAAGCTGTGATAAAATACGGTTCCGTTTGGGTAAGGCTGACATACACGTGACGTCCGCTCATCAAGCTGTCCTCGCACGCTGTACGAGTAGCCGCCCATAAGCGAGAAAGCTCTCCGTCTTCGTAGCCTGGCGCATCGGAACCACAAAAAAGCCAAGCGCATGCTTATTGTTTAGTTGACACGATAACTCGACGTCAACTCTACCTGCTCTCACAGCTTCGGTCGAAGGCCTTCGTCGGCACCCATTCAATCGACTATACCATTTTTGCGACTCGTCGGCTCGTACGTACTGAGCGCGCACAGATTCTTCGAGGCGCGTCTCTCGTGTCGCAACTCAACAGAGCGACAACCTCAGCATACGAAAGCTCCACAATCACCAGAATCCTAAACTATGTCAGGATTTGGATTTTCGGGAGGCTTCGGCCAGAATAATCAGCAGCAAAACACCGGATTTGGCGGGTTTGGTCAAGCTGCCAACACTACGGCAAATACTGGTAAGGTCATCTACATTTCGCGCGACCACGGCGCAATTGATGTCGAAGAACTCAAGCTCACCAACTTCTTTTAGGTTTTGGCGCACCCGCAAACACTGGATTTGGAGCCGCTCATAACACTGGTGGAATGTTCGGTGGAAACACTGGAGGTACGTCGACTCTCTTTCTTGTCTGTTTGAGGCTTGACACAGCCGTATATCTGCGACAGGCGCCCTATTTTCAGAAATCATAGCCGAATGATGAGTTACGCGTCTGAGCAGAGTGGGAGGACGACGAGAAGAATAGCCGGTCCTCATCGTCATTATTGTCATCATATTTTAGTGCATCGCTAACATACATTAGGGGGCTTTGGGAGCTCAACGTCAGCCTTCGGTGCAGCTAAGCCAACTCCCTCAGCTTTCGGAGCTCCAGCCACCACAGGCACGCCTTTATTCGGAGGAACAACTTCAACAACTCCGGCATTTGGTGGAGGCTTTGGCGCAAGCACTAACACGGGTGGCCTTTTCGGTGCGAAGCCTGCGCAGACCAACACCTTTGGAACAGCATCTTCGACTCCAAGCGCTTTTGGGTCAGCCCCTAGTGCATATGGCGCCCCGACAGCCTTCGGCGGTGCCGCTCAAAATGCCGAATGCACAGGCACGGGGTCTGTGCCGTTCGCAGTCTACAGCGAGAAGGTTGCTGGCAAACCGAACGAGACCGAGAAGTTTCATCACATTTGCTTCATGACGCCGTATCAGAAATTCTCGCTAGAGGAGTTGAGGCTCGCAGATTACGCTCAAGGACGTAAGCACGGCACTGATGCCGGGCAGACTGGAGCTTTTGGTCAGTCTACGGGCTTCGGAGGGTTTGGAGGTAACCAGACTTCAACGACATCCGGCTTCGGGGCCCCAACAAGCGGTGGACTCTTCGGCGGTGGCAATGCACCCACTGCAAGCTCGAACCCTTTCGGCCAGTCAACAAGTACATTTGGCAATAACCCTGGGACGACGACGGGAACATCTGGAGGAGGACTATTTGGCGCCAAGCCTGCGACTGGTCATTTTGGCTCGGCTCCATCTGCTTTCGGAACCAGTACCACGACCCAGCCAACCAGCGCCTTCGGCAGTGCATTTGGAACGAACACCACGACTCAGCCGGCCAGCGGCTTTGGCAGTGCGTTTGGCTCAACCCCGTCTGCCACAACACCAGGGGGCTTATTCGGAAACAACAATGCGCCCCAAAATAAGCCATCGTTGTTTGGAGCCCCTGCAGCTAACAACAGCCCTGCTTTCGGAACAAACACGACTCCAGCATTTGGAAGCGGCGGCGCGTCTAGCAATCCATTTGGAGCAGCTCAGCAGACTTCAACCACGAACCCCTTCGGCGCGCCTGCAGCAACTCAGCAACCTGCGTCCAACGCGTTTGGTCAGCAGCAGACCACGAACACCTCAGGAGGCCTCTTCGGTGCGCCAAAGGCTCCTACGGGATCATTATTTGGTGCTCCAACCACGACTACAACTCCTGCGGCTGGAGGTTTGTTTGGCGGAAGCAGTGCCACAACCGGGTTTGGCCAGCCAGCGGCAGCTTCTGGAGGCGGGTTGTTCGCAAAGCCAGCTGCTCCAGCCGCCACTAGCGGCGGTCTCTTCGGCAGTGGAACTCAACAGAGCACCACAGGGACAACGGGAGGAGGACTCTTTGGAAACACGCAGGGCCAGCAACCAGCGCAGAACAGTGGAGGTTTATTTGGCGGCTTAAACAATCAGCAGCAAAATAAACCATCGCTTTTCGGAGCTCCTCAGACAACTCAATCCAGCGGTGGCTTGTTTGGAGGTACCCAACAAGGCGGCACTGGATCGACTGGTGGCTTGTTCGGAGGGAACGCCTTTGGAAGCCCGCAGAACCAACAGTCGCAACAAAACAACGGAGGCGGCTTGTTTGGAAGCGGAGGAAGCAGTCTCTTTGGTGGCGCTCAGCAAAATAACCAGCAGCAACAACAGCCGCAGCAGCAGCAACAACAACAACCGCAAGGATCCTTCACGACAAGTATCAACGATCCTCAAGCATTCGGAAACTCCATGTTCGCAAGCTTGGCCTCTCCGATTCAGAATAACCCAGGGCCCCTGGCCACCCCGTTGTCTAGTCTTTCAAAGCAGAAGAAGGCAGGCGTTATCCCACTGTACAAGCTCAATCCAGCTGCTGGATCTCGACTTGGTACGCCACAAAGGCGTGGGTTTGGCTTCTCATACAGCACATATGGAACCCCAGGTGCGATCAGCAGTGTGTCCTCTACGCCAGGTGGCTATGGAACCTCCCTGCTTGGCAACAGCCTTTCATCCAGCAAGCTCATTAAGAGTTCGTCCACTAGCGGCCTGAGGCATACCTACAACTCTTCTTTCAGCCGTGAGGATAGCATCCTGGCTCCTGGAGCGTTTGCAGCAAGTCCGAGCGCAAAATACAACAGCTCCGGTAGCATGAAGAGGCTCGTGATCGACAGAGGCATCCGCGGAGACCTTTTCAGTCCACCAGTGAAAGATGCGAAGGAGAACGGCATCCTGAAGAAGAGAGTTAGCTTCGAACCACATGCTCCGAGCAGCAGCAACAATGGCGTCAACCCAAGCCCCCTGAAGCAGGTTCATACTAACGCTGCCTCCATTCCTTCCGCAGAGGAACTGGGCTTCCTCAGGTCGTCCACGCGCAGCTCCAACGGCAATGTCGATGGTGCTAGCGAGACTCCGGAGATGGAGCAAGTCAGAGGGAATGAGCTTGCCGTCGTTCCAGAGCAAGACGCTTCGCCAACTCCTGCTAACGGCGCCACTGCATCAGCTAATCAGAAGGATCAAGAAGAGGGAGAATACTGGATGAAGCCCACCTTGGAGGGGATCAAGTCCATGAACCGCACCCAGCGCCAGAATGTCAGCGGCTTCACCGTCGGCCGCAACGGAGTTGGATGTGTGCGCTTCGATGCTCCTGTTGATTTGTCCAATATCGACATCGACAACATTTTCGGCAAAATCGTTATCCTCTCTGTCCGATCGGCCACCGTATATCCTGATAACAGTTTGAAGCCACCAATGGGCCAGGGTCTTAACGTGCCATCCACCATCGAGCTGGAGAACTCGTGGCCAAGACAAGACGTGTCTCGCGTCACGAGGCCAGAGAAGGTTGAGCGCATGATTGCAAAGCACATTGATCGCCTTAAGAGGATCGATAATGCCGACTTCGTAAGCTACGATAGGGAGCACGGTGTTTGGACGTTTAAGGTTCCCCATTTCACAACCTATGGTCTAGACTACGATGACTCGGATGATGATATGGAGGGCGAAACCACCTTGGGCCCTGAGCAATCTGTCCCAAGACCTAACGAGGAGTCATTTTTGTCCCAGTCTACCGAATCGGAACTCCAGGATGACACTTTTGACTTCAAGAAACGCAAAATGTTTCCCGGCACATTCGATATGAGCGGAGCTATAGAGGATGATGTGGAGGTGCATGATGACTACGACCATGACATGGGGAACCGCCAGTCTTTTTTAGATGAGCGCTCCGTGGGTTCGTTGTCTGGAGATGACGTTGATGAGCCAATGGATCGCGCCGTCTCAGAGAGCAACGAATTGGTCAGGATTGAGAGTAACGACATGGCGGGCTCGTACCCTCAGCCTGATGCTACTGCGGAGCACCAGAGCCAGTACTCGGACAATGGTGACGGGGATACGGGAATGCCAGATACGCCTGGTGGTCTACTGCGCGCTCGCTTACGCCTTGCACACAATGCCGGTACACCGCTTAAGAAGAGAGTCCAATTCGCAGATGATAATGATGAGGATTGGGCGAACATGCTTCGGCAGACCATCAGCCCGCAAAAGAGAGACCGCGCGGATCTGAAGCGCATAAGGGATGATGAGGCAGATGCTATGTTCATCGGATCGCCTCTTAAGATTGCATCGACGGCGAAGAACCGGATTGTTTCCGATGGACGAGGCTTCGCTACAAGCATTGACTTGATGCACTCTTTGTTTGAGGACACCAGAAGCCCAAGGAAGGCGGCTATTGTTAACAGGGGTGATGCAAGAAGCCAAGGATTTGAGGTTAGTTTGCGTTCCGTCTATTAACTGGAATACTTGAAGCGAGACCACATTCGTGGCTCATGTCAAACATATGTAAACTTCGATAGAGCGAAAACTAAAAATTTGTTACAGTGGCCTTATAAGAAAACCTCGAAAACGGTGAACGAGGACCTTGATGATCGCGAGCGCGCATACCACAATTCAGTCAAACCTAGTTGGGGACCAGATGGTACCCTTGTCTATCGCGCTCCGGATTCCGAACAACCATCGCCAACTCCAGCGAGAGACCAGGGCTTGATCGTTCATACCGGCACCCTCTCCTCTGAAGGTTACGATATCCGAATTTCCAGACTGGAAATCGAGGCAAGTTTACCTAGGCTGCTAGTGTGAGCTTATACTAATACTTTTCAGTCGAAGGCGAATTCACTTGCTTACCAGCAGACTGTTGTTGATATAAAGCTGTCCGAGGGTGTCCCACAAGCAACATTATCTTTGCCCTTCAGTTTCAAAGACTTTGCGTGCAGCAACGGAACGACAGACTCCACGGCTACACAGGAACAGCTTGTGTGGGAGCTCGCCAGCATTCTCTTTGACGAGACCACTATGCCAGACGACCTCAGGAATGTCCCAGCAGCCTTCAAATTTCTCCACCGGGATCAGCTTTCCTCGTTCTGGGAGAGACTTGTCGAGCCCGCCACGTTGCAGCAAATCAGCTTGGCCAAGTCTGATGAGGAGAAGGCTGTTGCTGCTCTTGCTGGTCATCGCGTCGTTGATGCTTGCAGTGCCCTTTTGTCAGGGAAGAACTTTCATTTAGCAACCCTCGTTGCTCTTCTTGATGGAAACGAGGATATTCGCGAGAGCGTGCAGGAACAGCTGGAAATTTGGAGGGAGTCCCGGGCACTCTCTGAAATCAATCACCCAATCCGCGCCATCTACGAGATTCTTGCAGGCAACGTTTGTGTCTGTGCAGGATCAAAGAAAGGCGTACCGATTGAGGATCGCATTGACTCTTTCGTTATTTCGAAGCAGTTCGGCCTCGAATGGAGACAGGCCTTCGGTCTTCGACTTTGGTATTCTATTTCAAATACCGATGAGCTCAAGTCTGCAGTTGCGTCGTATATCGAGGACTTGGCGCTCGATAAGGAAGCCTCGAAGCCGTTTGCGTGGTATGTTGAGCAGAACATTTCGCCGCTCTGGGACGACCAGCACTTGGACGAGCGCGAAGATCTTTTGTGGGGTTTACTCAAGCTCTACTCTGATGAAGCGACTGATCTTGAGTCTGTGCTTCGCCCAGAGAACTCGCAATTGTCGCCATTTGATATGAGGTTGACCTGGCAGCTTAGCCAAGCGCTCACAGCATCGGGCAAATGCTCGTACGGCAACGCCGCAGACGAGAAGGCGGATGCGTTGACAACATCCTTCGCTAGCCAGCTCAACAGCGCAGGTCATTGGCTAGACGCAATCTTTGCCCTTCTTCATCTGAGCAACGCCAAGGCTCGTGGTAAGGCAATCCAGGACCAGCTCTCCCGTCATGCAGGCAATATTGGAGCTCAGGACAGTACTGCGTTCATTACTCTCGTGGAGAAGTACAAGATCCCAGCAGCCTGGGTCTGGAGTGCTAAGGCCCTTTACATGCGTGCGGTTGCTAAGGACCCAAAGAGGGAAGTCGAGTGCCTGATTTCCGCTTCCGCTTTCGACGAGGCTCATCGCACTTTCTGTCGCGACGTTGCTCCAAACTCGGTCATTGAGCGCGACTACGAAGCACTTGAGATGCTGCTCAAGGGCTTTGAGGGCAAGGCGAATAACATTGCTGATTGGGAGCTCGGAGGTGGTGTTTACGTTGATTACCTGAAACTTCTGGCTCAGCAGAAGATGGGTAAGGCAAATGCTGGTGCGGTGCAGTTGGCGGAGAGACTCCTCAAAAGTCTTCCAGCTATGGTGGCCAGCGCAAGAGGCGTTGGCTTCATGCAGAAGGTAGCTGCACAGGAGATGAGCGGTGCCGTTGCAGAGGTATTGGCCCAGCATGGAAAAGCAGAGCTGGCCAACGGAAAGGCAAGCCCCCCAAGCCGTGTAAATAGGGCTCGAGGACTGGAGACTAACATGACACAGGCACTTGATCACAGCAAAACTTTGAGACTTCCAATGACGGAGGATAGATACTTGAAGCATACCGCGGATTTGAGCTTGGATTACTACCGTGCTACTTTGACGGGCATGGTTCGTTAAATGAGCATTAGGTAGTCGATGGTGTTATTGAGAATGGGTACAATAGCTGGTGCATAGCGGGGTCATTTGTTCATCTGTAGTATTAGCAAATCAAGGAAGATCAATTATACGTGGCCATGGTTGTGCTTTCAGCCTCTCCCTCAAGAGGCGAAGGCATCGTGAATGATGATGCAAGCAGTTCAAATATGACTGCCGAAACTCCTAACGTACACCACACCTGCAGATATATAAGTAGCCGTTGAAGCTTGTGATGGTGGCTTCATATTGATGTATGCGTATGGGTTATGCCAGGATATGAATAGCCTGATGGTGCCAGTATCTGCGTACCTGAGTATGGCGGAGCTCTCTTGTGCATGTCGGAGAAGGCCGTGGTATGCAGTCTAATCTCCATGGTTACTGTGGTAACGACTAACATGCCGAAAGCCTCCAAACTCGTATCGCTAGGCAACGCCATCGAAGCTCAAGACGCACTTTGAGCAGACATACACCAACTCTTCATAAATCTGCTTTCAAGCTCTTCCCGATAGTAAATTCTCTAGTGTTAACCGGATTGCTTGCTAAAACGTTGATTTGGTAGTAGATATACGACTTACCGCTGAGGCCGGCGGGACAGGCCATAGCCTCGAACTTAGCGACGACAGTGGCCGTCACCTTTCTTGGACCCAAGATATCAGTCATAAATAAAATCGATAGAAGCTAGCCGGCTCACTACCTGATATTCCAGTTTGCACTTTGATAGAGCAACAGATTGGCGATCGTCGTCGATATGACGAGCGGTGACGAGGGCAACTAAACACCGAACTCCGCGACGACCATATTTCGTTTTATGCGCGGCATAGCGTTGAATACCGCTGAAGATGGGCGGCTATATGCTTAGAAATGATCTGTAAGTCCGAGAACGTACGATTTACCACTTTGTTCGCGG
>RCNJ01000315.1_pt1 | contig 35232 bp, 28 predicted proteins | sample 2041171 | NCBI WGS metagenome assembly RCNJ01 (sample SAMN09708213, study PRJNA481090) | feces metagenome | biome: feces | host: Pygoscelis adeliae | place: Antarctica: Rookery Lake | collected 2010-03-01 | reverse complement strand
CCCCGGTAGGTCTCCCTACAACGGTTTTCAAGACCGCCGCCTTCGGCCGCTCAGCCAGCCCTCCAACGTCGAACATTCTGACACGTTCCAGCCAAATTACCGAAACGAGCGCGGATGATGCCGCAGCAGAGCGCGGGGCATCATTCCCACCAGCCGTCGGCACGACCCGGCGTGAGCACCTCCAGTGCATACATCCGCGCCACTCGTGCCAAGTCACGGTCGTAGGTGACAAGTGTTTGCACGTCCTGCGCAGCAACTGCAATGCCCAGGTGCAGCGCGGCAAAAGAGCCGAGCACTTCCTCAGTGAGGGTTGCAATGGGGAGAGATTGATCCGAGATGCGCAGCACGTTGAGCCGCAAGACCAGTTGTCTAACACTTTCGCGGGCGCCGGCGCCCAAGGGGTCCGCTGCTCGGCGTAGGTCTGTCAACGCAATTTCACTCACGGAGACCTGGTTCTGGTGTTGGGAGAACCAGGCGCGCCAAGCGGCGGCGTCAGTATCAGTAGCGACGCTCGTCGCCGTGCCAGTTACCGCAGGGGTGCCATCCGTTTCGCCCACAGTGAGGCGGAGCGCGGAACCATCTGCGTAAAACACTTATCGCCCTTCAACCTGAGAACATGCAGCCGCTTACCGGCTCTGTGCTTAACCCGAAGTGAAGCACAGAGCCAGCGATAGGCCACGTCGGAGTCTAGGCTGCCTTCAACTGCGCCATTGCAAGTTGCACGAGCGAAATAAGGGCCTGCTTTGTTGCTGCCCGCGACCGCGCATCCGTGTACAGCATCGGAACGTGTGCGGGGACTTGCAGTGCCTCACGCACATCTTCCAGGCGGTGTTTTGCGACGCCATCGAAGCAGTTGACCCCCACAACGAATGGAATGCCGCGCGACTCAAAGTAGTCAATGGCAGGGAAGCACTGTTCGAGCCGCTCAGTGTCGACGAGAACAACGGCACCGATTGCGCCACGAACCAGGTCGTCCCACATGAACAGGAACCGGTCTTGTCCCGGTGTTCCGAACAAGTAGAGCCAGAGACTGCTGGACAGTTCGATACGTCCGAAGTCCATGGCCACTGTTGTCGTGGTCTTTCGTTCTGTTTGACCACCTGCATCGTCTACGCCGACGGAGTGCTCAGTCATGGCGGCTTCGGTATTCAACGGTTCAATGTCTGAAATTGACCCGATGAAAGTAGTTTTGCCTACCGCAAAACCACCCGCAACCACGATCTTGACAACGGTGGGCGCTGCTACGTGCGGCGCTGCCGCTGCCTCAGAGGGAGGAAATACCATTGAGAACACTCTCCAACACGCTCAACGAAAGAGCCGGATTCTGGTGGCCGGGTTGACCGTGACCGGTGTGGATATTCACGGGTGCCGACGTGTGGACCTTGAGGAAGCCCTCTTCAGCGAGGTCAGAGATTACGACGCGGACGACGCCCAAAGGCAGGCGCAGCAGAGCTGACAGCTCGGCAACCGAAACGTAATTGTGTGCCGCATGCGAAAGGATTGCGCGCTTCTCCGGGGTAAGGCCTTGTCCGCTGACCGCGCCCGGCATCACCTCGACAAGCGCTTCGAGCGGCAGATCGGAGCGTGCGGACCGCACGCGGCCCCCAGTCACCGTGTACGGACGTACCGATGACGTCTCGTACTGGTGCCCGCTTTCTGAATCTGCTCTCATCTACCCCACCTCATCCGATTTGAGACCGCGTTGCGCCGTCTACGGGGAGGTTCCCACGCATTTCCGTAATCAGCTGTGGTGTCAGCGTAGCTTCTGTGCGTGAAACCAACAGTGCCATCTCGTATCCGATCAATCCAACGTCACAGTTGGACTCGGCTACAGCCGCTAGAACCGACCCGTTCGACACGTTCATTAGGAACAAGAACGCCTCATCCATCTCAATGATGGACTGGCGCACATTGCCCGCTTTGAGCTCGCGTGCGGCCCCCCGGGTCAAACTCGACATGCCAGACACAATCGCCGCCATCTGGTCGCCCGAGGTGCGGTCAAGGTTTTCAGACATTGCCATCAGGAGGCCATCGGCGGACACAACGAGTGTGTGCCGCGTGCCTGCGACGGTGCGGACGAAGTTATCTAGCAACCAACCAAAGTTCGTTGCTTCTGTACTTACGGACACTTTCTCTCCTTTGTCCAGCAGTCAGCGCGACTGCGGGGCGTGATCGGGGTTAGCTTGGTCGGGAAATTGCTCAGCCCCGTCGGCGTTGTTCTTTTGTTGCTCCGCGTCGTCACGTGCACGACTAGTTGCGCTCACGAAGGAAGACAGACGTGCACGAAGTTCAGCCGCATCACGGCTGATCTTTTGTGAACTGAGATCATCGGTTGAATCTGGCACATTGGACCGGACTCGTTTCTTCAGACTGCTGCCGCCGCCAGTGCCCATTGCAGCGGGTCGGTAGGAGGATAACTGGCTGAGTTCAGAGAGCGCCTGCTCCTGAATTCCGGTCTGAAGCGCAAATTGGGCCGAGGGGTCCACTACCCGTGGAGCGAACTCTCCGGGGGCTTCGTCCTGCAGCGCCATGGTGGGCGCCCAGCTCTGCTCCTGAACGTCAGGGGTGAAGCTGAAGTTCTGCTCTGGGAGCATCGCTTCCTGCTGTGGCGCAAAAGTCTGCGGTTCGCTGTCTGGGCTCCGCGTGGGTAGCGCCGCAGCGGCGTCGGCTTCATTGTGCTCGGCAGACTGCTTACGGGTACCGGAGAAGAACCCGGAAATTGCGTGCCCGTCCCGACCCCGACGAACAGCCTTTTCTGGCGTGAGTGGCTCGAACCCAGTCGCTGGCATTGAGGGTTCGACAGCAATGGGCGGGGCCACGGGTGCCAGTGGCTGCTGCGGCCGCGGGTGGAACTGTGGCTGCGCCCAAGGCTGTTGCGCATCCGGAGTATACGTTGGCGTGAAGTCGGTGTGTGGCTCGCTGTAGGCGGGTTCAACCGGTAGGAAGCCTGGTTCGGCGGCAACTGCCGGTGGGAACTGCCCACCTGCTGGGTCGATTCCGGTCGGTGCTGCTGCGGGCGCATGTGGCGGAGTGAATCCTGTGAGTGGAGCCGGACTGCTTCGGTCTGGCACAGCCGGGAGTTGCATCGCTTCGGGAGCTTGCTGCTGTGGCTGCTCCTTCTTCTTTTTGCGGCGACCAAAACCAAAGAATCCGCGCTTCTTCGACTCTGCCGCTTCACGGCGTGCAGAGCGACCCACCAATTCAGAGAAGTCAGGCAGTGGTGCCATGGCGCCCGGTGGCACCGCGCCGTTGAAGGGGTCGCCTTCAGCGGGGGTGGGCTGCGCGCCCGCGGCGGGCTCATAAGCGTGTGCCGGGGTGTACGCGGACTCAACGGAAGACGTCGTTGCGGGGTCAGCCTCGTGCTGAGCGTCGTCGTGCTGAGCGTCGTCGAACTGGGTCTCGTCGTACTGGGTATAGCCGCTGTCAGACTCCTGTGGGTACTCAGGTTCTAGGCCCACGGATTCGTAGGCAGGGGCCTCATAGGATGGCGTCTGGTCGTCGGCCCATGTCGGCGCGGGTGTGTCCTCAACCAGCCCTGGGATGATGAACTGTCGTGCTTGTTGAGTGCTGTTTTGTTCCAGCTGGTGGGCTTGCACCACAGGGTGCTCACCAGTCAGCGCTGATGCAGCGGAGGCCGCAGACAGCGCCTCACGGCGTGCTGTCCTCGTCCGGTATTGCGATAGGTCAATATGGGACAAGTCGAGAGCCGGAATTCGCTGAGGCTGCTCTTCGCTCTCTTGTTGGACCGGCTCCTGAAACTGCTCCGAAGCGGTCTCTTCGATGGGGGCCGCTTCAAGGTCCCGCCTCGTGCGCAAGCTCGAGAACATCGATGCGCGCTTGGGCACGGGAGCGGGCTCCACGTGGGTCACGACGGAAGCGATCTCTTCAGCCTCAGTGGTGGGTTCGCGACTAGGCAGCGCACCAGCCTGCGGTTCTGGAATCGAAATCGGACTCCATGCGGCGTCCGCGCCATCCGTGAAGGTGCTGGGCAGCTCACTAGACTGCAACTCGGGCAGCATAATGTCCCGGCCGTCAGCGTCCTCGGCCATTGCCTGGCTCGGTGCTACAGCGCCAGGGTCTGCCGCACGTGAACGGCGTCGTGGCATCCCGCTGGCAGTGGCGCCATCGGTGAGTGCCGGCAGGTCAACTGGAATCCCAACGGGGGGTTCCGGCTCCTCGAGCCTGGGCTGCAATGAGCCCGCGCCCTCGATCGGCTCCGGGGCAACCCAAGCTTGGGTTGCGGCCTGCGTACGCCGGTTCAGCGGGTCGAGTGGCTGTGGCAGCGGTAAGTCGGCTTCAGCAAGGAACAGTTCACGTGGCATCATCACTCGAACTTCAATGCCTGATTTGCCGTCTGCAGCAACGTTCGCAAAGCGCACGTTTGCGCCGAGTCGGTAAGCCAGTCGCCCCACCACGTAGAGGCCGAGGCGTGACTGGCCGGCGATTTCTCCACCCGCGTAAGTCGAGGCCTTCTCATTCGCCAGGTCGATCTCCGCCTGGGTCATACCCAAACCGCGGTCCCGAATAACGATCGAAACCCAGCGGTCGTCCTCATACTCACTCACTGTGACCGGTGTGCCGGGGTCGGAAAAGACCGTTGCGTTTTCCAACAGTTCCGCCAGCAAGTGCGAAGCAATTAGCGCGTTGTGCGCCAAGATGCGCGGGTCTGTCTGAATTTCTAGCTGAATGCGGTCGTACTGCTCAATTTCAGATGCTGCTGTTCTGATGACGTCAGACAACGGCATGGGGTCACGCACCCGACGGCCTGACTCAATGCCGGCGAGCACCAGCAGGGACTCCGCGTTACGCCGCATTCGCGTTGCGAGGTGGTCCAGCCGGAACAGGTTGGCAAGTGTGTTTGGGTCTTCTTCGGAACGTTCCAGCTCATCAAGGAACGACAACTGCCGACTCAGCAACACCTGGTCACGGCGCGCCACGTTCACGAACATCTCAGCAATTGAGCCACGCAGCACTGCCTGCTCACGCGCGATGTCCATAGTGGTGGCGTTCACTTCGTTGAACGCTTCTGCAAGACGACCGACCTCGTCTTCATCCTCAATCGGAATCGGCTCGAGTTGCATATCAGGGCCCCTGCCCGGGACCGCAACCTGCTCAACAAGGCGAGGCAACTCGTCACGTACCAGCGAGGCTGCCGCCGTCAGACGGATCAGCGGACCGGTGATGCGGCGGGCAACAAACAGAGCAATAACCACTGATGCTGCCAGTGCCAGGAGCACAATAGCGATCGTGAGAATTGTTTGCTGAGTCTGGGCACTGCTGTTCGCATCTGCTCTGCGAATTGTCTCGTCCCGAATCGTGTCACGAACGGGGGTGAGTGCATTCAGCTCGGCTTCAGCGAGGGTCGGCCAAGTCATTCGGGCTGTAACGGACGAGGAGTCTGGGGTTGCAGTAGCTAAGGAGCCACGCACCAGGCTGTAGGTTGCGAATTCGGCGGGCATCCGTACGCCCGGCAATCCAAGATCCGAAACAATTTCCTCGGCTTCGAGTCGAATGATGTCTCCGCCTGACACCTGAACAGACAGGGAACGCAGCGCCCGATCAGTTGCGAGACCTTGGAAGTCGTCCTGCAGCAGAATTTCAATCAGTTTGGCATCCAACGAAGTGGCGTTAACTGTGTCGTCAACTGCGTTGTAAGCGTTCATCACTTGACCGAGGTCTCGGTCTGGCATGCGGTCTGTCGTGATCCGGGCGACTTCCATCTGGCTGTCAATGATGAAGCCGTACTGTGCTTCAACCGTTTTAGTGAGCACCGTGTCAGTGTCGACGAACAGTTCGCGTACCCGAGTCAGACGTTCTGCTGACCGGGCTTCCCTAGCCTCTTCAATTGCAGTGACCAGACTGTCATCGAGCGGGTCAAGGTTGACCTTCTCGACTTCAGAGTTGAAGTTACGCGCCGCTGCATCGGTCACAGCTTTGGCATCCTCGTACTGCTCTTCAGATTCAGTGCGTTCCAGCGTGAAGTTGAACGCAGCGGTGCGTTCTGCCTGCAACGCCTGGGTGAATTTGTCCTGCATCTGCAAGGAGTCAACGACCTGACTCGTGGCACGGGCAAGGCGCGTGTCCGTAATGGACCCAACCGACAAGATGACAGCACCGACGAAGAGGACGATCACCGGCACAGCCAGTGTCGCAAAAATCTTTCCGCGCACTCCAAGTCTGCGGAGCATCGGCACCTCTCTAGAAAGCAGTGTTCAGGTCGCCCTGAGCCTGTCCGCGCTGCAGGGACTTCCCCACGCACGTCGTACTAATAATAATCGGCACGTTTTCACAAAACCATTAGGACTTTGTGGACGGAAGCATTTTTGTCCAGCCGGCACCCCGGTTACTCCCGTCAACCGTAGGCTATCGGATATGCGGACAATTCAAGTGATTCCAGACAATGCGGATCTGCCGCGACTCGACTTCGTTACGGCTCCTAACCCGATCCCTGGGCCGGATGAGGTTGTGCTGCGTGTGCACGGTGCCGGCGTGAACCCCGCCGATGTTCTGCAGCGTCGCGGGCTCTACCCACCCCCCGTTGGGGCGAGTGAAGTTCTCGGGTTGGAAGTCTCGGGAACTATTGCCCTCCTGGGCGCAGACGTCACTGCATGGCAAGCCGGTCAGCAGGTGGTGGCTCTCATTGATGGCGGCGGCTATGCCGAGCGGGTTGCGGTCCCGCAGTCGCAACTTCTCACCGTTCCGGACAGCGTCAACGTCCTCGACGCAGCGGCCCTCCCGGAGGCCGTGTGCACAGCGTGGTCGAATCTGATCGACGTCGGACAGTTACAAGCAGGTCAGTTCGTGCTGATTCATGGTGGCTCCGGCGGCGTGGGATCTATGGCTGTGCAACTTGCTCTTGCGCTCGGTGCCCGCGTCATCACAACAGCTGGAGGCCCGCAGCGGGTGGCGCAGTGCCAAGATCTGGCACTGCCAGATCAGCAAGATAACCTCACCGTCCTCGACTACCACGGTGAAGATTTTTTCACCCGCTCGCAGGAGATCACAGCTGGCCGTGGGGTGGATTTGATTCTCGACGTCGTCGGAGCGGCCTACCTCAAACCGAATGTGAAGGCACTCGCCATGGGTGGCCGGCTCGTGGTTATTGGCATGCAGAAGGGCAGTCGCGGTGAACTCAACCTTGGTGCCTTACTCGCCAAACGCGCATCGGTGCATGGCACCACTTTGCGCTCGCGCTCGGCCGCCGAGAAGGCGGCAATCGTCGCCGCAGTCCGCAAACAGGTGTGGCCGCTCATTGCTGACGGCCGAGTGCGGCCCGTTGTGCACGGGCGTGTGCCCCTTGCCGACGCCGCGTCAGCGCACGAGCAACTACTTAACCGGGAAGTGTTCGGCAAACTCGTGCTCACCGTCTGAGCACGCCGGGCGAGGTTTAGCCCTTCACCGACCCTGCGAGCAGGCCGCGCACAAAGTAACGCTGCAACGCAAGGAACACGATGACAGGCACGATCATTGAGATGAAGGCGCCTGCAGAGAGCAAGTGCCAAGTTTCCCCTCTGTTTCCTGCGAGTTCAGCCACGCGCACCGTGAGTGGGGATACGTTCCGGGCTGAGCCGAAGACCAGCCCGACGAGTAGGTCGTTCCACACCCAGAGGAACTGGAAGATCGCGAAAGCTGCGATGGCTGGAACCAGCAGCGGCAGGACCACTTTGAAGAAGATGGTCACGTGACCTGCGCCGTCTACTCGCGCTGCCTCGACAAGGGACTGCGGAATGTCGCGCATGAAGTTGTGCAAAAGGAAGACCGCGAGCGGCAGAGCAAACATTGAGTGCGCGATCCAGACCGGCCAGAACGAGCCACCGATCCCCCAACTCACGAACTGCGTCAACAGAGGAACGAGCGTCACCTGAATAGGGACGACTTGGAGCGCGAAGACTGCGATGAACAAGATGTTGCGCCCCGGGAACGCCACCCACGCAAAGGCGTATGCCGCAAGCAAAGCAAGGCTGATTGGAATGACTACGGCTGGCACGGTGATGACGAGGGAGTTGATGAAGTACTCGGATAGATTCGTTGAACCGTCGAACAACGCCTTCTTATAGTTTCCTAGCGTGAATGACGGGTTAGCGAGGAAGGACCACCAGCCGCTGGAGTTGATATCTGCCGGCTCGCGGAAAGAGGTGACCAGCAGCCCGAACGTCGGCACCGTCCACAGGATGGCGATCAACACCGCTGTTCCGGAGGCTACCCGTGAGGTGAGCCGCTTATGGACCAACGCAGCCCGTGGACTGCCCTTCTTGGGGCGGCGGCCGGTCGTCTCACCTGGCTCACGCTTGACGACGGCTTGAGGCGGAATCGGTGTTGTTGTCATCGCACATCCTCCGAGATTCGCGTCTGACGCACGTTGTAGATGACGATCGGCACGACGAGGATGAAGAGCAGGACCGCGAGCGTCGCGCCCAATCCGGTATTCCCCTGCCCGAAGCTTTGGGTATAGAACTCATTGGCGACCACGGAGGTGCCAAAGTTCCCACCGGTCATCGTGCGGACGATATCGAAAACTTTGAGTGTTGCCATGGCGATCGTCGTCACGACAACAACCAGCGCCGGCCGGATGCTCGGGATGGTCACGTGTCGGAACATCTCCCAACCTGAAACGCCGTCGAGTTGAGCTGCCTCGACGATGTCATCAGGGATTCCTTTGATCGCGGCAGACAGGATCACCATGGCGAATCCGGCTTGGATCCAGACCATCACTGCGATGAGAAAGAAGTTGTTGAGTGGGGTATTGAGCAGGAACTGTTGCGGCTCAAGTCCTACCCAAACAAGCATCTGGTTTAGCAGTCCGACCTGCGAACGCTGCTCCGGCCGATACTCGTACATGAAGCGCCAGATAATCGAGGCACCGACCATTGAGATCGCCATGGGCATGAACATGAGCGTTTTTGATAGTCGCTCAAGTGGCGCTCGGTCGATGAGCACCGCGTAGACGACGCCGATGAGGGTGGAGAGCACGGGCACGAGGATCACCCAAAGAGCGGTGTTGCGCAGAACTATCTGAAACTCATCCTGGGTCACGGCCTGGATGTAGTTCGCCAGACCCACGCTCTCTGTCCCATTGCGGTTGTAGAACGAAAGCTGGATTGTGCGAATGGCGGGGTAGACGAGGCCGAACCCGATGGCGATGAGAGTCGGCCCGAGGAATCCCAAGAGGATGAGCCATCGTGGTGCGATCTTCGGGCGGCCAACGACGAAAAGAATGAGGCCCATGACCCCAACAAAAATTAGGACGACGACCACCATAATGATGAGCTTGTGACCCGTTCCGCTGCTCTGCAGCAGAAAGTCTCGAATCGAGCTCCACAGGTAGCTGACCCAGGCGAGCGCGTTGCTGAATATCTCCACTGCGTCTCCTCCAGCTGATGCCAATGGCACGACCGGCGTCAGAAGCTGAGCTTCTGACGCCGGTCGATCGAATGACTAGTTCGGCCAGGACTCAGTGATGGAGTCCAGCACGTCAGCAGTCGGCTTGTCGTTAGCAAACCAACTGACTAGCTCGGTCCAGAACGTGCCCGTGCCGACCGCAGCGGGCATGAGGTCTGAGCCATCAAAACGGAACTCAGCTGACTCGTCTGCGAGTAGCTCGACCGCCAATTTGTCAATTGGAGACTTGAGGTTCTCCACATCGAGACCGCTGTGTGAAGATGCCCAGCCTGAGGGTGTCGCTTTTGCCATCTCGTTAACCCACTCGGGACTCGACAGGTAGGTCTGAAGTGCCTGGACCTCGGGTCGTTCCGCAAACGCAATTGCGAAGTCGCCGCCGCCGATGAGCCTGATCTGGTCTGCCTCCACGGCCGGCAGGTAGAACGCAAATACGTCTCCATCTTCGGCCACCACAACGTCGTCCTTAGCCGTCGCCCAGTTGGCCTGGTAGAAGGAAGCTTGGCGGTGCAGGAAGCAGTCGCCGTCTAGGATCGGGAAGCCAGCTTCGGCGAATTCCGTTGTCGCGATGGACTTAACCCCGCCATAGCCACCATTGACGTAGTCGGGGTTCTTCAGGATCTCGCCAACTGTATCCATCGCTTCCGTCACCTCAGGTGAGTTGAACGGCAGTTCTCCCGTCACCCATTTGTCATAGGCTTCCGGACCGGCAGTACGTAGGACAACGTCCTCAACCCAGTCGGTGGCGGGCCACCCGGTCGCGTCCCCGGAACCAATTCCGGCGCACCATGGCTTGGTGATGTCGCTTCCGTGGTCGGTGGAAATCTTGTCAGTCAGTGTCAGCATTTCATCCCACGTCTTCGGGATCTCGTAGCCGTTCTCCTCGAAGGCCGCTGGGGAATACCACACGAGGGATTTTGCGCTGGCTCCGACTGGCGTGCCGTACAGAACGTCGTCGACGCTTGAGTAATTCGCCCAGTCCTCGCTGTAGTACTCGGAAACGTTGTCTTGGACCCCTTGCGGTGCTGGCACTACAAGGTCGGGGTAGTCCTCAACCGTCTGCTTGATCAGTCCGGGTTGCCCGAAGTAGGCGATGTCTGGGGCGCTGCCCGCCTGTAACCGCACGGGGAGTTGGGTCGTGAATTCGGTGGAGCCCTCATACTCCACCTTCGCTCCGGTGCACTTTTCGAATGGCGCGTAGGACGCGATGTGCGCTTCATCTTCTGGGGGCGCTATCGCGGTGTATACGCTCACTGTCTTCCCCGTGAGATCGCCATAGTCCGCATAGGCCTCGCAGCCTGCGGCCATCTCTCGGTCACCATCCGGCGAGGCGTTGGAATCGTCGCTTGGCGGTGCGGAGCATGCAGCAAATACCAGGGCGAGGCCGAAGCCTGCCGCAGCAATCTTCAGCGTTGGACGCTCATTCCTCTTCATTGAGAAACTCCTAACAAGCTAGTGTGTATCGAGCCTGGATACGCTAGTCCTCTCTATACAACCATTCAAAACTGCAACAAACGAACAATGCAAAGATTGTTATGTTACCGTAATTAACAAGTCTGACTGGTCGATTTGGAGGAAAGAATTGTCCATACCAATCAATCAGTCTTGGACTGATGCGCAGGTGATGGGGTTGAACTATCGGTTCACCGTGTTGACCTCACGGCTCATTCGGATGGAACATAGTCCAGATGGCGTATTCGTCGACGCCCCCACGCAATTCGCTGTGAACCGACAATTTGAGGTGCCAGAATTTTCGGTCAAAGAGACGACAACCTCCGTTGAGATCATCACCGAACACGTCCGCGTCGTCTATGACAGGGGTCCTTTCACCCCATCGGGGCTGTCTGTCTCAATGCGGAATCCGGTCCAGTCATCACACCGAACCACCTGGCATTACGGGGACGAGGACCGCGGACTGCCAGGTCGGCCCGGTAATTTGGGTGGAACCGCCAGGACGTTGGACGACGTTGACGGTGCGATCGAGTTGGCGCCGGGAATTCTCTCGGCAAACGGATTCGCAGTCGTGGACGATTCATCGTCCCTTTTGCTCACCGACGACAAGTGGGTGAGCCAGCGACCGACCGGCGCGGGGCAAGATCTCTACTTCTTCGGATACGGGCGGCATTATGAGGCTGCTCTTCGTGACTACTTCCGGCTGGCCGGCCACACACCGTTGCTCCCTCGGTACGCGCTCGGAAACTGGTGGAGTAGGTTCCACCAGTACTCGGACACCGAGTACCTCAGCCTCATGGACCGTTTCAAAACCGAAGGCATTCCGTTCTCGGTGGCCGTCATCGACATGGACTGGCACCTCGTCGACATCGACCCTCGATTCGGCTCTGGGTGGACCGGGTACTCGTGGAACCGCGCACTATTCCCTGACCCTGCAGAGTTTCTTGCAGCCCTGCGCGAGCGAGACCTGCGCGTCACACTCAACGTCCACCCTGCCGACGGCGTGCGGGCACACGAAGAGGCATACCCGCTTGTGGCTCAGGATCTTGGCCTCGATCCCGCCACTGAGGAAGAAATCGCCTTTGACATCAGTTCGCGGCCTTTTGTCGAGAGTTACCTCGCTCGCCTTCACCACCCCCATGAAGCAATCGGCGTCGACTTCTGGTGGCTGGACTGGCAATCGGGGAGTTACTCCGCGATCCCGGGGCTTGACCCGCTGTGGGTCTTAAATTACGTGCATTTCCATGACTCCGGACGAGATGGAAACCGCGCGTTGACCTTCTCTCGCTACGCCGGGCAAGGCTCACACCGGTATCCCATCGGATTCTCGGGGGACACCGTGACCAGTTGGGATTCACTCGCCTTCCAGCCCGAATTCACGGCCACAGCATCCAACGTCGGCTACTTCTGGTGGAGCCACGACATCGGCGGGCACTTAGGTGGCGCAAAGGACAACGAGCTGGCAACGCGGTGGTTCCAGCTTGGTGTCTTCTCACCAATCAACCGCCTGCATTCCACCTCAAGTGCCTTCAACTCCAAGGAGCCCTGGCGCTTCTCCCCCTCCGCTGAGGAGGCCATGGTGCGGTTCCTCCGGCTACGGCACCAACTAGTTCCCTATCTCTATACCGCGAACTGGCTAGCCCATGCCGAGGGTAAGGCCCCCCTGCGCCCGATCTACTACGAGAACCCCTACGAACCAGACGCCTACAACGTTCCAAATCAGTATTTCTTCGGAGAGGCGCTCATGGTTGCGCCGATAACCTCCAAAGTGGACCTCAAGAGCAGACTGGCTCGTGTGGACGCGTGGCTACCGCCAGGCATCTGGTTCGATATCCTCGATCACCGTCGCTACGACGCGGGATCAACTGGTCGGCGATTGGGCCTGCACCGCGGTCTAGATGCGATACCAGTGCTCGCTCGTGCGGGAGCCATCCTCGCTCTGGCTGCCGACCAGATGAAGTCCATAGAGGACAATCCAGTGGCACTGAATCTGTTCGTCTATGCGGGCGAAAGCGGCCACTTCACGCTTCTTGAAGATGACGGAGCTGGGTCGGCAAATGTTGACGATCGCCATGAAACTGAGATGCGTTGGACCTGGTCAGATCATGGCTACAACTTCACAATCTCCCCACCACGGGGTCCAGGAGTCCTTACCCAGCGGGAACTAACGATCGAATTCGTGGGGGTTGCCGATGCACGCGTCACACTGCGTGCGGGAAACCATGCTCGACCCGTCGCCCTCCATACCGTGCGAGGGAAGAAATCTCTTCGCGTAGATCTTGGCTCAGTGGACCTCTCACAGGGCATAGCGGTCAGCCTAAACGAGGTACAGGAAGCAGATCCTGATGCTCGCGGTCAGGTGTTCCAACTACTCGACTCCGCGGAGATCAACTACGAAGATAAAGAGCGCGCCCTGCGAGCCGTGGACCTGCAGCTCCCGGCGGCGATCGGCGCACTCGAGGCTCTGGACCTGGGTGCCTCGTTGTACGGCGCGCTCGTCGAGGCCCTGACCGCGTCTTTCGACGAAGGCTCGTAACCTCAAGACTTAGGCTCCCGCATAAAGCGGCTTCGGTAATTATCGGACCCCTGTGTTACTCAACAATAGGAAGACATATCATTCGCTTTGCGTGTTCAGCAAAGCTCCAGAATCCTGCTGACAAGCTTTCAATAGGGTGACAAATGGAGCAAAAGCGTTTGTTAGTACAGTGTCCGTTCTAAGAGAGCGCTCTCCAATACCGGAACAACGCCGTCCTCGAGAATTGAATGTGTCACGTCATCCGCAGCCGCAATGACACTCGCCTCAGCGTGCCCCATCGCAACGCCATGGCCCGCCCATTTCAGCATGTCAATATCGTTATTGCCATCACCCACGGCGAGCGTCAAATCAAGTGGTACGCCAAATCGTTCTCGCAGTCGCTCCAAGGCATAAGCCTTTGTAATGCCCTTGGGCGCTAAGTCCATCCACTGGGTGTGGGCAATGGCGAACTGCTCCGCCACCAGCCCAAGCTCAGCCACGGCCGCATGAAACTCCGAGGTGGCAACGGGTGCGTCGGACACCACAAGGCGTGCCGTCCGGCGAGAAGAAAGCTCTTCAAAACTCATCACGGTGCGCTCCCCGTGCAGCGCGTCATGCGGGAAGCGTTCGTTCACCCAATAGCCCACACCAACTTCTTCCAGAGCAAACTGCACTCCCGGCATAAACCGATCCAGCACCTCCAGCGCGGAACGTGGGTCGAACAACACCGAATGTTCAATCTGATAACCACCAGGCAGCTGCGGGTCCAACTGGGCGGTCACTGAACCGTTCGAGCACACGATCCAGCCGGTTTCGATGTTCAACTCCCGCGCAACGGGCAGCGTTGCCACGAGAGGCCGCCCCGTTGCCAGCACGACATGGTGCTCAGCTTCACGCAGTCTGGCGACGACGTCGCGCACCTCATCAGACATGAACTCGTCGAAGGTCATCAGGGTGCCGTCGACGTCAAGGGCAATGAGACGCGCATCGGGGTTGTGTGGCGTCACGCGGTCACCGGTTCCAGCACCTTCAGGCCACCCAGGTACGGCTGCAAGCCGGGCGGAACCAACACGGAGCCATCCGCCTGCTGGTGGTTCTCCAGGATCGCCACAATCCAGCGGGTGGTGGCCAAGGTGCCATTCAGCGTAGCCACGGCGCGGGTTTCCGTTTTGCCTTCGCCAACGTCCACGCGCTCCCGAATGCCCAGCCGCCGAGCCTGGAACGTGGTGCAGTTTGAGGTGGATGTCAGTTCAAGGAAGCGCTGCTGCGTGGGCAACCAGGCTTCACAGTCATATTTGCGTGCGGCGCTGGCGCCAAGGTCTCCCGCTGCGGTGTCAATGACCCGGTATGGCAGGCCCGCGAGCGCAAGCATCTGCTCTTCCCAGCCGAGCAGGCGTTCGTGTTCAGCCGCGGCGTCCTCAATGCGGGTGTAGGAGAACATCTCTACCTTGTGGAACTGGTGCACCCGGATGATGCCGCGGGTGTCCTTACCGTACGAACCTGCTTCGCGGCGGTAACACGCGGACCAGCCGGCGTATCGCTTGGCACCGGCGGATAGGTCAAGAAATTCTCCGGAGTGATAGCCGGCCAAAGCCACTTCACTCGTGCCCACGAGGTAGAGGTCATCCGCTTCCAAGCGGTAGATCTCATCCGCGTGTTCCCCGAGGAAACCCGTCCCGGCCATCATTTCGGGCTTCACCAAAGTGGGTGTGATCACGGGGGTGAAGCCTGCGGCCAGGGCGGTGTCGACGGCGGCGTTCAGCAGCGCGAGTTCCAGCCGAGCTCCGACTCCGGTGAGGTAGTAGAAACGCGCACCGGAGACCTTTGCACCTCGCTCGGTGTCAATGGCGGCGAGCATCTCACCAAGTTCAAGGTGGTCACGTGGGGCGAAGCCCTCGGCTTCGAAGTCGCGTTGGGTGCCCTCAGTGCGCAGCACGACGTAGTCATCCTCACCGCCGGCGGGGACGCCATCGAGAATCACGTTGGAGACCTGGTTCATCAGGCGGGTGAAAGCCTCGGTGGCTTCGTCGGCGTCGGTCTGGCGGGCCTTGACCCGTTCGGACAGTTCTTTAGTGTGCGCGAGCAGGGCGGTGCGCTCTGCTGCGTCGGCTGCCTTCGCCACGAGTTTGCCGTGCGATTTCTGTTCAGCCCGCAGGGTTTCGAAGTCGATGAGCGCGGAGCGGCGCTGCGAATCGGCGTCGAGAATTGCGTCCACAAGGGCTGGGTCTTCACCTCGTGCGGTCTGGCTGGCACGGACGACGTCGGGCTGGTCCCGCAGGAACTTGAGATCAATCACCGTTCCACCTTACCGAGAGACAGATGCGGGGCCCACATCCGGGCCCAGAACCCGCCCTTTAGTCCCGCGGGCGTTCAGCCACTAAAGTCAAGGTATGAATGCCCTGGAGATCGTGCTGCTGGTGCTTGCGCTCGTCGTCGCAGTTACCGCCCTGATCGTCGCTCTGTGGTTGCGGAAACAACACATACGTCTGGTGCGGGCGGTAGCGTTACGCCCAAAAACGGTCCCCGCAGCGGCGGAACCCATCGCGGGCCAGCAGTTGGCATTCGTTGCCAACCCGATCAAACCCGACGTTGCTGAGTTGTTGACGTCGGTGAAGCGCGCCTGTGCCAGCCTGGACCTGCCGGAACCGCTGTGGTTCGAAACCACCGCAGAAGATCCCGGCGGCGGCCAAACAAAGGCAGCAATTAAGCAGGGCGCTGACGTCGTAGTTGCAGTGGGTGGCGACGGCACCGTGCGTGAAGTGGCCGACGCTCTCAGCGGCACCGGCATCCCGATGGCGATTTTGCCGCTCGGCACCGGAAACCTCCTGGCGCGCAACCTGGACATTCCCATTGCAGACCTTGAAGACGCCCTCCTGATTGCCATCGAGGGCCGGGACCGCACCATCGACGTCGGACGGCTACGCATTCTGGAAGCCGACGAAGAGGCCGCGCCCGACCCCGATGTGCCGGGCTCACCTGATGGCCGCGCAGAAGCAGGGTCCGAGCACATCTTCCTGGTGATCTCCGGGCTCGGCTTTGATGCGGCCATGGTGGCCGACGCTAATACGCGACTCAAAGCGAAAATGGGCTGGGTTGCTTACTTTGTGGCGGGCATCCGGCACCTGCATGGCCGCCGCCTCGAAATGAAAATTGAACTCGATGACCACGAACCCGTGCTGGTCAAAGGACGCACCATTTTGATGGGCAACTGTGGGCGACTGCCCGGCGGCCTCGTATTGATGCCAGATGCTGAACTCGATGACGGCATTCTTGACGTGGCTGCAATCGACACCCGCGGCGGCATTGCCGGCTGGGCGCAACTCTTCGGGGAAGTCGTCATGCAGGGCTTCGGCGTCAGCAACGACCTGCCGAACAAAATTGGTCGCATCGACCACACTCAGTGCACCAAAATTCGCGTCACCATCAATGACGGTGAGCAGGTTCAAGTTGACGGAGACATCCTGGGCCGAGCACGGTCTGTGGAGTCGTGGGTTGATGAAGGCGCCCTCGTAGTGCGGGTGCCGCGCCGCATCCGTTTGTCACGAAACCGGACGAACGGAGCATGAGGGCCCCCCACCGCTTGTGTGCACGAGGTTCCAACAGTGCGGCGTCTTTGCGAGTGCTCGTCGTCGCGCTGCTATGCCTTGGGCTCACCCTGTTTACCGTGGCAGCACCCACCGCTGCAGCGGCAGCGACACCCCCCTCAGGGTTGACTCACAGTGCCGACGGCGTTTCTGCGGCTGTTGACTCCTTAGATGGCGAGCCCCGCGTGCTGTTCATCGGGATGGCCGGTCTCACCTGGAACGACGTCTCAGCCACGACGCCAGCGCTGCAAAGGTTTTCCGACAGCGGCGCAATTGGCAGCAATGTGGCCCGGAGCCTCCAGGCAGCAGCGTGCCCAACAGACGGGTGGATGGCGCTTTCCGCAGGAAACCGCGCTGCCGACCGTAACTTTGAGGGGTGCCGTGAACTTGCCGTCACCCCAAAAGCGCACACAGTCACCGTGGACGGCTGGGACGACTTTTTAGTGGCCGCGGAAGCAGGCGGCTACGCCGCTATCCTTGGGAACTTTGGGAAAGCTTTTGCCGGCTCTGACCTGCTCGGCGCCGGATTCGGCCCCGGTGCGGCCATCATGCTGGCCGACGCCGACGGCCAGCCAGTGGCCGACTACGCGCCACTGCCGGGAGAGATGCAATCACTGCAGGCCCCAACTGACACTGCGGGCCAACAGGAAATGACGGAGCAGGTCAACCAAGCCCTGACCACCAAGCACCTCGTGGTGCTAGACGCCGGAGCCATCCGCGAAGAAGACCCCACACCACGTGCGGAGCAGGTTGCCGCCATTGACGCCCGTCTTTCCGCAACCCTCCAGGCAATAGATGACGTCGTAGCCGCAGAGAACGCCGCCGGTGTGCACCGGCCGACCACCGTGCTGGGAGTTTCCCTCGCCGACGCTGGGACCACACCGCAGTTACAAGTGGGATTTGCCGCGCAGTGGCCCAACGGCTCCAACGGCTCCGGCACCTTCGACACCACGCTGCTTACGAGTTCTGGCACCCGGCAGCCCGGCTACGTCCAAACTCATGACTTCGCAGCCACGGCGTTGGACCGGCTCGGTCTGAGCGACTCGGCTCAGAGTAAAAACTTTGTGGGCTCGTTACTCACCGAAAGCGGTGACCCGAGCAGCACCGCTGAACGCGTCGCAACGCTGCGTGATGACGATCTCAAGTCCGCCACCGTGCGGCAAGCGGTTCCGCACTTTTACACGATCTTTATTGTGCTCAACCTCGCGCTCTATGCGGCCATTAGCTATGGCCTCACCCGAATTGGCCGCCGTCGCCAAACGGCCGATCGCGACACCTCCGCAGCGCCGGTTGCCATCTCCGTGCGTATTCTGACCAGTTTGCGCGCCATTGCATTGGTGATGAGCGCAGTCCCGGTTGCCACCTACTTGGCCAACCTGACTCCGTGGTGGCGCGCTGATGTGCCTTGGCTGGCGGTGGCTGGGCTCATTCTGGGGTGGAGTGCGCTGATAGCAGCACTCTGCCTGCTCGGCCCGTGGCGTCGACACCTGCTGGCTTCAGTGGGCATCGTGGCTGGGATCACCACGGTGGTCCTCGCCGTCGACGTGATGACGGGCGCCCGGCTACAGCTGACCTCGTTAATGGGCACCCAGCCGCTTGTTGCCGGCCGATTCTATGGCTTCAACAACACGGCGTTCGCACTGTTGATCACCAGTTCAGTTCTGATGGCCCTCGCCCTCACTAATCCGCTCGTCCGACGCGGTAACCGCGTGTGGGCGGCCGCGATCATTGCAGGAATCGGGATCTTTACCACCGCAGTCGACGGTCTGCCCAGTATCGGCGCCGACTTTGGTGGACCGCCTGCCTTCATTCCCGGTTTTGCACTCTTCACCCTGCTCGCGCTCGGGGTGCGCCTCACCTGGCGGTGGGCCGTTCGCATCATTGGGCTGACGCTAGTTCTGGTGACCGGGCTACTGGTGGTGGACTGGTTGCGACCCGTTGACGACCGCACCCACCTAGGCAACTTCTTCCAAACCGTGCTCGACGGTGGCATGTGGACAGTGGTGGGCCGAAAACTGGATCAAAACCTGCAGAACATCTTTGGCAGTTGGTTCACCTTGCTGGCAGTGGCTGGTCTGTTGCTGGTGCTGTTCGCACTGGGTCGACCGCTGCGAGCGGCAGCAAAGGACCCCGAGGGGGCATCGCTGGGGTGGCTCAGTGGTCACAATGACCTGCGGAAAATTGGGGAACAGCTTCCGCTGTTCCGCGCAGCGATGCTCACGCTTGCGGTAACGCTTGCAATTGGTTTTGCGGTGAATGATTCCGGAATCATTATTCCGGCGTTGGGCCTGGCGGGCGCGATTCCGCTGCTCATCGACCTCTTTGCAAATTGGATACACCGGCATCAACTTGAGCCAACTGCAGACGTTTCCGACTGATCTGAGTCACACCCTTGTCGAACCGGCGTCGGCCAGGCGGCAGATCGGTGTCGGTGCCCTAGCTGAAGGCAGAAACGAGCCGGTTTAGTTGGGCTGACCGCCGTCGCGGCGGAACAAACTACGAACCCGGCGCGCATTAACCGCCATCAGCACGTCTCGGTACTGGGCTGCGCGGTGCATGGTGCCCCGGAAATCTGACGGGGATGGTCGGTGCCGCAGGTCGCACGGAACTTCTACCGCCACGTACCCCTTGCGCACCAAGTCGATGGTGAGGCCGGTTTCTACGCCCCACCCGTGTGCCAATGGAGTGGCCTCTTCAAACGCTTCCCGTGTCATGCAGCGCTGCCCGGAGAGTGGCTGAGTTGGTGCCCAGCCCGTCATTTTGGCAATGGCCCGGCGGGCAGCACCCACCACCACTCCGCGACCGCCTGCACCTGGCTGCGGTGGCAGCAGTGCAATAGACATGTCCGCGGCGCCTTCAAGTACGGGACGGATAAGCGGCGCAGTGTTGACCGCGGTTTCGCCTAGGTCGCCGTCGAGAAAAAGCAACAACCGGGCTGGGCGCTCTGCGGAGTCACGCATGGCAACTACTGCAGCGCCAGTCTCCATAGCTGCGGCCTTCCCGCGGTTATGCGAGTGTCGCACCACAACGGCGCCAGCCTCGCGGGCAACGTGCTCAGTGTTGTCAACGCTGCCGTCGTCCACCACCAGCACCATGTCTACATAAGGGATGGCGCGAGCAGCGCGCACGGTGGCAGCGATGCGTCGAGCTTCGTCTTTTGCAGGAATGATGACCGACACCCGCTGCCGCGAACGACCCGCAACGGTGCGGGCGGGCTGCCGTGTTTTAGCCACCGGAATCTGTTGGGATTCCGCACGTTTACGCGCAGAGGAATCAGTAGACCGGTTATCTCGGCGTCCATCCTTGGCGTCGCGCTGTGTTGTCACATACCTAACCCTAGTGGAAGGCACAACAGGTTTCGCAATCAGTCTCATTTATGTAAAAGATCCGCAAAGGTTTCGTCCCCTAAGCTCTGGTCCCATGCAACGTGCCTGGTAGACGGGAGTCGGCGCCGCCCGTTTCTACAGGCGGCGACCGGTCAGCGCAGCGTCACCTGACGAGAAATGATTCCGGCACGTGCTCGGCGTTCCTCTGAGGTCAGCGGCTCAGTCACCGCGAGCGCGGCGTCAAGACGTTCGCCCAGTGCTGGCGCGAGTTCTTCAATCTCTTCCACGGTTGCTTTGGCGTCGATGTCCCACACTGGAACGACGATACCGCAGGAGCGGAACGCACCTAAGAAGCGGGATTTGCCCAGTGCTGACTCCCGCTTTGCGTGCAGGCGAGCAATGGCGTCGATCAACGCGTCTTCATCCACTGCCATGGCCCAACGCAGGTACCGGCGGGCACCAAAGGTGGCCAGGTACGCAGAGTCAACGCTTTCAAGCTTCACGGTCGGAATGATGGAGTCCGCAGACTCTTCCAGCGAAGCCTTAATCTCTGGCGTGATTTTCTGCTTCGGGTCCAGCCAGAAACTGAAGTCCTCCTGCAGGGTTACGTCAAAGGCCACCCGCCGGTCCAGCACATCCTGCAAGCGCGGGCCGGGGCCAGGTAGACCCACCCGGGTGAGGGAGTTGCCGGGCTCAAGTTCAATGGTGTCGATCAAGTTCGCAGCGAGGTCGCGGCTTGCGTCACCGGAGCCGCCCTGGCCCTGCAGTGCAATCAGGATGGCGCCGTCCATGCGGTGCAGACCGGGCCAGCCATCGGGAAGCACTGTGGTGAAGATGACGTCGCGTGCACCGTAGTCCGCCGTCGTGCGGGCGGTTGCGGTTGCTGCTGGGACCACCTCACGCAGCGCAACCCAGTCGGCCTCTGAGGGCAGACTCTCAAACGGACGCAAGACGAACTCGGGAGCTGTGTTCTTGGACATCCCTCGAGAGTACCGGCACACGCCGGTCGCGGCGGCTGACACTTGCGGTGTGTCAGTGGGATGATCGAGTCATGCACCCACGCGCTGGCACAGTTGCCCTTCCCGAGGACCTCATCGACGTCGACGCACTCATTAGTGCCTATTACGACCGGCAACCGGATCTGGATGACCCCAGTCAGCACGTTGCTTTTGGCACCTCCGGGCACCGGGGCTCCAGTTTGGATGGCGCGTTTAACGAAGCGCACATCATTGCTACTACGCAGGCAATTGTGGAGTACCGGCGCGGTCAGGGCATTGACGGGCCGCTGTTCATTGGCCGTGACACCCACGCTCTGTCCCTGCCTGCTTGGCAGACCGCACTTGAAGTGCTGGCTGCCAATGAGGTGCACGTGCGCATTGACGCCCGGGATTCGTACACGCCGACGCCGGCTGTCTCGCACGCAATTTTGACGCAGAACGGTGCCGCGACGTCGGAGGGCGTACGTGTACAGGGGCCTGACCTGGCTGACGGCATCGTTATTACCCCCTCGCACAACCCACCGCGCGACGGCGGTTTTAAGTACAACCCGCCGCATGGCGGGCCCGCTGACACCGACGCCACCAGTGTCATTGCTGAGCGTGCCAACGAGATCTTGCGCACCGGCGTGCAGCAGGTGCGCCGTGTCAGCCTCGAAAAGGCGTTGGAAGTCCCCACAACTGGCCGGCACGACTTTATGTCCGCCTACACCGATGACCTCGCCTCGATGATCGACTTTGATGCGATCCGCGACGCCGGAGTGCGCATCGGCGCCGACCCCTTGGGTGGAGCCGCCGTCGAATACTGGGGCGCTATTGGCGAACGCTTCAGCCTCGACCTCACCGTGGTGAACCCGCACGTGGACCCGCAGTGGTCCTTCATGACCCTGGACTGGGATGGCAAAATCCGGATGGATTGCTCCTCGCCCTACGCAATGGCCTCTTTGGTGCAGACCATGTCCAGCACGGGCAGCGCACCCTATGACGTTGCCATTGGCAACGACGCTGACGCGGACCGGCACGGCATTGTTACGGCCGACGGCGGGCTGATGAACCCGAACCACTACCTTGCGGTTGCTATTAACTACCTATTCGGTGGCGCCCGCCCTGGCTGGCCTGCAGACGCCGGAATTGGCAAAACGCTGGTGTCATCCGCGCTCATTGACCGGGTTGCACACGGCCTCGGCCGCCGGCTCGATGAGGTTCCAGTGGGCTTCAAGTGGTTCGTGCCCGGCCTGTTGAACGGTTCCGTGGGCTTCGGCGGGGAAGAGTCTGCCGGGGCGTCATTCCTGCGCCAGGACGGCTCCGTATGGACCACCGATAAAGACGGCTTACTGCTGGGCCTACTCGCCGCAGAGATCCAAGCAAAAACGGGCCGGTCTGCCTCACAGCACCACGGGGACCTCGTCGAGAAGTACGGGCAGTCCTGGTACGCCCGGCTCGACGCATCAGCCACCCGGGAAGAAAAGGCGACGCTGAGCAAACTTGACGCCGCCCAGGTGCAGTCCACTGAACTCGCCGGAGAGCCAATCACCGCCAAACTCACCACCGCGCCCAGCAACAACGCGGACATCGGTGGCCTAAAAGTCACCACCGAAAACGCGTGGTTTGCCGCTCGCCCGTCCGGAACTGAAGACGTGTACAAGGTGTACGTCGAATCCTTCACCTCAGCTGAGCACTTGGAACGCGTGCAGATTGAAGCAAAGCAGGTTGTGTCCGACGCACTGAGCTGACCAGCGACTTTGCTGGGTCCGGGCATGCGTCCGGACCCAGTGTTCAAACGAGACCGCGAAACGACACCGCGAGCGCTTGCGCGGGGCGGTACGCCGTGTGATGACGAGCGTCACTTTAAGTGAGCCCGAAAACGGCTAATTAACACTGTTTTGGGTGCGAAGATAAAGGCATGGCAATTGGTGGGCCCTACCGGGCAATTCTTGGCTCTCTTTCTCAGCCGCAGGACTCCTGTCCCGGCTGCCACTATCCATGGCTGGCTTCGCCATCATCCTGATGGTGCAGGAGGTGTACGACTCCTACTCCCTCGCAGGCAAAATCTCTGCGGTGTTCGTCATCACCCAGGCACTGTGCGGTCCACAGATCGCCCGATTCATTGACCGGTACGGCCAGTCTCGTGTGATGCGCCCACTGCTGGCGTTCTCTGCTGCTTGGCTTACGGGGCTCGTTGCCGCTGGCTCCATGCAGGCTCACCCAGCGTGGCTGTACGTCTGCGCCGGAATCGGTGGGGCGACCATCGGGTCCATGGGCACCCTGGTGCGCTCCCGTTGGACCACCGTGCTGGATGACCAGCACGAGATCAACACTGCGTTCTCCCTCGAGTCCTCACTTGATGAAGTCCTCTTCATCACCGGGCCAATTCTGGCTACCTTCCTCGTGGGGCACTTTTTCCCCGCTGCAGGACTTGTCGTCCCCATTGTTGCCATGCTGCTGGGCGGCTACTGGTTCCTGTCCCAGCGGGATACCGAACCCACACCGACCCCGCACGTTGAAGGTGAAAAGACACCGTCCGTGCTGCGTTATGGCGGCATGCTGCCCCTCATCGGGGTGTTCATCATGCTCGGGGGTATCTTCGGCGCCACGGATATCACCACCGTTGCTTTCGTTGAAGACCTCGGCCGCAAAGAACTCGCCGGCACGCTCCTGTCCGTCTTTGCGCTTGGGTCGCTCATCGCCGGCTTGGCGTACGGCGCACGGCATTGGATCGCCCCCATATGGAAGCGGTTTGTCATTTCCATGGTCATGCTTGCTGCGGGCGCTTCCCTGTTCATCCTCCCAACCACGCTGGGGTCCATGGCTGCCGTCATGTTCGTCGCTGGCTTTGCCCTCGCGCCCACCCTCATTACTGGGAACGGCTTGGTGCAGGCCATCGTCCCGCCACGGCAACTCACCGAAGGGCTCACCTACGTCGGCACGTCACTGGGAGTGGGTGTGTCCTTTGGGGCATCGATTGCCGGGGCACGTATTGAGGCTGCCGGGCCCCACGCCGGCTACTTCGTCGTGATCGCCGCCGCGGTGCTGGCAGCAGTGCTCGTCCTGGCAACTTTCCGCACCCTGCGTCGCAATAGTGCACCTCAGGTGAGAAGCGTTGAGTAGCCGCTCTACCTCTAGGTTCTGCAGAACCGGGTAAAGCGTCGCAAGATGGATGTCAGCCCCACCACTGACTGACCGCCGGAGGATGCACCATGGCCAAAGCACTTTTGCGTAACCAGACCGTCGCCGATGTACTCGTCGCCCAAATTATCGAGGCAGGCGCTGAGCGCATTTACGGAATTGTGGGTGACAGTCTCAACCCCGTGGTGGACGCCGTCCGGCGGGCTGCAAAAGCCGGCGAGAAAATCGAATGGGTGCACGTCCGTCACGAAGAAGCCGCCGCCTTCGCGGCAGCGGCCGAAGCTGAAATTACTGGCAAGCTCGCCGTCGCCGCAGGGTCCTGCGGGCCGGGAAACCTCCACTTGATCAACGGTCTCTACGACGCAAACCGCTCCAGGTTGCCCGTGCTGGCCATTGCCAGCCACATTCCCACTGCGCAAATTGGCACCGGCTTCTTCCAAGAGACCCACCCTGACCGGTTGTTCGTCGAGTGCTCGGTGTACTCCGAAATGATCTCCTCCGCCGCCCAGGCGCCCCGCGTGATTAACTCCGCAATTCACCACGCCTACGGCGGGCCCGGCGTTGCAGTGCTGACCCTGCCCGGTGACATCGCCGACGAAGACGCCCCCGCGCCCGTGGGTGACATCTCTACGCGACCACCGCAGCCGCGCGTCACACCAGCGCCAGAGTCCATCAAGGAACTGGCTGACGCCATCAACTCCGCCAAGAAGGTCACCATTTTTGCAGGCGTTGGCGTACGCCACTCCCGCGAAGACGTCCTGGCTTTGGCTGACAAAATTGCGGCCCCGGTTGGCCACTCTCTGCGGGGTAAAGAGTGGATCCAGTACGACAACCCCTTTGACGTCGGCATGTCCGGCCTCCTCGGGTACGGCGCATGCTTTGATGCCATGCACGATGCTGACCTGCTGATCCTGCTCGGAACGGACTTCCCGTACGACCAGTTCCTGCCCGCTGACGTCAAAACTGCGCAGGTCGACATCGAACCAACCCGACTGGGCCGGCGCACCCGGCTCGACGTCGCCGTCGTCGGAGATGTGGGAGAGACAGTCCGCGAACTGCTGCCACTGGTGAAGCCCGCGAAGTCGCGCAAGTTCTTGGACTCCATGGTGAAAAAGCACCACAAAGCCATGACGGGCATCGTGGGCGCCTATAAAGGTAAAAGCGCGGATTCCCTCACGCCCATTCACCCCGAATACGCCGCTGACCTGCTCGACCAAATCGCAGCCGACGACGCAATCTTCACGGTCGACACCGGCATGTGCAACGTGTGGGCCGCCCGCTACATCAACCCCAACGGACGCCGGCGCGTCATCGGCTCATTCCTGCACGGCTCCATGGCAAACGCCGTCCCGCACGCCATTGGCGCCTCAACCGCCCAACCCGGCCGGCAAGTGATCGCCATGGCCGGTGACGGCGGCCTGTCCATGCTCATGGGTGAACTCATCACCATCGTGCATTACAACCTGCCGATAAAGATTGTGCTGTTCAACAACGCAACCTTGGGCATGGTAAAACTGGAAATGCTCGTGGAAGGGCTGCCGTTCTACGGCACCGACTCACCCGACGTCGACTACGCCGCAGTTGCTCGCGCGGTCGGAATCCCCGCAGTGCGGGTTGAAGACCCGGCAGACCTCGACGACGCCCTGCGCACCGCACTGAGCGCACCCGGGCCCGCCATGGTTGAAGTAGTGACCGACCCACGCGCACTGTCTATTCCACCAACAATTACCGCTGGACAAGTGCGCGGTTTTGCTACCGCACTTAGTAAAGAGGTGCTGGGCGGCGGCTTAGGTGAGGTTGTTTCCATGGCCCGGTCAAATCTGCGGAACGTTCCGCGGCCCTAAGTTCAAGACAAACCCCCAATTGGGTCTGCTGCTCGGATAGAGTTCTCCACGACCGCTCCCCCTAGGGAAAGCAGACCTAGTAATGCTCACGTTCGTCATCATTGGCGCAGCCGGCCTGATGCTCATCTTGATCTCCATGGTCGTGGGCGAATTCCTCGAATTCGGCGACGGCGTGCTCTCTGGTACCAGCCTTGGTGTGGGCGGTCTCGTTTTCAGTGCCGTTGGGCTCATTACCCGTGCCAACGGTTTGTCAGACCTATGGACGTATGTGGGTTCCGCTTCCGTTGCGCTCATTGTGCTGGCGCTAGTGCAACTGACAATTAAGCGACTACGCGACACTGAAGACGGTCAGCCGGTGTCCCTTGACGGGGTCACCGGCATTGCCATGTCTGACATCAGCAGCACCTCGGGTGAAGTCAACCTTGACCACCCGCGCGAAATTGAGCGTCGCATGGCATGGGCAGACGAACCCATTTCGGCAGGCAGCCGCATCAAAGTGATTGTGCATGCAGGTTCCCGCGTGAAAGTCGTGGCCGCAAAGTTCGTCACCCCACCCGAAGCTGAATAACCGGCAGGCTTCGCCCTGCCGCAAGAACACGCCCATTACCGCTGAGAAAGGAGTCGCCCGCATGCGGGCGATTAACTTATGATCGATACAAATAGCTTCTGGACTGTGGTGGGGGTTATCGCACTTGCGGTTGCCCTCTTCGCAGTCATTGCGTTCGTTGCTAACCGCATCCGACGCGTCCCACCAAACGAAGCCCTCATCATTGTGGGGCGCGGCGCCGGAAAGAAAACTCCAGAGTCAGCCGGACAGCGCGTCATTGTCGGCGGCCGTGTTTTTGTGTGGCCCATTCTGCAGCAGGGCTTCGCGATCTCGCTGGAACAGCGTCAGATCGGCATCACCGTTGAGGGTGTGGACAAGAACCGCATCAAGATTGCCATTAAGGCGTCCATCAACTTCAAGGTGCGCGGCGACGAAGAAGGCGTCCGGCGTGCGGGGCAGCGCTTCTTGTCCCAGCAGGGCACCCTGACCGAAATCATTAAGGAGTCCCTCGAGGGCTCACTGCGTTCAATCGTCGGAGACATGACGATTGAGCAGATCATTTCAGACCGCAAGGGCCTGTCCGACCGCGTGGTTGACTCCACGAAGACTGACTTGTCCGAGCAGGGCCTGCAGGTTGACCTGCTGAACATTTCAGACATCTCCACCCCAGGGTCGGAGTACTTGGGCAACCTGGGTCGTGCGGAGAACGCTCGTGCTCGCCAGGTCGCTGAGGTTTCTGAGGCCGAAGCACAGCGGATTGCAGAGTTTGCTGTCATTGAAGCAGCTGAGCAGATCGCAGAGCGTCAGAAGGCGCTCGACCTGCGCCGCGCCACCATTAAGGCGCAGACCGACCGTGCAAACGCTGAAGCGGACGCCGCTGGGCAGTTGGCTCGCGCAGAGCAGGACCGCATTGTTGCTGCCGAGCAGCGCAACGCTCTTGAAGAGCAGGCGAAGGTCACCGAAGAAGAACTCGACATTTCGGTGCGTAAACCAGCCGAAGCGCACGCTTACGCCGAGGTGCAGCGTGCAACCGCTCAGCGTGACGCCACCAACGCTTCAACAGAAGCTGAGGCGTACAAGCGCAAGACCATTGCTGAGGCCAACAAAACTGCAGCAATTCAGGACGCCGAGGCTTCCGCCGAGGCAGTACGTCGCGCCGGTGAAGCTGACCGTGACCGCCAGGTTGCGCACGCGGAAGGTATCAAGGCCGAGGGTGAAGCCCGTGGTGCCGCAATTGAAGCTGAGGGTCGTGCCGAGGCCATTGCTACAGACCTCAAGGCTGAAGCGCTCAAGAAGTACGGCGAGGCAGCAATTGCTCAGGAGCTCATCTCACGTCTGCCCGAGATTATTCGTGCGGCAGCGGAGCCCATCAGCGCAGTGGACAACATGACCGTCATTTCCACCGACGGTGCCTCACAGTTGACCCGCAACGTGACCAGCGTGCTCGGTGAAGGGCAGGAAATCATTAAGAGCCTGCTCGGAATCGACCTGGGCGACTTCATCTCCAACATTGGCGGACCAAAAACTGCCAAACAGTCGAACAACACGGCGTCGAACAACACGGCGCAGGCAGATGTGACCCCAGGGTCAGACGTGTCCACACCAAGTATCTGATACCGCACGACGGCGACACAGCCGGGGTAGCCGGCTGACAACGCCGCCGTCGTCTAGGTCGTTGTGACGCAGTAAAAGGTGGGGCCTGTTCACGAGAACAGGCCCCACCTTTGTCTTGCGATCAGTGAGTGGCGGCAGCGGCGCGGTGCGCAAAGACTGCGGCGACGATGGCCACCACTAGTTCACTAGCCAGCAGCACCAACCCTGCGAAGGGCGGCTCAAGGCCGGCACGGGCGTACCCCAACAGCATCAGCACCCCGAGCAGCACCACGATGAGCCCGCCCCAGAAAACGAACGGGAGCGCGGCGCTGTGACCCGCTTTCCACGCCGCGTCAGACCGTTTGGTTGCGTTCGTGCGAATGCCGACTATTGGATTGAGCGCGAGCGCCCCGCGTGCAGCTGCGAACGTCATACCCGCCACACCCAATGCCACGAGCATTGCAATGACAATGACACTCATTGTGTCCCCCAATTTTTACCGATTCGTCGAGTGCATCATGTTTCATTATCGCTGCCAGTGCTGCGGATTCATCAGCCTGGGAGTCCGCTGCAGGCAAGTCCCCAGCGGGTAGACTTTTGAACCCGGCTAGGGTCGGGGTGACTCGGCGGACTTTTGATGAAGGAATACTCGTGCTCTCCAGCAATGACATCCGGCAAGTGCTCTTCACCACCACAAGCAGCGAAGAGGGTTACGACCCCACCCAGGTGCAGAGCTTTCTGGACAAGGTTGCGCAAACCTTGAGCCGCCTCGAATCGGGTCACACCAGCACCGCGGACGGTAAACGGTTGTTGGAACCCCAGCAATTGCTGCAGCAACGTTTCCTTGGCACAAAGTTTCGCAATGGATACGCTGTTGACGAAGTCGATGACCTACTGAATAAGGCCAGCGACACCCTGAATGAATACGTCCGGATGGCAATTGCCGGAACCTTGCCCTCCCCGACGAACAAGCCCGCAGCCACTACGCCCAAGCCCGCAGCACGGGTTGCTAAGGCAGTGGCGAAGCCAGAAGAGCCCATTGCTCTGGGCACCGGCCCTGCTGCAACCGGTTGGCTCCGCGACGACGTCGTCCCCAGCAAAGAGGTTCCCACTCAGGTGGTGCCAACCCACACCGTTTCCACCCGGAACCCCATGCCCACACCGCGGGCAGACTCCGCCACGAGCGACCCAGTCCCGAAGGGGATGCGCGGCGGTGACGTGCTGCGTGAACTGCAGTACACCCGCGCCACTATGTTCGGCGACGCCCGAGAAACGCTCACCGTACGCACCCCCGATGGCAACGTGTTCGGTGTGGCGAGCATCGAACGCACTGACGACGGCGTCATCGTCCACCTCGCGTAAACCCCGTCCAGCACGGGTTGCGCCAAGCAAATTTCGGGGATGAGATGGCGCATCTCGACAGATGAGCAGACCAGTGTGGGACCGGTACCAGAGGTCCTATGTCCGGTTTGTGAAGTGGCCTTAGCGTTGGATCTACAACACTAGGAGACTTCAATGACGACAAACTTCCCGAATTTGCTCAGCCCCGCAAAAATCGGAAACCTCACGCCCCGCAACCGAATCGTCATGCCCCCCATGCACGTCGCATTCGGAACCGAAATTAACGAACGTGAAATCGCATACTACGCCGCCCGCGCGGCCGGAGGCGCCGGCCTCCTAATCACCGGAACCCTCGCCACCACCGCAGAATTTGAACAGAACGCCGGGTGGCCAAAGGCGGCTTCCGACGAGCAGATCCCAGAACTTAAAGCCCTCGCCGACGCCGTGCACGCCGAAGGCGGACTGCTCGCTGGCCAACTCACCCCCGGCTCCGGGCGCGTTGGTGACCCAGAGCCCGGTCAAGAGGCTCCCGTCAGTGCGTCAGCCACCCCGTGGTTAAACGACCCAAGCAAAAACTGTCGCGAACTCACCACGGACGAGGTCAAATTCCTCGTACAGAAGTTCGGTGAAGCCGCGGCACGTCTGGCCGCAGCCGGCTTCGACGCCGTCGACGTGCACTCGCACACCGGGTATTTGATTGACCAGTTCATGAGCAGTCAGTGGAACCAGCGCACCGACGAATACGGTGGCTCCTTAGAAAACCGGCTCCGCTTCCCCATCGAACTGATCAAAGTGGCCCGCAAAAACGCACCCGGCCTGGCCATCACCTTCCGCCTCACCACCGACCACCACATGCCAGGTGGCCGCGAAGTAGCCGAATCCGTTGAAATGGCACCGCTACTCGTCGCGGCAGGCATTGACCTGCTCATGATTGACGAGGGGGCCTTCGAAACTGTCGACTGGATCTTCCCGCCGTACTACATGGGTGACGCTCCACTGCTGGCCAGTGCGGCCGCCGTCCGCAAGGTTGTGGACGTTCCGGTCATGGCAACGGGAAACATCACCCCCGAGGTGGGCGAACGCGCCATCGCCGCGGGTGAAGTGGACTTCGTTGGCATGGGCCGCGCACTCATTGCGGACCCAGACCTGCCCAACAAGTTGATTGCCGGCACCCCAGAGGCTGTACGCCCCTGCATCCGCTGTAACCAGCTGTGCGTGGGCAACGTGCTCATGGGTAAGGCCATTGGCTGCGCCGTGAACCCAGACGTTGGCATGGAGTTCAAGCACCGCCTGCAACCAGCCGACGCCGCTCGGCACATTGTCATTGTTGGCGCAGGGCCTGCTGGGCTTGAAGCCGCACGCGTTGCCGGTCTACGCGGTCACACCGTTGACGTGTACGACAAGTCAGCCGACCTCGGCGGAGTACTGTGGCCCGCCGCAACACCCGATTTCAAAACCGAACTGCGCAGCATGGTCACCTGGTGGGAAGGTCAACTCAAGGACCTGCCCGTCACCATTCACCTTGACCACGAAATTACTGCCGACTCCGCAGAGTTGAAAGCCGCGGACGAGGTCATTGTTGCAGTGGGTTCCTTGCAATTACGCCCGGCGTCAATTCCTGGAATTGACCGGGACGACGTCGTCGACGTGCTGCAGTTCCACCAGGGTGCGACCGTTGGAAAGCGCGTCGTTATTGCTGGTGGCGGACTCTCCGGCGCGGATGCCGCACTGGAACTAGCCCGCGATGGTCACGACGTGACGATTGTCGAAATGGCCGACGACATTGCTCACGACATGCTGATTGTCAACAAGATCACCCTGCTCCGTCACCTCGAAGAGGCCGGCGTGCACTTGCGCACCAACCACGCGGTCAAGTCCATTGACGACGATGGCGTGCTGACAGACGGCCCGGACGGTGAGGTTCGCATCCCAGCGGACACCACAGTCGTTGCCTTCGGCAGCCTGCCCGCTACCAAACTCAGCACCGCATTGAAGGATCGCGGTTTGAAGAACGTGCACGTGGTGGGTGACTGCGTGGAACCCGCCAAGGTGGGCGAAGCAGTAAACAACGCCTACGAACTGGCCATCACGCTGTAAGGGACCAACCACACGCACGGCGACGTAAAGAACGAGGCTGTACACCTGTTGGCTGGGTGTGCAGCCTCGTTCGGCGTAGCGTCCTAAATTCGACTATCGTCGGTGGAAATTAACGGACGCTATAGAAAGTTTCTTTATGCTCTCAAGCAACGATCTACCTCAGACACAATTCATGGTGCGCAAGATCCGCCAAGGCTACGAAATTAGCGAGGTGGACGACTTCCTCGACCGCGTGGAAGAAACCCTCAAGGTCCACGAGGCGGGTGGGTCGATGCTCTCAAGCAAGGTCCAAATGCTGACTTCGGAACAGATATTGCAGCAGCGGTTCACTGCCACAAAGTTCCGCGCCGGGTATGACGTGCTGAAGGTCGATGACTTTCTCAACCAGGCGTACGGGGCCCTGAAGCACCACGAGAAGAACGGCTACGCCGCTACCTGAGACGCGTCAGTGCGCCTCATCTGCACGGGCTTCCAAGCCAGCGACGTCCAGCAGGTCAGTTCGTTTACGACCGGTTTCGACCAGGCCATCGCGGCGGAGGCGGCTCATGACCCGGCTCACTGACTCCGTGGTGGCGCCGGTCATGGCGGCCAGATCTGCACGCGTCAGTGGTAGGTCCAAGATGATGCGGTCGCGGGATTCGCGGCCCACTTTGTCAGCCAAGCTCAGCAGCGTTGCTGCGACGCGCTGCTCCACGGTGTCGGCGGCCATGCCGCGCACCACTTCCCGGGACTGGGCCAGGCGGTCTGCCATGTCTTGCAGCACCGCGAGCGCCACGGGTGGGTGCTCGCGCAGCACGTCGTGGAAGTCGGCGGAAGAAATGCTGAGTGCGCAGACGTCCGTCAGCGCAATGGCGCTGTCCAGGTAGCGCGGGTCACCAAGTTCTCCCAGGGTGCCGAACAGTCCACCCACGGTGATGACGTCGAGCAGGGTGTCCTGACCACTGGGTGAGGGGCGCATGAGTTTTAGCCGGCCGGAAGCCAGCACGAATAGTTGGTTGGCGTCCTGCCCAGCGCTATACACGGCATCACCCGCCTCATAGGACCGCACTTGCATGCGGTCGTCGAGGCTGGCGACGTCGTCGGGCGCTAGTTCCGCGAAGAATTTGGCCCGGGTGAGGACATCAAGGCGCACGTTCCTGGGGCACACGTGCTCCGCGTGGTCGCATTCGCTCACTGGTGGGGTCCTCCTTGGCGGGTGCGGCGCCGCCTCAAGTAGGTCACCGCGCTCAGGGGGTGCTCGCAAATTGTGCGGCGGGCGCATCCCTCAAACCATTATGGCACTCCAGCATCAGGCATAAAAGTGCGGCCCTGCGGATGATGTATCCGAAGGGCCGCACTTTCATACTGCTGCACCATGGGCGCTGCTCTGGGGCGCCCTAACTACGCGCGTGAAACGCCTAGCGCCAGGCGTCACGTGTGCAGCGTTAAGAAGCGGGAGTCAGCGCAGATGCGCTGCACCCGAAGCATCTTGATCACCATACGGTGAGTCAGGAATGGGCGCAGCACTATCAGCTGTGTGGTGCCCCTCTGAAGAGAACTTGTCCTTGACAGTTTCGCTGACCTTGTCCACGCCTTCGCCTACCTTCTCGGCGAGCGCCCCGCCCTGCACCTTGGCAAAGTCAGTGGCTTTATTCTGCAGGTCATCCACGGTGCTCTGCACAGATTCGCTGTGCCACATCTCGTTGGCCTTCGACTTCATCTTCTCGAACTTCTGCCGGCCGGCGGCGGTACCGAATATGTACCCAATTCCAGCGCCGACGACGAATGCTACTTTGGCCTTCATGTTTTTCTCCTCGCAGTAGTCCGTGACTCCGAGACTATGCGTGAAAGCGGACTTGTGCCCGTTGGGCGGGGAAGAGTAGGCCGAAGCGTTGACGTGCAAGAGCCTGCGCGATCAACTCAGCCCGCCAGTCCGCCGAACAGCAGTCCGAGTAAGTACGTGGCCCCGGCAGCCCCCAAGCCAATGGCGATCTGGCGCAAGGCACGCTTCAGTGGTGATGTCCCAGACAGCACGCCGACGGCGGCGCCCGTCAGGCATAGTGCAATGGCGACTAGGCCTGCTGCGATGAGCACTGCGGTCAGCCCTTGCGCACCGAACAGGTACGGCAGTACGGGAATGATCGCCCCAGAGGCGAAGAACAGGAAACTGGAAATGGCTGCCCCCCAGGGGCTGCCCAGCAGATCGTCAGTTTCAACCGTTCGGATTGAGTTAAAGCCGGCGCGTTCGCCGTCGCTGCCATCCCCCTGCAGGTTGGTGAGTACGTGTGCGGCCTGGGCTGCGGCGTCGTCTTCACTCATGCCACGAGCGCGGTACACGAGGGCAAGTTCATTGGCGTTGACGTCAAGGTCGCCCAAAATGCTGTGTGCGGTGGGGTCCGGGTTGGAGGCATCCGCCAACTCACGCTGCGAGCTAACGGAGACGAATTCTCCCGCCCCCATGGAGAGTGCACCCGCTAGCAGGCCAGCAAGTCCGGTGATGAGCACCACGGAGTTGCTCACCCCAGAGGCACCAATGCCAAGGATGAGCGCAAGGTTGGAGACGAGGCCGTCGTTGGCCCCGAAGACGGCGGCCCGAAAGTTTCCGGACATCTGCGCGCGCCCTTGGGTGGCGAGGGAACGCACGACTTCTTCGTGGATGCGTTCGTCGGCCGCCATGGCCGCGGTGGCGTCGGCGTCGACGCCGTACGCAGAGCGCCCTTCGGCGCGCTGCACGAGGGCGAGCACGAACACGGAGCCGAAGCGTTTCGCGAACCAGCCGAGCACACTTCCGCTTCCCGACGTCGCGACCTTGTCTGCGTGTGGGCCGAGCAGGGCCCGCCAGTGTGCGGCGTGTCGCCCTTCGGCGTCAGCCAGCGCAAGGAGGATGTCCCGCTCGGCGCCGTCACGGCGGGTTGCTAGGTCCCGGTAGACGGCGGCTTCGGCGTGCTCATCGGCCAAGTACCTGCGCCAGCGCCTGATCTGCTGCCGGGAAGGCGCAGGGGAGATGGGGGTGTCAGTCATGGCACCGATTATGGCAGGGCCGGTGCGGAGCATGGTTTTCCTGCACGCATCTGAGCAGCGCACCCGCCGTCCACAGTTTTGAGTTCAGCACACACTAACTGCGTGGTTCAGGGCATGGTTACTTTTGTGTCTGGGTCATCTTCGCGCCGGCGTGCGCAACATATCGCCACCATTAAACGTCTTGAGCGCCTGCTGGCTGGCTCGCACGAGCCGTCGTCCGGCCAGGGTGGGCCTTCGCGAGAGTCACCGCAGCGCCAAGTAAACGACACCCGACGGCGTTTGTCGCGCGGCAAAAGCGCCACCAAAGGTTTGGGCGCGCTGGTGCTGCTGGTGTTGGCGCTTGTTGTTGGTTGGTGGGCAACAGAGTCTGGCCCGGACCGGATCTTCCCGGTCACGACGGCTGAGTTGGAGCAGGC
>RCNJ01000383.1_pt1 | contig 35354 bp, 40 predicted proteins | sample 2041171 | NCBI WGS metagenome assembly RCNJ01 (sample SAMN09708213, study PRJNA481090) | feces metagenome | biome: feces | host: Pygoscelis adeliae | place: Antarctica: Rookery Lake | collected 2010-03-01 | reverse complement strand
TCAATTTCTGTAGGATAATCATTAAATAATTGCGTTAATAATTGTTCAGCTAAAAATCCTGGAAATCCAGTAATGAAATAAGTTTGCTTCATAAGTAATCCTCCTCATTTTATCGTCCAGTGTAACCTTGTTTGGAAAGTTATGCAGTAATTTATTAATAAAATCTACGTATTAGAGATTGTTAATTTCGTAATCTTTAATTAGAAAATTCATCAGTTCTTTGACAGCAAAGCCATGGTAACTATTCTTTTTAGTAATAATATTCAACTCCCAAATTGGTGGATTCTCTAAGGGAATCATTTTCACTTTGTTTTTATTCATTTTTGAATAGACCGATTGAGGTAAAATAGTAATTCCTAATTCATTATTAACTAGTTCTGTAATCAGGTCCCATTGGGAACTCTCATAAGCAATATTTGGTTCAAATCCAGCATTTTGACAATGCCGAATAATTAAATCGTGTAAAGTGAATTCAGGATTAAATAAAATAAAATCTTCATTTTTTAATTCTGTTAAAGTAAGTTTTTCTTTTTTCGCTAAGGGATGATTTGCATGTAAGAAAACTTCAAAAACTTCTTTTTTGAAAGGAAAAATATTAAATTTATCATTAACAGTAGGTAAAACGACAATACCAATATCTACTTTACCTTCATCTATTAATGATTCAATTTTTCTCGCCCCATGTTCAACTAATTCGAGCTTAATTTCAGGATTAAACACTGTAAAAGAACGTGCGATTTCCGGAAAAAACAAAGCGCCGATTAGAGGTGGTACACCAAAATGAATTTTTCCCTTGGGAACAAGTGCTAAATCATTTAACAGCATCGTTAATTCATCCGTTTTGCCAAGGATTTCTTGTGCTTGTTCATATACAATACTTCCAGCATCAGTCAAAATTAATTTACGTGTAGAACGTTCGAACAATTCAACATTTAACGTTAATTCTAACTTTTTAATTGATTTACTCAAAGTAGGTTGTGAAACATAGATGTTTTCAGCAGCTCTAGAAAAACCTCCATAACGCACTACTTCTATAAAATGACTCAATTCTTTTAACTCCAAAAGCTCAACTCCATTCAAGTTAGGAATAATAATTATTCTTATTATTCATTTTACTTATAAACCGCTCTCATGTAAAATATTATATTAGAAGTTAAGTTAAATAGAGAGGAAGTAGTCATATGACATTGAATGAAGTAGTCATTGTAAGTGCATTAAGAACTCCAATTGGTGCTTTTAGTGGTACATTAAAGGATGTAAGCGCTATAGATTTAGGTGCGTTAGCTATAAAATCGGTTGTAGAAGATGCTAAAATTAATGTTGATGATGTAGATGAGGTCATTATGGGGAATGTCTTGCAAGCGGGTCTGGGACAGAATCCAGCACGCCAAGCTTCAATTAAAGCAGGTCTTCCTAATCATGTACCAGCATTTACCTTAAATAAAGTATGTGGATCTGGATTGAAGTCAGTTCATTTAGCTGCTCAATCAATTATGTTAGACGATGCAGAAATTGTTGTTGCAGGTGGTATGGAAAACATGAGTAGAGCGCCATATTTATTAGAGGGGGCACGAGAAGGTTACCGTATGGGTGATAAAACAGCTGTCGATAGTATGATTACTGACGGTTTATGGTGTGCATTCAATGATTATCATATGGGTATGACTGCTGAAAATATCAATACTGAATATGATCAAACACGTGAAGAACAAGATAAATTTTCAAGTTTGAGTCAAGAAAAAGCAGCAAAAGCTCAAAAAGATGGAAAGTTTAATGATGAGATGATCTCAGTAGAAATTCCGCAAAGACGTGGAGAACCAGTTGTAGTTTCAGAAGATGAATATATTAAGCCAAATACAACAGAGGATAGCCTAGGTAAATTAAGACCAGCATTTAAAAAAGACGGAAGTGTTACTGCGGGAAATTCATCTGGTATCAATGATGGTGCTGCCGCTGTTTTATTAATGAGTCGTAAAAAAGCTGATGAATTAGGTTTAAAGCCACTCGCAACAATTGCTGGTAACGCAAGTGTTGGACTCGATCCAAAAGTGATGGGGCTAGGTCCGATTGAATCCACAAAGAAAGTATTGGCAAAAACGAATCTTAAAGTAACAGATTTAGATTTAATCGAAGCAAATGAAGCATTTGCTGCTCAGTCATTAGCTGTAGGTAAAACACTGGAATTTCCTGCAGAAAAGCTTAATGTTAATGGTGGTGCAATTGCTTTAGGCCATCCGATCGGTGCAAGTGGAACACGTGTTTTAGTGACATTAATTCATGAATTAAAACGTCGTGATGGTAAGTACGGACTCGCAACCTTATGTATTGGTGGCGGCCAAGGTATTGCAACAATTATAAAAAGAGATTAGTCAGGGGGATAAAAAATGAAGAAGATATATACTGATTTTGAAACTGCTGTAGAAGACATTAAAGATGGTATGACAATCATGGTCGGTGGTTTTGGGATTGTCGGTATTCCAGAAAATTTAATTCAAGCTTTAAAGAATAAAGGCACTAAAGATTTAACGGTCATTTCGAACAACTGTGGTATTGATGGTTGGGGATTAGGTTTACTTTTAGAAGATAAGCAAATTACAAAAATGATTGCCTCTTACGTTGGCGAAAATAAAGAATTCGAACGTCAAGTTTTGAGTGACGAATTAGAAGTTGAACTTGTCCCTCAAGGAACACTTGCCGAAAAAATTCGTGCAGGTGGTGCTGGAATTCCAGCATTCTATACGCCAGCTGGCGTGGGAACAAGAGTAGCAGAAGGTAAAGAAACGAAAGTATTTGGTGATAAAGAATATTTACTTGAAGAATCATTTACAGCTGATGTGAGTATCATTAGAGCTTGGAAAGCAGATAAAATGGGTAACTTAGTATTCAGAAAGACTGCTCAAAACTTTAACCCAATTATGGCAACAGCAGGTAGCATAACGATTGCTGAAGTTGAAGAAATAGTCGAAGTTGGCGAGCTTGATCCAGATGATATAGATACACCAAGTATTTATGTCCAAGCAATTGTTCAGGGAGAACAAGAAAAAAGAATTGAAAAATTAACAGTTAAGGAGGGGTAATACATGAGTAAAAATAATCGTGTAACAATTGCACAGCGTGCTGAAAGAGAATTAAAGGATGGTTTCTACGTTAATTTAGGTATCGGTATGCCAACAATGGTTGCCAATCATATAACAGAAAATAAACAAGTCGTTTTACAGTCAGAAAACGGTTTACTTGGAATCGGGCCATATCCAATTGAAGCTGAAGTTGATCCTGACTTAATTAATGCGGGTAAAGAAACAGTAACAACGATTAAAGGAGCTAGCTTCTTTGATAATGCTGCATCGTTTGCAATGATTCGTGGTGGTCATATTGACTTAGCAATTCTAGGCGGTATGGAAGTAGCGGAGAATGGTGATTTAGCTAACTGGATGATTCCTGGTAAAGTAATTAAAGGGATGGGTGGCGCAATGGATTTAGTTCATGGAGCTAAAAAAGTTGTCACAATAATGGATCATACAACGAAAGATGGAAAACCAAAAATCTTAAAAGAGTGCTTGTTGCCTTTAACAGGAGCAGGCGTTGTTGATCAAATCATTACAGAACGTGCAGTGATTAATGTAACAAAAACTGGACTCGAATTAATCGAAGTAGCTGAAGGTTACACACTAGATGATGTCATTAATTCGACAGAAGCAAAGTTAATCGTTTCTGAAGACGTCATATATGACGCATTTTAATTAATTGAAATGCCCTAATCTAATTTATATTGGATTAGGGTATTTTATTTTTATTTAAAATAAATGTTATAATGTTATCAGGAGGAATTTAAGTATGAAAATTATTACTGTTACAGGTTACAAATCAATGGAGCTAGGAATTTTTAAAGAGTCAGATGAAAAAATTACATATATAAAGAAAAGTATTGAAAATAGATTAATTGCTTTAATTGAAGAAGGGCTTGAGTGGGTATTAACCTCAGGTCAACTAGGTGTCGAGTTATGGACCGCGGAAGTATTGATTGAATTACAGAAAACATATGATATTAAATTTGCAATTATACCAGCATTCGAGAATCATCATAGTCGCTGGCCAGATGATATGAAAATAAAGTACGCAGAACTCATTCAAGCAGCTGATTTTTATGATGCAATTTATTTGGGGGATTATAAAGCACCTTATCAGTTTAAAGAGCGCGACCTTTGGTTAATTAATAAGAGTGATGCTTGTTTAATTTTAATGGATCCAGAATATCCTGAAAGCACGCGTTATTTTCATAAATTAGCAGAACAAGCTAATAATTATCCAATAATGTATATTACACCATCTGATATTGATGATGTTGTTGAAGAAATGGCTATGTTAGATCCAGATTATTGGTTGCAATAAAAAAATAACGATAAATAAAGAGGTGATTAAGTGGTAGAGATAATTGCGCATCGGGGAAGTTCAGGAGATTATCCGGAAAATACTATGACTGCATTTTTAAAAGCGGAAAAAGCTTTAGCTGATGGTATTGAAATGGATGTACGCTTTACAAAAGATAAAGTACTTGTTGTGATTCATGATGAAACAGTCGACCGTACAACAGACGGTAAGGGGAAGGTTTCTGAATATAATCTAGTTGATTTAAAAAAATTAAATGCAGGAGCCCATCATCCAAATTATCTTAAAAAAGAAGAAATCTTAACATTAAAAGAATATCTTGATTGGTTCAGTCAAACTAATTTAATCTTGAATATTGAATTAAAATATAGTGAGGATACTTATTCCGAATATGAAAGTGATGTTTTGGCATTATTATTTAGTTATGATCTAGGTGACCGGTTAATCATCTCATCTTTTAATGTAGAGGGATTAGCTAAAATAGCCAAATTAGCTCCTGAAATAAAACTTGGTCTACTTTACTCTAAAAAAATTAATCAACCAGATAAATATATTAATAAGTTTAGTATAGATGCTTTACATCCTTCGAAAAAAATAACAGATAAAAAATTAATCACTCTAGCTAAGGAAAAACATATTCCGATTCGGATATATACAATAAATACTGAAAAAGAAATGAAGAAGTACTTTGAAATGGAATGTACATCGATTATTACGGACTTTCCAGAACGTGCTTTTGAAATGAGGAAGACTTTTTAATCACATCTTTTCTATGCAATAAAAATAACCTTTGAATTAAAATATCGTTAACTAAAGAAACGTAAAAAAATTATTCTCACTTGAAAAATTGCTATGAGAACCTAACTGTTATACAATAGGTTTGTTTATAGTAGGATACATAAACTTTAGGAGGAATAAGTGTGAGTACGACTTGGAATTGGTTATGGGATAAACATGATGAGATTAAAGAAATGTTCAGTTTTTTTGTGCGACCAAATAAATCATCTGAAAAAACAAGCTTAACAGATGGATCGAAGTCAGATTTATATAAAAGTAACAAAAACGGAGATAATCAAGAACCTCGAAGTTATAAATTTGCGCAAAGACTTGGTTTAATTCTTGGGCCGTTATCTTTTATACTTATTTTATTTTTATTTACGCCTGAAGGATTAAATCCCGAGGCAAGGGCGGTTTTAGCAAGTACAAGCTGGATTGCAATTTGGTGGATGACAGAAGCAGTACCAATTCCAGCAACGTCACTTTTACCGATTATCTTATTTCCTTTAACAAATAGTTTAGACTTAGCAGATACAACGTCTGCTTATGGAAGTGGAACAATATTCTTATTCATGGGTGGATTTATGATTGCTCTGACAATGGAAAAATGGAATCTACATCGTCGAATCGCATTATCAATTATTTCAGTTGTTGGTACAAATACTAATTTAATTATTTTAGGTTTTATGGTTTCAACTGGATTCTTATCGATGTGGATTTCAAATACAGCAACAGCAATGATGATGGTACCAATTGGACTTGCAATTATTTATCAAGTTGCTGAAGCTCTAAAAGATCAATCAGAAATAGATACATCGCAAGATAACTTTAATTTTGGTAAAGCACTTATGTTGGGGATTGCTTATTCTGCTTCATTAGGTGGTATTTCAACATTAATTGGAACGCCTCCAAATACGTTGCTTGCAGGTGCAATTAACACAACGTATGGTATTGATTTATCTTTTGCTAGATGGATGCTTTTTGGTGTTCCGATTGCTTGGACATTCATTTTAATTGCCTGGGTATATTTAGTTAAGTTTGCTTTTCCACCAGGATTTAAAAATTTACCAGGTGGAAAAGAAGTTATTACAAATGAAAAATCGACACTTGGAAAAGCATCATTTGAAGAAAAAGCTGTTTTTATCGTCTTTATTTTAGCAGCACTTTCATGGATTTCACGTTCGTTTTTACTAGAAAAAATAAATCCGAATATAGATGATACAATGATTGCTATTATTGCAGCGCTTATATTATTTATTATTCCGTCTAAAAATAAACCAGGTGATCGCCTACTCGATTGGAATACAGCACTTAAACTACCATGGGGTATTTTACTCTTATTCGGGGGTGGACTAGCAATTGCTGCAGGATTTGTTGAGTCAGGCTTGTCTGCTTGGATGGGTGAGCAGCTCGTAAGTTTGCAAGGTGTCCATTTATTTATGGTACTGATTATTGTCGGTACACTCGTCATCTTCTTAACAGAAGTTACATCGAACACAGCGACGGCATCAATGATGTTCCCAATCATGGCTGCTTTAGCATTTGCACTTGATATTCATCCATATTCTGTCATGATTGTTGCGGCAGTAAGTGCTTCATGTGCCTTTATGTTACCTGTAGCTACACCACCAAATGCGGTTGTATTTGGATCTGGTTATATACGTTTGCCAGATATGGCTAAAGCAGGATTCTTACTTAATGTTGTAGGAATATTTATAGTAGCAATCGCTGTTTATTACTTGCTACCACTTGTTTGGGGAATTGATTTATCTGTCTTCCCAACAGAACTAAAATAAAGCGAGTATATTGTTTGAATAGTTTGACAAAAGCATATCTATTAGTAATAATGAAAGCAATTAATCATATTAAAACGGTAGAAAGAACGAGTAGGTTATTAAGTGAGTGAAGAGAGTGGAATTTATAAGCTGAAAGATTCCATACTGACAATAATTGAACCTGTCTTTCTCAAAAGTCCCTATGAAAATAGTGGCGCAGTCTCAAGCGTTATGAGGAAGTGGAGTACTAATTTTTGTGCTCAAATGATGGTGGTACCGCGGAAGTTAAGTCCTTTCGTCCTTTATAGGATGAGAGGGCTTTTTTATTTTTTGGATGATAATTGTCAAAATTATGTTATTAGGGAGTATAGTGATGAGAAAAAAACGTATTGTTGTAAAAATAGGGAGTAGTTCTTTAACAAATGAACGAGGGGCAATAGATGAAACAAAACTAACAGATCATGTAAGAGCTCTAGCGAAGTTAAGAAAAGCTAACCATGAAGTTATCTTGGTTTCATCAGGAGCTGTAGCGTCAGGCTTCGCTCGATTAGGTTATGCGTCACGTCCAGAGGCATTAAAAGGTAAACAAGCTTCAGCAGCAGTCGGGCAAAGCTTATTAATTCAATCTTATATTGAAAAATTTAGTGAATTTGATATTATGCCTGCACAGATATTGCTGACCAGAGGTGACTTTGCTGATAAAGAGCGCTATGGTAATGCATTCACAACGATTTCAGAATTATTAGCTAGAGGTATATTACCGATTATTAATGAAAATGATACGGTTGTGATTGATGAGTTAACATTTGGTGATAATGATATGCTTTCAGCACTCGTAAGTGGTTTTATTCATGCTGATGAATTAATTATTTTAACAGATGTTAATGGTATTTATGATAAGAACCCTAAATTACATGCAAGCGCTAAAAAAATAAATAAGTTACACCAAATTACAGAAGAAATGATTTTATCAACTGAAAGTTCTAGTTCAAGTGTTGGAACAGGCGGTATGAAGTCAAAGTTAGTTGCAGCGAAACGAGCTTTATCTTTAGGTGTACCCGTTTTTGTTGGTGTTGGAACGGGAGAAGATAAGTTAATTAATATTCTACTTGGTCAAGGTGATGGAACTTATATAACAGATGATTCAGTACTAGCGATTAATACAAAGCGCCAATGGATTGCACTCCATTCAGAGTCTGCTGGTAAGCTTTATATAGATTCAGGAGCAGAAAAAGCAATTATTGAATCAGGGCGTAGTTTACTTCCAGTTGGTATTACAAAAGTTGAAGGTCAGTTTCAAAAAGGTGATGTTGTCGAAGTCTACGGCATTGATAGTCGTTTGGGTAAAGGAGAAGTAAGTTATAGCGCTGAAGAGGTGAGAAATGAAATAATTAGACATAAGCAAAACAGTGAGTCTGGTAATTATATGCCGGCAGTTGAGGTGATTCATCGAAATCGTTGGATTGAAATATAATTAAGGGGGAATTAAAATGAGTGAAGTTAGCAGAAAAGGTAAATTAGCAAAAGAAGCAAGTTATATTTTAGGTAGCAAAACAACAGAAGAAAAAAATAAAGCACTTCAATTAATTGCTGAACAATTACTTGAAAATGAAGCGATTATTTTAGATGCGAATAAACGTGATCTTGCTGAGGGGAAAGAAGCTGGTTTAACAGATGCAGTACTAGACCGAGTTATGCTGGATCAGGCACGTATTAAAGGAATATCTGATGCTGTGCTTAGTTTGACAGAATTAGCAGATCCAATTGGTGAAGTTTTTGAAACAGTCGAAAAAGACAATGGCTTATTAATTGAAAAAACACGCGTACCGATTGGTGTTATTGGAATGATTTATGAAGCGAGACCTAATGTGACAATCGACGCAGCGACATTATCGCTTAAAACAGGTAATTCGGTTGTCCTCAGAGGAAGTTCTTCTGCGATTCATTCAAACAAAGCTCTTGTAGCTTCACTTCATAAAGCTTTAGAAAAAAGTGACGTTCCAAAAGAAGCCGTCCAATTAATTGAAGATACAAGTAGAGAAACTGCTAAAGAATTCTTCAAGCTTAATGACTATTTAGATGTATTAATACCACGTGGTAGCGCAAATCTTATTAAGATTGTCTTGGAAGAAGCGACAGTACCAGTCATTGAAACAGGCGCAGGAAATTGTCATGTTTATCTTGATGAATCAGCTGAAGAAGCAATGAGCATAGATATTGTTAAAAACGCCAAGCTTCAGCGGCCGTCAGTTTGTAATGCAATCGAGACGATATTAATTCATCCTAAGTCATATGAGCTTTTTGGAGACAAGTTATTAAATGAATTAGTTGCTGCAGAAGTAATTATTCACGCAGATGAGTCAATTCACAGTAAGTTTAAGCAGAGTGAACTCGCAACAGAAGAAGATTGGTACCAAGAATACTTAGGCAATGAAGTGAGTATTAAAATCGTGCCTGACTATAGAGGTGCAATTGAACATATTAATCAATATGGGACAGGGCATTCAGAGGCAATTATAACTGAAAATAATACGCATGCAAATGCATTTCTTCAAGGCGTGGATGCTTCTTCCGTTTATCATAACGCATCTACCCGATTCACAGATGGAGCAGAGTTCGGGTACGGTGCAGAAATGGGAATTAGTACGCAAAAAATTCATGCGCGTGGGCCTATGGGGCTTCAAGCATTAACATCAAGTAAATTCATTATTAAAGGTCAAGGACAAATTCGTAATTAAAAGGAGCATAAAAATGAAACATATAAAGAATATTTATTGTATTGGTAGGAACTATGCTGATCACGTGAAAGAATTAAATAACAAAATGCCAGAACAACCACTTATTTTTAGTAAACCTACACATGCTTTGGTTAGTGCAGAAGATAATCTGATTACTTTACCAGGTAATCAAGGTGCAGTGCATCATGAGGTTGAAATTGTTATTGAAATAGACCGTGATTATGAAGCAGGTCTTACGGTAGATGACTTAGTGAGTAAAATGTATATTGGGTTGGATTTAACGTTAAGGGATGAACAACAAAGATTAAAAGAAGCGGGTCTACCATGGTTACTTTCGAAAGGGTTTAAAAATTCGGCGATTATATCTAAATCAATGGAATTTCCTAAAGAATCTGTCTTACGAGAAAAAGAATTTAGTTTAAAAGTTAATGAGGAAGTTGTTCAAGCAGGTAAAATTAATCAGATGACGTTTAGTTTAGATGCAATGATTAAATATTTGGCAAATCATATTGGACTTAAAAAAGGGGATCTTATCTATACGGGAACACCAGCAGGGGTCGGACCACTGAAGGATAATGATCAATTAGAACTGATTTATGACGATGAAGTAATTAGTACTTGTAAAATAAACATATAAAAACTGAGACGAAATTTCGTCTCAGTTTTTTTAATAATATGGAGAGATTAGAATATACACTAATACACCAGTGAAACTTACATATAACCAGATTGGCATTGTAATGCGTGCAATCTTTCTATGTCTTTCTACTTCACCATTCCAAGCTCGTGTAATACTTGTTAAAGCAAGTGGTACAATCGCTGCAGCTAAGACAATATGTGTAATTAGCACAAAGTAATATAAACCAACTACAAATCCACTACCACCAAAAGATGTTGAAGGTGCTAGGAAATGAAAAGTGACATATGTGATTAAGAATAAAAAGGTCGTTGTAAAAGCTGCATAAATGAAGCTTAAATGAACTTTAACATTCTTTTTCAAAATTGCGATTAGAGCAATCACTAGAAATACGAAAGTGAAAGAGTTAAAAATAGCATTCAATAATGGCAGAATTGTGATATCAAACGCATCAAAATCTTCATAACCTGGTAAACCAGACAAGATACCAATTGCTCCGATTAAAATAATGGAAAGTGTAATAACAAATGGGCGATAATTACGTTTCTTTTTTAGCGCACCATTAAATTTCTTATTTGACATTAAATCATTCCTTCTTAGATAAGATAAATTACTTCTACACTAAATAATAACATATCTAATAGTTAAGTTCTGTAAAACTTACTTAATAAAGAAATGATTCAAATAACCGTCACAAATAGAATTTAGCTACGAAGAATTATTCTCTCAATTTTCATTCCTATTATGGGTAGTCTTTGTGATAAAATTGATAGGAAACGTTTATATGTTAGGGGATTTACTCTATTCTGAATTAAATTATGACCGTGTAGATTAATATGAAATGATTTTAAATTTGAAAAGGAGAGATACTATCTTACTATTAAATGAACAGATTATTGAAAAGAACTATTCAATGCATGATGCTTATCATGATCTAATTAAAGGGATTATTCGATATCAACAAGGTAAAATCGAAAATCCAGGTCGGACAGTTATGGAATTTAAAGAGCATGAAGCTTCAGCACTTTATATGCCGAGTGCAGATACATCAGAAGATAAAACTGCTACAAAAGTAGTCACAATTTTTCCGAAGAATCCTGAGGTTAATAAACCAACAACACAAGGGGTGTTATTGTTATCAGATGCTTCTAACGGCGAACATATATCGGTGATGAATGCTTCTTACTTAACACGACTTAGAACCGGAGCGTTAAGTGCGATTGGAACGAATAAATTAGCACGTAAAGATGCAAAAGTACTTGGGGTGATTGGAACCGGAGCTATGGCGTTTGAACAAGTGCTTGGGGTGCTAGAAGTTAGATCAATCGAACGAATTGTTTTATTTAATCCGACCGAAGAAAAGACATATGTATTTAAGGAAAGGTTAATATCATTTGGAGTTGAGATACCAATTAAAATAGTGAAAAGTTCAGATGAAATTTTAGCTGAATCAGACATTATTAATTGTAGTACACGCTCAAACGAGCCTGTTTTTAATGGTGAATTGCTTAAAGAAGGAACGCACGTAAATGGCGTAGGATCATTTTTACCACATATGAGGGAAGTTGATGTGGAGACAATTAAAAAATCTGCTTATATTATAGTTGATGATTTAGTTAGTGTTAAAGAAGAAGCTGGAGAGATGATTTATGCAGCAGAAGAAACAAATTGGTCATTTGATGAGGTATATGGTGAGCTTGCAGACTTAGATATGAATGATGAACTTATTCGCTCTACTGATGAAGATATAACATTTTTTAAATCAGTCGGGACTGCTTATTTTGATTTAATTATCGGAAGTGGAATTTATAATAAAGCAGTAGAATTAAAGATTGGTGAGAATATTAAAATCTAATAAAAAAGGCTAGGTAGCTCACTTTAATGAAGAGCAACCTAGTCTTTTTTTGCTCAACTTTAAGTAGTGTTTTACTTTTCAATAGAATATTTAATGTGCTTAGTAAGTATAATTATTTATTGTGAGAAAAGTCTGAGAAATTAAATGTCAACTAAATATATAAATGTTATACTAAATGTTATTAATTTAAAGTTGAGGTGAAAATATGGAAACGGTTATTCCGATTATTGTTGGTGTTGTATTCAGTGTTATTTTATATGGTTTAACTTTATTAATTAGTCGAGATCGAATGATTTCAATTATGATTTCTGCATTAGCGCCTGTTATAGTGCTTCTCATGTCCTTAATTCTTGTTGAATTTGCATTAGTTAATTTAAATGTTGTGTTTTCAGGAGCTATTATAGGTATTTTTGTAAATGGAGTAATAAATTTTATCTTGAAAAATAAATTTGCTTAAAGTTTATAATTCCCAATTTATTTCTGTTAAATTTAAATCGTGCAAAATTTTATTTGTTTGAGAAAAAGGTTTGCTACCAAAGAACCCTCGATAAGCAGATAAAGGGCTTGGATGTACAGATTTGATGATAAAGTGTTTATCTGTATCAATTAACTTTATTTTCTTTTGAGCTTGTGCACCCCATAAAATATAAATAATTGGATGATCCTTTTCATTTAGACTTAAAATAATTTCATCAGTAAATTGTTCCCACCCTTGTTTAGCGTGTGAATGAGCTTTACCAGATTCAACAGTTAAGACAGCATTTATTAAAAGTACACCTTGCTGTGCCCAAGTTGTTAAATCGCCATGTTGAGGGTGTTTAACGTTTAAGTCATCAATTAGTTCTTTAAAAATATTTTTAAGCGATGGTGGCAACTTGTTACCTTGTTTAACTGAGAAGCTAAGGCCATGTGCTTGGTTTATGCCGTGATAGGGATCTTGTCCTAAAATAACAACTTTTACATCTTTGTAAGGTGTTGCATTAAGCGCATTAAAAATGTTCTTATATTCTGGAAAGATGTGCTTGTTTTCATAAGCTTCTTCTAAAAAGTTTTCTAGGTTTTTAAAGTAAGGTTTTTCAAATTCTTGTTTTAAAATTTCGTTCCAATCAGTATCTATTAAATTAACCATATTATTTAGCTCCTTATTCTTATTTAAGTGAAAAAATCTAGTATTAAATAATTAATTAATGTAAAATATTTGTAGGGAGGTGTCTATGATGGATGATATTATTATTAATGATGTTAAACCACCAAGTCAAGATGATAGAGTAATGGGGATGTTTATTTATTTAATTAGTTTTTTTACAGCAATCATAGGACCGTTAATTATTTGGGTTATTAAAAAAGATCAGTCAGAATTTATTAATTTTCACGGTAAAGAATATTTTAACTTCTTTATATCTTATACAGTATATATATTTATAGGCAGTCTTTTAATGTTTATCTTGATCGGTTTTATTATCGTGCCTATATTAGCGATTATGTATTTTGTATTCACATTAATCGCTCTATTCAAAGCGTATAATGGCGAGCATTATCGTATTCCATTAATCTTTAGGTTCATTAGATAGTTTAACATAGCTCATAAACTGGGACAATAATTGTAATAATAGGATTATATTTTGTTCAAGTGATTTTGATTTAGGAGGGTATATAAATGAAGCCAGAGTATAATGATTTGTATCGCTTTAAAATTGCGCATAGAGAGGCATTAATAGGTTGTGCATTAGCTATGTTTAATATTATATGGTGGTATGGGTTTGCTTATGGTCTTGGTTCAGGAGATCCTAAAGAATATACGTATATATTTGGCTTTCCCGCTTGGTTTTTTATGAGCAGTATCGTAGGATTTATAGTCATGGTTATTCTAGTTTGGCTTGTCGCTAAATTTGTGTTAACGGAAGTTCCGTTTGAAGACGAAGGTGAAGAAGAGTGAGTGTAAATTGGAGTGTTATAATTCCGTTAATTATTTTCATGTTAATAGTTTTTGCGATTGGTTTTTGGTCAAGTCGTAAATTATCCACATCTAAATCATTTTTAAGTGATTATTTTTTAGGTGGTCGTGAATTAGGTGGATTAGTTTTAGCAATGACAATGGTCGCTACTTATGGAAGTGCCTCAAGCTTCCTAGGAGGGCCAGGTGCAGCTTATTCAATCGGTTTAGGTTGGGTTTTACTTTCAATGACTCAAGTTGCTACAGGATACTTTGTATTGCTTATTTTAGGGAAGAAATTTGCGATAGTTACACGCCGTTTTAAAGCAATTACATTAATTGATTTTTTAAAAGAACGTTATAAAAGCCATACAGTCGTTATTTTATCAGCACTTAGTATTATTATATTTTTATTCTCGGCGATGGCGGCCCAATGGGTGGGTGGAGCTTATTTAATTCAATTATTAACGGGCCTATCTTATAGTAGTGCATTGTTCATTTTTACATTAACTGTCATTATCTATGTAGTGATTGGTGGTTTTAGAGCTGTTGCTTTAACAGATACATTACAAGGAATTGTCATGTTCTTTGGAACTCTCGTCCTGTTGATTGCTGTTATTATTGCGGGTGGTGGATTAGAAAATATATTCGCAGACCTTGTTTCTGAGAATCCAAATCTGATTTCACCCTATGGACAAGATGGGCAATTAACAGCCCTTTACGTATCATCCTTTTGGATATTAGTCGGTGTTGGTGTAGTCGCATTACCACAAGTAGCAGTGCGAGCAATGTCTTATCGTGATTCAAAATCGATGCATCGAGCCTTAGTTATTGGTACAATTGTAGTCGGATTTATTATGTTGAACATGCATTTAATTGGTGTTTTTGCAAGACCAATTATGCCTGGCATTGAAGTTGCGGACCAAGTGATTCCACTCATTGCCTTAGATGTTTTACCTGGATGGCTTGCAGGAATTGTACTAGCGGCGCCACTTGCTGCGATGATGTCCACACTTGACTCATTATTATTACTTGTAAGTTCTTCGGTTGTAAAAGATATATATATGAATTATATTAAACCTGAAGCATCGATGAATCATGTGAAAAAGGTAAGTTTGATTGTGACTGCAGTTATTGGTATTGTCGCTTTTTTAATGGCTTTAAATCCACCTGAGTTACTCATTTATTTAAATTTATTTGCTTTTGGTGGGCTTGAAGCAGCATTTGTTTGGCCACTTGTATTAGGTCTCTATTGGAAGTATGCTAATGCTAGTGGAGCAATAGCTTCAATGATTATTGGGATCAGTACTTATATTGTGATTCACTTTTATAATGAAGTGAATGAACCACTACTTGGTGTGCATACAGTGACTATTCCAGTTGGACTATCATTAATTGCATTTGTAGGAGTTAGTCTCATGTTTAAAAAAGAAGCATTTAAATTTTAAAAAGGAGAAGATAAAATGTTAGAGTATGGCAATAAATCAATTGAAGAAGAAAGAACATTTAGAAAGAATCAATTAGCAGCAGCTTTTAGATTGTTTTCAAAATTCGGTTTTGATAATGGTGTAACAGGTCATATTACCGTGAGAGATCCAGAATTCACGGATAGTTACTGGGTGAACCCATATATGATGCATTTCAGTCATATTAAATCTTCTGATCTTGTTCGAGTGAATGAAGCAGGAGAAGTTGTTGAAGGTGATAGAGAGGTAAATAAAGCGGCCTTAGTTATTCATTCTGCTGTACATAGAGCTCGCCCTGATGCAATAGCTGCAGCACACGCTCATACAACATACGGCCAAATTTGGTCAACAACAGGAAAGAAAATCAAACCATTAACACAAGATTCATGTGCTTTTTATAATGATTTGACGTTATTTGATGATTATACAGGTATTGTTTATGATGGTGAAGAAGGCGAGCGAATCGCTCAAGCGTTAGAAGATAAAAAAGCTTCGATTCTAAAAAACCATGGTCTATTAACAGTTGGTGGAAGTGTGGCAGAAGCTGCTTGGTGGTTTATCTTATTAGAGCGTAGTTGTCGTGAACATGTTTATGCTCATATGTTAGGTGATCCGATTGAAATTAGTCCAGAGATTGCTGAGAGTACTCATGAAGATGAAGGTTCGGCTCAATCTGGAAGAGAACAATTTCAACCTTTATGGGAAATGATTGTAAAAGCACAACCAGATTTATTAGACTAATAAAAAAGATTGCTCACTTTTTAGTAAGCAATCTTTTTTTTATGCGATAAAGTTGTCAAAATAACCTTGGATATAAACAATTGGCGTTCCTTTGTCTCCACTACCTGAAGTTAAATCGGATAGCGATCCAATCAAATCAGTTAATTTTCTAGGCGTTGTGCCTTGCGCTTCAACTGAATCATTTTCTTCGACGTCTTTTCTATCTTTCATAAAGTCAGAAATCGCAGCTTTTAATTCATCACCACGTAAATCTGCAAAGTTATTATCAGCTAAATATTTTAATTTAATCTCATTTGGTTGACCGGCAAGGCCAATTGTATAACCAGGAGATACAACAGGATCAGCAAGTTCCCAAATCTTACCTACAGGGTCTTTAAATGCACCATCACCATAAACCATGACTTCGACAGTTTTACCAGTAAGTTCTTTCATTTTAACTTGAATTTCATCAACAATGGGTTGTGAATCTCTAGGAAAAAGCTTAACCTCAGTATCTGTTGATTTATTAGATCCTAGTAAACCATAATCTTCATTATAACCACTATTTCCTATTGGTTGTGCTAAAATATCAGCTAAGCTATAAATTTTTTCGGCACCATGTAATTTTAAAACGTTTTTAGTTCTTTCACGCCCATGGATATCACATGTTAAAATGTTTTTTGTGTAATCAAGAATACTTCTTGGATTGTTAGAGAAAATAACTTCACATTCAATGCCATGTGCAGCTACGACTTCTTTATAATGATCAATATAATCTACACCTGTAAAAGCATGTTTATTATACCCGAAATGTTCGCGGAATTTTTCTTCAGTCAAAACATCAGTTAACGGGTTAATTCCTTTTTCATCAAGTGCTTCAAGTTCGACTAATTGATTTCCAACTTCATCTGAAGGATAACTTAGCATTAAAACAATTTTTTTAACGCCTTTAGCAACCCCATGTAAACAGTTAGAAAAACGATTTCGACTTAAGATAGGAAATATAACTCCAACTGTATCATCATCGCCAAATTTTGACTTTACATCTTCAGCAATGTCATCGACTGTTGCATAGTTCCCTTGTCCACGTGCTATAATTGATTCAGTAATAGAAATGATGTCTTTATCATTAATTTCGAATCCTTCGACTTCTTGTGCTTTCATGACACTATCAACAACGAAATCAACAATATTATCGCCTTCATTAATAATCGGTGCACGTAGCCCTCTTGCAACTGTTCCAACAACTCTTTCCACAATAACCGCTCCTTATAACTTTTTACAGTTAATTTTATATGTATGTCTACATGTAATATACACTGTTAGCATGGTAGATGTAAAATGAATTATCTAAAATAAGCAATATTTTTAGTTTGTTTGAAAATTGTTCATTATTATTAATACAAGACTCGCAATCTACTTGAAACCTTTGCATTTTTAAAAGAAGTCGGTAAACTTATTTAAAAGGAAGTGGTACATTTGCATAAAAGTTTATTTATCGCTTTTTTAAGAGCGAATTTACTTGGTTACGGCGGTGGTTTGGCTGCCATTCCCTTAATGAAAAATGAAATTGTTGATAAATATAAATTACTAGATGAAGAGACGTTTTCCGATATTTTAGCTTTAGCAAACACTTTACCAGGACCAATTAACACTAAAATGGCAGGCTATATAGGCTGGCGGGTTAAAGGGTTTTGGGGGATGTTAAATGCTGTGATAGCAACTGTCTTTCCAACGGCAATTATGATTGTTGTTTTACTTACAACACTAAATTCATTTAAAGATATCGCTTGGGTAGAAGGTATGTTTAAAGGCGTCTTACCGATCGCGGGTGTGATGATAGGTGTGTTAGCTTGGGATTTCTTTAATATATCTAATCAGCTATTAGGTTTGCGATATACAGTTGTTTTAATCTTTTTAAGTTTAATTGTCATTCAACTTCTTGGCATTCATATTATTTATGCCCTGACTGCAAACGTTAGAACGAAGAGCGAGGTCAGAAAATGATTATTTACTGGGAATTATTTTATGCGAATTTTATCGCGAATATGCTAGGGTATGGTGGTGGACCAGCGACTTTACCATTATTAAAAGAAGAAGTGGTCGATAACTATGGTTTGTTAACAAACCAAGAATTTAGTGAAGTGGTAGCGTTTGGAAACGGACTTCCAGGTCCAATTGCGACAAAGATGGCTGCTTTTATTGGGTATGATCAAGCAGGTATATTAGGTGCACTAATCAGTCTTTTTGCAACGGTTGCACCCACTTTAATCTTGTTAATCGTTTTAATGAGTATTTTGATGAAATATAAAGATTCCCCAAAGGTTAAGCGGTTAACGAAAGTTATTAGACCAACGATTGGTGTTTTGTTAGCAGTGATGACTTATCAGTTTATAGCTGATTCAACAATAGATATAGGCGTCTTTCATACAATTATTATAGTTGTGTTCGGTTATTTTTTCTTGGAATTAAAAAAAGTAAGTCCAGCTTTTGTTATTATTGGAGCACTTGTTTACGGTGGGATGTTTTTAAGTTAATTTAAATATGAAAAGGAGTTGATGAATATGAAAAGAATAGCAGTTGATATGGATGAGGTTTTAGCAGATTATAGTGGTGAACTTATGAAACGAGTGAATGAAAAGTATGATTTAACACTTACAAAAAAAGATTTAGAGGGAACACATATTCAAAAAATGTTTCCAGAGGTAGCAGACGATCTTTTTGATATTGTGAATACAGATTCGTTTTTTAGAAGTTTACCAGTCATCAAAGATTCACAAGAAGTATTGGAAGAGTTATCTGAGCATTATGAGATTGTGATTGCTACAGCGGCAATGTTATCGCCAAATTCATTTGTCGCAAAATATGATTGGTTACAAGAACATTTCCCATTTTTAAATCCGAACCTTTTTGTATTTTGTGGTGATAAGAGTACTGTCAAAGCAGATTACTTAGTAGATGATCACATTTATCAGTTAAATACATTCCAAGATCGTGGAATTATGTTTACAGCGGCACATAATGTGGACGAACCATATGATTTAAGAATGAATAACTGGCAAGAACTAAGAACGTATTTTTTAGAAAAAGCTAATGTGAAAGTATAGAGTGAGTTGTAATCGGAAAGATGGATGAATCATCTTTCCAGTTACATGTTTTTAATGGTTAAAATCCTCAAAAACTATCTCTTCGATTGATTAGATTACCCTAATTTAGAAAGGACTTGAAAAATTTGGATTATGATGTTGTTGTAATAGGAGGTGGACCTTCAGGTTTAATGGCTGCAATATCGGCTGCAGAAATGGGTTCACGTACCTTGCTTTTAGAAAAAGGGAAAAAATTAGGAAATAAATTAGCTATTTCTGGTGGCGGGCGTTGTAATGTGACAAACAGGCTTCCACAAGATGAATTAATTAAACATATCCCGGGGAATGGTAAGTTCTTATATGGACCCCTTTCTGTCTTTGATAATTATGATATTATTGAATTCTTTGAGAATCTCGGTGTGGCTTTAAAAGAAGAAGATCATGGGCGTATGTTCCCTGTCTCTAACTCTGCTAAATCTGTTGTTGATACGTTAATTAATAAATTAAAAGAATTAAACGTAACGATTCGGATTGAAACGCCTGTAAAGGATATTACATATGGAGAAGATTATCATACGATTAATTTAAAAAGTGGTGAGGAAATTAAAACACGTTCACTTGTGATTGCCGTTGGAGGGATGTCTGTTCCTCATACAGGATCAACAGGTGATGGCTATGCTTGGGCTAAAGAGGCAGGTCACACGATTACTAAACTTTATCCAACAGAAGTAGCTTTAACATCTGATGAACATTTTATTCAGTCTAAAGCTCTGCAAGGGTTATCTTTACGTGATGTTGCTTTATCTGTGTTAAATGAAAATGACAAACCAATTATTACCCATCAAATGGACATGATCTTCACTCATTTTGGTATCTCAGGTCCAGCTGTCTTACGTTGCTCGCAATACGTCGTGAAAGAAATAATGAAAGGGCGAAAAGATGTCCAAATGCATTTAGATGCACGTCCTGATTTAACAGAAAATGAACTGTTAGAAGAAGTGAATTCACTTATGAAGGAAAATCCACGAAAAATAGTTAAAAATACGTTAAAAGGATTTGTTCCGGAGCGTTTCTTAGAATTCATATTAGCAAAACATGATATTTCAGATGAATTAAAATGTGGTAATTTAAGAAAAGAAGCATTACAAAGTATTTTGAATGATATAAAGAATTTTAAGTTTGTTGTAAACGGTTCGCTGTCGATTGAAAAAGCATTTGTTACAGGTGGCGGAGTATCAACAAAAGAGATTGTCCCTAAAACAATGGGGTCGAAATTAACAGAGCGGCTTTATTTCTCGGGTGAGATATTAGATATTCACGGTTATACTGGCGGATATAATATTACTTCCTCATTCGTAACCGGAAGATTGGCTGGAACAAACGCTGCATATAGTGCCTATTAAAATCGCGTCACTTTTTATTAAAAAGTGACGCGATTATTTATTGTAATTGAGTCTCATAATCAAATGTAATCAAAGGCTCTTTTATTATTAAACGATTAATTAAAGCATGAATAATTGCAGTTGGTAATAGAACAACAATACTAAGTGTTCTTGCTAAGTCCCTTATTAAAGAAGATTGTTTAGGTTTATTTTTACTAAAACTGTTTTTAACATTACCGAGTGAAATGCCATATGTATTTCCAAACATTATCATTCGTATTGCGCCAAGAATTCCATAAGCACGATCTGTGCCATACTCTTTAACTAACTTTTCCCAAGCTATTTGAGATGGTTTTCCTTCTGTATCTGCATAATGTTGTGCGAACATAACTGCATGTAGCTCTTCCGCAGGTACGTTATCAGTTTCTCCAGAGAGTAACATTTTAATTTCTTCTTCGCTCATACCTTGTTCTAAAGCAATTTTTGTATGACCATATGAACAAATTTCACAACCATTTACTTCAGTAACTGCAAGCATAATTCTTTCAATAAAATGCATTGAAATAAGCTTGTTTTTCTTTGCTTTACGTAATTGATTCAATGTTCTACTTGCATCAAATAAGTGAGAATAGAGCTGTCCAATCGAATTCTTTTTTGTATTAATCATAACAATTCCTTTCTACAAATATAATATACACTACGACCCATAGTATATAGTGGATTTAATAAAAGTCCAATAAACTTAAAAAACAGCCACTAAGAGCTGTTTTTTAGTTTGATTAACTATATGATGAAATAAGTAAAAATAGATAAACCAACAGATGCAATGGTCATTGCAAGCAGTGGTTTTAAAGCACGTTCTTTTAAATCTCTTAAACTAACATTTAGACCAAGTCCAACCATTGCTGCGGTGAGTAGCCAAGAAGTTACAACTGAAACAGCATTTAAAAAGCTCTCAGAAACAGGAATGATATCTCCTAAAACATAAGTTCCAATCAGACTGAGTATAATAAAACCTAATAAAAACCATGGTAATTCAATTTTTGCTGACTCATCATTTTTTTGTTTTCTATTCATAATGAAGATAAATATAAACGACAATGGAATAAGTAAGAAAACACGTCCTAATTTAGCAAGTAAGGCAAGTGCTGTCGCATCTTCACCTGCAGGTTCAGCAGCAATTGCAACGTGAGCGAGTTCATGTAGACTCATTCCAGACCAAAGGCCGTAATCAAGCGCCTCGAGCGGCAGAATTGGTCGCAAAATCGTATAACCAATTGCAAATACTGTTCCCATTAAAGCAATAATACCAACACTAATTGCAGTATCTTCGTCTTTTGATTTAACAATCGGTGCAATTGCAGCGATCGCGGCAGCACCACAAACACCAGTTCCAACACCAACAAGTAAAGAAATCATTTTATCAGCTTTGAGTAATTTAGCTATCCAAATCGTAAGAAATATTGCAAAAATGATCACGAGTACGTCTCTGAATAAAATGCCTAAACCATCGTTTAGGACAACAGAAACATTTAATTTTATACCATATAAGATAATTGCGAGTCTTAGTAACTTTTTTGAAGAAAATGTAATACCAGGTCTTAATATTTCAGGATAACCAAAAAACTGTCTATATAACACAGCAATTAAAATAGCTGAAGCAAGTTGACCGATTTGATTAAATAGGGGTAAGAAAGCGAGTAGAAATCCTAGTAAAGCTATAAAAAATGTAAATAAAATACCACCTAAAAAATATTTTTGAGAATTGCTATTTATCGTCATATCATTCCCTCCACTTAAATCATAAACTCTTCTTGACGATAAGTTAAATAATTTATTATAATGGGTATGATAAGTAAAACATTATAGTACTGATTGGAGGAGTTAATTTGGACATTCACTTAGAAGTTTTTATTGAAGTTGTTGAAAAATCTAGTTTTTCACGTGCAGCTGAATCATTACATATGACTCAGCCAGCAGTGAGTCAATACATAAAAGCGCTTGAAGAAAGATTAGATACGCGACTACTTGAGCGAACTAATAAATATATTAGTTTAAACAAAGCAGGAGAAATTGTTTATCAGCATGCATTAGAAATAAGCGGGCTCTATACTCAAATGCAAACATTAGTGGATGATCTCACAGAAAAAGCGAGTGGTGAATTAAAGATTGGTGCAAGTTATACATTTGGCGAATATAGGTTACCTGGAATAATTGCTCAAATGAAAGAAACTTACCCGAATATTCATCCATCGATTACAATTGGTAACTCAAAAAATATTGCAGAGTTAGTTAGTAATTATCAAATTGATATAGGAATCATTGAAGGTCATCTTGATAATGAAGATTTGTTTACTGATTCTTTAGTTACAGACTCACTTGTCTTAGTATCGGCACCAGATCATATGATTAAAAAACAAAAACTAGATAAAGAATCATGGATTGTTAGAGAGCCTGGTTCTGGAACTAGAGAAGTAACTGAAAAGTATTTTAAAACAGTAGATATCTCACCAAGTGAGTTATTGGAGTTTAGTAGCACACAACTGATTAAATCATCAGTTGAAGCGAATTTAGGGATTAGTTTGATGTCTGAGTGGGTGATCAGAAGAGAAGTAGAAAATAATCATTTGAAAATAAATGAAATAAAAGGTCTCCCTCTTTCACGTGAGTTTTCATTAATTACAAAGTCAGAATTTAGGACACGTATTTTAGATGTGTTTATTAAGCTTGTTAAAAAAGATAAAGAGAATTAAAATTTGTTGTATTCAAATAATTTATATGGTCTGAAAAGCTTATATATGATATGTTAAAGGTTGGCATTAGCATTGTTTATTCAAATACAAGCTATTAATAAGGAGATAATAAAATGAAGGTATTAATTAATAAAGAAATTATCGATAGAGAAGATACCTCAGTTGATATTGAAGATAGAGGTTACCAATTTGGTGATGGTGTTTATGAAGTAGTTAGAATTTATGAAGGTGAAGTCTACGAATTAGATGGGCATGTTGAACGATTATTTAGAAGCGCTAAAGAAATAGATTTAACTCTTCAATATACAATAGAAGAATTAAAAGAAAACATTGAAAAATTAGTAGCTGAAAATAATGTGTTAGATGGTGGCATATATTTTCAAGTGACACGTGGAATAGCTCCAAGAAAACATAATTATGATCGTTCAGTAAAATCACATTTAGTAGCTTATCCACTTTACTTTACTCGTCCTGAAGAGAAGCAAAAAACGGGGGTAACTGCTATTACAGTTGAAGATTTAAGATGGTTACGTTGTGATATAAAAAGTTTGAATCTATTATATAATGTGATGATGAAGCAAAAGGCAAATGACAATGAAGCTTTTGAAGGTATATTTATTCGCGATGGTGTAGTAACAGAAGGAACATCAACTAACCTTTTTATCGTTAAAGATGGTGTTTACAAAACACATCCTGTTAATAATATGATATTAAATGGAATTACACGTCAGCGTATTTTAGAATTGTTTAAAGAGAACAATCTTAATGTCGAAGAAGTAGAATTTACCAAAGCTGAGCTTTTTGAAGCGGATGAAGTTTTTATTACTTCAACAACATCTGAGGTCATGCCAATTTATGAAATCGATGATAAAAAAATTGGTAATGGACAAGTTGGAGAGAAAACTAAAGAAATATATGATTTATTAATTGATTATATTGGCTAAATAAATACTCATACATTTGATTGTATGAGTATTTTTTTGGTTATTATACATAATATAAAGACTGATAATAATTGTATAATCTATGGTGGTTAGGTAAAATAGTCATGTTAGTTTAATTTAACAGATAAATATATAAAGCTGGTGACTAAATGAAAGATTTTTTTAAACTAGAAGAATTAAAGACAGATGTTTATACTGAAACAATGGCTGGGATTACAACGTTTGTAACAATGGCATATATTATTATTGTTAATCCATCTATTCTTTCAGCGGCAGGTGTACCATTTGATCAAGTGTTTATTGCAACAATTGCTTCAGCCGTAGTCGGTACATTAATTATGGCGTTTTTTGCAAACTATCCAATTGCGATTGCACCTGGAATGGGGATGAATGCTTATTTTGCGAGTGTTGTAGCAGTTCAAGGTGTTAGTTATCAAACAGTTTTAGGCGCTGTATTTTTCGCAAGTGTATTATTTTTACTACTCGCCTTTACAAAGTTTAGAGAGTTATTACTCGATTCAATTCCTGTTCCACTTAAAATTGGTATTACTGCAGGTATTGGTTTGTTTATTGCCTTTTTAGGTTTACGCATGTCAGGAATTGTTGTCCCAGATGAAGGAACGTATGTAGCATTTGGAGATGTTACTACACCAATGACCGCACTTGCGATTTTTGGTATCTTTTTAACATTAATTTTAACAGCACGGAATGTACGTGGTGCGTTATTTATCGGTATGTTTGTGACAGCAGTGATTGCTTATTTTTTAGGAATGCTAGAAGTTGATGGCATTATGTCGTTACCACCATCACCGGTATTTTTTGATTTTGATTTAGCAGGTGTATTCACACATGGCTTATATGGTGTCGTTTTTGCCTTTTTACTCGTTACTATTTTCGATACAACAGGTACAATGATTGGTGTAGCTGAACAAGCAGGTTTAATGAAAGATGGTCACCTACCAAAAGCTAGTGCAGCATTAACGGCAGACGCAGTCGCGTCAACTGTTGGGGCGAGCTTAGGTTCAACACCTTCAAGTGCTTATGTTGAATCTTCTTCAGGTGTGGCAGCTGGTGGACGAACGGGTTTAACATCTGTTGTTGTAGCAATATTATTTATTTTTGCATTATTCTTTTCACCAATCGTTGCTGCGATTGCTGATGTACCTGCAATTACAGCACCAGCACTCATTATCGTAGGAAGTTATATGATGAATGGTTTAGCAAAAGTAAGATGGGATGAATTTGATGAAGCATTCCCGACATTTGCAATTATCTTAACAATGCCTCTGACATCAAGTATTGCAACAGGTATTGCCATGGGCTTTATTATTTACCCATTATTAAAAGTAGCTTCTGGAAAAGCTAAAACAGTGCCAGCTATCATTTATCTATTTGGTATCATATTTGTTGTTCAATTAGTCTTTTTTCCGATGCATTAAATTTATTTTAAAGGATGATATATATGAATATTAAAGCATCTGAAAGAATGAAAGATTTTAAGCCTGGTATTTTTAATCGTGTAAAACGAGCGGTTGAGAAGAAGAAATTAACTGATCACTCATTTGTTGATTTGAGTTTAGGTACTCCAGATATTCCTCCAATTGAAAAGGTGAGGAAAAAACTTTCTGAAGAGAGTCTCAAAAAAACAAGTTATGGTTATACATTAGGTGGGTTAGCGAGGTTTAATGAAGCTGTCAGTAATTACTATGAACGTGTAAACGGAATTCATCTAGATGCCGAATCTGAAGTCCTTCAGACAATGGGCTCTCAAGAAGGACTTGTTCATTTGCCACTTGCGTTTTGTAATCCTGGGGATATTGTGATTACCACTAATCCAGCTTATTTAGCATATGATGCAGGTATTAAGCTTGCTGGCGCAAAATCATATGATCTACCACTTTTGAAAGAAAATAATTTTTTACCACAAATAAACGATATACCAGAAGAGGTTGCTAACCAGGCGAAGTTAATGATTTTAAACTTCCCTGGGAACCCAGTTCCTGCAACAGCAACTGAAGCATTTTTAAAAGAAGTCGTTGCTTTTGCGAAAAAATATAATATCCTTGTTTTACAAGACGCTGCTTATTCTGAATTTTATTATGATGAACCTCTGGCTCATTTATTAGCTATTCCAGGAGCGAAAGAGGTTAGTGTAGAAACGAATTCATTATCTAAAAGTTTTAGTTTAGCAGGTGCTCGGATTGCTTATTTTGTAGGTAATGCAGATGCAATCAGAATATTAAGCGAGTTAAAATCTAATTTAGATTATGGTGTCTTTTCACCGATTCAAGAAGCGGCAATTGTTGCATTGGATAACGCAGAAGCTATTACTGAAAAGGTGAGAGAAGTATTTTCTGTCCGTTATGAGGTCATGTCAGAAGGTTTAATGGAACTTGGTTGGCATGTGGCTCCTTCGGTTAGTGGAATGTTTTTATGGGCTCAGTATCCTGAAGAGCTTGATGATGAGACATTTGTCTTTAATTTAATTGAAGACAAAGGTATTGCTATGGTACCAGGAAGTGCATTTGGTTCAGAAGGAGTAGGCTATGTAAGGATTGCTCTTGTTCAAAGTAAGGAAACACTCGAACAAGCATTAATTAAATTAGCTGGAAAATAAATTAAAAGAATCCATTATTAAACTATAAAAGTTCATTAATGGATTCTTTTTTATTGAAAAACATTATATTAATCTTTAATAAAGCTATCTGGCATGACGGCTGCGATAACTTCACCAGTAACAACTTTCTCATCACCTGCATAAACGTCTGTAGTTACACGGAATTTCTTAGGATGAATCTCTTCAACGGTTCCAATTGCTTTTAATGGAACACCTGCAGGAGTTGGTTTTAAATAGTCAACTTGTAGACTAGCTGTCACAAATCTTGGCGCATCCATACGATCACCTGGCTCATGACCATTTTTTCTATGTAGCGCAATTGCAGCAGATCCAGTACCATGACAATCAACGACAGAAGCAATCAAACCACCATAAATAAATCCAGGAATCGCTTTATGTTCTTCTCTAGGATGATAGATTGTGACTGTCTTATCGCCATCCCAGCCAGTCCGTAAATGTAATCCATCTTCATTCAAACGTCCACATCCATAACACCAAGCGTATGCATCATCATAGTCATCTTGAATCGCATGTTTTATTTCATCCATTTATTCTCATCCTTTCACTTATTATTAATCATTATAAGACAACGCTTACAATCAAGCAATAGAAGATGAGTATAACTCATCTTTATTAACGTCCAATAATAATATCGTAGACAGGAAGTAAGCTATCAATTGTTTTTTGAGTATAATCGATAAATTCTTCTTCGGTCATTTTCACTGCATCTTCACGTGATAAGTGTTTACCAATTAATAACTCAGCTTTTTTAACATCATAAAGCCTGTCTAATACTTTAGTAACGCCCTCTTCGCCAACTTCACTAATAAGTTCAGCATCAGGTTTCATATGATCACCAGAAATAATGAAGTCATTATCAAGTGAGGTGAGTGCTGATAGATCGTTTTTAAAGCGTTGAGAAATTACTTTTTTATTTGGATTTTCATAAATAACAGCAATGACTATAAATAAATGCGTTCCCCATAAGCCAATTTGAAAATGTGGAAGTGCTTTGTAACCGCGTTTAGCAGGAGCAAAAGCTACCCAACTATCAGTCGGAGGATTAACAGTTCTACGAGCATGTCTAGCTACATGAGGGAAAAACTCACCTGTACCATGACTAGACAAGACATCTGCAAAATAATCACCTAATTGAAAGAACTTTGGTTGAACAATATCTTGTAGTGCAGTCATTCTATTTTCAAGTCCGTCAATATAAAACACATCAAAATCTTTATCAGTCCAAAAACTTTTTGTCATGAAATCGCCCCTTATAAGAATCTATGTTTAATCATACCAGAAAATACAACATTAATAAGTAGTTTAGCTTGATTAAAAAAGTGTTTATTTAAAATCATTTTGTTATACTAATTAAGGAGGTGCTTTAATGTCTGATTTACAGTTTTTTATTCGTCATCAACCTAATTTTATTCAAGATAAATTTATACTCGTATTTAAAAGTGATGAAGCTAGAGAATACTTTAAACATGCCATAAAAGGTAGTCGCTTTGAAGAAGTATCAAGTGAAGTAGCTGAACAAGCAGCACGTATTGGTATTCATGGCAAAACAATCCCTTATGGTTATACATTAAAATTAACAGATGAAGAGATGAATCAGTTAAGTACAGCTGAATGGGATGTAACCGCGCGTATTTTAGCGGAAGGTAATGAAAGGCTTTATAAAGAAGTAGGAGGTAATAAAAATGAGTAAACTTAATGTAGATGGTTTAGAATTAACAGATGAACAAATCAAATTATTACTTTCAGAGTTAAAAGATGAAAAAGTTAATAATCTTGAAGATTTAGAACGTTATTTAGAAGGTTATTGGTATACAAAGGATATGGCTTTAAAAAGTCATTTATTATTAAGTAATAAACCTAAGAAAAAGAATTTTTCGCTACCTTTTGAAGACTGAAAATAACTTTCAGTCTTTTTTCGATTATAAAATATAAATCTTCCATATATGGTATATTTAAAGAACAACTAATATTAAAAAGTAAGTGAAGAAAGCTTAACTAGGAGGTGTTGAGTATCGAAACGAAGCGAATTTCAAATCAGATTCTTGTTTTATGGATTCCACTTGTTGCATTAATTGCAGCAAGTATCCTTTTATATAATGACCGAGATACATTAGCTATTGGACTTATATTACTTGGACTCGGATTAGATGGATTTGTTAATTTGAGGTTGTTAGGAAGTGACGTCCCGGCAGATGAGTTTTATTTAATGGTACTTAAAAAAGGTCGAGACATAGGTTTTAGAATAGTGTATTCAATGATTATTGTGTTAATAATCGTTCATTATGCATATCAACCATTGTTTACTGACTTTGTCTTAATTACTCTTTTATATACTTCATATGCAGCGACAACACTCAGTACAGTGTTCTTTATAATTAAGAATAAAACTGCTAAATAAGATTCAACTTGATAAAAGGCAATTTAACTCTATAGTTAGATTGTTTTTTTATGGCCATTTTTAATAAAATATTAATGCTATGAAAGCAATGTTAATTTCATACAAATTAGGTGATAGAATACACTTAAGTATATAGTATAACAATTGTGTAAATTGCAAAAGCATGATATATTCTTTGGTAACGCTTCCACTTTAAAGAGTTTTCTGAAAAACTGAAAACTCTTTTATAATATTACATAAAAAATTTAGAATATATACCCATGTTGGAGGGAATAATGTGACAGAGCACATATTAAAGGTCAACAATTTACAAACACACTTTTTCACAGAGGATGAAGAAATACCAGCAGTTGACCATGTCAGTTTTCATGTTGATAAAGGTGAAGTAGTAGGTATCGTAGGTGAGTCAGGTAGTGGTAAAAGTGTCACATCATTATCAATTATGGATTTAATTCCAAACCCACCAGGGAAAATAATCGGTGGTGAAATAGATTTTAAAGGGAAAAACTTAATAGATTTTTCTGAAAAAGAAATGCGGAAAATAAGAGGTAATGAGATTGCAATGATTTTCCAAGAACCAATGACCTCATTAGATCCTTTATTTACAATTGGGAATCAAATGCGGGAATCACTTCAATTGCATCAAAAGATATCGAAAAAAGAAGCAAATGAGAAAGCAGTAAACTTATTGAAGTTAGTAGGGTTACCCCGTGCGGAAGCAGTTATTAATGAATATCCACATCAGCTTTCAGGAGGTATGCGGCAACGTGTCATGATTGCAATGTCTATGTCATGTGAACCGGAATTACTTATTGCTGATGAACCTACTACAGCATTAGATGTAACAATCCAAGCACAAATATTAGATTTAATGCGCAAACTCAATGAAGAACAAGATACTTCTATTCTTCTGATTACCCATGACTTGGGTGTAGTTGCTGAAATATGTGACAGAGTAATTGTTATGTATGCCGGTCAAGTTGTGGAGCAAGGAACTGTACGAGAAATATTAAATGACCCTTCCCACCCATATACAAAGGGACTTATTAAATCGATTCCTAGAATGGGCGAAAAAAATCAACCACTCTATTCCATAAGAGGGACTGTACCTCGTCCAAAGAAAGATAGGGTAGGTTGCAGGTTTGCATCCAGATGTGATTATGCTTTTGACCGTTGCTTTGAAGAAAGTCCTGGTTTGTATGAATTAGAAAACGAACGTGTAAGTAGGTGCTTTTTACATGATGATGCCAAAGGAGTTGAACAAGTAGATGACGAAACCACTGTTAGAAGTTGAGGGGTTAACAAAGCATTTTGATATAAAAGGTGGGGTGCTTGGCAAGAAGGTAGGTGCTGTTCAAGCAGTAAATAACTTATCTTTTCATGTGAATAAAGGTGAGATACTAGGTATTGTAGGAGAATCTGGTTGTGGAAAATCGACAACAGGTAAAAGTATTTTACGCTTAATCGAACCAACTGCTGGTAAAGTTAGTTTTGAAGGCAAAGATATTACAACGTTAAAACCTGAAGAAATGCGTCTATTACGTAAAGATATGCAAATAATTTTCCAGGATCCATATGCATCATTGAATCCACGTCATACAGTTGAAAAGATTATAACCGAACCACTATTGATTCACGGCATGTCTTCAAAGAAAGAAAGAAAAAAAAGAGTGTTTGAATTACTAGAAACAGTGGGATTGAGTGACTATCATGCATCTAGATATCCACATCAATTTAGTGGAGGTCAGAGACAGAGAATAGGTATTGCTAGAGCATTAGCAAATTATCCTAAACTAATTATTTGTGATGAACCCGTTTCAGCATTGGATGTATCAGTACAATCACAAATATTAAACTTGATGAAAGATTTGCGTGATGAATTTGATTTAACTTATGTATTTATCGCACACGACTTAAGTGTTGTTGAGCATATAAGTGATCGTGTTGGTGTCATGTATTTAGGCAACTTAGTAGAAATAACAGAAAAAGATAAATTATATGAAAGTCCAAAACATCCGTATACACAGGCATTATTATCAGCTGTGCCATCGATTGATCCAGACGCAAAGAGAGACCGAGTTTTGTTAGAGGGTGATGTACCAAGCCCAGCAGATCCACCTACAGGATGTGTTTTTCATACAAGATGTCCAATGGCAATGGATATATGTAAAGAAGTAAAACCAGAGCTTGCTGAAGTTGCAGATCGTCATTACGCTGCTTGTCATCTATATTAAGGAGTAGCTGATGATTTATCTTATATAAATTAATGACAAATGATCTATTTGTCAAAAAAATCAAGAGGGGGAAAATAAATGAGAGTAATAAAGAGGAATAATACATTTTTATTAAGTTTATTAGTTGTATTCATGCTTGTGTTAGCTGCCTGTGGAGGTGGCGATGACGACGCTGGTGATAATGATGAAGGTGCATCAGATGATGAAGAGAAAACTTTAGTTTTCGCCCGTGGTGGAGATTCTGAAAGTTTAGACCCAGGTAGTGTATCTGATGGTGAGTCTTCGCGAGTAACACATCAAGTACTTGAAACATTAGTAGATTTTGAAGAAGATTCATTTGAACTAAAACCAGGTCTTGCTCATGACTGGGAAATGTCGGATGATGGATTGACATACACATTCCATTTAGAAGAAGATGTAAAATTCCATGATGGAACAGATTTTAATGCTGAAGCGGTAAAAGTTAACTTCGATCGTTTCGCAGATCCAGAGCATGAATATGCATTTGCGGATGATGATTATGTTTACTTTATGTACTCAACGATGTTCGGAGGACATAAAGGAGACGAAGGACACGTTGTTGATGAAGTCGCATACGGTAGAATTTACTTTGAATAAGCCGTTAGGATCTTTCTTACAAAATATGGGGATGACATACTTCCCGATTACATCACCAGCTGCATTAGAAGAATATGGACCTGAAATTAATGAGAATCCTGTTGGAACAGGCCCATTTGAATTTGTTAGTTGGTCAAAAGATGAGGCGATTGTTCTTGATAAGAACGAAGATTACTGGAAAGAAGGCTTACCAAAGTTAGATCAAGTTATTTTTGAAGTAATTCCAGATAACGCTGCGAGATTAATTGCCTTACGATCAGGAGACATCGATATTATGGATGGATTAAATCCAGACGATGCTGCAGGGATTGAAGAAGAAGATGGAATGGTATTACTTTCAAGAGCAGAAAATAACTTCGGTTACTTAGGATTTAATGTTCAAAAAGAACCTTTAGATAACCAAGATTTACGCGAGGCAATTAGTCATGCGATTGATCGTGAAGCAATTGTTGATGCGTTGTATGCAGGATATGGGTCTGTTGCTAAAAACCCGCTTCCACCTAGTTATTTAGGTTATAATGATGATGTTGAAGGCTACCCGTATGATGTAGAAAAAGCAAAAGAAAAGCTTAAAGAAGCAGGTTACGAAGATGGTTTAGATATCGATTTATGGACTATGCCAGTTGCTAGACCATATATGCCAGATCCTGAAAAAGCAGCAGAGATTGTTCAAAACAACCTTGCTCAAATTGATGTAAATGTTAATATCGTAAGAGAAGAGTGGGCACCATATTTAGAGAAAACAGCAAATGGTGAGCACCAAATGTACATGTTAGGTTGGTCTGGTACGAATGGAGACCCTGATTATTTCTTAAGTAGTTTATTACATGGAGATTTAATTGGAGATAGTAACAGAGAGTATTATGATAGTGATGAAGTAGACGAATTATTAGATGATGCAAAAGTAGAAGTAGACGAAGATAAACGTATTAAAATGTATGAAGACGCACAAGAAATTATTGCAGAAGATGTACCAATGGTTCCATTGGTTCACTCAAGACCAGTTATGGCAACAACGAGTCATGTTACTGGCTATGTACCACATCTATCAACAAGTGAGTCATTAGAAGAAGTAGACTTAGAGTAAGTAAAAAAGAATGTAGGGGATAGTCAAAAAACTATACCCCTACATTTCTATTATAATAAAAAGTTTGAAAGAACAGAGGTGTCTACAGATGTTTTCATACATAATGCGACGTTTACTAATGTTAATACCAGTTTTGTTTGGTATGACGATTATTACTTTTTCAATTGTTCATCTTATTCCTGGAAATCCCGCACAAGTTATTTTGGGTGAGTCTGCGACACAAGTTGCAATTGAGGATTTAGAAGAGAATATGGGATTAAATGAGCCTTATTTAAAACAATATTTATTATATGTCAAAGGGTTATTCCAAGGCGATTTAGGAACATCATTAAAAACAAAAACTGCTATTGTCAAAGAAATATGGCCATATATTGCAGCCACATTTGAATTGACTTTTTTTGCGATGCTATTTGCGATTTTTGTCGGAGTTAATGCCGGTATACTCAGCGCATGGAAACAAAACTCATGGTTTGATTTTTTAGCAATGGTTATTGCATTAGTTGGTATATCTATTCCAGTATTCTGGTTAGCTTTAATGGAGCAGTGGGTCTTTGCTCAAGAATTAGATTGGTTGCCTGCACATGGTAGACAAGATAGCCGTAACCCTGTGGACGCCATCACTAATTTTTATGTGATAGATACATTATTAGCTTTAGACTTTGCCAAGTTAGGCTCTACAATAAAACATTTAATCTTACCGAGTATTGCTTTAGGGACAATACCAATGGCAATTATTGCTCGGATGACTAGGTCGAGTATGTTAGAAGTAATGAAGTCAGACTATATTCGAACAGTAAGAGCGAAAGGTTCTGGTCAGTTTTTAGTTATTTATAAACATGCTTTAAAAAACGCACTTATTCCAGTATTAACTGTGATTGGTTTGCAAATGGGTGTTCTCTTAGGTGGAGCGATCCTAACGGAAACAATATTTAGTTGGCCAGGAATTGGTCGGTATATATTCGAAGCTATTAATTATCGTGACTATCCTGTTATTCAATCAGGTATTTTAGTAGTGGCATTTTTATTTGTGATTATTAATTTAGTTATCGACTTATTCTATAGCTTTATTGATCCAAGGATTAAATATTAGGGGGGACGAGAATATGGAGAATGAAAAACAATCAGCAAATATTGCTGCTGTAGAGAGTGAAGAGGAGCAATTCCATACATCTTCCCCTTGGCAGGATACATATCGTCAATTAAAGAAAAATAAATTTGCTGTTTTAGGATTTAGTATCGTAGTATTCTTTCTTTTATTAGGTTTATTTGCACCAGTATTATCACCGTATGAATTTCAGGCTCAAGTGTTAGGTGATCGTTTACAAGCACCTTCAGCAGCCCATTGGTTAGGAACAGATGATGTTGGTCGAGATATCTTCACAAGAATAGCGTATGGAGCTAGAATATCTATGCAAGTAGGATTCTTTGCAGTATCAGGAGCATTAATATTCGGAACACTATTAGGGATTGTCGCCGGATATTTTGGACGATGGGTTGACATGTTAATATCGCGTATCTTTGATATAATGTTAGCATTTCCAAGTATTTTATTAGCGATTGCAGTAGTTGCAATCTTAGGTGCATCTTTACAAAACGCATTAATAGCAATTGCAATTATTAATATTCCTGTATTTGGTCGTCTTGTTCGTTCTCGTGTTATCAGTATACGAGAGGAAGAGTATATAATGGCGGCGCGAGCACAAGGTATGAAAGATGGACGAATTATTTTTAAACATATTTTACCGAATAGTTTGGCGCCAATTATTGTCCAAACAACATTAGGTTTTGGTACAGCAATTTTAGAGGCTGCAGCATTAGGTTTCTTAGGATTAGGAGCACAGCCTCCTTCACCTGAGTGGGGAAAAATGTTAGCTGATTCGCGTGACTATATTACATTAGCACCGTGGACATTATTTGCTCCAGGGAT